>Ga0209048_10000447_pt1 | contig 44139 bp, 39 predicted proteins | sample FrelakmetCRP12CR_FD_187146 | JGI IMG/M metagenome (GOLD analysis project Ga0209048, IMG submission 187146) | Freshwater lake sediment microbial communities from the University of Notre Dame, USA, for methane emissions studies - CRP12 CR (SPAdes)... | ecosystem: Environmental > Aquatic >...
TGTCCCAGACCACCAGAGCCAGTGCAGGCGGGACGACGTGGCCGGTGCTGATGACGTGCGCCAGAAACTGCGGCTCGCCGCGATCCCAGCACCAGATTGCCAGACCGAAGCGCCACCATGCGAGCTTGCGCTCACGCCCGGTCATTTGCCGCCACCGAGTAGCCGGTTCACCAGCGCTTTCTTGTGATCGCCGCACAAGTGGGCGTACCTCTTCGTGACCGACTGTTGCCTGTGCCCGAGTAGATCGCCGATTTCGAGCAACGATGCGCCACCACGGGCGAGCGTTGACGCGCAATCGTGCCTCAGGTCGTGAACGCGAAAGTCCTTAATTCCTGCGGCTTCCAAGGCCAGTTTCCACGCGGGCACGAAGTTAAACGCCTGCCCGGGGCAGCGCTTGGAAGCGAACACCAGCGAGCCGGGAGCACCCTGAAAGCGGCGCAACTCTTCGACGACATCGGGCACGAGCGGCAGCATCTTCTTGTCACCATTCTTGCTGTGCACTACCTGCGCCTCAGCCCGCTCAAAGTCGATGTCGCCCCACGTCAGGGCCTCAAGCTCGCCGCGCCTCGCGCCGGTCTTCAACCCCATCAATACGAACAGGTAGAGCTTGGGCCACTTCGACCCGCGGCAGGCGGCGAGCAAGGCCTCGCGCTCGGGGTCGGTCAGGAAGCGGACCCGCGCATTGCGCTCGGGCTTCATCTGCAACATGCGGCACGGGTTGTGCCAGCCTTTCGGCGCGATCCGGCGATGCTGCGCCCACGTCAGAACGGCGCTCAAGGCCGCTTGATAACGGTTTTGCGTCGCGGCCGACAGCGGTCGGCGTTTCGCCTTCATGATGGGCGCGCCGTTCGCGTCCTTGCCCATGTAGAAGGTGCCCTTCCGGGCCGCGAGCGCTTCCATGGCGTCGAAGACCATGTCGTCGTCGATCTCGGCGAGCGTCACATGCCCGAGTCGGTCGCGCTACCAGCCGAGGCGTTGGGGCCTTGTGGTGTCGCGTCCGCTGTACGCTTGCATATATGCGTCGATCAACTCGGCAAGCGTGATCGAGCCGTCGCGCGGGGCGGCAGGGCGGGTTACTGACCCGTTCAGACCGGATTGCAGAGCGCTGACGGGCGCAGTTACACCACCGGCGGATTGAGAGATGACTTGCATTTCGGACCTCTTGACGTTTCACCCGCCAAATTCACCGGCGGATAAGGTGCAAGAGCCTGAAAGGCACGTCGTTGCTGCATTTTGGTGGCGCTTCAGGGACTCGAACCCCGGACCTGCGGATTATGATTCCGTCGCTCTAACCAACTGAGCTAAAGCGCCACGAGCAAAAAATTATAGCGGCTGAGCCCGGGCTTGCCGTGCGCCGCGGCACCCGTCACCGAAAGCGCCATGTTCAGCTTTTTCAAGAAGAGGCCTCCCGCAACTGAGTCGCTGATCGCACCGCCGCCGACGCCAGCAGCTGCCGCCGAACAGCGGTTGGCCGAGCCCTCGCAAGCCGTGCCAGTCGTAGCGGAGCCGCTGCGCAAGCGATGGGTCGACAAGCTGCGCAGCGGATTGCGCAAGACCGGTGTCGGTATCGCGCAGGTCTTCACCGGCGCCAAGATCGACGATGTGCTCTATGAAGAGCTCGAGACCGCGCTGCTGCTGGCCGATGCTGGCGTGAAGGCGACCGAGTTCCTCCTCGCGGATCTGAAGCGGCGCGTCAAGGAAGCGCGCGCAACCGAGCCGATGATGGTCAAGGTGCTGCTGATCGACGGCATCGCAGAACTTCTGGCGCCGCTCGAGGGCGCGCTGGAGGTCGGCCGCGACGCGCCGACGGTGATCATGGTCGTCGGCGTCAATGGTGCCGGCAAGACGACGAGCATAGGCAAGTTGACCCGTCATCTCGCCGAGGCGAACCAGAAGGTGCTGCTGGCGGCGGCAGACACCTTCCGCGCCGCGGCGCGCGAGCAGCTCGCGGTGTGGGCGGGGCGCAGCAACGTGGAGATCGTCAGCCAGCAGGGCGGCGACCCGGCGGCCGTCACCTTCGATGCGGTGGTGGCGGGCAAGGCGAGGGGCTGCGACGTCGTGATCGCCGACACCGCCGGGCGGCTGACGACGCAGGCGCACCTGATGGAGGAGTTGAAGAAGATCCGCCGCACGATCGTCAAGGCGCAACCGTCGGCGCCGCACGAGGTGCTGCTGGTCGTCGATGGCAACACCGGGCAGAACGCGCTGGCGCAGGTGCAGGCTTTCGACGAGGCGCTCGGGCTGACGGGACTCATCGTGACCAAGCTCGACGGCACGGCCAAGGGCGGCGTGCTGGCGGCGATCGCGCTGTGGTCGCGCGAGCATGCGCGGCCGGTGCCGGTGTACTTCATCGGCGTCGGCGAGAAGCTGGAGGACCTGCAGACCTTCAGCGCGCGCGAGTTCGCACAGGCCTTGCTGACCTGACTACCGCATCCCCGGCATCATGCCCTTCATGCCGCCCATGCGCTTCATCATCTTCATCAGGCCGCCGCCCTTCATCTTCTTCATCATGTCGCGCATCTGCTCGTACTGCTTGAGGAGGCGGTTGACCTCCTGCACCTGAACCCCGGCGCCGGCAGCGACGCGGCGCTTGCGCGTCGCCTTGAGCAGGTCGGGCTTGCGGCGCTCGAGCGGCGTCATCGAGCAGATGATGCCTTCCATGCGCTTGACATCGCGCTCGGCACGGTCCATGTCGGCCTGGCCCGCCCTGGCCGCCATCTGCGCCGGCAGCTTGTCGATCAGGCCGGAAAGGCCGCCCATCTTCTTCATCTGCGAGAGCTGCTGCAGGAAGTCGTTCAGATCGAACGCATCGCCCGAGCGGACCTTGTCGGCGAGCTTCTGCGCCGCGGCGACGTCGACGCCCTTCTGCACCTCTTCGACCAGCGCCAGGATGTCGCCCATGCCGAGCACACGGCTGGCGTGGCGCTCGGCATCGAACACGTCGAGCCCGTCGATCTTCTCGCTCGTGCCGGCGAACTTGATCGGCGCCCCGGTCATCTGCCGCACCGACAGCGCCGCGCCGCCGCGCGAGTCGCCGTCGGTCTTGGTCAGCACGATGCCGGTCAGCGGCAGCGCTTCCTTGAAGGCGCGTGCCGTGTTGATCGCGTCCTGGCCCTGCATCGCGTCGACGATGAACAGTGTCTCGACCGGCTTCAGCGCCGCGTGCAACTCGGCGATTTCCTTCATCAGCGCTTCGTCGATCGCGAGCCGTCCGGCGGTGTCGACGAGCAGCACGTCGAAGTAGTGCTTGCGCGCGTAGTCGAGCGCGGCCAGGCCGATATCGACCGGCTTGTCGCTCGCGCTCGACGGGAACCATTCGGCGCCCGCTTGCTGCGTGACGATCCGGAGTTGCTCGATCGCGGCCGGGCGGTACACGTCGGCCGAGACGGTAAGCACCTTCTTCCTGCGTTTGTCGATCAGGTGCTTGGCGAGCTTGGCCGTCGTCGTGGTCTTGCCGGCGCCCTGCAGGCCAGCCATCAGGATCACCGCGGGCGGTTGCACGGCGAGGTCGAGGTCGGCCACGCCTTCGCCCATCGTCGCAGCGAGTTCGCGGTTGACGATGCCCACCAGCGCCTGCCCGGGCGAGAGCGAGCCGACGACTTCGGCGCCGAGCGCCTTGTCCTTCACCCGTGCGATGAAATCGCGTACCACGGGCAGCGCGACATCCGCCTCGAGCAGCGCCATGCGCACCTCGCGCAGCATGTCCTGCACGTTCGCTTCGGTGATGCGGGCCTGCCCGCGCATCGTCTTGACGAGGCGGCTCAGGCGGTCGGTCAGGGTGGAAGCCATAAGGGAGGGGCTCTTGGTGGGTGCAACAGCGCGCCAGGCCATTCACTCCCTTGCGGGGGCGACGCGGCGGGAGTCTTCTGGGCGAATGGCCCGGGCGGGCATGCGTCAGTACACTGTAGGGATGATTCTATCGTTCGGTTCCGCGGCGCCGGTGCTGGCCGTGCCGAGCGCGGTCGCGTTGGCCGGCTATTTGGCCGCGGCGGTGCTCAGCGAGCGTGCGGGGTCCTGGCTTCGGGTGGCATGGATCGTCGCCTGGGTTGCACACGGGTTGGCCATTATCGCCGACGTGGCAGGTGTCGGAGGCGAGTTGCCCGGCGCGCGCTTCGGCTTTGCCCCGGCGCTGTCGGCCACGCTTTGGCTGGTGCTCGCGGTGCACGCCGTGGAAAGCCGCTTCGTTCCACTACCGGGCGTGCGGCGCACGCTGGCGCTGATCGGTGCGCTGGTGGTGGCGCTGGCCTGGTGGTTTCCCGGTGAGTCGAGGCCGCACGCCGGCTCGCCGTGGGCGCCACTGCACTGGGTGCTCGGTATCGCGTCGTACGGCCTGTTCGGTGCCGCGGTGCTGCATGCCGCACTGCTCAGCAACGCCGAGCGCACGATGCGCTTGAAGCTCCCGGGCATTCCTGGCAGCGCCGCCCCGACACCGCTCGGCTTGCCGTTGCTGCGGCTGGAGAAGCTGACCTTCCGCTTCGTCGAGGCGGGCTTCTGCGCACTCTCGGCGACGCTGCTGCTCGGGTGGTGGTTCGCCAACCCCTGGCGCTGGGACCACAAGACGGTGTTCTCGATCCTCGGCTGGGTCGTGTTCGCCGGCCTGCTCGCGGGCCGTCATGCCTTCGGCTGGCGCGGCCGCCGGGCGACGGGCGGTGTCTATGCAGGCGCGGTACTGTTGCTGCTCGGCTACGTCGGCTCGCGCTTCGTGCTCGAGGTGGTGCTGCAGCGTTCGCCTGCCGGCTGAGCCCGGTCAGTCATGATCATCAGGATTCTCCTCCTGCTGGCGGTGGTCGTCGCGGTGTTTTGGCTGGCGCGCGGCGGACGGCGCCGCGACGCCAGCGGGCGCGGCCCGACGTCGCCAGCGACGCCGCCGCGGGAAGAGATGGTGGCGTGCCGCCATTGCGGCCTGCACCTTCCGAGCAGCGAGGCATTGCCGGGCCGCGGCGGTCACTTCTGCAGCGAGGCGCACCGTGCAAGCTTCGAGCAATCGCAAGGCTGAGATGGCGATTCCCGGACTCGCTTCCGAGTGCCTTCGCAGGGGCCGGCCGCGCGGCGCCACGGCACGTTGCGCTCGCCCGGCGCGGCCCGTCGCGGACCGGGTAGATCGAGCACGATGAGAGCGGGTCCTCCATCGTCGCCGGGCCGCGCGCGCGCCGCATCACGACCGCCGATCGAGCGCCGCCAGAGCGACCGGCGCTCGCGCGAGCGCCGGTCGGCAACGCGGCAGCGCGTGGAGGAGTCGTGGTTCGGAGCTGTCGGCATGGGAGTCGATACGCAGTGGCGCGACCAGGGCCTGGCCGCCGCCGAGTCGCGCTTCGGCGATACCTGGGCCGACCCGGCTGGAGTGCCGGCCGATTCACGGTTCCTTTCGGGCCAGGCGCAGCGCATCGTCGGCGCCGGCCAGACGGCCTTCGAGCGCGTCTACCGCGCGTTCATTTCCGCGCGCGCGGCTCTCGGCCTGGCGTTGCTGCTCACGCTCGGTGTGTCCGGGCTGTTTGGCGTGTCGCTCGGCCTGCCGGTGATGCTGCTGTGCCTCGGCTACGCGGCGCTGGCGATCAGCATGTGGCTGCTGCCGCGCTTTCACCGCCCCGCGCCGGCACGTCTGAGTGGCCCGCAGTGGCTGGCCACGATTGGCGTCGACATCGTCTGCTTCGCGGCACTGCACATGCTGGACCCGATCGCCGGGCTCAACTATGGAGCGCTGCTGGTGCTGCCGGTGCTGATGGCCGGCGTGCTCACGCCGCGCCTGATGGCACTGGCTACGGCGGCGGCGGTCACTCTGGTGCTGCTGGGTGTGGCCTGGGTCAATGTGTCGGCGGGCCGGGAGGCGTCGCTGTTGTTCACGCAGGCCGGTCTGGCCGGCAGCGGCCTGTTCGTCATCACCGTGCTGGCCAGCGAACTCGCCAGGCGCCTTGCGCGCGAGGAACTGACGGCGCGCGGCAGTCTGGAGCTCGCGCGCCAGCAGGCCCAGCTCAACCGCCTGGTGATCGAGGAGATGCAGGACGGCGTGCTAGTCGTCGACCGCGGCGGTCGTGCGCGCACCGCCAATCCGGCAGCGCGCGCGTTGCTCGCCCCCGAAGGCGAAGGCGATGCGGCGCCGTTTGCGATGCACGGGGTGCCGGCCTGGACGGCACTGGTCGAGGCGGTCGAACGTGCCTTTGCCGAAGCTACGTGGCCAGAGGCGGGACGCGACGTGGTGCTCGACTTCGGAGCCGGACTGTCGCGCACGCTGCGGGTGCGCGTTCGATTCACGCGGCGCCGCGACCTGCCGGGCAGCGAGGAGTTCTGCGTGCTCTTCCTCGAGGACGTGCGCAGCGTGCAGGCGCGCACGCGACAGGAGAAGCTCGCCGCGATGGGACGCGTCTCGGCGGGGATCGCGCACGAGATACGCAACCCTTTGGCGGCGATCGCGCAGGCCAATGCCTTGCTTTCCGAAGACGCGGCGACGGCCGAACAACGCCAACTCACGGGCATGGTCGCGGACAACGTCGAGCGGCTCAAGCGCATCGTCGACGACGTGATGGAGGTGGCGCCCGGCTCGCGCGAGGAAGCCGGCGTCGTCGATGCCGGCGCGCAGGTGGCGGCGGTCTGCGGCGAATGGTCGCGCACGACCGGCGTCAGTCTGGGCGGCGAGGGTGTGCTGCAGCTCTCGCTGCCGGCCGAGCCGCTCAATGTGGCGTTCGACGCGGAGCACCTGCGCCGCGTGCTCGTCAACCTGCTCGACAACGCGCGCCGCCATGCGACGGGGTCTCCCGGGTCGCTGCAACTGCGCCTGCAGGGTCGCGACGCCAACGAGGCGCGGCTCACGCTGGCCAGCGACGGCGCGCCGATCACGCCCGAGGTCGAACGCTTCCTGTTCGAGCCCTTCTTCTCGACGCGCAGCCGTGGCGCGGGTCTGGGCCTGTATATTTGCCGCGAACTGTGCGAACGCCACGGTGCGCGCATCAACTACCGCCTGCGACCAGCCAGCGAACGCCACCGCAACGAATTCTCGGTCGCGATGCGTCGCCAGGCCGCCAGCGCCACCCGCGCCGCCGATGTCCGCATGACGCCATGACGACTGTTCTTCCCCCGAGCCTGCTGGTGGTCGACGACGAGCCCGACCTGCGCACACTCTACGAGCTGACGCTGCTGCGCGAGGGCTATGACATCGACACCGCGGGCAGTGTCGAGGAGGCGCTCGCACACCTCGAGAATCGCGGCTACAGCCTGCTGATCACCGACATGCGCCTGCCCGATGGCAGCGGCCTGGATCTGCTGCGCAGGCTGGAAGACGCGGGTCGGAGCGAGAAGGCGATCGTGATCACCGCCTACGGGTCGGCCGAGAACGCGGTCGAAGCGCTCAAGGCCGGCGCCTACGACTACCTGACCAAGCCGGTCGACCTGAAGCAATTCCGCGCCGTCGTGGCCTCGGCGCTGGGGCGCGGCGCGCCGACGCTGTCAACCATCGTGCCGGCGAGCCTGCCTTCGGTCGCGGGCGCGGCGCACGCCGCCCCGTCCCGGACATTGCGTGTCGCCGCAGGGACACCGGCAGCAGCATCGGGCAGCCCGGCACTGGCCCGCATGGCCGGTGATTCGGAGGCGATGCGGCAGGTGCGCGCGCTGATCGACAAGGTGGCGCGCAGCATGGCGCCGGTGATGGTCTGCGGCGAGTCGGGCACCGGCAAGGAACTCGTGGCGCGCGCGGTGCATGAAATCAGCCCGCGTGCCGCCGGGCCGTTCATCGCGGTCAACTGCAGCGCGATTCCGGAGCATCTTCTCGAGGCCGAGTTCTTCGGCTACCGCAAGGGCGCGTTCACAGGCGCCGCGGAAGATCGCGAGGGTGTCTTCCAGGCCGCCAATGGAGGCACGCTCTTTCTCGACGAGATCGGCGACCTGCCGCTGGCGATGCAGTCGAAGCTGCTGCGCGTGATCCAGGAGCGCGCGGTGCGGCAGGTGGGTGGGGTGAGCGAAGTGCCGATCAACGTGCGCATCATGAGTGCGACACACAAGGACCTCGGCGCCGAGGTGCAGGCGCAGCGTTTCCGGCAGGACCTGTACTACCGGCTGAACGTGATCCAGATCACCGTGCCGCCGCTGCGCGAGAGGCTCGAGGACCTGCCCGCAATCGCTTCGCGCGTGCTCGAGCGCATCGCGCGCGACGCCGGCGTCTCGCCGCCACCGCGCCTGACGCGCGAGGCACTGACGCATCTGCGGCGACATGCATTTCATGGCAACGTGCGCGAGCTGGAGAACCTCCTGCATCGTGCCGTGGCACTGTCGGGCGCCGAGGCGATCGACGTGGCTGACCTCACGCTGCCGGACGTGCCTCAGGCCGACGGCGAGGTGCGTGAGGTCGAGCCTGCGCCCGTTGCCGGCGCGACTGTTGTCACTCCGGTTGCGCGCGAAACGCCGGCTGCGGCGGAATTGCCCGACGACCTGGCCGCCTATCTCGACACCGTGGAGCGCGACATCCTCGTGCGTGCGCTCGAGCGCCACCGCTGGAACCGCACCGCCGCCGGCGCCAGCCTCAACCTGTCGCTGCGGCAGATGCGCTATCGCATGGCGCGTCTCGGCGTGGCGGTCGACGGCGACGGCATCGGCGTCGAAGGCGGATGACGCAATCCGGCTGGCTGGCCGGCGGCTGGCTCGCGAGTGCGCGCCATTGTGTGTCGCCGAACCGCGGCCCGCGTCCGACGGGTGTGCAGGTCGAATTGGCGCTGATCCACTCGATCAGCCTGCCGCCAGGCCGCCATGGCGGCGACGCGATCGAGCGCTTGTTCACGAACCGACTCGATGTCGACGCCCATCCGTACTACCGCAAGCTGCGTGAACTGCAGGTGTCGGCGCACTTCGTGCTGCGGCGCGGCGGAGAACTGCTGCAGTTCGTCGGCTGCGACGAGCGTGCCTGGCACGCTGGCGCCTCGCAGTGGCGCGGACGCCCGAACTGCAACGACTTCTCGGTCGGCATCGAACTCGAGGGGCTGGAGGGATTGCTGTTCGAGCCGGCACAGTATCGTGTCCTGGCACGACTGCTGCGTGTGCTGGCGGCGCGTTATCCGATCGGCGGCGTGGTCGGTCACGAGCACGTGGCCGTGGGGCGCAAGAACGATCCGGGCGCGGGTTTCGACTGGGCTTGGTTAGCGTCTGAACTCGGCTGGCCCGCTCAGTACTTTCCCGATCCCGCAGCTCGCGCAGCGTGATCTCGCGCGCTCGATGAGCGTCAGTCGTTCGCGCTTCGGCGGCGGTCCCGGGCCCGATTTCCAGCGGCTTGCGAGGCGAAATCGCGCTGCAACGCAACCGACCTGCGGCTTGCGCACCGGGTAGCGCGAAGTGGCGCGACGCGAAGGGCCGATCGCGCCCGATGGGCTGGGTCCGAACACTGCGGTGGTCGTCCTCGCGATGAGCGGGATTTGGCCTTGATACGCTATCTGTAGCGCTTGCAGTGCAATTCGCCCCCAGATATAGTGTGCCGCGTGCTATTCTTTTACTTGCTCGAACGCGAGCCGCGACGTGAAAGCGCGGCCCCGGTCATGCCGCGCATGTGCTGACCGGCGGCGCCCGTCGCATCGGGCACGGAACCCTTGCCGGATGGCGGCGAAACGAACCTGCGGCACGTGCCGAAATCACCTCTCGACAGACAGTTCATCAAGGGAGAATCATGCAAGCAGTACTTGAAGCAGCAGCGGCCGGCGCCGTGCCCGATGTCGCCATGGCGCCGGCACAGGCTGCGGCGGACGCCACTGCAGCGTCGGCCTATCAGGGCTACCAGATCATCCGCCGCAACGGAGCGGTAGTGGCGTTCGAGCCGAACAAGATCGCGGTGGCGCTGATGAAGGCGTTTCTGGCCGTGCACGGTACGCAGGGCGCGGCCTCGGCGAGTGTGCGTGAAACGGTCGACCGCCTGACCGAACTGGTCGTGCGCGCGTTGCTGCGCTCGCGCCCGGGCGGCGGCACCTTCCCCATCGAAGACGTGCAGGACCAGGTCGAACTCGGACTGATGCGCGGCAGCCATCACGAAGTGGCCCGTGCCTACGTGCTGTATCGCGAGCGTCGGACGCAGGAGCGTGCCCGTCAGGCGAAGTCGGTCGTCACTGCCGAGCCGGTGCTGACGGCGACCGAGCGCGGGCAGCGCGTCCCGCTCGACCTCGCGCGTCTCGCGCGTCTGATCGAGTCGGCCTGCGAAGGGCTGGGTGCGGACGTGCGGCCGGAGCCGATCCTGGCCGAGACGAGGCGCAACCTGTACGACGGCGTGCCGATCGAAGAGGTGCACAAGGCGGCGATCCTCGCGGCCCGCACGCTGATCGAGAAGGACCCGGGCTACACGCGCGCCACCGCGCGCCTGCTGCTGCACACGATCCGCAAGGAAATCCTCGGCGAGGAAGTGGCACAGGCCGAAATGCAGTCCCGTTACGGCGAATACTTCCCCGGCTTCATCAAGAAGGGCGTGAGCTCCGAGCGGCTGGACGAGCGACTGCTGCAGTTCGACCTGCCGCGTCTGGGCGCGGCGCTGAAGGCCGAGCGCGACATGCAGTTCGACTACCTCGGCCTACAGACGCTGTTCGACCGCTACTTCCTGCACGTCGACGAGCAGCGCATCGAGTTGCCGCAGGCCTTCTTCATGCGCGTCGCGATGGGGCTTGCGCTCGGCGAGATCGACCGCGAAGCGCGCGCGATCGAGTTCTACGAGGTGCTTTCGACGTTCGACTTCATGTCGAGCACGCCGACGCTCTTCAACGCCGGCACGCGCCGCTCACAGCTCTCGAGCTGCTACCTGACGACCGTGTCGGACGACCTCGACGGCATCTACGAGGCGCTGAAAGAGAACGCGCTGCTGTCCAAGTTCGCCGGCGGACTCGGCAACGACTGGACCAACGTGCGTGCGCTGGGCAGCCACATCAAGGGCACCAACGGCAAGAGCCAGGGGGTCGTGCCGTTCCTGAAGGTCGTCAACGACACGGCCGTGGCGGTGAACCAGGGCGGCAAGCGCAAGGGCGCGGTCTGCGCCTACCTGGAAACCTGGCACCTCGACATCGAGGAGTTCCTCGAGCTGCGCAAGAACACCGGCGACGACCGTCGCCGGACGCACGACATGAACACCGCCAACTGGGTGCCCGACCTGTTCATGCGCCGCGTGATCGAGGGGGGCGAATGGACGCTGTTCTCGCCCTCGACGTGCCCCGACCTGCACGACAAGTTCGGCAAGGCGTTCGAAGAAGCCTACACGCGCTACGAAGAGAAGGCGGCCCGCGGCGAGATCAAGCTGTTCAAGAAGATGCGCGCGGCCGACCTGTGGCGCAAGATGTTGACGATGCTGTTCGAGACCGGGCATCCTTGGATCACGTTCAAGGACGCCTGCAACGTGCGCTCTCCGCAACAGCATGTGGGCGTGGTGCATTCGAGCAACCTGTGCACCGAGATCACGCTCAACACGGGCGAAGCCGAGATCGCGGTCTGCAACCTGGGTTCGGTCAACCTCGTGCACCACTTGAAGGACGGGCCCGACGGGGCGAAGGCGATCGACCATGCGAAGCTGAAGAAGACCGTCGCGACGGCGATGCGCATGCTCGACAACGTGATCGACATCAACTATTACGCGGTGAAGAAGGCGCGCGATTCAAATCTGCGTCATCGGCCGGTGGGTCTCGGGATCATGGGCTTCCAGGACGCGCTGTACGAACTGCGCACGCCGTACGCGTCGGAGGCCGCGGTGGCGTTCGCCGACCTCTCCATGGAAGCCGTCTGCTACCACGCCTACTGGGCCTCGACTGAACTGGCGGCCGAGCGTGGCCGCTACTCGAGCTACCGCGGTTCGCTGTGGGACCGCGGCATCCTGCCGCTTGATTCGATCGGACTGCTGGCCGAGCAGCGCGGTGGCTACGTGGACGTCGATACCTCGTCGACGCTCGACTGGGACGCGCTGCGTTCGCGCATCGCCGAGCACGGCATGCGCAATTCCAACTGCGTCGCCATCGCGCCGACGGCGACAATCTCGAACATCATCGGCGTCAGCGCGTCAATCGAGCCGTCGTTCGGCAACCTGTCGGTGAAGTCCAACCTGTCGGGCGAGTTCACGATCGTCAACGAGTCGCTGGTGCGCGACCTGAAGCGGCTCGGACTGTGGGACGACGTGATGGTCATGGATCTGAAGCACTTCGACGGTTCGTTGCGCCGCATCGACCGAGTGCCTGGGGAACTAAAGGCCTTGTACGCGACCGCGTTCGAGATCGAGACGCAGTGGCTGGTGGAGGCCGCCGCGCGGCGTCAGAAGTGGATCGACCAGGCGCAGTCCCTCAACATCTACATGGCAGGCGCTTCGGGCAAGAAGCTCGACGAGACTTACAGGCTCGCCTGGCTGCGCGGCCTGAAGACGACCTACTACCTGCGCACCGTCGGCGCCACGCATGCCGAGAAGGCGACGGTGACGTCGGGCCAGTTGAACTCGGTGTCGAGCGGCGCGGCAGCGCATGCCGTGAGCGGCTCGATGCTGCGCGGCGATGCGGGCGCGATGGCCGCGCAGATCCTCGAACCGACGAGCGACGTCAAGTTCTGCGAGATCGACAACCCAGACTGCGAGGCGTGTCAGTGATCCGAGCCGACGACGGTGTCGACACGTGTGCGCAACAAGAGGTTCACGACGCGCGCGATGTGCACGCTCTTCTTCGCGCGCGTCGCGCTCTCGATGCAATGACGCAACAACCATCGACACCGATCACACTGCAATGTCAATAAGTGCTTGGTGTTGGAAAGCAACACTCCGATAATTCGAACGCACAGGAAATCCGCCATGCTGGTCTGGGAAGACGAAGTCAAACCAACGAACTCTCACAATGCGAGCCCCGCGCAGAACAAGCTTTCTGCGGCGTGTGTGGCGGCGCCGCCTTCCGACCCCGTGATCCCCGCGCATACGCCGACGCTCAGCGTCACCCCGGTGTTCGACTCGGGCTTCATCGCGCCCACGAAGCTGACCGCCGCGACGGCAGGCCAGCGCCGCGTCAGGGCTGACGACAAGCGCATCATCAATGGCCAGACCGATGTCAACCAACTGGTGCCGTTCAAGTACAAGTGGGCATGGGAGAAGTACCTCGCCACCTGTTCGAACCACTGGATGCCGCAGGAGATCAACATGTCGCGCGACATCGCGACGTGGAAGGATCCTAATGGCCTGAGCGACGACGAGCGGCGCATCGTGATGCGCAACCTCGGCTTCTTCACGACCGCCGATTCCCTGGCGGCCAACAACATCGTGCTCGGTACCTACCGCCACATCACGGCGCCAGAATGCCGCCAGTTCATGCTGCGCCAGGCGTTCGAGGAGGCGATCCACACGCACGCGTATCAGTACATCGTGGAGTCGCTCGGCCTCGACGAAGGCGAGATCTTCAACGCCTACAACGAGATCAAGTCGATCCGCGACAAGGACGAGTTCCTCATTCCGTTCATCGACGCGGTGATGGATCCGCACTTTCACACTGGCACGCCGGAGAATGACCGCACGCTGCTGAAGAGCCTGATCGTCTTCGCCTGCCTGATGGAAGGCCTGTTCTTCTACGTCGGCTTCACGCAGATCCTGGCACTCGGGCGTCAGAACAAGATGACGGGTGCGGCCGAGCAGTACCAGTACATCCTGCGCGACGAGTCGATGCACTGCAATTTCGGCATCGACCTGATCAACCAGATCAAGCTCGAGAACCCGCAGCTCTGGACGCCATCGTTCAAGGCCGAGATCGCCGCGCTGTTCCATCGGGCGGTCGAGCTCGAGTACCGCTATGCGGAGGACACCATGCCGCGCGGTGTGCTCGGACTCAACGCCTCGATGTTCAAGGGCTATCTGCGCTACATCGCCAACCGGCGAGCGACGCAGATCGGGCTCGGGGAGCTCTTCCCGAACGAAGAAAACCCGTTCCCTTGGATGAGCGAAATGATCGACCTTAAGAAGGAGCGCAATTTCTTCGAGACGCGCGTCATCGAGTACCAGTCGGGAGGCGCGCTGTCGTGGGACTGACCCGCGCGCGCTCGTCGATGGCAACAGGTCATCAGAGACCAAGACACCCGCAGCGCGAGGCGCCGAAGCAGGCGCGGGCGCTGCATTACCCCATTCGTCGTATCGGGGCGCCCCTCCTGGGCAGACCATCGAGCGATGAATCGCTGTACCGCTTCGACGCCAAGTCGGCACGGCACGGTGTTTCTTCAACTTGATCAAGGAGAAATGTAATGGCAACTGCAAAGAAAGCACCGGCCAAGAAGGCCGCAGCGAAGAAGCCGGCCGCGAAGAAGGCGCCGGCCAAGAAGGCCGCAGCGAAGAAGGCGCCAGCCAAGAAGGCCGCAGCGAAGAAGCCTGCGGCGAAGAAGGCGCCGGCCAAGAAGGCTGCCAAGAAGGCCGCCAAGAAAGCGCCTGCCAAGAAGGCTGCTGCGAAGAAGGCGCCGGCCAAGAAGGCCGCAGCGAAGAAGGCGCCGGCCAAGAAGGCTGCTGCGAAGAAGGCGCCGGCCAAGAAGGCAGCGAAGAAGCCGGCGGCCAAGAAGCCTGCCCCCGCGCCAGCCAAGGCCGCACCAGCTGCACCGGCGAAGACCGCGCTGAACCCGCAGGCCGCATGGCCGTTTCCGACGGGCACCAAACCCTGAGCCTTCAGGCGCAGGATTCTCACAACCCGGCGCAAGCCGGGTTTTTTTTGTCTGCGGCCGGCGCTGTGCGCCTTAACTTCGCTGCGCGAAGTTAGCCTTCGACGCAACGGTCCAGCGGCCCGTTGTGGCGGGTCGTTGTCGGCGACGGTGCGTCAGGGCGGCTGCGAACCTCGAATGGCTTCGCGCGCAAGACAGAGGTCATCCCAGGCGCGAGCCTTGTCCTGGGGGTTGCGCAGCAGGTAGGCGGGGTGGTAGGTCACCACCAGTGGTACGCCGTGGTAGCGGTGAACGCGGCCGCGCAGTCGACCGACGGGTTCGCCGCTGCGCAACAAGGCCTGCACGGCGAAGCGGCCCATCGCCAGGATGATGCCGGGCTTCACGAGTTCGATCTGCCGGATCAGGAACGGCTCGCATTGCACCAACTCGCCGGGTTCGGGGTTGCGGTTCGCCGGCGGCCGGCACTTCAGCGTGTTGGCGATGTAGACCTGACGCGCCGGCGTGTCCTCCTCGCGTGTCAGTTGCAGCGCGCGCAGCATGCTGTCGAGCAACTGCCCGGACTTGCCGACGAAGGGCTCGCCACGCAGATCTTCCTGTTCGCCCGGGGCCTCGCCGACGAGCATCCAGTGGGCACGGAGGTTGCCGCTGCCGAACACCGTGTTCGTTCGGCTTCGGCACAGGCCGCAAGCGGTGCAGGAGGCGACTGCCTCGCGCAGCGCTGGCCAGTCCATCGTCGCGATCCCCGGTGGGCGTTCACCGGGCGGAGGGTCCGATGGTGCGTCGCCTGGAGGCGCTGCAGCAACGCCCCGCATGTGTTGTGCTGCCGCGGCTTCGACTTCGGCGTGCCGGGTCGTGGGCAGTCGCACTTCATCGGACGCTTCGGCACCATCCGACGACGGCGACCAGACGCGCAAGCCCATTTCCTCCAGCATCGCTCGCTGTCGCGGTGTCCACGTCATCGCGTCGCCCCGTCCAGGTCAAGTCTCATCACGACGGCGTCTTCCCGACCGCTGCCGGGCGCGGCCGGGTAGTAAGCCTTGCGCAGCCCCACTTCGGCGAGGCCATAGCAGCGATACAGCATGCGGGCACGCCCATTGCCCTCGCGCACCTCGAGCCAGAGTTGCGTCGCGCCGCTTTCGCGGCAGCAGGTGACCAAGGCATCGAGCATGAATCTGGCGTGCCCGCGACGCTGCTCGGCAGGGGCCACGGTCAGGTTGAGCAGATGCACCTCGCCGGCCGCCTGCATCGCAACGCAGTAGCCCAGCAGGACCCCATCGTCGTCGAGCAGACACTGCGCGAGGTGGCCGCCGGCGATCGAATCGACGAAGTTGCCGCGCGTCCATGGCAGCGCGTAGGCAGCCTGTTCGATCGCCATCACCGCGCCCAGTCGGGCCATCGTCATCGGTGCCAAGCGCCGCGCCGGGGTTGCGGGCGGCGCCTCGGCGGTGACTCGCAGGGCCGAACTCATCGCTCGCCGCGGCCGGCCCGGTCGGCCTCGCGCTCCGCGCTGGTCAGCGCGACGCGGTCGCGCAAGTAGAGCGGCAGTGCCAGCGCTGGGTCGACGGCCGACCCGCGGGCCCAAGCAGCTTGCGCGCAGGTCAGCAAGGCGTGCGCGACGGGGCGGGCGTCGGCCACGACCTGCGCTGCCCCGCAGTCCAGGCGCATGCCGAATGCCGCCGGCGCCGTGCCGGCAATCGAGCGCGGCGTTCCTTCCCGCCAACGCGCGTGCAAGGCTTCCAGCGTGTAGAGCGCCGGCACGGCGACGGTCTGCCACATGTCGTCGACACGGACGTAATGCGCGGCATAGACCTCGTCCATGCGTGCATCCATCGCCACCCAGACGTCGCACGTGCCGGCGCGCACGCGCGCGTGCTCGGCCACCGCCATCAGGGTGTCGAGCGGCAGCACCGGTCTGTTCGCACCGAAAGCCAGGCCCTGCGCCACCGAGCACGCCGTTCGAAGCCCGGTGAATGCACCCGGTCCACGGCCGAAGGCGATCGCATCGAGATCGCGCCAGCCGATGTGCGCTTCGGCCAGCAAGCCGCGCAGATCGGCAATCAGCGAGGACGACGCGCGGGCACCTCCTTCGCTGTCGTGCAGCCATGCGTCTGCACCCACCGCGAGGCCGAGGTGAAGCCGTTCGGTCGCCGTGTCGAACGCGAGCAGCGCTGCCATCAGGCGCCGGCCGCGGCCGCCAGCGGGTGCGTTGCCCCGCCGGTGAGGCGCCGTCTCGTTTGTCGGGAAGACATGCGATGAGTTTAATGTCGCGCGCCGTAAGATCACTGCCTCATGCATCCTCGGCTCCGCCGTTGCGCCGTCCTGGCCTGCCTTGTCGGCGGCCTGGCGGTGTCACTCGCCGATGCGGCCGGGCCGACGACGCTGCCGCCCGAGGTGGTCGCGGCACTCGGTCGCGCGAAGGTTCCTCCGGTGGCGCTGTCGGCGCTGGTGCAGGAAATCGGCAGCACCGTCCCGGACCTTGCCTGGCGCACCAAGCAGCCCGTCAATCCGGCCTCGGTGATGAAGCTCGTCACCACCTACGCGGCGCTCGACCTACTGGGCCCAGCCTGGACCTGGTCGACGCCGGTGTGGTTGCAGGGCAGCGTGCGCAATCCCGGCGTCGGCGGGGTTCTCGAGGGCAACCTCGTGATCCGGGGCAGTGGCGACCCGAAGCTCGTGCTGGAGCGCCTCTGGCTGCTGCTGCGGCGGGTGCGGCAGGCCGGCGTTCGCGAGATCCGCGGCGACATCGTGCTTGACCGCAGCGCGTTCAGCGAAGCCGGGCCATCGCCGGCCGATTTCGACGGCGAGCCGCTGCGACCATACAACGCGCAGCCCGACGCGCTGCTGCTGAACTACAAGTCGCTGCTGCTGACGTTCACGCCTGACCCGGCGCGCGGCGTTGCGAGCGTCGCGTCCGATCCTGCGCTGGCGGGGCTGACGGTCGACGCCTCGGTGCCGCTCGTCGCGGGCGCCTGCGACAACTGGCGCGCAGCGCTCAAGGCCGACGCCAGCGACCCGGCACGCATTCGCTTCCAGGGCAGCTACCCGGCAGCCTGCGGCGAGACCTTGTGGCCGCAGGCCTACGCCGATCCGAAGAGCTACAACGCGCGCCTGATCGAGGCCCTGTGGCGCGAGTCGGGTGGGGCGCTGGGCGGCAGCGTGCGCGACGGCAGCGCGCCGGAGACCCGAGCGAGCTTCGAGTTCAATTCGCCGCCGCTGGCCGACGTGGTGCGCGACATCAACAAGTTCAGCAACAACCTGATGGCGCAGCAACTCTTCCTCACGCTCGGCCTGCAGTTCAAGGGCGTCGGCTCGTCCGACGCGGCACGCGCGGTGCTCGATCCGTGGCTGATCGACAAGCTCGGCGACCGCGCCGCGGACATGTCGCTCGTCAACGGCTCGGGCCTGTCGCGCGAATCGCGCGCGACTGCCGATGCGCTGGCGCTATTGCTGCAGCGTGCCTGGGCCAGCCCGGTGATGCCCGAGTTCATCAGTTCGCTGCCGATCAGCGGGCGTGACGGAAGCTTGCGCCGCGCAGCGGGTCTGGCTGGGGCCAATGTCGCTGGCCGGGCACACCTGAAGACCGGCTCGCTGCGCGACGTGACTGCTCTCGCGGGCTATCTGCTTGCGCCTAATGGCAGGCGCTACGTCTTGGTCGCGATCATCAACCATCCGAACGCCGCCGCAGCGCGGCCGGCGCTGGACGCGCTCGTCGAGTGGGCGCTGGCCCAGCGCTCGGCGGCCTCGCGTCGCGACTGAAGACGGTTCGCAGCGAACGCGAATCCCATTCCAGGTATGACCGTCTAGAACGGCTGGTTGTGGGCGCGCGACGAGGCCAGGTTGCCGAGCTGCCTGTGTCCACCTGGGCTGAACTGCAAGGGGCTCGCCCAGAGCCAGGTGTAGGCGCCGGCCGGCGTGCCGTCGGGGTTCGTCTTCAAGGTGTCCGTGGTGCACAGCAGAACATCCAGCGGCAAGCAGGCAGCATCGGTCACATCGAGGTAGCCAAAGGTGGCGGGGTTGGCAACGACGCTGATTACGTAGGGGTTGATCTCGATCAGACCGATCTTGCGCCCGTCGTTGTACCCGCTGTTGTTCAGTGTGAGCAGCATCCGGTTGTTCAGGCGTCCCGTCAGGAATGTCAGCTCGGCGGCGCTGACCGCATCCAGCGAATGCGCGTACGGCGTCGCGCCGACGTCGGGAACCGTGGCCACGATCACCTTGCCGCCGGCATCGACAATCCGCATGAGCTGGGTGGCGATGGCCACGCCGGCCTGCTCGGCCTGGGCCTGCACATCGCTCGGGTTCGCGCCGGCCTGGTAGTTCTGGAACGCCGCCACCACATCGTTGACGCCGATGTACACCGTGACCAGGTCGCTCGACGAGATGCCGCCGCCTTCGGACACCGGCTGTTGAAGCTGTTGCGTAATCTGTTGCTCGAGGTCGATGTCGCTCGTTCCTCCCGCTGTCGCACCCGCCTGAGCCAGGATGAGGCTGGCCGGGTCGAGGTCTGTGGACGTGCCCACGCATTGGGGGAATACCAACCCATAGGACGACGCGAAGACCTGTATCCAGATCGGGTTGCTGACGCAGTCGATCGTGCCGTCGGCACTCAGCGCGTTGATGGTGTACTTGTTGCCGCTGGCGGTGATCACGCTCGCCTCGTCGCCAAAGGCAAGAATGCGTGCCGGGACGAAAGGAACCAGGCCATTGCTCCCGCCGCCACACGACGCGAGCGACGCGGCAAGTGCTACCACACCGGCTGCCCGCAGCACTGTCGATCTGAACTTCATTCATTCTCCAAGGCAATTGATTCGATTCGAGCCGGTCGCGCTCAAGCGGCCGCCGCCCGCTGCAGCCGGTCGCGAACGCCTTCCCATTCCGGTGTGTCCGGTGGCGACTCGACCCAGATGAGATTCACGCCCGGCTCGTCGAGTTCACGCAGCGCGGCGAACAACTCCTGCCCGGCCGCAGCCGCGTTGTCCGGCATCGCCCTGAAGCGCGGGTTCAAGCCGTCCTGCAGCTGCAACGCCTCGAGCGCCGTGCGCGAATATACCGCCACGCCGGAGGTGGCCGGGCCCAGCACCTGCAAGGCAGCCTGAAGCGCTTCGCGCGACATCAGGCGCAGCCTGGCGCGGGGTGCGTAGTGCAGCTCCAAGGTGCCTGGCGCGCGCGCGGACCCGGCATCGCGATCGTGCAACGCCTGGCCGGCGGCCGCTTCGATCTGCGACCGCGTCAGGGCGCCCGGCCGCAGCAGCACCAGGCGCCCCTGCGTGCAGTCGACGATGGCCGATTCGATGCCAACCTCGCAGGCGCCACCATCGAGCACCAGCAGGCTCTCACCGAATTCGGCGGCGACATGCACGGCCCGCGTCGGACTGATGCGGCCGAAGCGGTTCGCGCTCGGCGCTGCGATGCCGGGAACGCCGAGACGCTGCGCCGCCGCCAGCAGCGCCTGCGCCACCGGATGCGCCGGGCAGCGCAGGCCGATGCTCGCATGGCCGCCGGCCGCCGCTGTGGCCACGTCTGGCGCGCGGGGAACGATCAGCGTCAGCGGGCCGGGCCACAGCGTTGCCATCAGGCGCTGTGCTGCGTCAGGCAGTCTGGCGGCGAAGTGCGTGGCGTGCGCCCTGCTTGCGACGTGCACGATCAGCGGATGGTCGGCCGGGCGCCCCTTGACGGCGAAGATGGCGGCCACCGCCGCATCGTCGTCGGCACGCGCGCCCAGACCGTAGACCGTTTCGGTCGGAAAGGCGACCAACCCCCCACTCGCAAGCACCCCGGCCGCACGCGCCAGCGCATCGGGGTCGCCACCGGACAGAATCATCGGGATGCGCTCAGAAGGGTTCGATGCCCAGCACCGCTGCGGCGCGCAGCGCGACGGCGCGTGCCCCGGCGGCATCGGATGCGGTGAGCGTCAGGTGGCCCATCTTGCGCCCCGGTCGGGCGTTGAGCTTGTTGTATAGGTGAAGGTGGGCTCCGGGCAGCGCAAGCACCTCTCGCCAGCGGGGTTCGACCGCCAGCGCGCCAGTCGCGAACCATAGTTCGCCGAGCAGATTGAGCATCACTGCCGCCGAGTGTTGGCGCGGCGGCACCAGCGGCGCGCCGACGAGCGTGCGCACCTGCAGGTCGAACTGCGACAGGTCGCAGGCGTCGAGCGTGTAGTGCCCGGAGTTGTGGGGTCGCGGCGCCATCTCGTTGGCGACGAGGCTGCCGTCCTGCAGCACGAAGAATTCGACGCACAGCACACCCACATGATTCAGGCTGGCCGCGATGTGCTCTGCAGCGGCGACGGCATGTTGCTGCACCGCAGGCGTCAGCTCACGAGCTGGCGCGACGGTCACGGCCAGGATGCCGCCGCGATGCAGGTTCTGCTGCACCGGGAAGTGCACGATCTCGCCATTCGCGCCGCGCGCGACGACCACGCTCAGCTCGAACGCCAGCGGCAGAAGGGCCTCCAGCACGCAGGGCACGCCGCCCATCGCGGTCCACGCGCTGGCGAGTTCGTCGGCGGAGGCCACCTGTGCCTGTCCCTTGCCGTCGTAGCCGAGGCGCGCGGTCTTCAGAATGCCCGGCAACAGCGCGCCAGCGGCGGCGGCCAGCGTCTCTGCCGAATCGATAGTCGCAAAAGGCGCGCAAGGCACGCCACAGCGGATGAACTGGGCCTTCTCGAGTGCGCGATCCTGGCAGACCGCGACGCTGTCGGCGGCCGGCGCGACGACGCGCTGCGCGCCAAGCGTGAGCAACGCAGCGGCGGGCACGTTTTCGAACTCGGTCGTGATGGCCGCGCAGCGCTGCATGAGCTGCGCCAAACCCTGCTCGTCGAGGTAGCCGCGCTGAATGTGGTGGTGCGCGACGCGACCTGCCGGGCTGACCGGGTCGGCATCGAGCACGGCTGTGAAGTAGCCCATCTGTTGCGCTGCGTGCACGAACATGCGACCGAGTTGGCCGCCGCCCATCACACCCAGCGTAGCCCCGGGCGCGAGGAAGCGTGCCGGGTTCGATGTGTCGGCGCAGGCGGCACCGGGGGTGGTGGACCCCAGATGCAGGCTCATGCAGGGTCGAGTCGCATCGAACGCGCTGCCTCGGTCTGGCGCGCCCGGTAGGCGTCGAGCCTGGCACGCAGGGCTGGGTCGTCGTTGGCGAGCATGGCGATGGCGAACAGCGCTGCGTTGGCCGCGCCCGAAGCGCCGATTGCGAACGTCGCGACCGGGATGCCCCTGGGCATCTGCACGATGGAGTGAAGCGAGTCCACGCCTTGAAGGTGACGGCTCGCGACCGGCACGCCGAGCACCGGAACGCTGGTCTTCGCGGCGAGCATGCCGGGCAGGTGCGCCGCGCCGCCGGCGCCGGCGATGATTGCCTTGAGCCCGCGCGCGCGGGCCCCCTCGGCATAGGCAAACATGTCGTCCGGCATGCGATGCGCCGAGACCACGCGCGCCTCGTGCGGCACGTCGAACTCGGCAAGAATCTGGGTGGCGTTGCGCAAGGTCTCCCAGTCGCTGCTGGACCCCATCACCACGCCCACCAAAGGGCGGGGCTGATCCACGGCTCGCTCCTGAGGCTACAAGGCAGCGAATTGTAGGCTCGACAAGAGCGCCAGCAGGCGGCCCTGGCGCTCGCTGTGGGCCTGCCAATCGGCATGGGCCTGCACGCGGTGCCGATCTGCCGCAGCGGGGTCGCACAGGGTGTCGAATACCTGCGCGAGGCGCCCATGAACGGCGGCCCTGTCGCCGGGTTGCACGCAATCGACGAGGTGTTCCCGGGCCGCCTGGGCGTCTCTTCGCGCGCCGCCGACATCGCCGACGTGCACGCGGCACCACGCTGTCTCCGCCAGCATGCCGCCCTGCATCTTCGCGAGGCCTTCGGCCAGCGCGGTGGCCCAGTACGCGTCGAACAATTCCAGCGCCTCGGCATGACGATCGAGCAAGGTCAACACGTGGGCCCGAAGGATAGGAACGAGCGAGCGAAGCGATGCGGTGCCCACCCTCTGATCGAAGTGCCCGGTCGACTCGGCGCCGAGCAGCACCTGGCGCACTTGTTCGCGGTCGACGACGCCGGAAACCGCCAGTCGTCGCGCCTCGGTGGCGCGCAACCAGGCCATGTTGTGCATCAATGCGCTGAGCAGGGTCTCGTCGCCGTCGTCCATCGCATGCTGGCGGGCCCTGGCGTACCAGGGCTGGGCCAGATCGATACGCTCGGCCCAGTGATAGCTTTGGGCCGCGACGAGGCAGGCCCGCGCGAGGGCGGAGCCGGAGTCGGGCGCCGCCTCGGCCAGCGCGACAGCGAGATGGCGGACCATCGGTTCGAAATCATCGTCGAGGTAGTTCATGTGCGCCAACCAGGCCGCGCTGAGGGCACGAACGCGCCGATTCCCGGCCGCCGAACTCAGCGCGTGGGCGCGCAGCAGCTTGTCGCGCGCAGACGGGCTGAAGTCGTTGTAGAACGCGACCAGGCCATCGGCCAGGCTGGCCCAGGCACTTACCACCGCATCGGGCCGGCCGTCGTAGCGGGCATGGATCGCGGCCAGTTCTGCGCGAGCGTCGTCGAGGCGGCCTTGCCGGGCGAACAGGGCGGCCCTTTCGGCTCGCAGGCAGGTGCTTTCGAGCAGGCCGCGGGTCTTCGCGATGCGGGCGTCGAGCGCGCTGAGCAGGCGCGAAGCCATGGCTATCAGTCCGTGACCGCAGGCCCCGTTTCGCCGGTCAGGCGCGTGAGCACCTCGCGATAGCGCGCCACCGTGTGGGCGATCACCTCGGGTGGAAGCGCTGGCGGGGGTGCCTTCTTGTTCCAGGGCTGGCCCTGCACGCGAGCCTGCTCCAGCCAGTCGCGGACGAACTGCTTGTCGTAGCTCGGGGGGTTGCGGCCCTCCCGGTAGGCCTGCTCGTATCCTTCTTCAGGCCAGAAGCGTGACGAATCGGGCGTCAGCACCTCGTCCATCAGGGTCAGCGTTCCGTGCTCGTCCAGCCCGAACTCGAACTTGGTGTCGGCGATGATGATGCCACGGCGTCTGGCGATCTCCGTCGCAGCCTCGAACAGCCGGATCGAGACGTGGCGCACCTGCGTGGCCAGCTCGATGCCGATGACCTCGCCCATCCGCGCGAAGCTGATGTTCTCGTCGTGATCACCCGTCGCGGCCTTGGTGGCCGGCGTGAAGATCGGCGCCGGCAGCCGGCTCGCATTGCGCAGCCCCGCGGGCAGGCGAACACCGCACACCGCGCCCGTGGTCTGGTACTCCTTCCACCCGCTGCCAGCCAGATAGCCGCGCACCACGGCCTCGACCGGGATCGGCTTCAGGCGCTTGACAACCATGGCGCGGCCGCGAACCTGGGCCCACTCGCCAGGCGTCACGACGCTCTCGGGGGCTTCGCCGGTCAGGTGGTTCGGCACGAGGGACTGCAGGCGGGCGAACCAGAACAGCGCCATCCGGGTCAGGATGGCGCCCTTGCCGGGAATGGGCTCGCCCATCACGACATCGAATGCGCTCAGCCTGTCGGTGGCGACCATCAGGATGCGATCGTCGCCCACCGCATAGTTGTCTCGCACCTTGCCGCGGGCCAGCAAGGGCAGCGAGGTGATCGAGCTCTTCAGCAAACCGGTGGGCATGGCGGATGTTCCCGCGAGATCAGACCACCCGCTGCGCCAGCTCGCCGCTGGTGTAGCGCTGCGCGACCTGCGCGAGCGCCTGCGCCTTGATCTTTGCAGCCCGGCCCTCGCACCCGAACTCGAGGTAGCGCTGCCTGCAGATCGCCTTGGCCGCCTCGCGTGCCGGTTTCAGGTAGTCGCGCGGGTCGAACTTGTCGGGGTTCTGCGCCAGGTAGCGACGGATCGCGGCCGTCATCGCCAGCCGGATGTCGGTGTCGATGTTGATCTTGCGCACGCCGAACTTGATCGCCTCCTGGATCTCGCTCACCGGAACGCCGTAGGTCTCTTTCATCGCGCCTCCGTACTTGCGGATCTCGGCCAGCAAGTCCTGCGGCACGCTAGACGAGCCGTGCATCACCAGGTGGGTGTTCGGGATGCGCCGGTTGATCTCCTTGATGCGGTCGATCGCCAGAATGTCGCCGGTCGGCTTGCGGGTGAACTTGTAGGCGCCGTGGCTGGTGCCGATGGCGATCGCCAGCGCGTCGAGCTGGGTGCGCTTGACGAAATCAGCCGCCTGCTCGGGGTCGGTCAGCAACTGCTCACGGGTCATCGTCGCCTCGGTGCCGTGGCCGTCTTCCTTGTCGCCCTTCATCGTCTCGAGCGAACCCAGGCAGCCGAGCTCGCCCTCGACGGTGACGCCGAGCGCGTGCGCCATGGCGACCACCTTGCGCGTCACGTCGACGTTGTAGTCGTAGCTCGCGATCGTCTTGCCGTCGGCCTGCAGTGAGCCGTCCATCATCACCGAGCTGAAGCCGAGGTCGATCGCGCCCTTGCAGACATCCGGGCTCTGGCCGTGGTCCTGGTGCATCACCAGCGGGATCTGCGGCCAGGATTCGACGGCGGCCTGGATCAGGTGCTTGATGAAGGGCTCGCCGGCGTACTTGCGGGCCCCGGCGCTGGCCTGCAGGATCACTGGCGCGCCCACCTCGGCGGCGGCCGACATCACGGCCTGCACCTGTTCGAGGTTGTTGACGTTGAAGGCCGGAATGCCATAACCGTTCTCGGCGGCATGGTCGAGCAGCTGGCGCATCGATACGAGGGGCATGACAGGTCTCACTGATTGGGTTCAGGGCCCGCGAAGGTGCGCGGGTTCTGGCTGTGATTCTAGCGACGCAGCCTCTCGCGCCGGACCGAAGCAGCTATGGACATGCAGGGTGGGCGTGAGCGCGATCCGCCTTCGCTGCGCCGGTTCAGCCCACCCGCTCGGCGTGGTAACCCTGGGCGCGCAGCGCGGCGAGGATCTCGTCGATGTGTGCCACGCCGCGCGTGTGGACGACCACGTCGATCTGCGCCCGCTCGACCGACAGCGAGGTGAACGCACGCTGGTGCTGGATTTCGTCGATGTTGGCGCCGAGGCGACCGAGCAGCATCGCCATGTCGGCCAGCGCGCCCGGCACGTCCCGCAGATCCAGCCTCAGTCGCGCCAGCCGCCCTGATCGCACCATGCCGCGCTGAACGATCTCGGCCAGTACCAGCGGCTCGATGTTGCCTCCGGAAAGGATCAGCCCGATCTTGCGTCCGGCGAAGCGCTCGCCGTGCTTCATCAGTGCGGCCAGCCCGACCGCGCCGGCTCCCTCGACCACCGTCTTCTCGATCTCGAGCAGCATCAGGATCGCCTGCTCGATGTCGTCCTCCGACACCAGCAGCACGTCGTCGACGCGCTCGCGAATCAGCGGCAGCGCGAGCGCGCCGGGCGACTTGACGCCGATGCCGTCGGCGATGGTCGCCTGGCCGCTCTCGCGGTGCTCGCCATGGAATGCGTTCCAGACGGCGGGGAAGCGCTCGGTCTGCACGCCGACGATCTCGATGCCAGGCTTGATCGCGCGCGCGGCAGTGGCCACGCCGCTGATCAGTCCGCCGCCACCGACGGCCACCACGATCACGTCCAGCGCCGGCTGCTGGGCCAGCATCTCGAGCGCGATCGTGCCCTGGCCCGCCATCACCGCCAGGTCGTCGTAGGGGTGTACCAGTGTCAATCCGCGCTGCACCGCGAGCTGCGTGCCGTGGGTGCGCGCATCGTCGAAAGTCTCGCCCTCGAGCACCACCGTGGCGCCGAAGCCGCGCGTGCGCTCGACCTTCACCGCCGGAGCGAAGCGAGGCATCACGATCGTCGCCGGGATGCCGAGCCGCTGCGCGTGGTAGGCCACGCCCTGCGCATGGTTGCCCGCCGAGACCGCGAGCACGCCACGTTCGCGCTCCTGCGGCGTCAACTGGGCGATTTTGTTCAGCGCGCCGCGCTCCTTGAACGACGCCGTGAACTGGTGGTTCTCGAACTTCAGGAAGACTCCGCAGCCGGCCAGATCGCCCAGCGTGCGCGACGGCAGGCACGGGGTGTCGAGCACGTGGCCGCGCAGACGCTCGGCGGCGGCTCGAATGTCCTCGACCGTTAGCAGCGCGGGCATCGGTATCGCCTTGCTACGCGACGCGACAGACCTTGAGCATGTTGGTCCCGCCCGGGTAGCCCATCGGCTCGCCGCAGGTGATCGCGTAAGTGTCGCCCGACTGGAGCGCGCCCGTCTCGACCAGCAGCCTCTCGGCCGCCACCAGCGCGGTGTCGCGGTCGCCGTGGGGCGGCACCAGCAGCGGCCTGACGTTGCGGTACAGCGTCATCTTTCGCTGCGAGACGACCTGCGTGGTCAGGCCGTAGATCGGAACCTTGACGTTGTGCCGGCTCATCCACAGCGGGGTCGAGCCCGACTCGGTCAGCGCCAGGATCGCCTTGCATCCAAGGTGGTGCGCGGTGAACAACGCGCCCATCGCGATCGTCTGGTCGATGCGGCCGAACTTCTTGTTGGTGAAGTCGGTGTCGAGCGTCACATCGTCGGCGGCCTCGGCTTCGAGCGCGATGGCGGCCATCTGCGTGATCGTCTCCACCGGGTACTTGCCGGCGGCCGTCTCGGCGCTCAGCATCACCGCGTCGGTCCCATCGAGCACGGCGTTGGCGACATCGCTGACTTCGGCGCGCGTCGGCACCGGGTTCACGATCATCGACTCCATCATCTGCGTCGCCGTGATGACGACCTTGTCCATCTCGCGCGCCATCCGGATCATGCGTTTCTGCAGCGCCGGCACCGATGCGTTGCCCACTTCCACCGCGAGATCGCCGCGCGCGACCATGATGCCGTCGGACGCGCGCAGGATCTGGTCGAGCACCGGGATAGCCTCGCTGCGCTCGATCTTGGCGATCAGCGCCGGCTTGTGGCGCCAGGCCTCGCCGGCGACATTGGCGAGCTGGCGCGCCATCTCCATGTCGGTCGCGCACTTCGGAAAGCTCACCGCGAGGTACTCGCACTGGAAACTCATCGCGGTCTTGATGTCCTCCATGTCCTTGGCCGTCAGCGCCGGCGCCGTCAGGCCGCCGCCGGCCCTATTGATTCCCTTGTTGTTCGAGAGCTCGCCGCCGACCATGACCGTGGTATGCACCTCGTCGCCGCGGACGGCATCGACGCTCAGGCGCAGCAACCCGTCGTTGAGCAGCAGCGTGTCGCCGGCCCTCACGTCGCGCGGCAAGTCCCTGTAGTCCAGGCCCACGCGCTCGTTGCTGCCGAGCTCGGTCGTCGCGCCGTCGAGGATGAATGTCTGCCCCGCCACAAGCGTGGTCCGACCGCCTTCGAACTTGCCGACGCGGATCTTCGGGCCCTGCAGGTCGGCCATGATCGCGACCTCCTTGCCCGAGCGCCGCGACACCTCTCGCACCAGCGCCGCGCGATCGATGTGGTCCTGCGCGCTGCCGTGCGAGAAGTTCAGCCGCACCACATCGGCGCCGGCGAGGATCATTCGCTCGAGGACGTCAGCGGACGACGAGGCGGGGCCGAGGGTGGCGACGATCTTGGTGGCGCGGGTCATGGCTGTCTCCGAAGGATCTTTGTGTCGCGGGTATGCGCGATGCGCCGGCAACGCGCCGACAGAGCGCAGGGCCTCGACCTATTGCGCGGCAGCGGCGCGCCGCTCGAGGATCTCGAACGCCGGCAGCGTCTTGCCTTCCAGCACTTCCAGGAACGCACCGCCCCCGGTGGAGATGTAGCTCACGTCGCCCGAAATGCCGTACTTGGCGATCGCCGCCAGCGTGTCCCCGCCGCCGGCGATGCTGAACGCACTCGAGGCCGCGATCGCCCGGGCGATCGTCTCGGTGCCGTTCGCGAAGGCCTCGAACTCGAACACCCCGACCGGGCCGTTCCAGACGATAGTGCCAGCGGCCTTCAACTGATCGGCCAGCCGCGCCGCGGTCTGCGGCCCGATGTCGAGGATCAGGTCGTCGGGCTCGACCTCGCTGGCGGGCCGGGTCGTGGCCGGCGCGTCGGCGGCGAAGGTCTTCGCTGTCACTACGTCGGTCGGGATCGGCACCGCGGCGCCGCGCGCCGCCATTGCATCGATCACCGCGCGAGCTTCGCCGACCAGGCCCGGCTCGGCCAGGCTCTTGCCGATCGCGAGGCCGCTGGCGAGCATGAAGGTGTTGGCGATGCCGCCGCCGACGATGAGCTGGTCGACCTTGGTCGCGAGCGCCTTGAGGATCGTCAGCTTGGTGCTGACCTTGGCGCCCGCGACGATCGCAACCAGCGGCCGTTTCGGCTGCGCGAGTGCGCGCGTGAGGGCGTCGATCTCGGCCGCCAACAGCGGCCCTGCGCAGGCGATGGGGGCGAACTGCGCGATGCCGTAGGTGGATGCCTCGGCGCGGTGCGCGGTGCCGAAGGCGTCGTGGACGAAGATGTCGCACAGCGCGGCCATCTTGCGCGCGAGCCGTTCGTCGTTCTTCTTCTCGCCTTTGTTCAGGCGGCAGTTTTCGAGCATCACCAATTGGCCAGGTTCGACAACCACGCCATCGATCCAGTCGGCGACCAGCGGCACCGGCCGGCCCATCAGTTCGGACAGGCGCTGCGCCACCGGAGCCAGCGAATCCGCCGGCTTGAACGCGCCCTCGGTCGGCCGGCCCAGGTGCGAGGTCACCATCACCGCAGCGCCAGCCTTCAGCGCCATCTCGAGACAGGGCACGCTGGCGCGGATGCGGGTGTCCTCGGTGATATGCCCAGCTTCGTCCTGCGGCACGTTGAGGTCGGCGCGGATGAAGACGCGCTGTCCGTCAACCTTGCCCTGGGCCACCAGGTCTGAAAAGCGAAGGATGTTCATGGCGGTGATCGGGTCGGCTGGGGGGTTGCACAAGCCTCTATTGGACACGAAGCTGCGCGCCCCCGGCGAGGACGGTGAACATCATCGGCAGCGCCAACGGCGGGCGGCGTCGCGGTGGGCAGGCAGGATCTGGCGCCGGCATCGCCCGCGTCGGGGCGCGTCGTCGCGCGGGGATCAGGAGGCGTGAACGGCCTTGTCGCCGGCGGCGGGCGGTGTCTTGCGCCCGGCGTTGGCGCCGGGCTTGGCATCGCCAGCGCTGTCGGCAGCGGCGCGGGCGAGCGGCTCAGCCTTGGCGCCAGGGCGATCCAGCGTCGGCGCCACGGCCTCGAGCTTGTTCTCGCGCATGTACTCGTCCATCTCGCGCCAGCCGGCGAAGACCGCGGCCTTCTGCGACCTCGGGTTCAGCGCGTAGCAATCCTCGATGGCCCGGTTGGCATGGCGGCAGGCGCTGCCGATGGCCTTGCCCTCGCCTTCCTTCAGCGCGGCGACCTTCTCGGCAGACTCGATGCCCAGCATCTCACAGCCGGCGAGCAGCGCCAGCAACAGCAGGGTAGAGGCAAGACGGGTGGCGGACATCGCGTGGGGGCTGGCTGAAGCGGTGCTCCGTTATCGGACTATGCCCGCCGGCACTTGAGGCAACTGTCCCGACAAGGCGCCGGTATCGCGAACGGCCGCGCGCGGCGGCTCAGGACGCCATCGCCAGCAGTCGCTCGACGCGTTCTTCCGTCGACGGGTGCGTCGAGAACAGCCCGCGCAGACCGCCCGCGGACAGCGGGTTGATGATCATCATCTGCGCCGTCTCGGGATGGCGCTCGGCCGCTGGCAGCAGGGTCCCCTGCGCGTAGCGGTGAATCTTGTCGAGCGCGCCGGCCAGCGAGCGCGGGTCGCCCGAGATCTCGGCACCACCACGGTCGGCCTCGAACTCGCGCGCGCGGCTGATCGCCATCTGGATCAGGCTCGCGGCCAGAGGGGCCAGGATCATCACGAGGAGTCCGACGATCGGGTTGTGCGAGCGGCCCTCGCTGTCGCGCCCTCCGAAGAACATCGCGAAGTTGGCCAGCATCGAGATCGCGCCGGCCATCGTCGCGCTGACGGTGGAGATCAGGATGTCGCGGTGCTTCACATGCGCCAGCTCGTGTGCCATCACGCCGCGCATCTCTCGCTCCGAGAGCACGCGCAGGATGCCGGTGGTCGCCGCCACGGCAGCGTGTTCCGGGTTGCGGCCGGTGGCGAAGGCATTCGGCGCCTCTTCGTCGATCAGGTAGACCCGCGGCATCGGCAACTCGGCGCGCTGCGCCAGATCGCGCACCATGCCGTAGAACTGCGGCGCCGAGGTCTCGTCCACCTCGCGCGCGTTGTACATCTTCAGCACCAGCCTGTCGGAGAACCAGTAGCTGAAGAAGTTCATGCCGAGCGCGACGACCAGCGCCGTCATCATGCCGCTGCGCCCGCCCAGCAGCGAGCCGATCGCCATGAACAGCGCGGTGATGGCCGCCATCAGCACGGCCGTCTTCATCATATTGAACATGGTTGCATTCCCTTCGTGGTGTCGCGCTCTCCGGCGCAGCGGCGTAGATGATGCCGCAGCGGGCGCGTTCAACCCGGGCAGTGAAAGCGCAGGCCCTGCGCTACCGGGTGGATGGCGAGGAACTGCTTCGCCTGCACGCGTCGTCCGCCCGGGCGCTGCAGCTCGGTGATCTGCAAAGCCCGTTCGCCGCATGCGACGACGATGCCCGCATCGCTGGCGTGGAGAATCTCGCCCGGCGTGCCGCGTTCATCGACCACGTTACCGCGCCACAGCTTGATGGCCTCGACACCGAGATGGCTCGTCGCGCCGGGAAACGGGTCGAACGCGCGCAGCTTGCGCTCGATGGTCGCGGCCGGCGCTGACCAGCCGATGGCAGCCTCGGACTTCGCGATCTTGTGGGCGTAGGTCACGCCCTCGCTGCCCTGCGGCGTGCGCGAGAGTCCGCCTGCGGCGGCGAGGCGCAGCGCCTCGACGATGAGCCCGGCGCCGATCGCCGCAAGCTTGACTTGCAGCGTCGACGCAGTGTCGTCGGGCGCAAGCGTGACGGCTTCCATGAGCAGCATGTCACCGGTGTCGAGCCCCGCGTCCATCTGCATGATCGTGACGCCGCTGCGGCTGTCTCCAGCCTCGATCGCGCGCTGGATCGGCGCTGCGCCACGCCAGCGCGGAAGAAGCGAGGCATGGATGTTGAGGCAACCCAGTCGCGGCAGGGCCAGCACCCACGGCGGCAGGATGAGGCCGTAGGCGGCCACCACCAGCACGTCGGGGCGAGCGGCCAGCAGGGCGTCGCGCGCCGACGCGGCGTCGCCGGGGGCCATGCCGTCGAGACGCAGGCTGCGCGGCTGCACCAGCGCCAGACCCCGCTCGAGGGCGAACGCCTTGACCGGCGAGGGCGTGAGCTTCATGCCGCGGCCCGCCGGGCGGTCGGGCTGGGTCAGCACGAGCGCGATCTCGAATCCGGAGGCGTGCAGTGCGGTCAGCGCGGTGCGGGCGAACTCGGGCGTTCCGGCAAAGGCAATCCTCATCGGCGGCGGTGTGCTGGTGTGGCTCATGTCATCGTTCGCGTTGCAGTTCGCGCGCCTGCTTGAGAAGCCTGGTCTTGATGCGGTTGCGCTTGAGCGGGCTCAGGTATTCGACGAACACCTTGCCCACCAGATGATCCATCTCGTGCTGGATGCACACGGCGAGCAAGCCTGCAGCCTCGATCTCGCGCTGCCGGCCGGAACGGTCCAGCGCGCGAACCGTCACCTGCGCGTGACGTTGCACCCGGTCGTAGGTTTCGGGCACCGACAGGCAACCTTCGTCGCCGAACGTCATCTCATCGCTGCGGGCCACGATTTCGGGATTGATCAGAACATGCAGCTCATTGCGGGCGTCGGAGGCGTCGATGACGATCACCCGCTCATGCACGTCGACCTGTGTCGCCGCCAGCCCCACACCCTCGGCGGCGAGCATGGTCTCGTGCATGTCGTCGACGAGCCGGCGGATGCGCTCGTCGACCTCGACGACAGCTCTCGCAATCTGGTGCAGGCGCGGGTCGGGATAGCGGAGGATGTTGAGCTTGGCCATGGAAGATGGAAGACTGCCGTTGCCGGCGACTGTCGCGAGACCGTGGACGGCAGCCCACACGGATCGGCGTGACGGGGTGCACACCGAGGGCCCGGCGGCGCGGTTTCATTGCGATATCAAGGCTTTGAGGGCAGAATCGACTCAAGTAGATGAACATTTTCGCCGAAGAAGACCTGCTGGCGTGCGCGTGCGCCGGTAACCCCGTCGGGCCGAGAGGCCCTACTCTGGCGCCCGGAGAATCAAGCACATGACCCGCCGTCACCATTTTGCGTTTTCCGCCCATCGGGCCGTGCTCGAGGCCATGCTGGGTGCAGCGTTGTGTCTCCCCGTCATTGCCGTGCAGGCAGCGACCTACCCGATCACCGAAGCGCAGAAGAGCACCGCGCAGAAGGTGGCGCAGGCCGGGGTACCCTTGTCGGAACTTGCACCCAACGCACCCGACACTTATACGGTCAAGTCGGGCGACACCCTGTGGGACATCTCGGCGCTGTTCCTCAAGAGTCCGTGGCGCTGGCCCGAGCTCTGGGGCATGAACCTGGAGCAGATCCGCAACCCACACCTGATCTACCCCGGACAGGTGCTGTTCCTCGAGAAGGCCGATGGGCGCGCGAGACTGCGGGTCGGCAAGGCGATCGAGGGCGGCCCGGTCGACACGACCCGCCTGTCGCCGAGGGTGCGTGCCGGTGCGCTCGGCAGTGCCGTGGCGTCGATTCAGTTGAGTCTGATCGAACCCTTCATGAACGAGGCCGTCATCTTCGAGACCGACGAACTGCTGTCGGCCCCGCGCATCGTCGCGACGGCGGAGGGCAGCGTGCTGCTGTCGCGCGGCGACCTGGCTTACGCCCGCGGCGAGCTGGGTCCGCAGCGCGAGTACCGCATCTTCCGCGAGGCTCGGCCGATGAACGATCCGACCACCGGCGAGTTGCTTGGCTTCGAGGCCAGCTTCGTCGGCACGGCCGATTACACGCGCCCGGGCGAAACTCGCGCCCTGCCGGATGGCAAGGAGCAGATCGTCCCGGCCACCCTGCTGGTCACCAGCGTGCGCAAGGAGGCCGGCGTGGGCGACCGTCTGTCGCCGGTGCCGCCGCGCGAGTTCACGAATTACGCGCCGCACGCGCCGCGCGAGCCGCTGTCGGGGCAGATCGTCTCGATCTATGGCGACGGCCTCACCGCAGGGCAGAACCAGATCGTCGCACTCAACCGCGGCGCGGTCGATGGCATCGAGCCGGGCCACGTGCTCGCATTGTGGCGCGATGGCAATGTGGTGGTCGACCCGACCGACCCCGCGCGCCCGATGATGAAGCTCCCGGACGAGCGCGAGGGCACACTGTTCGTCTTTCGTGTCTTCAAGCGCATGTCGTATGCACTGATCGTGAAGGCGACCAACCCGGTCAAGCGCGGCGACCGTTTTACCCAGCCCTGAGCGCGGCGATCTCGGCCGCGCGCCGCATGGGCCCGCCCCGGTGATCGAGCGCGACGAGCTGAAGGCCTGGCTGCGGCTCGTCGAGACGCCGCTGGTCGGCCGCGAGACGGCACGACGCCTTCTCTCGGCCTTTGGGTCACCGCAGGCCGTCTTCGAGGCGAGCGCGGCTGCGTTGCGCGAGGTGGCCGGCAGCTTGGCGGGGGCACTGAAGGTGCCGCCGCCGACACTGGAGGCCCTGCACGTGTCCACGCTGCAATGGCTGGCCACGGGCGAGCGGCGCGCCGTGGTGACGCTCGGCGACGCGCTGTACCCGACATCCCTGCTCGAGACGGCGGACCCGCCGCTGCTGATCTACCTGCAAGGGCGCGCGGCGCTGTTGGCGGCGGCCTCGGTGGCGGTGGTCGGCAGCCGCAATCCGACCGCCCAGGGCGTCGACAACGCGCGGTCGTTCGCGCGTCATCTGAGCCATGCCGGTTTGAGCGTCGTCTCGGGGCTGGCGCTAGGCATCGATGGCGCGGCCCACGAAGGGGCGCTCGAAGGTGTGGGCAGCACGATTGCGGTGGTCGGCACCGGTCTCGACCGGGTCTACCCGAGACGTCACCTCGACCTGGCGCACCGGATAGCCGCCCAGGGTCTGATCGTCAGCGAGTACCCGCTTCGGACCTTCCCTCTGGCGGCGAATTTCCCGCAGCGCAACCGTCTGATCGCTGGCTTGTCGCTCGGCACGCTCGTCGTCGAGGCAGCGTTTCAGTCGGGATCCCTAATCACCGCACGCCTGGCCACGGAGTGCGGCAGAGAGGTGTTCGCGATTCCCGGTTCCATCCATGCACCGCAGTCGCGCGGATGTCACGCACTGATCAAGCAGGGTGCGAAGCTGGTCGACTGCGCAGGCGACATCCTCGAGGAACTGCGACTGAGCGCGCCGCTATCCGCCGCGACGTCGGACGACGCCCCGGCGCGCGCCGATCCGCTGCTGCGGGCGCTGGGCTACGACCCGGTGACGCTCGACGCGCTGGTCGAACGCACGGGGGTCGCGCCGGCCGAACTGAGCGCCCGGCTGCTGGAGCTCGAACTCGAGGGGCAGGTCGCACGACTGCCGGGGCAATTGTTCCAGCGCGTCGCCCGCGGATAGGTTCTGGGAAGCCATATCGTCAGCCTGGCCCGGTCTTTCGGGAGATCGCGCGAGACCGGGTGCGGTATAGTGTTTCGCATGTTCGACGTGCTCGTGTACCTGTACGAAAACTACTGGCGGCCCGACGCGTGTCCGGAGCATGCCCTGCTCGCGCGCAAGCTGACGGCAGTTGGCTTCGAGTCCGACGAGATCGAGGAGGCGCTAAGCTGGCTCGACGGCTTGGCGAACGTCGCAAATTCCCATGTTGGCGAGCAGGCGGCGCAGAGTCTGCGGGTCTATTCGAGCGCCGAACACGAGCATCTGGGCGAGGACTGCATCGGCTTCGTGAGCTTTCTCGAGTCGGCCGGAGTGCTGCCGCCCCCGATGCGCGAGATGGTGCTCGACCGCGCAACCGCCATTCCGGGAGGTCCGGTCGACCTGGAGGACCTGAAGATCATCGTGTTGATGGTCTTCTGGAGCCTGGGCGAAGAGCCCGACGCGCTGATTCTCGACGAACTTTTCGTCGACGAGGCCGACCGCCTGATTCACTGACAACGGCCGCAGGCCGTTGCGGCGAAGGCTCACATCGCACCGCGATGTGAAGGCGCGCAGCGCCGGCCGGAGCCACAACACCTGCTGTCGTTGCAGCGCAGGCTCGCATCGCGGTGCGACGTGAATGCGCACAGCGCCGGCAAGAGCCACAGTCAGCTCAGCAAGCGTTCCGGATCCACGTCGAGCTTGGCGAGCGCGCTGCGCGTTGCGCGCACGGTGAGTGCTTCGTCCTGTGCCGGCACCAGCAGTCCCGCCTGCAGGAACGCCGCCAGCCGGTGTTGCTGGAAGAGGATGCCGCGCCCCTGAGGCGAGACGAACAGTGTGAGCTGCTTGCGCAAACCTTGCCAGGCGAGCTGGACCTGCTCGTTGCGATTGCGGTAGTCGAGCATGTACCAGCCGCCCACCTGCAACTCCCGGGCCCATGCGAGCATGGCCGGCGTCGGCATCGAACCGCCCTCGTTGACGACCTCGAGCTCGGCGCTCTCATGACCCGACAGATCGAGTACCAGGCCTTCGTCGAGGTCGACATCCAGGGTCTCGGGCAGCAATTCCTCCAGCGTCTCGAGTCGCGCCATCAGCTCTTCGAGCCTGTCGTTCGAGATCGATGCGGTCTTCGCGGTGAACGCCGCGGCAAGCGAGTTGTTCAGGCGCCGGACATGCTCGTCCTGCTTGTCCTGCGGCACGCCGGCGTCTTGCATGCCGTCGCGCAGGGTCTTGAGCAATGGCGGCAGCCGGCGGATCACCTCGGCGCGTTCCTCGCGCGAGGTCTTCGCGCCGGCCGACCAGATCAGGTCGGCCGCGGCGCGCTTCATCGCCTTGGTCGCATCGCTCTGCAGGCCCTGCTTCACTGCCGTCATGGCCAGAACGTCGGCCCAGACGTGGAACAGGAACTCGCGCACCCCCTCCTGCACTGGCATCTCGTTGAGCATTTTGCGCAGCTCGATCGTGTACTGGATCGCGAGCGTCTCGCGCTGCTCGACCTGCTGCGCCAGCGACACGCCCTTGCGCGAGGCCTCGTTCTCGTTCCTGAAATAGTGTTCGAGGAACCGCTCGAACTCGGTCAGCACGGTCTGGAAGACGCGTCGCCCGGTGTCGGGATAGGCCTCGACCACCTGCACGACGCGCTTGATTTCTCTCTCCAGCGCATCGCCGACTGCGCGCGCGGTGGCGTCGAACCCCATCACGCAGGCCCCCATGCGGTCGATCAGGCGGCGCGCCGGGTGATCGACCGTGGCGAAGAAATCGGGCTCGCTCACGGCGACTCGCAGCACGGGCATCTGCAGACGCGCGAACCAGACGCGGACTGCCGCCGGGATGCGATCTTCGGTCAGGATGCTCTGGAAGAGCAGTGCCACGATCTCGATCGTCGCGCGCTCGACAGGTGTCGCCGCCGCCCGCTTGAGCGTCTGCTTGCGCTGCTGCAGTTCGTCCAGCAGCGTCGGTGTGCTGATCGGGCCGGCCGCCGTGCGTTCGGGCGTCGCCAGCCGCCGCTGGATGCCCTGCTGCGCCTCGCTGATCGCTGCCTTCAGGCCGGGCGAGGCCGGTTCCGCCCGGGTGGTCGAAGCGAACTCGGGCAGATGGCGCGAAATCAACCGGTTCAGCCGACCGAGCAGGGCGCCCGCGTTCTCGTTCGCGTGGGACATCGCGCGCACCCGCTCGGCCAGAGCATGATCGCCGTCTTCGCCCGATCCGCTTGTGCGCGTAAAGCCGGTCGGTCCCGTGCCCGACGCACCGGCACCGAATGTGCTGCCCGGGTGGGCATTGCGCGATCGCCGTATGAACGGGCGCAGGTCGATCTCGGGCAAGACGCGCTGCTGCATCAGCCAGCCGTTGGCCTCGTGATAGGCCTCTTCGGCGAAATTCGAGAATTCGTCGTGCAGCACCTGCTGCAGCGGCCGCCAGCTCTCGTGGCTCAGACCGGCGCCCTGCCAGGCGGAGGTGACGATCCGCGACAGCACGTGTGGCCGCAGCACGTCGTTGACATCGAGCTCCTCGTGCCGCTCGAGCGACAATATGCGCGAGCGCAGATCGCTGAATTCCCACGAGGCGCGGTCCATCATTGCGAGGGCCAGCCGCGAACTCAGGATCTCGGCTTCGATCGTCTTGTTGTCGACCAGCGACAGGTTCGAGGCGCGCATCGATTGTACAGGCAGTTCACCGGCGCGCGACGACGTCACCACCCCGCTCGTCAAGGCGCCGTGCAGCAGCTGCGTCATGCCGTTCAGCCAGGTCGGCGCGGCCCGCTGCAGTTCGACCATGATGTCGCGTCGCTGGTGCTGCAACGCCGGGCCGACGTCCTTGGACAGAAGCAACCGGTTCGAGCCATCGAGTACCGCCTGCACCACGCCGGCGATGCCGTTCAGCAGCCAGTCGACATAGGATCGCCGAGCCCGGGCGGCCAGAGCGATCGAGTCGGCAGCGGTCGCCATGAAAGGGAGGGTCGTTGATGCGATGGGCAACTCTACACCACGGCCCCCGAATTCGGGTCGTTCGGATCGACGTCCTTGGCTGCCGCCTTGACCAGGTCTTCGCGCCGCACGCCCAGCCACATTGCGATCGCGGCGGCGACGAACACCGACGAGTAGATACCGAACAGGATGCCGATCGTCAGCGCGACCGCGAAGTAGTGCAGCGTCGGTCCGCCGAAGATCAGCATCGACAGCACCATCATCTGCGTGCATCCGTGGGTGATGATGGTGCGGCTCGTCGTGCTCGTGATCGCGTGGTCGATCACCTGCTGCGTATTCATCTTGCGAAAGCGGCGGAAGGTCTCGCGGATGCGGTCGAAGATCACCACCGACTCGTTGACCGAATAGCCGAGCACCGCAAGCACCGCGGCCAGCACCGAAAGCGAGAACTCCCACTGGAAGAAGGCGAAGAAGCCGAGGATGATGATCACGTCATGCAAGTTGGCGATGATCGCCGCGACCGAGAACTTCCATTCGAAGCGGATCGCCAGGTAGATCATGATCCCGGCGATCGTCGCCGCCAGCGCCATCGCGCCGTCGCGGGCGAGCTCGGAGCCGACCTGTGGGCCGACGAACTCGCTGCGCTGCAGCTTCACCGGCTCGGCGCCGGCGGCGGCGCAGACCGGTTTGCTGATCGCCTCGCCCTTGTCGCTCGTGACCTGCTGCGTCGAGACCGTGCCGCCTTCGGCCTGGCACAGCGCGTCGAAAACGCGCGCCACGACGACCGTCTGTTTCACATCGCCCCTCACCGGAAGGCGGATCAGCACATCGCGCGGTGTGCCGAAGTTCTGCACCTGCACTTCGCCGAAGTTCAGGCCCTCGACCGCGCTGCGCACCCTGCCGATGTCGGCCGACTGCGTGTAGGCGACCTCGATCACCGTGCCGCCGGTGAATTCGATCGACAAGTGAAGCCCGCGCGTCGCGAGGAAGAACACCGCCGCCGCGAAGGTGATGAATGAGACCGCGTTGAAGACCAACGCGTGGCGCATGAACGGGATGTCACGCCGGATCCGAAAGAATTCCATGTCGTGTGCTTAGCAGTGGAGTTCAGGCACTGGCCGGCGGCGCGTCCGGTGAGTCGGGGCGCCACACCTGGCCGATCGAGACCGCCTTGAGCTTCTTCTGACGCCCGTACCACAGGTTGACGAGCCCGCGCGAGAAGAAAACGGCCGAGAACATCGAGGTCAGGATACCGAGGCAGTGCACCACCGCGAAACCGCGCACCGGCCCCGACCCGAAGGTCAACAGCGCCAGGCCGGCGATCAGCGTCGTGACGTTGGAGTCGAGGATGGTCGCGAAGGCGCGTTCGTAGCCGGTGGCGATCGCCGTCTGCGGCGCGGCGCCGTTGCGCAGTTCCTCGCGCACCCGCTCGTTGATCAGCACGTTGGAGTCGATCGCCATGCCGAGCGCGAGCGCGACCGCCGCGATACCTGGCAGCGTCAACGTCGCCTGCAGCATCGACAGCACTGCCACCAGGAGCAGCAGGTTGACGGCCAGCGCGATCGCGGAGAACACGCCGAAGATCCTGTAGTAGGCGATCATGAACAGCGCAATCGCGCAGAAGCCGTAGATCACGCTGTTGAAGCCCTTGGCGATGTTCTCGGCTCCGAGGCTCGGCCCGATCGTTCGCTCCTCGATGATCTCCATCGGTGCGGCGAGCGATCCCGCGCGCAGCAGCAGCGCCGTGTCGAAGGCCTCGGAGGTCGTCATCGAGCCGGAGATCTGCACCCGCCCGCCGGCGATTTCGCTGCGGATCACCGGCGCCGTGACGACTTCGCCCTTGCCCTTCTCGAAGAGCAGGATCGCCATGCGTTTGCCGACGTTCTCACGCGTCACGTCCTTGAAGATGCGCGAGCCCTTGTCGTCCAGGGTCAGGTGCACCGCGGGCTGCTGATGGTCGTCGAAGCCGGGCTGGGCGTCGCGCAGGTTCTCGCCGGTCAGGATGACCTGGCGCTTGACGATCAGCGGCCGTGCGCCGCGCTCGATGTAGCGCTCGGTGCCGAACGGCACCGGCCCGGTACCGGCCGCTGCCGCTGCGGCCTCGGCGCTTTCGTCGACCATGCGCACCTCGAGCGTTGCCGTGCGGCCGATGATGTCCTTCGCCTTGGCCGTGTCCTGCACGCCCGGCAACTGCACGACGACGCGGTCGGCGCCCTGCTGCTGGATCACCGGCTCAGCCACGCCGAGCTCGTTGACGCGGTTGTGCAGCGTCGTGATGTTCTGCTTCAGCGCGGTCTCCTGCACCTTCAGCGCGGCGGCGGGCTTCAGGCTGCCGGCGAGCACGAACTCGCTGCCGTCGGGGCTTTCGGTCCAGTCCATGTCTGGCAGCTGGTCGGCAAGCAGGAGGCGCGCCGCGGCGAGCGTTTCGCGATCGCGAAACCGCACCGCGACCGCGTTGCCGTCGCGCGTGATGCCGGCATGGCGGAGGTTCTTATCGCGCAGCATCGAGCGGATGTCGCCGGTAAGCGCCTCGGCCTTCTTCGTCAGTGCCGACTTCATGTCGACCTGCATCAGGAAGTGGACGCCGCCGCGAAGGTCCAGCCCCAGGTACATCGGCATCGCGCGCAGCGCAGTGAGCGCCCGCGGCGAGCGCGACAGCAGGTTCAGAGCGACGATGTAGCTAGCGTCGCCCGGGTCGGGGTTGAGCGCGCGGGTCAGCGCGTCCTTGGCCTTGCCCTGCAAGTCGGTGTCGGCGAAGCGTGCCTTCACCGAATTGCCGTCGAACTGGACGAAGTCGGCGGTCAGTCCGGCCTGCGTCAGCACCTGTTCGACGCGCGTCGCGAACGCCGCATCGAGCTTGAGCGTGGCCTTGCCGCTGGAGACCTGCACCGCAGGCGCTTCGCCGTAGAGGTTGGGCAGCGTGTAAATCAGCCCGACCAGCAATGCGACCACGAGGATCACGTATTTCCACACGGGATAGCGGTTCATCACGCCTCTCTTGGACTGTGTTGGCCCTAGCTCGCCGACGGACACGACCCGTCCCCGTCAGCGGGGCTTCGACACTGGCTTGCCCTTGCGCAGACGCAGGCAAGCCGTGTCGTCACTTGATCGTGCCCTTGGGCAGCACCTGCGCCACGGCCGTGCGCTGGATCTGGATCTCCACGCCATTGGCGATCTCGACGGTGAGAAACGATTCGCCGAGCTTGTTCACCTTGGCGAGCATGCCGCCGGCGGTGACGACCTCGTCGCCCTTGGCCAGGGCATCGATCATGGCCTTGGCCTCCTTGGCGCGCTTCATCTGCGGGCGGATCATCACGAAATACAGCACGACGAACATCAGCACCAGGGGCAGCATGCTTGTCAGGCTGGACAGCGGCGAATCGGCGGCTGCGGTGGCGGCCGGTGCGGCCTGGGCAAAGGCTTCGGAAATGAACACGGTCAGGTCCTCTATTACAGGCGCCGGGAAGCGGCAGGATCAACCGATGATTGTAGTCGGCGCCTCCGGCGGCGCCCGGGCGCGGTGGCAGCCGGATGAAACCCCCGATAGGCGCCGCGAACCGGCCCGCTACCATGGCGATGCCGATCCCGTGCCTGGCCGCCGCATTACCAGAGCATTCATTCAATTCCCGACCCGAGCCGAGACCCTTCGACCTTTGGAGACAAGCATGCAACTCGCCCATCGCCTGACCGCCCTTGCCGCCGCCCTCTGCTGCGCTGTTGCCGCCCATGCCCAGGGCGCGGGCCCGATCAAGATCGGCCTGATGCTGCCCGCCACTGGAACCTATGCGGGGCTCGGCACGGCGATCGAGAACGGCTTCAAGCTCTACGTGCAGGAGCAGGGCGGCAAGCTCGCCGGCCGCGAGATCCAGTACTTCAAGGTCGATGACGAGAGCGAGCCGGCCAAGGCAACCGACAACGTGAACAAGCTGATCAAGCGGGACGCCGTCGACGTGCTCGTCGGCACGGTGCACTCGGGCGTGGCGCTGGCGATGGCCAAGGCGGCGAAGGATAGCAACACACTGCTGATCGTGCCCAATGCCGGCGCCGACGCGATCACCGGTCCGATGTGTGCACCCAATATCGTGCGCAGTTCGTTCACCAACTGGCAGCCCGGCTATGCGACCGGCGTCGTGGCCGCGCAGAAGGGCTACAAGCGCGCGATGACGATCACCTGGAATTACGCCGCCGGCGCCGAGGCCGTGAAGGGCTTTGCCGAAGGGTTCGAAAAGGGTGGCGGCAAGGTTGTCAAGGACCTCAACGTGCCGTTCCCGAACGTCGAATTCCAGGCCCTGCTGACCGAGATCGCGGCGCAGAAGCCCGACGTCGTGTTCGCCTTCTTCGCCGGTGGCGGCGCGGTCAAGTTCGTCAAGGACTACGCCGCCGCGGGACTCACCAAGACCGTGCCGCTGATGGGCTCGGGCTTCCTCACCGACGGCACGCTCGAGGCGCAGGGCGCGGCGGCGCAAGGCCTGTTGACGGCGCTGCATTACGCCGACAACCTCGAGACGCCGCGCAACAATGCGTTCCGCAAGGCGTACGCGCTGGCCTACAAGTCCAACGCCGACGTCTACGCGGTGCAGGGCTACGACGCGGCGCAGATCCTCGACGCCGGGCTGCTCGCCGCCAAGGGCGACCTTGCCAAGCGCGACGTGATCACTGCGGCGATGCGCAAGGTCACGGTCGACAGCCCGCGCGGCAAGTTCACGCTGTCGGCCGCCGGCAATCCTGTGCAGGACATCTATCTGCGTGAGGTCAAAGGCAACAACAACGAGTTCAAGTCGGTGGCCGTGAAGGCGCTGGCCGACCCGGCGCGCGGCTGCAAGATGTAGCCTTCGGCGGTTCTTGGCGGGCGGCTTCGCCGCCCTTTCTGGTGATGGGCGGCTCGCGCCGCCCGGCATAGCGACGATCGCCCTTGGACTTCGCCACCTTCCTCGTCCAATGCCTCAACGCCGTGCAGTACGGCCTGCTGCTCTTCCTGGTCGCATCGGGGCTGACGTTGATCTTCGGCATCATGGGCGTGATCAACCTCGCCCATGGCAGCTTCTACATGCTGGGCGCCTATCTCGCGTTCGGCCTGGCGCCGCTGTTCGGCGAGCAGTTCCTGCTGATGCTCGTGGCCGGCGTGCTGCTGTCGGCGCTGTTCGGTTTCGTCCTCGAATGGGTGTTCTTCAGCTACCTCTACCAGCGTGAACACCTGCAGCAGGTGCTGATGACCTACGCGCTGATCCTCGTCTTCGAGGAAGCGCGCAGCCTGATCGTCGGCAACGACGTGCACGGCGTGCAGGCGCCGCCATGGCTTTCTGGCAGCTTCGCGCTCGGCGGGTTGATGTCCTACCCCTGGTACCGCGTGTTCGCATCGGTCGCGTGCATTGCGATCGCGCTGGCGCTGTACTGGGTCGTCAACCGCACCCGGCTCGGCATGATGATCCGCGCCGGGGCGAGCAACCGCGACATGGTGCGCGGCCTTGGCATCGACATCCGGCTGCTCTACCGCGTGGTGTTCGCCGGCGGCGTCGCGCTCGCGGCGCTGGCCGGGATGATCGCCGCGCCGCTGTCGTCGGTCTACCCGGGCATGGGCGGCGGCGTGCTGATCGTCTGCTTCGTCGTTGTCGTGATCGGGGGCATCGGTTCGATCAGCGGCGCGCTGGTGGCCTCGCTGCTGGTGGGTTTCGTCGATACTTTCGGCAAGGTGTTCTTCGCCGAGTTCAGCGGCGTCGGCGTCTACCTGCTGATGGCGATCGTCCTCGTCTGGCGGCCCGAGGGCCTGATGAAGCGTGGCTACTGACCGCGCCTGGATCATCCCGGCAGCGGCGCTGATCGCGCTTACTGCGCTGCCGGCGGTGCTGACGCCGTACACGCAGGACCTGGTGCTCAAGATCGCCGTCTACGCGATCTTCGCGCTGAGCCTCGAGCTTCTGGTGGGCATGACCGGGCTCGTCAGCCTGGGGCATGCGGCGTTCCTGGGCATCGGTGCTTATGTCACCGTGCTCGCCTCGCGCGACGGCGGCGCGGCGTCGCTGCACTGGCTGATGCCAGCAGCGGTCGCGGCTGCCGCAGCCTATGCGCTTGTCGTCGGGCTGCTCTGCCTGCGCACCCGGGGCGTCTACTTCATCATGGTCACGCTCGCCTTCGCGCAGATGGCCTACTTCGTGTTCCACGACACCAAGGTCGGCGGCGGCAGCGACGGCATCTT
>Ga0209048_10000448_pt1 | contig 44101 bp, 36 predicted proteins | sample FrelakmetCRP12CR_FD_187146 | JGI IMG/M metagenome (GOLD analysis project Ga0209048, IMG submission 187146) | Freshwater lake sediment microbial communities from the University of Notre Dame, USA, for methane emissions studies - CRP12 CR (SPAdes)... | ecosystem: Environmental > Aquatic >...
GGACGCCCTCGCCACTGAGCGTGTTGGCCTGCTCGGTCAGGTTCACGTCGCCCTGCACCAGGCCGAGGGCGCGCAGTTGGCTCAGCGACTGGTCGGCCTGAGTCCGCTGCTCTTCGGTCTGCTGAGTGGCATCGGTGGTGACCGTCCTCCTGAACTCGTCCTCAGGGAGGAAGTCCACGTACACGGGGTGCTCGAACTTCAGCTCCCGCAGGCTCTCGACCTTGGTCGCGAGCTCGGCCACCTGCGGGTCCCAGGCCGACGGGTAGCTCGGACCATCGCTCTTGTGCGCGAGCGCCCAGAGCGCGACCCCGCCGCCGGCCAGGGCCACCACGACCACGACCACGGCCGTGACGATCAGTCCGGTCCGCGGCGGCTTCGACGGGGGCGAATCGCCCGACGGCGGCGGCCCAGACGGCGGAGGCCAGGATGGCGGAGGAACGAAGGGGGTCGGGCCGGGCGGGGTCGTCGGTGGCGCCAGCGGCGGGCCCGACGGGGCGACCCACGTCGGGCCCGGTGGGCCCGGTGACGAGGTCGGGTCCTGCCCGCCGGGTGGTTCCGCCATGGTCACGCAGCGTAGAAGACGCCCGGCCGGCACCAAGGGCGAGCCCGCCGTTGGGCGACGCGCTGGCGGCGTTGGGGCGGGCCGAGCGGTGCTGCTAAGGTGTCGAAGCCCTCGCGGAGAGGCAGAGCCCCCATCGTCCAGTGGCCTAGGACGCCGCCCTTTCAAGGCGGTAACACGGGTTCGAATCCCGTTGGGGGTGCGTGGCCCCGACCTCGGTCGGGGCCGTGTGCGGAAGTGACCCAAGAGGTCCCGTGGTGCAGTTTGGAGTGCACGCCGGCCTGTCAAGCCGGAGGTCGCGGGTTCAAATCCCGTCGGGACCGCCACCGCCGCCCGTTCCGACGGGCGACGGTCCCGCGGTCGGGTAGCTCAGTTGGCAGAGCGTCCGCCTGAAAAGCGGAAGGTCACCGGATCGACGCCGGTCCCGACCACCATCGGAACCCTCGCCCCGGCGGGGGTTCCTCCCGTTCTTCAACGGCCCAGCAGTGACGCCGGCCTCAGCTCAGGCCGAGCACGTCGAGCAGGTCGGCGTGGTCGTCGATGACATGATCAGCCTCGGCGTACCCATCGGGGTGCTCGTCGTCACCCGGAGCATCGTCGTTGCTGCCCGCGTAACGCACTGAGGTCATGCCGAAGGCTCGGGCGCCCGCGACGTCGGTACGGCGCAGGTCGCCCACGTGCGCGGCGCGGGCCGGATCGACCCCACCGACGCCGTCGAGGGCGTCGGCGAAGATCTCCGGCGCGGGCTTGTAGACGCCGACCTCGTCGGAGAACGACCAGTGGTCGAACCGGTCGAGCACGTCGTGGCCCGCGAGGTAGCGGCGCAGCACAGGGGACGGCGTGAGACCCACGTCGCAGATGATGGCGAGCCGCACGCCGCAGGCCTGCAGCCGCTCGAGGGTGGGGGCCACGTTGCGGGTGAGCTCGTGGGGCACGGCCTCGGAAGCCCCGGCGAACGCGTCGGCCAGCAGCTCGCGGTCGGCGGCTGACAGGTCGCGGCCCAACGTGTCGGCGACGTGGTGCGCCGCCTCTTCCGCGGTGAACTGCCGGTTGTCGGCCCAGTGCTCGTTGTAGACAGCCACGGTCGTGTCGAAGGCGGCGTCGATCTCGTGTGGGGTGACCTCGTGCCCCAGCTCGGCCAGGAGATCCAGCATCCTCGTACGACGGGCGGCACGGGTGGCCGGGCCATCGGCCACGATGAGCGTGTCCCAGAAGTCGAAGGTGACGACGTCGAACCGCCGGTCGACCGCCATGGTCAGCGGGCGCGCACGACGCCGTCGCGCACCGCGGCCTCGGCCGCTGCGGCCGCGACCAGCGGGGCGACCCGCTTGTCGAACACCGACGGGATGATGCAGTCGGCGGCCAGTTCGTCGTCGGGGACGGCCGACGCGATGGCATCGGCGGCGGCGAGCTTCATGCCCTCGGTGATGGTGGTGGCCCCGGCGTCGAGCGCACCCCGGAACATGCCGGGGAAGCACAGCACGTTGTTGATCTGGTTGGGGAAGTCGCTGCGGCCCGTGGCGATGACCGCGGCCGCCCCGGCGGCCTCCTCGGGGCGGATCTCCGGGTCGGGGTTGGCCAGGGCGAACACGACCGGGTCGACGGCCATCGTGAGCAAGGCGTCGCGGTCGATCAGGTTCGGCCCGCTGACCCCCACGAACACGTCGGCGCCGGGCATCACCTGAGCGAGGGTGCCCACGCGCTTCTCGGGGTTCGTGTGCTCGGCGAACCACTGCTTGGCCGGGTTGAGGTCCTCGCGACCCTCCCAGATGGCGCCCTTGCGGTCGACGCCGATGACGCTGGCCACGCCAGCCGACAGCAGGATCTTGCTGATGGCCACCCCGGCCGCGCCGACACCGGCGATGACGACCTCGAGATCGGCCATCTTCTTGTCGACCAGCTTGAGGGCATTGTTCAGCGCCGCCAGGACCACCACCACCGTGCCGTGCTGGTCGTCGTGGAACACCGGGATGTCGAGCAGTTCACGGAGCCGCTCCTCGACCTCGAAGCACTGGGGCGCGGCGATGTCCTCGAGGTTGATGCCCCCGAAGGTGGGCGCGAGCCGCTGAACCGTCTCGACGATCTCGTCGGCGCTCGACGTGTCGAGGCAGATCGGGAAGCCGTCGATGCCGGCGAACTCCTTGAACAACAGGGCCTTGCCCTCCATGACCGGCATGGCCGCCTCGGGGCCGATGTCGCCGAGGCCGAGCACGGCGGTGCCGTCAGTCACGATGGCCACCGTGTTCTTCTTGATCGTGAGCTCGTGGGCGAGCGGCGGGTCGGCGGCGATGGCGTTGCACACCCGGGCCACGCCCGGCGTGTACGCCATGGACAGGTCGTCGTTGTCGGCCACCGCCATGAGGGGCAGCACCTCGATCTTGCCGCCCTGGTGCATGGTGAACGTGCGGTCGTCCCACTCGAGCACTTCGACACCGTCGAGGTCGCGCGCGGCCTGCAACACCTGTTGTTGGTGGGCCTCGCTCGTGCAGTTGACGATGATGTCCTCGTCGAGGGTCGACTGCTTGGCCTCGAAGCCCTCGAGCGCAGCGATGTTGCCGCCGACGGCGCCGATTGCGGCGGCGAGGCGTCCCAGCGTGCCCGGTTGGTTGGCCAGGCGGGCCCGGATGCGGATCGAGAACGCGGCGGTCGGGGTGTCGGCCATCCCGTGGAAGCTACCGGACGCCATCCGACGTTCCCCACTCGATTAGCGGGCCCCGGGGAGGCAGATCAGGCGCCCTCGTAGTCGAAGCCGAGGTCGGGGGCGGTCACCAGCGGCCAGAACGCGAGCCCCTCCGCCTCGGCCAGGGCTCGACACGTGCCACCCCGGTCGACCACGACGAGGATGCCCACGGGTTCGGCGCCGAGCTCGCGCACGACGCGTGCCGCCTCGAGCGGTGAGGCGCCACGGGTGACGGTGTCCTCGGTGATCACGACGCGGTCGCCCTCACGCAACGCGCCCGCCAGTCTCCCCGCGACGCCGTGGTCCTTGGCCTCCTTGCGGATGCTGAACGACCGCAGGTCACGACCGCGGGTCGCAGCGACCGCAGCGACCCCGAACGCGACGGGGTCGGCGCCCATGGTCAGGCCGCCGATCGCGTTGACGTCGGACGACAACACGCCGAGAGCCAGCTCGGCGACCAGCAGCAGCCCATCGGGGCGGCACACGGTCTGCTTCGAATCGATGAACCAGCCGCTGCGCCGGCCCGACTTGAGTACGAAATCGCCGGTGCGCACCGAGTGCTCGAGCAGGTGATCGACCAACGCGGCCCGGGCATCGACCGGGACCGGGCTCATACGAGATGGACCTCACCACGGCCGGCCACGACCGTGCCGACCTGGACGGCGAGGTGCCCGTGCGAGCGGAGCACGTCGAGCGCCTTGAACGACTCGCGGGCCGGCACCACCATGATCATGCCCACACCGAGGTTGAAGACCTTTGCCATCTCGTCGTCGCTCACCCCGCCCAGCCGCTGCACCTCGGAGAAGATGCGCGGCGATTCCCACGAGCCGCGGTGAACGATCGCATCGACGTCGTCGGGCAGCACACGGACGAGATTGCCGCCGATCCCACCGCCGGTGATATGGGCGACCCCGCGCACGTCGACCACACGCTGCAGCGCCCCGGCGGCGGGAGCGTAGATCACGGACGGCTTCAGCAACTCGTCCCCGAGCGTGTGGTGCGCCCCGTCGAAGGCACGATCGTCGAGCGATCGGTCGGCCACGTCGAACAACACCCGCCGCGCCAGCGAGTACCCGTTGGACCGCAGGTTGGTGGACGGCAGTCCGATGAGCGCATCGCCGGGCTCGATGCGCTCGCCCGTGATGATGCGGTCACGCTCCACCACTCCCACCGAGAAGCCCACCAGGTCGAATTCGCCCGGCTCCATCGCTCCGGGGTGCTCGGCCATCTCGCCGCCGATCAGGGCGCACCCGGCCTGCCGGCAACCCTCAGCCACCCCTTCGACGAGCTGTTCCACGTGATCGGGGTCGAGCCGCCCGACCGCGATGTAGTCGAGGAAGAACAGGGGCTCGGCGCCCTGGCACACGAGGTCGTCAACGCACATCGCGACCAGGTCGACGCCGATGGTCTCGAACTTCCCCGCGGCCTGGGCCACGAGCGCCTTCGTGCCGACCCCGTCGGTGGACGACACCAGCACAGGGCGCTTGTAGCGGCCGGTGTCGAACGCGAACAACCCACCGAAACCGCCGATGTCACCGATGACCTCGGGCCGGAACGTCGACCGGACCTTGTCCTTGATGCGCTCGACGGCTTCCTCGCCGGCGCTGATGCTGACGCCGGCCGCCTCGTAGGTCTCCCCCATCGCCGGTTCAGTCACCCTGCTCGCTGGCGTGGACGGCCGGCAACGCAGCCTCGTCCTCGAACAGCAGGTTGAGCGTGGTCGCGCCGCTGTCGATGGTGCTCTCGGCGTCGGCCGGTTCGAGCACACCCTTGCTGAGGCTCACCGGCACCTCGACCGGGTAGACGCCGGTGAGGCAGGCGTCGCAGAACCCTGCGTTGACGGCACCGGTTGCGGCCACCAGTCGGTCGAGGGAGAGGTAGGCGATCGTGTCGACGTTGAGATACGCGCGGATCTCCTCGACGCTCATGTTGGCGGCGAGCAACTCGCTACGGCTGCCCGTGTCCATGCCGTAGAAGCACGGCCACTTGTAGGGAGGTGACGACACCCGCAGGTGCACTTCTGCGGCACCCGCTTCGCGCAACATGCCCACCATCGCCCGCGTCGTGGTGCCCCTGACGATGGAGTCGTCGACCACGACCAACCGCTTGCCGGCGATGTTGTCGCGCAATGGGTTGAGCTTCATCCGCACGCCGAGAGCGCGCATCTCCTGATTGGGAGCGATGAACGTGCGGCCGATGTAGCGGTTCTTTACGAGGCCCTGCCCGAAGGGGATGCCCGACTGGTGGGAGTAGCCCTCGGCCGCCGGAATGCCCGATTCGGGCACGCCCATGACCATGTCGGCTTCGACCGGGGCCTGCTCGGCGAGTTGCTCGCCCATCTGCACCCGAGCCCGGTGCACGCTCTGTCCGTACAGGCGACTGTCGGGTCGGGCGAAGTAGACGAACTCGAAGAGGCAGAGCTTCGGATCGACCTTCGATTCGGGCCACACCCGCACCGACCGGTAGCCGGTGGCGTCGATGATGACCATCTCGCCCGGCTCGAGCTCGCGGACCACGTGGGCCCCCACCACGTCAAGCGCGGGAGATTCGGACGCGAGCACCCAGCCGTGGTCGAGCTTGCCCAGGCAGAGCGGGCGGAAGCCGTGAGGATCGCGCACCCCGATGACGTGGCCCTCATCCATGATGACCATCGAGAACGCGCCCTTCAGGTGGGGCAGCACCTTCAGCAGGCCCCGCTCGAGCGCCCGACCGTCACTCGACTCCTCGGGCTCCTTGGCCAACTCGGCCGCGATCAGTTCGGCGACGAGGTCGCTGTCGCTCGACACGGTGCCCGGCAACATGCCGGCCTGCTCGGCGAGCTCCTCGGTGTTCACGAGGTTGCCGTTGTGACCCAGGGCGAACGTGTGGGCCGCTACGTCGCGGTACACGGGCTGGGCGTTGCGCCACACGCTCGAACCGGTCGTGGAGTAGCGGGTGTGCCCGATCGCGAGGTGGCCCGTGAGCGCGGCCAGCATGCGGTCGTCGAACGCGTTCGACACCAGACCCATGTCCTTCACGACCGTGACCGTCTCGCCGTCGCTGACCCCCATGCCCGCGGACTCCTGGCCCCGGTGCTGCAGGGCGTAGAGGCCGAGATAGGTGAGGTGCGACACCGGCTGGGCCGGTGCGTACACCCCGAAGACGCCACAGGCCTCTTTGGGTGTGTCGTCGTCGGCGGTGGGACCGGGGGGCGCCGAGTCGCTCACGAGTCGAGTCTACCTAGCCCTGGGTGGTACCAGCGCCGAGGGCCGCGGGCAGCGTGTCGCGCCAGGCAGCCACTGCCGCCGAGAGCGGGAGGTCGACGAGGTCCTTCACCGAGAGCCGATCGCCGGTGGCCACACCCAGGCGGGCCGTCGGCACGCCGGCCTGCTCGCACACGTTCAGCACCGCTGTCACCCGATCGGGGTCGACGCACACCACCACCCGCGACGGCGACTCGGCAAAGAGCTCGACGGGATCGGGCACCCTGGCCACCTGGAACCCGACACCGGATCGCACCGCCATCTCGGCCAGGGCCAGACCCAGCCCACCACCGCTGACGTCGTGGGCGCCCGCGAGCAACCCACCCGACACGAGGGTGCGGAGGGTGGCAGCGACAGCCGCGTGCATCTCGGTGTCGAGCGAGGGGAGTCGGCCTCCGCGATGGCCGTGGGCCCGAGCCCACCGACTGCCGCTCAGCTCGGGCTGGGTGACGCCGAGCAGGATCATCCGGCCGCCCTCGACCAGGCCGACACCCGGAGGACGACGATCGAGGCGATCGACGAGACCGAGCATCCCGATGACCGGCGTCGGGTCGATGTCGGCGCCCCGCGACTCGTTGTAGAGGCTGACGTTGCCGCCGATGACCGGGATGTCGAATGCGCGGCAGGCCTCGCCCATGCCGTCGATCGCCTCGGACAGCTGCCACATCACCTCGGCGTGCTCGGGGTTGCCGAAGTTGAGGCAGTTGACCACGGCGAGCGGACGGGCCCCGACGCACGCCAGGTTGAGCACCGACTCGGCCACGGTGAGGGCGGTTCCGGCCCGGGGATCGACGGCGCACCACGCGTGGTTCCCGTCGGTCGTCAGCGCCAGAGCCCGGCCCGTGTCGACGCCGGAGACCGGGTGCTTGAGGCGCAACACCGCGGCGTCGCCGCCGGGGCCCTCGACCGTGTTGAGGAACAGCTGGTGGTCGTACTGCGAGGACACCCACGACGTGTCGGCGAGCAGGGTCACCAGATCGCGACCCGGGTCCGCGCACACGGGGAGTGGCGGCGCGCCGTGGACGCGGGTGACCTCGTCGAAAGCAGTCGGCGCCACGCAGGGCCGGTGGTAGAGGGGTGCGTCCTCGTGCAGTGACGCCGCGGGGATGTCGGCGAGGACCGCGCCCTCCCATCCGTCGAGGATGCGCAGGCGCCCACCGTCCTGGTCGCCGGTGGCGGGACCGGGCGTGACCTTGCCGATGACGCTGGCCCGTATCTCCCACCGCTCGCAGATCTCGAGCACCCGATCGAGATCGGCCGGCTCGACGATGGCCAGCATCCGCTCCTGGCTCTCGCTGGTCATGACCTCAAACGGCTCCATACCCGGCTCGCGGCGGGGCACCGCAGTGACATCGACATCCATGCCCATGCCACCGCGCGACGCCGTCTCGCTGGTGGCGCAGCACAGCCCCGCGCCACCCAGATCCTGGATGCCGACCACGAGACCCGCATCGAGCAGATCAAGGCAGGCCTCGATGAGGCGCTTCTCCTCGAACGGGTCGCCGACCTGCACGCTCGGGCGCTTCTCGGCGTCGGATTCGGCGTCGGAGAACCCCGCCGAGGCCAACACGCTCACACCGCCGATGCCGTCACGTCCGGTGGTGGATCCGAGCAGCACAGCCAGGTTGCCCACGCCGGTCGCCTGACCCAGGACCAGCCGCTCGGTGGGCAACAGCCCCAGGCACAACACGTTGACGAGGGGATTCTCGGCGTAGGTCTCGTCGAAGACGGTCTCGCCGCCCACCGTGGGCACGCCGACCGAGTTGCCGTAGCCGGAGACGCCGCTCACGACTCCCTCGGCGATCCACCGACTGCGGGGCTCGTCGAGCGCCCCGAAGCGCAGGGGGTCCATGAGAGCGATCGGTCGTGCCCCCATGGTGAAGATGTCGCGCAGGATCCCCCCGACCCCGGTGGCCGCACCCTGGTAGGGCTCGATGGCCGAGGGGTGGTTGTGGCTCTCGATTCGGATGGCGGCGGCGATGCCGTCGCCCACGTCGACGACACCGGCGTTCTCGCCGGGGCCGACGAGCACCCATGGTGCCTCGGTGGGCAGCCGCTTGAGGTGCACGCGCGACGACTTGTACGAGCAGTGCTCGGACCACATCACCGCGTACATGGCCAACTCGAGGTGGTTGGGCTCGCGACCCACGATGCGCTCGATCGACTCGGCCTCGTCATCGGTGAGGCCGAGCGAGCGGTGGATCGGCTCCTGGGTCGGTCCCTGCATGCGTCGCACGCTACCCGCGCCCACGCGCGGCCCGTTACCCACCACGCCCGACGATGCGGGGCGTCGCGGAATCCCTCCTATGACATCGCCGAATCAGCTCCAAATGAGTGGCCCTGAGAACGACTTGCCCGACATCAATGCCTGTGCTGTATTTGACATCAATGGCAGCCAAACGAACCAACCCAGGACTCACCGAAGAGCACAAGGCCGCACTCGCCGAAGGGCGAGCGCAGGGGCGAGCCGTCCGTCGCTATCTCGAGGCGCTCGACGCCCACAAACCCAAGCGAGGGCGCAAGCGCACTCCCGAGTCGATGCAGGCCCGTCTCGACCGCCTCGACGCCGAGATCGAGTCGGCCGACCCGCTCAAGCGCCTGCAACTGGTGCAGGAGCGGATCGACCTCCAAGCCGAGCTGGCGGCGGCCCGTGCCGCGGCCGAATCCACCGTGAACATCGATGCCCTCGAGGCCGACTTCGTACAGGCGGCCAGAGGCTATTCGCAGCGCAAGGGCATCTCTTACGCGGCGTGGCGCGAGCTGGGCGTCTCCGCCGCGACGCTCAAAGCCGCAGGCGTCACCCGCGCCGGTTAGGCGCGAACCGCGGCGCTGTCGAGCATCGATCGCAGCAGCGGCAGCCCGTCCGCACTGCCCAGGAGGTCGCTGATGGCCCGCTCCGGATGGGGCATCAGACCGACCACGTTGCGGGCCGGCGAGCACACACCGGCGATGTCGTCGACCGAGCCATTGGGGTTGTCGACGTAGCGCAGCACCACCCGCTCTTCGGTTTGGAGCTCGGCCAGGGTCTCGGGCGAACAGGTGTAGTTCCCCTCGAAGTGGTTCACGGGGACTCGAAGCACCTGGCCCACCGTCGCCGCCGAGGTCAGCACTGAATCGGTGCTCTCGACCCGTAGCGCGGCCGGCGCGCACAGGAACTTCAGGCCACGGTTTTTCTGCAGTGCGCCGGGCAACAGCCCGGCCTCGGTCAGCACCTGGAAGCCGTTGCAGATACCGACGACCGGGCCTCCGCCCGCGGCGAACTCACCGACGGCGGCCATGACAGGAGAGAACCGCGCGATCGCGCCGGGGCGTAGGTAGTCGCCGTGGGCGAAGCCGCCGGGCACGACGACGGCATCGACGCCGTTGAGGGTCGCATCACCGTGCCAGAGGATCTCGGCGTCGCCCCCGAGGGACCGCACCGCCTCGATGACGTCCATCTCGCAGTTCGAACCGGGGAACAGCACCACCCCGACCCGGGTGGTCATGTCGGCGCCACTTCGATCGCCTCGAGGTGGACCACCGCGTCCTCGATCACGGGATTGGTCAAGAATCGTCCGCACAGGTCGTCGACCTCGGCGCGGGCCGATGCCTCGTCCGCGGCGTCGATCGTGAACCGGATGCTCTTTCCCACGCGCACCCCCTCGATGCCTTCGAACCCCAGGTGCGGCAGCGACCGCTCGATGGTGGAGCCCTGAGGGTCGGCGATGCCCGGGCGGAGCCTGACTTCAACGTGCACCGAGAACGTCATGGCCTCATGCTTGCACACCGGGATGTGCGGCCCGACCCGCTCGGTGCGAGGGACCGACGCGAACGTCCGAAGGCCACGATGCCCCCGGCGTCAGCCCCGCCAGTCGACGAACGACCGGCCGGTGATGCGTTCGTAGGCCTCGACGTACCGGGCCCGGGTTGCGTCCACCACCTCGGCGGGCAGCGGCGGCGGCGGCGGCTGCTTGTCCCAGTCGAGAGCGTCGAGGTAGTCCCTCACCGGCTGCTTGTCGAACGACGGAGGGCTCGAGCCGGGCTCCCACCGATCGGCAGGCCAGAAGCGCGACGAGTCGGGTGTGAGCACCTCGTCGGCTAGGACCAGCTCGCCGTCGACGAGTCCGAGCTCGAACTTCGTGTCGGCGATGATGATGCCCCGCTCGGCGGCCCAGGCCGCTCCACGCGTGTAGAGCTCGAGCGATACGTCGCGCGCCTGCTCGGCCAGCTCGGTGCCGATGAGCTCGGCCGCCTGGTCGAACGAGATGTTGATGTCGTGGCCCTCGTCGGCCTTGGTCGAGGGCGTGAACACGGGCTCGGGCAGTTCGGAGGACTCGAGGAGTCCAGCGGGAAGCGAGGCACCGTGCATGGTGCCGGCGGAGCGATACTCCTTCCAGGCCGACCCGGTGATGTAGCCCCGGACGATGCACTCGATGGGCAGCATCTCGGCCCGGCGACACAGCATCACCCGACCCTCCCAGGGGGCCAGGCGCGAACTGAGAGGCAGGTCGTCGAGTCGGGTCGAGATCAGATGGCTGCCGACGACACCTGAGAAGTGCTCGAACCAGAAGGCCGACATCGCCGTGAGTACCCGGCCCTTGTCCGGGATGGGCTCGGCCATGACCACGTCGAAAGCCGAGATGCGATCTGATGTGACGAGCAACAACCGGCCCTCGCCGGCGTCGTAGATGTCACGCACCTTCCCCGAATACAGGTGCGGGAGATCGATGGGCTTGATCACGGTGCTCCTCTCGCGACGGCCAACCGGCTCACCCTACGCGGGAGCAGCCGACGTTGGCCTGATCAGAGGATGTCGTCGGGACGGTACGCGGCCGCCTCCGGGTGGCGGGCCACCACCGCCTCGACCTGTGCCACGAAGACTGCCGCCTGATGAGGGGCCGCCCCGACGAACTCGAGCGGTCGGGCGAGGACCGCCACGAGATCGTCCGGCGCCAGGCCCAGACGAGGATCCGCGGCGAGGCGTTCGAGCAGGTCGTTGCCCTCGGCCCCCTGCTCGCGCATGGCCAACGCCACGGCGACGGCCGACTCCTTGATGGCCTCGTGGGCCTGCTCGCGACCGACGCCGTGTCGCACTGCAGCCATCATCACCTTGGTGGTCGCGAGGAAAGGAAGGTACCGGCGCAGTTCCCGGTCGATCACGGCCGGGTACGCCCCGAAGTCGTCGAGCACCGTCAGGAAGGTCTCGAACAGACCATCGACCGCGAAGAACGCTCCGGGCAGCGCAACCCGACGCACCACCGAGCAGCTCACGTCGCCTTCGTTCCACTGGTCTCCGGCCAGATTGGCGACCATCGTCAGATGGCCCTTGAGCACGTTGGCCAGGCCGTTCACCCGTTCGCACGAGCGGGTGTTCATCTTGTGGGGCATGGCCGACGAGCCCACCTGGCCCGGCCGGAAGCCCTCGGTGGCCAACTCCTGCCCGGCCATGAGCCGGATGGTGAGCGCCAGGCTGGACGGGCCCGATGCCGCCTGCACCACCGCAGATACGACATCGAGGTCGAGTGAACGTGGGTAGACCTGACCGACGTTGGTGAGCACCCGGGTGAAACCCAGATGGCGGGCCACGATCTGCTCGAGCTCGTCGACGCGCTCCTGGTCGCCGGCGAACAGGTCGAGCTGGTCCTGTTGCGTGCCCACGGGGCCCTTGATGCCCCGCAACGGGTACCGATCCAACAGGTCGTCGACCCGGTGATAGGCCTGCAACACCTCCTCGCCAGCATTGGCGAAGCGCTTGCCGAGGGTGGTGGCCTGCGCCGGGACGTTGTGGCTCCGCCCGGCCATCACCAAGGTGTCGTACTCGGCGACCCGCTCGGCCAATCGGGCCAGGCTCGCCACGAGGTGGTCGCGAACCAGCTCCAACGAGCGTCGCACCTGCAGCTGCTCGACGTTCTCGGTGAGATCGCGCGAGGTCATGCCCTTGTGGATGTGCTCATGGCCGGCGAGCACCGCGAACTCCTCGATCCGGGCCTTCACGTCGTGGCGGGTCACCCGCTCGCGGGCCTCGATCGAGTCGAGGTCGACCTGCTCGAGAACCCGGCGGTAGTCGTCGAGCACCCCATCGGGCACGTCGATGCCCAACTCGCGCTGGGCCTCCAGAACCGCCAGCCACAACTCCCGTTCGAGCACCACCTTGCGGCGGGGCGACCACAGCTCCGCCATGGGCTCACTGGCATAGCGGGCCGCCAGCACGTCGGGTACCTCAGGCTTCATTCGTCCTCCTCCGTGCCGAAAGGTAAAGCACCCGGCCATTGCGGTCGAATGTGCTGGTAGAACGATCGCGTGGTCGAAGGCTCTTTTGCGACGGCCCGCGCGGGCGAAAGATCGAGGGCGATGGAAGGGAACTGCATCAAGCACCAGTTCGAACCCGCCGCCGATCTCTGCCGTACCTGTGGCAACGCCTTCTGCTCCGAGTGCCTCGTGTACTCCTTCGGAACCGACGAACCGCCCTTCTGCCTCTCGTGCGCCCTCGCCGCCGCCGGCGTGCGCTCGAACGCCGCTCGGCAACCGGCGCTCTCGCGCCGCGAGTTGCGACGGCAGGTGCGCCAGCGTCACAAGGATGCGAAGGCACACCGTCTCCACCCCGACCGCGAGGAGAACGGGCCGGTCGAGATCGACTGGTCGATCCCGGGGCAGACCGACGACGAGGACCGGGACGCCTTCGACTGGGCCAAACCCGACGAACCGACGGGCTCGGGTCCGCGGGTGCCGTTCTGATCGCGGCGATTCGGGCGGTCAGCCGCCGGACATCTCCCGCCGGTAGTCGGCGAGTCGCTGAGCGAGGTCCGAATCGGTGACGGCGAGCATCTCGACGACGAGCAGCGCGGCGTTCAACGCGCCGTCGATCGCGACGGTCGCCACGGGGATGCCCTTGGGCATCTGCACGGTCGCGTAGAGGGCATCGACCCCGTTCAACGCGCCCCCCGAGAGCGGCACCCCGATCACCGGCAAGGTCGTATGCGCGGCGACGACCCCCGCAAGGTGAGCCGCCATGCCCGCGCCGCAGATGAAGGCCCCATAGCCCTGCTCGCGGGCGGTCGCCGCCAGGTCGGCGATCTGGGCGGGGTTGCGGTGAGCGGAGAGAACCCGCACATCCGCTTCGAGCCCGAACCGCTCCAGGGTCTCCGAGGCCGGCCGCATCTTCTCGGTGTCCGAGGCCGAGCCCATGAGTACCGCAACCTTCACGACTGCCCTCCCGTGTTCGTGTCTTCTACGTCGGTGGCCTCGGCCGTCGATGCGGTCGATGCGATGTCCGATCGATGCTGCATCCCCCGCCAACCCACGAGCCCAACGCCACGGTAGGCCCGCTCGCGTGCGACGGCGAGGGTCGGACCCTGGCCTGTGACGCTCAGCACGCGGCCACCTGCGGTGACGAGGGCACCGTCGGTGTCGGCCGCGACACCCGCGCAGAACACCGTTACCCCCTCGAGCGCCGACGCGGCATCGATGCCCTCGATGCGATCGCCCGTACGAGGGGACTGGGGATAACCCTCGGCGGCGCACACCACCGTGACCGCGGCACCGTCGTCGAACTCGACCGGCCCCTCCACGCGTCCCGCCGCCGCAGAGGCGAGCAGACCGGCCAGATCCGAGTGCAGGCGCGGCAGGACGACCTGCGTCTCGGGATCGCCGAAGCGAACGTTGTACTCCAGCACCTTGGGGCCGTCGGGCGTGAGCATGAGCCCGGCGTAGAGCACCCCCCGGTAGTCGATGCCACGCGCCCGCAGCGCCGCGAGCGTGAGTTCGACCGACAGCGCCATCACCTCGTCGACGAGCCCGTCGTCCACGACCGGCACCGGCGAGTACGCACCCATCCCCCCCGTGTTCGGTCCGGCGTCGCCGTCGCCGATGCGCTTGAAATCCTGAGCGGGGGCGAGGGCGACGGCACGACTTCCGTCACACACCGCGAGCAGCGAGAGCTCCGGTCCGGTGAGCCCCTCCTCGATCACGACCGTGCGTCCGGCGTCGCCGAACGCGGCGCCGGACAGGTACGCGCCGACGGCGTCGCGCGCCTCGCCGAGCGACTCGGTGACGATGACGCCCTTCCCTGCCGCGAGGCCGTCGGTCTTGACGACGTAGAGGCCCCCGAGCGTGTCGAGGAAGGCCAGGGCCGGTTCGGGATCGGTGAAGGCGCCGAAGCGAGCGGTCGGCACGCCGGCCTCGGCGAGTATCTCCTTCATCCAGGCCTTCGACCCCTCGAGGTGCGCTCCGTCGGCACCCGGACCGAAGACGAGCTGACCGGTCGAGCGGAGGCGGTCGGCCAGACCGTCGACGAGCGGTGCCTCGGGGCCGACCACGAACAGATCCGCGTCCAGACCCTCGGGTGGCGTGGCGACCGAACCCGGGATGCCGGGGTTCCCGGGGGTGACGATCACCTCGGCCGTTCGGCTGAGGACGTGGGCGAGGGCGTGCTCGCGCCCGCCGGATCCGACGACGACGACGCGCATCACGCGGCGAAGTGCAGGAACTGCTCGCGGCCCGGCCCGACGCCGACGAGTCGGATCGGCACGCCCACCTGCTCCTCGAGGAACGCGACGTACGCCAAGGCCGCGGCCGGCAGGTGGCCGCGCTCGGTCGCCGCGGTGAGATCGGTGCGCCAGCCAGGGAGCTCCGCGTAGATCGGCTTGACCTTGTGCAGCACCGACTGGTGATACGGCAGGTGCTCGAAGCGCTCGCCATCGAGCTCGTATGCGACGCACACCTTCAGCGAGTCGAGCGAGTCGAGCACGTCGAGCTTGGTGAGAGCGAGCTCCGACAGCGAGTTGAGGCGCACCGCGTGGCGGAGCATGACCGCGTCGAACCAGCCCGGACGACGGCGCCGCCCGGTGTTGGTGCCGAACTCGTGGCCTCGATCGACCAAGAGATCGCCGGTCTCGTCGGTGAGCTCGGTCGGGAACGGCCCGGCACCGACCCGCGTGACGTAGGCCTTGGCGACGCCGATGACCCGGTCGATGTAGCGAGGTCCGATCCCGGCGCCGGTGCAGGCGCCGCCCGCGACCGGGTTCGACGACGTGACGAAGGGATAGGTGCCGTGATCGAGATCGAGGAATGTGGCCTGCGCGCCCTCGAGCAGCACGTGCTGGCCCGCCTCGAGCGACTCGTGCAACAGGCCCACCGTGTCAGCGATCATCGGCGCCAAGCGGGGTGCGCACTCGCCGAGGTACACGTCGGCGATCTCGTCGGCCGAGAGCGGAAGCTGGTTGAACACCTTGGCGAGAATGGCGTTCTTCTCCTTGAGCACCACCTCGAGCTTCTCTCGGAAGATCTTCGGATCGAGCAGGTCCTGCACGCGAAGGCCCACCCGAGCCGCCTTGTCGGCGTAGGCCGGCCCGATGCCTCGCTTGGTCGTACCCACCTTGTTCTTGCCCAGACGTCGCTCCGTGAGCTTGTCGAGCTCCTGGTGGTACGGGAGGATCAGGTGGGCGTTGCCGCTGACCCGCAACCGGCTCGTGTCGACACCCTTCGAGGCCAGCATGTCCAGTTCGCTCAGTAGCACGCGCGGATCGACGACCACGCCGTTGCCGATGACCGGCGTGATGTGGTCGTAGAGGATGCCGCTCGGGACGAGTTGCAGAGCGAACGACTCACCGTCGACCACGATCGTATGGCCGGCATTGTGGCCGCCCTGGTAGCGCACCACGAGGTGCATCTCCTTGGCCACGAGGTCGGTGAACTTGCCTTTGCCCTCGTCACCCCATTGGGTCCCGACGACCACCGTCGCAGGCACGCGTGTCTCCCTTGTCAGAGGCGTCGATTCCGTCGTTGACCCTAGTCGGTCGACTGCCCCACCCTCCGTTGGATCGCCGCAACGCGCAACGGGGGAGCCCTCGGGCTCCCCCGTGTGCGCTCCCGCTCCCAGCGGGACGATCAGGCGACGTCGGTGAGCCGACGACGTCGGGTCACTGCGACCAGTCCGACGCCGAGGAGCACCAGCGTCAGCCCGACGAGCACCAGTCGCCCCGAGTCGGCGCCCGTACGGGGCAGCGTGCCGGTCGCGGTTCGGGTCTGGGTCGCGGCGAGCACCTGAGCATCACCCGAGTCGGGCGCCGGGGTCGGGTCGGTCGGCGCGATCACACCCACGGTGCCGCAGTCGTCGGTGACCGACTTCTCGGCCAGCGTGGTAGCGCCGCTCTTGACGGTGACCGTGGCGGTCTCGCCCTCCGTCATCGGCACGAGCGCGATCTCGCTCCCCTTGGCCGGCACCTCGACCGTCGTGAGCAGCACTCCGTTCTTGAACAGCGCCTCGGTGGTCGGGCTCTCGCCGTTGTTCTCGAAGTTCACGTTGATCCCACCGGCGGCACATTCCAGCGAACCGACGTTGGCGAACGGGACCTCACAGGCGACGACCGCGTCTCCGATCGTCTGGGGAACACCGTCGGCGGTGATGACCACCTTGTAGGTGCCGGGGTCGAGACCGATGAACGTCACCACCCGGGTGGCTCCCGGAACGACCTTGTACTCGATCTCGGCCTTGGTCACGGGGTCGGTGACGCGGTAGGTGACCGCGCGTGCACCCTCGCCAGCGCTGTTCCCGAGCGTGATCTCCACCTTGCCGCCATCCTGCGTGCACGACTGGGTGGGGTCGCTCACACGAGCCACGCCCGAGCAGTTCACCTCGATCGACGTGGGTGACACGTCAACGCCATCGGCGACGACATCAACCGCGTAGGTCCTGTCCGCCAGGTCACCGAAGACCACGTCCTTTGTGGCGCCGGCAGCGAGGTTGAACGTCCCGTCGGTCTTGGCCACCGGATCGGTCACCACGAACACGACGTCCTTCGCCCCCGACGCGGCGGTGTTGGCGAGCGTGAGGGTGATGGAGCCGTTGCCCGCGATACACGTCTCACTCGTCGCCACCGACGGCACGCCGGGTGCCTGGACGGGAAGAAGAGGTGGGGGCGGAGGAGGTGGGGGCGGCGGGAGGCAATCAGCGGAGGTACGGACCCCGGCCGCGCCCGACTCCGACGAACCACACACCGGGAGCTTCGGGTCCGAGGAGGACCCCTGAGCGGCGGCGCCGGTCGCCGAGGCACCGACCACGAGGAACGACCCCAGGAGTACGACCAGCGCGAGCGCCGCCCGGACCCGGTGATGTCCACGCTGCGTGGTCGCCCTCATGCGGTTCTCCCGACCTTCCAGCGGTCCGCCAGGGGCGGGACCTGTGGATTCGGGGCCGGTTTCGCACTAGCTCCCCGCAGACCGAGAGCGACCAGTGTGGTCTGCGGATCGTCACTTCCCCTGAAGCACTGCCGATAGCATCTCCGACGTCGGTCTCCCGCCGCCAGGGTCGAAAGTACCACGCTCCGTGGTCAGACTTGAGAGGAATCCACCACGATGGGTCACCCGACCCACCTGTCGGTCGGTACAACCAGCCCGCGCGCTAGCGTTGGGCGACCAGACCACCCCTGGGGGGCGAGTGAGCAAGGCCCCGGACCGCGTCGGACAAGCGATCGCAGCCTTCGACCGTCCCCTCGTCGTCGGCCCCGCCCCGGCCCCCGCGGCGGCATCCCGATGAGCAACGACCCGGTCCGCAGCCTGGTCGTGATCCCCGCCTTCAACGAGGCGAAGGCACTCCCGGCCACGCTCCAGGAGCTCCAGCGGGACCAGCCCGGACTCGACATCGTCGTGATCGACGACGGCTCCTCCGACGACACCGCCGATGTCGCTGCCGCTAACGGTGTGCCGGTCGTACAGCTCCCGTTCAACCTCGGAGTCGGGGGAGCCGTGCGCACCGGTCTGCGCTACAGCGTCGAGCACGACTACGACCGCACGGTCGTGTTCGACGCCGACGGCCAGCACGATCCCGCGTCCATCAAGGTCCTGCTCGACACGCTCGACGACGGGGCTGACATGGTCGTCGGCAGCCGCTTCCTCGCCGAAGACGACCACTACCGCACCGGGCACACCCGCCGTCGAGCCATGGGCCTGCTCAACCGTCTCGTCACTTGGAGCACGGGTCAGGCCTTCACCGACACCACCTCGGGCTTCCGCTCGTTCGACCGCCGCACGACCGCGCTGCTAGCCCGGGCGTACCCCGTCGAGTACCTCGCCGACACCGTCGAGGTACTCGTGATGCTCTGCCGCGCCGGCTATCGCGTCGAAGAGGTCGCGGTGACGATGCGGCCCCGGGCCGAGGGCGAGCCCTCGTCCCAGTCATGGAAGCTGGTGGTCAACTACCTCCGCCTCCTCGTCGGCATCGTCGCCTCGGCGACGAAGCCCCGACCCCGCAAGAAAGACCAGCCATGAGCACCACCGCCCACCTGCTCGTCGTCGTGGCCGTGGCCGCGACGCTCGTCTACATCCTCCGCCTCGTCCAGAAGAACCAGCTGCGATCCAAGTACGCGCTGCTCTGGTTGGTCATCGCCGCGATGCTGCTCCCGCTGGCCGCCGCGCCGGGGCTGCTCGACTGGGCATCTCAGCGCCTCGACATCGGCTACGCCCCGACCACCTTCCTGGTGCTCGCCGTCGGCTTCCTCTTCATCGTCGTCGTCCATTTCTCGTGGGAGCTGTCACGGCTCGAGGCGAAGGTCCGCACGCTCGCCGAGGAACTGGCCCTTCTCCGGGCCGATCAGGCAGGCCGCGAGAACGCGGCGCAGGACTGAGTTCCGCTCAGCGCGACCACGCGAAGAGAGTTCCCGTGGGACCTACCTCAGGGTCTCGAGCAACTGGGGTGCGAGCCACTCCGCCGTATTGATGCTGGCCTCGATGTTGAAATGAACGCCATCGGGCCGCCAGTCCGGGTCGAGCTCGCCCTTCGGCAGCTGCGCGACCCACCCGTTCAGATCGACGATCGCCATCCGGGGTCGGGTCGCGGCCACCCGCCGCAGCGTGGCGTTGTAGGCCGTCACCCGCTCCGGCTCGGCTTCGGGGTAGGGCCCCTGGCGCATGCCGACACCCGGCCTGAAGTGCGGGTCGAGCGCCGGACAGGTGAGCCACGCCACTTTGGCTCCCCCGGCAGACAGCTCATCCACCGTCTCGCCGATGGCAGCGGCCTGCGGCTGGTCGTACGCCGGGTCGCCCGGCGCGCGCCAGATGTCCTCACCCGCCAGTTGCCGATCGGAGACATCGGCCAGGCAGGAGATGACCACGACCAACTCGGGTTGGTACTGGTCGATGACCTTGGCGAAGTCGTCCGCTCTGCGGGTGCACTCGGGTGCCAGCCCACGGACCTCGTTCAGGTCCCGGAGCGCCGCTTCGTGCCAGATCGGACATGCGATGAGCGAGTTGGTGACCAGACCCGACCCCGTGTTGTCGGCGAACCAGTTCTTGAGACCGCCGGTGAGGGACCAGCTGATCGAATCGCCCACCAGCATCACCATGTGTGGGACGGGTGGAGGCGGGAGAGCGGCCGCCACCTCGCCGGCGCCGGGCAGACCGCTGCCCGTATCCGCCCCGATCGGCGTCAGCGCGACGATGGGACCGGCTGCCGCTACGAGGCCGGAGGACACCGCCAGGTCGGTGCCCTCACCCGACTGGCCCGGGTCGGCGGTGACGACGAACAACCCCGCCATCAGCACCGAGACCACCAGGGGCACAACCACGAGAGGCGCCCGACCGCGGACCGCGCGACCCGCCCGGACCGGCTGTTCGATGACGTGGTAGCTGAACGTGGCCGCAGCGAACGTGACGGCGACTCGCAACGCGAACAAGGGCCACGGGCTGAGTCCCGTGCGCTCGGGTGTGAGCCAGAGGAAGATCGGCCAGTGGTAGAGGTACGCGCCGTACGACACCAGACCCACGAGGCGCAGAGGCCGCGCGGACAACGCCGCTCGCAGTGGCCCGGGGTGCGTCGCGCCGACGATCACCATCGACGACACGAGAGCAACCGCGATCAGACCGCCGTGGTAGAGCCACGCATCCTCCTGATGAACGAGGTGCCAACAGGCCAAGCTCGCGATCAGGGCCATCACTCCGAGCACCGCAACCGCCCGAGATGCCAACTGACCCGTGAGGCGTGACCGGACACCGGGACGAGCCATCACCAGTGCGAGCACGGCTCCGATCAGCAGCTCGGCCGCTCGGGTCCCGGTGCCGTAGTACACGCGACTCGTGTCCGCGGGGTCGTAGAGGACGATGGTCGCCACCAACGAGCTCACGATCGCACCGCCCAAGACCAGCGCAAGGACCCGCCGCGATCCTCGGGCGATCGCAAGGACGCCGGCGACCACGAGTGGAAACACGAGGTAGAACTGCTCTTCGATCGCCAGCGACCAGAACTGCAGCACCGGCGAGGGTGCCGTGAACAGTCCGGCATACGACTGACCCGACACGATGAAGCGCCAGTTCGCGACGTAGAGCAGCGACGCCGTCACGTCGCCGCGCAGGTTGGCAACCTGGGAGGGATCGGCGATGGTCGCGCCGAACACGACGACCACGGCCAGGCACGTGAGCGCTGCCGGCATCAACCGCCGTAACCGCCGGGTCCAGAACGTGGACAGGCGCACCCGACCGGACCGACCGTGCTCGGCCAGCAGCAACGACGTGATGAGGAACCCGGACAGGGTGAAGAACGTCGAGACGCCGAGGAAGCCACCGGACGCCCAGGTGAAACCGGCGTGGAAGACCAGCACGGCGAGGAGCGCGACGCCGCGCAGCCCCTCGAGGCCGGGCTCGAACGGCATCGTTCGCTCAACCCGCGGGGTCGAGACGGGAGGCGCCTCCGCGATCGAGGACTCGTCGACGCCAAGTGCTCCGGCGTCGCGACCCAGCACCTCGAGGCGCGACGCTGGCGCTTCTGCACCCCCCAGGGCAGTCATGTCCGTTCAGTCTACGACTTGTCTGCGAGCGCCACCCATCCGCTCAGGGATGGTCGGGCCCGCGTCCCGTCAGTCCGTCGAAGGGCCGAGCGGCCACCACCGGCGAACCGCCCGATCGACCAGCAGCCCGACCACCACCCACACCAGCGGCTCCACGAGGAACCGGAAGCGCTGGTTCTCCCCCACCTCGAAGGCGTTGCCGGCCGCCATCACGAACAGCACGAGCACACCGACCGAGGCCACCGTCACCCGCACCGGCGTGCCACCGGCCCGGACCCATCGCCACACTGCGTACGCTGCCGCCGCGAAAACCGCGGCGGTGGACAGGATCGCGAGCAGGCTCACCGGCTGTCGAACACGAGGGGTGCCCTGATCGCTGGGAGGAACGCCGTACAACGGGCCGCCCGCCACCACGGGGCGCACGTTCACGACGAGGTTGAGCTTCTCGTACACACGGTTGAGCAGCCCGATCCGACCCTGGTTCCTCCGCACGGCGTCGTAGTGGTCGCTCGGGCCGAAGTAGAGGTACGACCCGAACAACTCCTGGCGGGCGTAGGCTGCCGGGTCGGCCCGGATCGCCCTCAGCGCGTCGTCCTGGTACTGCCGATACACGGGCAGGAAGCACTCGTAGTCGAAGTTCGTCGCTCCGCTGCTCTTGGTGGGGCGCGAGAGGGTGGCGACCTCGGTCCGCTGCACGTCGCACGGAGGCACCGCTGACACGTACGACTGGTAGTCCTGGAACGTTCCCTTGGTCGCCAGCGAGCTCAAGGTCCCCTCCGACACCAGTTCCTCCCGGCGCTGCACCGAGGTACCCGGGAGCACGGCGTGGGCGAGGTTCATGCCCGACCACGACGACAGGCTCGGCTGACCCCACAGGACTAAGTTGCGAACGACGAACACACCGAGCACCAGACCGGGCAGGACGACGGCGAGGACCGCCACCCGGCGACTCGACTCCGGTCGTCGCGCGATCAGGGCCACGGCAAGAACCACCACGAACAAGCCCGGGTGGAGCAGCGAGCGCGTCAGGATGCACGCGACCGTCACCCCGAGCAGGGCGCCCAGCGTCGCCGCTCTCGGTCTCGCGACGTAGGCCGCCAGGAGATCGACGGCGACCACCAGGCCCACCGCGGTGGGGAACTCATAGGAAAGCCAGCTCCCGTAGAGGATGACCGGCGGGCTCACGATCACGAGCGACGCGACGACGACCTGGGTGACGGTCGTGGTCCCGAGACGGCGCAGCAGGTCGACGAGGGCGACGGTGAGCACCACCCCGAGGCCCGTGTAGATGACGAAGAACGTGTGGGAGAGCGACAGGGGCGAGAACTTCAGCGCCAGGCCGATGGCAGTGTTGAGCATCGGCGGCTGGGAGTGGCCGTACCACACCGTCTCGAGCAGCCGATCGCGCAGGAGCTCGATGTCGGCGATCTGCCAACCGGTCGACACCCATTCGGTGTCGAACCGAACGCCGGCGAGCAGCACTGCCACGCGGCTGACGACGAAGACCGCCAGGGCGATGACCGTGGCCCGGTCGACGAGCCACCGGCCGGGCCAACCTCGCCCCGCCCGGCGGGTCGTCGCGACCGGATCGTCGTTCGCACCGCCCGACGACATCGCGCCCGGGTCGGCGGACAGGTCGGCCATCGGGGCAGGGTACTGCAGCTCCGGTGAGCCCCCGCCGCCCGTCCGCACCCGCGGGTCCAACGGACGACGTTTGGCCGACGAATCTATGCTGGCCCCGTGCAGGGACCCGGTCTGTTGATGCGCGCCCCCGCGGCAGAGCGCGCGCCGGCACGGGGACACCTCCCCGGCCTCGACGGGCTCCGGGGCCTCGCGGTGGCCGCGGTCGTCATCTACCACCTGTGGCCCCAGGTGCTACCGGCCGGCTTCCTCGGTGTGAGCGTGTTCTTCACCCTCTCGGGATTCCTGATCACCCGTCTCCTGCTCCTAGACCGCTCCCGGGCCGGCGGTGTCGACCTGCGGAGGTTCTGGACCCGCCGCTTCCGCCGTCTCATGCCGGTGGCAGTGGTCGTGCTGGCGGCCATCGCGGCGGTGTGGTTGATCACGGGATGGATGACAAGAGCGATCGACGGCGACATCACCGCCGCGCTCTTGTACGTGGCCAACTGGCGATTCCTGTTCACCGGGAGCGCCTACGGGGCCGCCACGGGAACGTCGCCCGTGTTGCACTTCTGGTCGCTCGCGATCGAGGAGCAGTTCTACCTGCTCTACCCGCTAGCCATGTGGGGAGTCCTGCGCTGGAAGCGCGCCCGCACGACCGCCGTGGCCATCCTGCTCGGGGGGCTGCTCGCCGCCAGCCTGGCTTTCATCTGGTTCCATTCGGGTGAGCAGCTCGAGGTCTACTACTCGACGTTCTCCCGCGCCGCCGAACTGCTCGTCGGTGGTCTGCTCGCGGTGGTCACCACCGCCCTGCCCCTCGATCGCTTCCGGACGTGGACGCGGAGCATCGGGGTTGCCGCGGGTCTGGCCCTGGTGGCGCTCATGGCCCGCACCGACATCTACACCCCCGTCTACTCCAGAGGTGGCCTCGCCGGTGTCGCGCTCTTGTCGGCGGCGGTGATCCTCGCCGCGACCGATACCGGACGATTCGAATGGGCCCTGTCGCGAAGGCCGCTGCTGTGGCTCGGACTGGTCTCCTACGCGGTGTACCTCATCCACTGGCCGCTGCTGATAGCTCTGCACGAGTCCGGCATCACGCCGTGGCTCGTCTCGCTCGGCACGGTGGCCGGCACCCTCGTGCTCGCCGCACTCTCGGGCCGGCTTCTCGAACGTCCGATCCGCGAAGGCCGCTGGACGAGACCCCGACCCGTGCTCCTCGTGGCGCCCGCCATGAGCCTCGTCCTCGTCTTGTGCCTGGTCGGCTCACGAACGGCGCCGGTGATCGGGATCGACTACGCCGCCGCCCAGGCGACGCTCGACCAACTGGCACCACAGACGGCGACCGAGGTCGCCCTCTTGCCCGAGCCGGCCGCGCCCGCCTCCCCGGCGGTTCCCCGTCCGTTGTCAGTGGCGTTGTTCGGTGACTCCACCGCACTCATGCTGGCTGCAGGCGGCGCCGAGGCCGACCCGGGCCTTCAGGTGGTGGGCGGCTCGGCACAACTGGCCTGCACGATCTCGCGCCGTGGGGAGCTCAAGGGCTACGCGTACTCCGACAACGGCGCGCCCGGTTCGGTCGACCACTGCGACTGGACGACCGCGTGGCCCGACGCCATCCCCCCGGGCGGCATCGACCGCGCCCTCATCTATGCCGGCTTCTGGGACACGCTCCCCCGACGGATTCCCGACGTCTTCGCCGGATGGAGGACGATCGAGGACGAGACCTACCGGGACTACCTCCGATCCGAGATGGTCGCCGTCACCGAGACGCTCCACGCCGCCGGCGCCGCCGAGGTGGTCTGGTTGACGCTCGCACCCGACACCAAGACGAACAGCCCGACCAACGCGAAGCGCGTCGATCTGTACAACGCCCTGATCGACGACACCGTCGCCGCCCACCCAGACTACGCGGCCAAGGTCGACCTCGGCTCCTACCTGACGGAGCCCGGTAGATCGTTGCGGCCCGATGGCGTGCACGTGAGTGCCGCGACCGGCGCCACGCTGTGGCGCGATTGGCTGCTCGAAGAGGTGGCCGCGACCGGTCCCGGTCCCACAGGTCCCCGCTCATGACGCCGACCTACCCGTCCGAGGTCAACCGAGCCGATCCCAGAACGGACCAGCCGCCAACCCGGGCGCGAGCACGGCGCGACCCCCTCGAGGAACGGGACGGCACGCCCCTACTCCGGCACATCCCTGCACTCGACGGCCTCCGAGGGGCCGCCGTCGCCGGCGTCTTGCTGTTCCACGGGGAGCTGCTCGGCGGCGGGTTCCTCGGCGTCGACCTGTTCTTCGTGCTGTCCGGCTACCTCATCACCTCGCTCCTCCTCACCGAGCGGCGGGACAAGGGCCGGATCGAGCTGAAGCGGTTCTGGGCCCGCCGGGCCCGTCGCCTGCTGCCTGCGTTGGGGGGCCTGCTCGCCGGTGTCGCCGTCTACGCGGCCGTCTTCGCCTCGCCGGACCAGCTGTCACAGATCCGCGCCGACGCGTTCTCCACGATGTTCTACGTGGCGAACTGGCACGCCATCTTCTCCAAGATCGGCTACTGGGACCTGTTCACCTCGCCCTCGCCGCTCGAGCACATGTGGAGCCTGGCGATCGAGGAGCAGTTCTACGTGATCTGGCCCTTCATCGCCTTCCTGGTGCTCCGGCCCGGGCGGCGGACCGACGGGTCGGCTCGACGAGGACCCCGTGCGCTCTTCGTCGTCTCGGCGACCCTGGGCCTGGCGTCGGCCGGGCTGATGGTCGTCCTGGCCGGCCCCGCCACCATCGAGCGGGTCTACCTGGGCACCGACACCCGGGCTGCGGCCATCCTCGTCGGCGCCGCCCTGGCCAGCTGGCTGGCGTGGCGAGGTCCCGCTCGATCGACGAAGGGGCGACGACTGGTTCTGCTGTCGGGGTGGATCGGTGCCGCGATCCTCGCCGTCGCGTGGACCGCGACCAGCGGCACGACGATGAGCCTCTACAAGGGCGGCCTATTCCTGTGCGGGCTGTCGGTGGCCGCGGTCATCGCCGCCGTCGCTCACCCACAGCCCGGTCGCCTCGCCACCGTTCTGTCGGTCCGGCCCCTACGGTTCCTCGGCCTGATCAGCTACGGGCTGTACCTCTGGCACTGGCCTGTCTTCCTGGTGGTGAACCAGGAGCGGGTCGGGTTCGGGGGCCTACCTCTGTTCGTCCTGCGAGCGTCGGTGAGCATCGGAATCGCCCTCGTCTCCTACCGATTCCTCGAACGTCCGATTCGGGCGGGGATGCTTCCCGGATGGGGGATGCGAATCATGGCGCCGGCCGCGGTCGGCGCGCTCAGCCTCGCTCTCTTGGTAACCACGATCGGTGCCCGACCGACGCCGACGACAGATGACGCCATCGTCGCAGCCACCCGATCGATCGACACCGCGGTCGGGATCGAGGTCGCCGCGGCCTCGCCCGTTGTGAGCGAGTCCGGGTCGCCACCGCCGACGACCCCGCCCCGCATCATGATCGCCGGCGACTCGGTCGCCTTCTTCCTCGGCCAGAGGCTGGACGAGACCCAGGGAGACCTGGGCGTCGTCGCCGGCAGCGCGGCCCTGCCGGGCTGTCGGTTCACACCAGGTCGGGTGCGCACACCCACCGGCGCCATCGTGTCCGACGACGGGTGGCCGATGTGCGATCTGTTGTGGGCCGACTCGGTCACCAAGCTCCAGCCCGACGTGGTGTACCTCATGTTCAACGGGCCCGGCACCAGCGATCGCGAGGTGGACGGCGAGTGGACCAACCCCTGCGAGGCTCGATTCGACGATTACCTGACGAGCCAGCTGAACGCCGCTATCGACCAGCTCGGCTCGACCGGCGCGACCGTCGTCATGGGAACCTCGGTCGAGCGCCGAACCGACGACGACCTCGAACGGCTGGGCTGCTTCAACCAGGTGGTCCGAGATGTCGCCGCCTCGCGACCGAAGGTCCGGGTGCTCGACGTCAATGGCTTCGTGTGCCCCGACCACGTGTGTGCGGAGCAGATCGACGGACAACCGCTTCGGCCCGACGGCGTGCACTTCAAGGGCGTCGGAGCGGACTACGTCCTCACGTGGCTGGTTCCGGAACTGGCGGCGATCGCCTCGCATCCCTAGCGCGGAGCCAGCGACCCACCCGTTCGCCCGCCCCCGTGATCGAGACCGCCGCGAACACCACGATCGAGAGCTCGGCCGGTAACCGGAACCGGGCGATGCCGTAGAAGGCCGCGGTGACCAGCACCGAGATCACCACGAGCGCGACGAGCGGCCAGATCATGGTGCGTCGCCGATGCAGGAGGATCGCCCCCACGACCGCGAGCGGGGCCAGAGCCCAGTAGGCGAAGGTCGCCGCCCAGGAGACCTTGCCCTCGCGGCCCTCGCCGCGATTCAGGTACACCATCTGGTCGGGCTGCCACACCCCCAGCCCACGACCGAGGCGCGCCGCGACCACCGTCGGGAGCCGGCCCAGGTGTTCCCGAAGGTAGGTGGTGCCCAACGACCGCAGGTGGGCCGAGCGCACCGACTGATCGGCGTCGGGGGGCACGCTCTCCATCCCGGCCAGCCCGCAGTTCAGCGACCAGAAGCCGACGCCACCCCCGTAGTAGGTCTCGGGGCAGTTCGCGCCGATCCAGGTCAGACCGTCGTTGGTCGAGAACAGCACTGGCTGATCGAAGCGGGTCAGGTTGTAGATGACCCACGGCGCCTGAACGAGGAGCGCTCCGGCGATCGCCACCGCGCCGAGAGCTACCCGTGCCTTCGGCGTGGCCCGGTCGCCGGCCCGGCGGGCCCACCACGCCAGCGGGACGATGACCAGCGGGATGAGGAGCACCAGTTCGGCCCGCGCCAACACCGCCAGGCCCGTCGCCAGGCCCATCAGGGCCGCTCGACGACCCGATGGTTTCTCGGCGAACCAGTAGCTCGTCAACATCGCCACTGCCAGGGTGCCGGCCGTGATCGTCTCGCTCATCACGAGGGCGTCGCTCACCCACAGGCCCGGGTAGAACGCGGCGAGCAGGGCGGCCACCAAACCCACCCGATCGCCCGCGACCTTCCGGGCCAACAGACCGATCAGCGCCACCACCGCGACGCCGTATGCCGCCATCAAGTAGCGCTGCGCCATCACCGACCCGGGAGCGACCGCGGCCGCCGGGGCCATCATCAACGACGTGAGTGGCGGGTGGTCGGCCGCCGGCCGGCCGGGGTTGTAGGGGTCGTCGAACCAGTTGCCCTCGGCAATGGTGCGGGCCTGGGCCGAGTAGTAGATCTGGTCGCCCAGGAGCTCCTGATTCGGTTTGGCCACCGCCACGTACCCGAACCGGAGTCCGGCCGCGGCGACGCAGACCAATGCGAGGCCCCACCAGAACCGTCGGCTGCCCACGTTGGACGGCGGCATCACGAGGCAGCGGCGTTGCTCGTACGACGCCGTCGCAGCCACAACCAGCCCGCCTCGAGCGCGACAGCGGTCAACAAGCACAGCGCACCCTCGGCCGAGGCCCGGAACCGCCCGGAGGCATAGAACACCAGGACCGTGACGATGACGGTGGCGCATGGCGCCAGGAGGGGGAAGACCGGGATGCGCCGACGCCGCAGCACGAGCGCGCCCGCCACCGACCCGATCACCATCGGCCACAGACTGACCCAGGACAGTCGCGCGACCCAACCCGGGTTGCCTTCGACGACCGTGTCGAGACCGTACGCGTTGTCCGGGTTCCAGACGTTGAAGATCCGTGCGAGGCGCACACCCTCCACGACGACCAACCGTTTCGGATGGGCCTTGACGTAGTCGACGGCCGTGTCGAGCATCAGCCGCTCGCGGGCACCGTCGGTGGTCTGGGGTATCTCGACCCCTTGTCGCTCAAGGGCGACCAGCCCGCAGTCGAAGCCCCAGTAGCCGATGTTCGGCCCGTAGTACACGGGATCACAGTTGGCCACGGCGAAGGTCGACTCGACCTGGCCCGACAGCAGCACGCGGCGATCGAACCGGTGCAGGTTGTACCCCACCCACGGCGCCAGGGCCGCGGCGCAGACGAGCGCCGCCACCCCCAGCCAGGCGAACCGCGCCCGCCACGGCCGGCTCTTCGTCAACAGCGCGAGCGGCACGACCAGGAAGAGGGCCAGCAACAACAGCTCCGAGCGCGACAGCGCGCAGAAGGCGACCGCCAGACCCACGAGGGCGAGGCGGCCCATGCTCGGGGCGTCGAGGTACCGATAGGCCAACAAGATGGTGACGTTGACCATCAAGATCACCATCGTCTCCGACAGCACCATGGCGTCGAAGCGCCAGACGTTCGGATACAGCGCGAGCAGGACGGCCGCGATCAGTCCCACCCTGGGCCCGGCGATGCGTCGACCGGCCAGGCCACCGACCGCGACGGATCCCGCGCCAAGGAGGCACGAAGCCAGCATGTGGCCGGTGACCGTCCGGACCCCGATCGCCGAGAACGCGGCCAGGTACACGATGTACAGGGGCGGGTGATCAGCGCCCTGCTCGATCACCCCGCGAGCTTCACTCAGCGGGTTGATGAACCCGCGACCGTCAGCGAGCAGGTTGCCGCCCAGGTGGTAGTAGAGCGGGTCCCCCTCGATGGTTCGGTAGCGGTAGACGAACCACACGTAGGCGACGCGAAGCGCCAGCGCCGCCAGGCTGATGCCGAGCAGCCAGATTCCGAATCGGCGGGCCGAGAGCCCGGTGGTCCTGGTCTCGGCACGATCGGAGGTGGGCGGGTCACCGATCACCGCTGTCGCCGTCATGCGCCGACGGAACCCGACCGAACCCCGGACTGCCGCAGATCCACGGCGGCGACTATAGAGGAGCCGTCCGGAAGACGAGTTCGCCCTCGGCACCCGCGTCGACCACGACGGTGTCGCCTTCGGTGTAGGTGCCCTCGAGGAGGGCGATGGCCAACCGGTCACCGAGCTCACGCTGGATGACCCGCTTCAGCGGCCGGGCCCCGAAGGCGGGGTCGAAGCCCTCGCGGGCAAGCGCCAGCTTGGCCGCCTCGGTGACCTCGAGCACGATGCGTCGCTCGAGCAGGCGCTGCTCGAGCGCCCGCAACTGGATGTCGACGATCCGCTCGAGATCGTCCTCGCTCAGCTCTCGGAACCGGACGATGTCGTCGATGCGGTTGATGAACTCGGGCTTGAAGTAGTCACCGGGATCGCCGGGGAGGTTGCTGGTCATGATCACGACGACGTTGGTGAAGTCGACCGTGCGGCCCTGACCGTCGGTGAGCCGCCCGTCATCCATGAGCTGGAGCAGCACGTTGAACACATCAGGGTGAGCCTTCTCGATCTCGTCGAGCAGGACGACCGCGTACGGCCGACGGCGCACCGCCTCGGTGAGCTGGCCGCCCTCGTCGTATCCGACGTAGCCGGGAGGGGCACCGATGAGCCGGCTCACCGTGTGCTTCTCCATGTACTCGCTCATGTCGAGGCGCACCATGGCCCGCTCGTCATCGAACAAGAAGTCGGCCAGCGAGCGCGCCAGCTCGGTCTTGCCCACACCGGTGGGCCCGAGGAAGAGGAACGAGCCGATCGGGCGGTTGGGGTCGGACAGGCCGGCCCGGCTCCGTCGGATGGCGTTGGCGACGGCCGTGACCGCGGCATCCTGACCGACCACCCGCTCGTGCAGAACGTCCTCGAGGCGGACGAGCTTCTGCATCTCGCCCTCCATCAGCCGGCTGACGGGCACCCCCGTCCACTTGCTCACGACCTCGGCGATGTCCTCGGAATCGACCTCCTCCTTCAGCATCTTCTGCTCGGCCTGGAGCTCGGCCAGCCGCTTGGTGGCCTCCTCGACGCGTTGCTCGAGCGCGGGCAGTTGTCCGTAGCGGATCTCGGCGGCCTTCTCGAGGTCGGCTTCGCGCTCGAGCTCACCCCGCTTGACCTCGAGCTGTTCCTTCAGCTCCTGTATCTGGCCGATGGCGTCCTTCTCGGCCTGCCAGTGAGCCTTCATGCCCGCGATCTGCTCCTGCAGGTTCGCGAGCTCCTCGTCGAGCGCGGCGAGGCGATCCTGCGAGGGAACGTCGGTCTCCTTGGCCAACGCCACCCGCTCGATCTCGAGCTGACGGATGCGCCGTTCGACCACGTCGATCTCGGTGGGCATCGAGTCGATCTCGATGCGGAGCTTGGACGCCGACTCGTCGACAAGGTCGATGGCCTTGTCGGGAAGGAAGCGACCCGTCAGGTAGCGGTCGGACAGCACCGCCGCGGCGACGAGCGCCGCGTCCTGGATGCGCACGCCGTGGTGCACCTCGTAGCGCTCCTTGAGACCGCGCAGGATCGCGATCGTGTCCTCGACCGAGGGCTGGTCGACGAACACCTGCTGGAAGCGACGCTCGAGCGCCGGGTCCTTCTCGACGTACTTGCGGAACTCGTCGAGCGTGGTGGCCCCGATCATGCGCAGCTGACCACGAGCCAGCAGCGGCTTGAGCATGTTGCTCGCGTCCATCGAGCCCTCGGCGGCACCGGCGCCGACGACCGTGTGCATCTCGTCGATGAAGGTGATGACCTCACCCTCGGCATCGGTAATCTCCTTGAGCACCGCCTTGAGCCGCTCCTCGAATTCGCCCCGGTACTTGGCCCCGGCGACCATCGAGCTCAGATCGAGCGCGATGAGCCGCTTGTTACGCAGGCCCTCGGGCACATCGCCCTCGACGATCCGCCGGGCAAGGCCCTCGACGATGGCGGTCTTGCCCACGCCGGGCTCGCCGATGAGCACGGGGTTGTTCTTGGTGCGACGGCTCAGCACCTGGATAACTCGGCGAATCTCGTCGTCGCGCCCGATGACCGGGTCGATCTTGCCGTCCCGGGCGGCGTCGGTGAGGTCTCGGCCGTACTTCTCGAGAGCCTGGTACTGCTCTTCGGGGTTCTGGCTGGTGACGCGGTGGCTGCCCCGAACGGCAGCGAGCGCCGCCAGGAGGTCGTCACGGCTCACGCCGACCTTGTCGGCGAGCGCGAGGAGCAGGTGCTCGGTCGAGAGGTACTCGTCGTGCAGTTCCCGCCGCGCCTCGTCGGCCTGCTCGAGCAACGCGTTCAACTCACGGCCGAGCCGCGACTCGCCGCCATAGGCCTTCGGAAGCCTGCTCACGGCCTCGTCCGCCTTGTTGCGCAAGGCCAGTGGCGCGGTCCCCACCTTCTGGAGGATCGGCAGCACCACGCCCTCCTCCTGACCGAGCAGGGCAAGGAGGAGATGGTCGGGCGTGACCTCGGGATTGCTGTTCGCGCGCGCCTGGCCGACGGCCTCGTTGAACGCCTCCTGGGTCTTCAGGGTCCAGCGGTTGGGATCGAGCGCCATGAAGGTGGTTGTACTCCTCTGGGACAAGTGACGGGGTAGATCGGTAGTCGACTACTCAGGAAAGTTGACAACTAGTGTATCAACTTTGTCTCCGAGATCCACGACCCGGCAGTGCCGCGGCCGGGTGGAGGCTGGACGACCTCGGTACCTTGAGGGGGTGCCCGCTCCGCAACAACGCCTGTCGGTCGAACAGGTCGCCGAGCACTGCCGCGCCACCACCCTCGTCGCCGGCGACGGAGCCACCACGGTCGGGATCGAGCTGGAATGGCTCACCCGCGTGGCCGGCGGGCGGCTGTCCCACGCCGCGGCCCAGCACGCGATCGAGCGGCTGACGCCGCTGCCCGCTGGCGGACGGCTCACCATCGAGCCGGGCGGCCAGCTGGAGCTCAGCACCGCGCCGTTCGTCGGCACAGATGCCGCGTGCAGCGCCGCAGCCACCGACCTGCTCGTCCTCGACACCGCTTGCGCCGCCGAGGACGTGGAGCTCGTCGCGCTCGGCGCCGATCCGACCCGCCCGCCCGAGCGGGTCACGACGGCGCCGCGGTACCGGGCCATGGAGCACTACTTCGACACCTTCGGCCGGGCCGGCCGCACGATGATGTGCAACACCGCTGCCCTCCAGGTCAACGTCGGGTTCGGCTCCGCCGAACGTCAGCAGGCGGCCTGGCACCTGGCCAGCGCGCTCGGGCCCACCCTCGTGGCCTGCTTCGCCAACTCGCCCCTCGGTGGCGGTGGCCCCACGGGCTGGCAATCGAGTCGCCTGCGCGCGTGGTGGATGCTCGACCCCACGCGCTCAGCACCCGTGCCCACCGGACCCGACCCGATCGACCACTGGCTCCGCTACGCGCTCGACGCCAGGGTGATGCTCATCCGGGTCGACGACGACGACTACCGCCCCATCACCGAGCCGCTCCCGTTCGGCGCGTGGATCGCCCGGGGCCACGAGTTGGGTTGGCCCACCATCGACGACCTCGAGTACCACCTCACGACGTTGTTCCCGCCGGTGCGACCCAAGGGCTGGCTCGAGCTGCGTATGTTCGACGCCTTGCCCACCCCGTTCTGGCACGTCGCCACCGCGGTCACGGTTGCCCTCCTCGATGACGAGGAGGCTGCCGACGGGGCGACGAGGGCGGTCGACGGCACCACCGGACTGTGGGTCGACGCGGCGCAACTCGGTCTTGGCCATCCCGGGCTGGCGGCTTCGGGCCGGCGGTGCTTCGAGCTCGCTCTCGACGCCCTCGGTCGCCTCGGCGGCGATCCGGGCACGGTCGACGTCGTGGCCGCCTACCTGGACCGCTGGGTCGCGCGGGCCCGCTGCCCCGCCGACGACCGGCTCGACGCGTGGCGGCGCCACGGCGAGCTCTGGCCCCAGCGCGTGTCGCCCATCCCCTACGCCGACGAACTCGATCGCTCGAGTGTGCTCCCGTGACCGGCACCGATGCCCCTCGGGGCGCCCTCGACCGCGCCACATTGGTGGCCGAGCTAGACCGCACCCGCAGGCGCACACTCGGTCTCGCCGCCGACCTCGACGACGCCGACCTCACCGCCCAGCACTCCACCCTCATGTCCCCTCTCGTGTGGGACCTGGCCCACGTCGCGAACTACGAAGACCTGTGGCTCCTGCGGGCCATCGACGGCCGCCCTTCCACCGACGAGCGCCTCGACGACCTCTATGACGCCTTCCGCCATCCCCGCCGCGACCGGCCGCAGCTGCCGCTCCTGTCCCCAGACGAGGCCCGGCGGTACCTCGCCGACACCCGCGCGCAGGTGCTGGAGTTGTTGGCCACCGTCGAGCCCCGCGACGGCCGCCTCCTCGACGGGTGGTTCGTGTACGGGATGGTGATGCAGCACGAGCACCAGCACGACGAGACCATCCTGGCGACCCGCCAGTTGATGGGCGAGCGGGCGACAGCACCGCCCGCCCTCGCCCCGCCGGTCACCGCGTCGGCGGGTCCGAAGACGCCCGGGGAGGATGTGCTGGTCGACGGAGGGCAGTTCGTGCAGGGCACCGACGACGACCCCTGGGCCTACGACAACGAGCGAGGCGCGCACGAGACCGAGCTCGCCCCCTTCCGGATCGACACCACGCCGGTCACCAATCGGGCGTTCCGCGAGTTCGTCGAGGCCGGGGGCTACGACGACGAGCGCCTGTGGCAGCCGGCGGGCTGGGCGTTCCGCCACGAGGCCGACCTCCACCATCCGCAGTACTGGAGCCCCGAGGGCGCGGGCACCTGGTCGGTGCTGCGGTTCGGCACCCGCCTCGACCTCGTCGACGACGAGCCCGTGCAGCACGTGTGCTGGTACGAGGCTGACGCCTTCGCCCGCTGGGCGGGCCGGCGGCTGCCCACCGAGGCCGAATGGGAGAAGGCCGCCACCTGGCACCCCGTTCACGGCCAGCGCCGCTACCCGTGGGGAGACGATGCGCCCGACCTCTCGACCGCCAACCTCGGACAGCGCCAACTCGGCCCGTCGCTCGTGGGTGCCCTGCCCGGCGGCGTCAGCCCCTGGGGCTGCCATCAGATGATCGGTGACGTCTGGGAGTGGACGGCCAGCGACTTCACCCCTTACCCGGGTTTCGACGCCTTCCCCTACCGCGAGTACTCCGAGGTGTTCTGGGGCAGCGAGTACAAGGTGTTGCGAGGGGGCTCGTGGGCGGCCGACACCCTCGCGGTGCGGGGCACGTTCCGCAACTGGGACTACCCCATCCGACGCCAGATCTTCGCCGGGTTCCGCTGCGCCAGGGACGCATGACATGTGTCGCCTGCTCGCCTACGTCGGCCCCGCGCGTCCCCTCCCGGACGTGTTGTACGAACCCCCGTTCTCCCTCGAACGTCAGGCCTACGCCCCGCGCCGGCAGGCGCACGGCATCATCAACGCCGACGGCTGGGGTGTCGGCTGGTACGACCTCGACGTGAGGCCCGAGCCGGCCCGCTACCGCACGACGACCCCCATGTGGGCCGACCGACGTTTCGCGGACATCGCCCCTGTTCTGCGCTCGGGCCACCTGGTGGCCGCGGTGCGCAGCGCGACGCCACCCTCGCCGGTCGAGGAGTCGGGCACACCACCGTTCTGCTCGGGTCGCTTCCTCTTCGCCCACAACGGTGTCGTGCACTCGGCCCGCGACGGCGCGGTCGAGGCCTTGCGTCGCGAGGTCAGCCCGACACGCGCCGCCGCGATCATGGGCACCGCCGACAGCGAGGTGCTCTTCGCCCTCGCGCTCGACCGACTCGATGCCGGTGCCTCGCTCGGCGATGCGCTGGTCGACGTCATCGGTCGCGTCGAAGCCGCCTCGGGGGGTCGGCTCAACCTGATGCTCTCCGACGGCGAGCTCCTCGCCGCAACCGCCTGTGGGGACACGCTGTTCGTCCGCACCCCGTTCGACCACCAGGGTGCGATCGGCACGGTGCTCGCGTCCGAGCCCTACGACGACGGGCCAGGGTGGCAGCCCGTCGCCGACCGTACGCTCGTGCTGGTCGACGGATCCGGCCCCACCCTCCGCCCGTTCGACCCACCGGCAGCCTGACCGCCCCGAGGAGCCCGAACCCGACATGACCTCCACGACCATCGACGTGCTGTTGGGTACCGACGACCTCGCCGGTGCGCTGCGCACCGACGTGCTCGAAGGCCTCGGCTCGACGCCCAAGACGCTGCCGCCGAAGTGGTTCTACGACGACGCCGGGTGCGAGCTGTTCGACCGCATCACCCGCCTCCCCGAGTACTACCCGACCGAGACCGAGCGCGGCATCCTCCGCGCCCAGGCCTCGGCCATCGCCGCGGCCGCTGGCGCGGACACACTGGTCGAGTTGGGTTCGGGCACCTCCGACAAGACCCGGGTGCTCCTCGACGCCATGCAGGCCCACGGCGGTCTGACCCGCTTCGTGCCGTTCGAGGTCAACGAGGCCACGCTCCGCTCCTCGGCCGCCGCCATCCGAGTCGAGTACCCACAGGTCGCCGTGCACGGCGTCGTCGGTGACTTCGAGCACCACCTGCCCCGCCTCCCGACGGGCGGACGGCGACTGGTCGCGTTCCTCGGGAGCACCATCGGCAACTTCGCACCGGCTGAACGCAGCCGCTTCCTAGCCGATCTCGCCGGCGCGCTCGACCCTGGTGACGGCTTGTTGCTCGGCACCGACCTGGTGAAGGACATCGACCGACTCGAGCGGGCCTACAACGACGGCGAGGGCGTGACCGCGGAGTTCAACCGCAACGTCTTGCGGGTGATGAACCGCGAGCTCGGCGCCGACTTCGACGTCGATCGGTTCGAGCACCGTGCCTTCTTCGACACCGACAAGGAGTGGATCGAGATGCGGCTGCGATCCACTGCCGACCAGACGGTGTCGATCGGTGCCCTCGGCGTCGTGGTCGACTTCGCCGCCGGCGAGGAGGTGCGCACCGAGATCTCCGCCAAGTTCCGACGCGAGGGCGTCGAGCAGGAGCTGGCCGTGGCCGGCCTCCGCCTCGATCGGTGGATGACCGACCCCTCGTTCGACTTCGCGCTGTCCCTGTCGTTCCGCGAGTAGGCAGCGGCTCAGCGGTCGCGACGGAACAGCGCGCTGGCCTCCCCGAAGCGGGCCACCTGCTGGCGCACCGGCACCAGATCGCGTCGGTACTCGCGATGCGTCGCCTCGACCGCCAGGGCGGCTTCGTGCCGGACCCGTTCGAGCTCGGCCTGCAGCTGCGCGACCTGACCCTCGAGCTCGAGCACCCGTTTCACGCCGGCCAGGTTGAGGCCCTCGTCGGTGAGTTGCTGGATGCGGCGGAGGAGCCTGATGTCGGCATCGCTGTAGCGTCGGCTGCCGCCCTCGGTGCGGGCCGGCTCGACCAGACCCTTGCGCTCGTAGATGCGCAGGGTCTGCGGGTGCACGCCCGCGAGTTCGGCCGCCACCGAGATCACATAGACGGCGGTCGGGCGGTTCGGGCGTCCCTTGCTCACAGTGATCAGACCCCCAGGTGCTCGCGGGGGGACTCGGCCGTGGCGTCGGCGAAGGCCCTCACCGCGTCGCGTTGCTCGGTCGACAGCTTCTTCGGCACGGCGATCTGCACCGTGACGAGGAGATCTCCGGTGCCCTTCTTGGTGGCGACGCCGCGGCCCTTCACGCGGAAGACCTTGCCGGAAGGGGTGCCCTCCGGGATCTTCAGGGTGACCTTGTCTCCATCGAGGGTGGGCACGGTGAGCTTGGTGCCGAGGGCTGCCTCGGCGAAGGTGATCGGCACCGTCAGGGTTACGTTGCGGTCGTCGCGACCGAACACCGAGTCGGCGTCGACGTGGACGATCACGAACAGGTCGCCCGCCGGTCCACCGTTGCGGCCCGCACCGCCACGACCCTTGAGTCGGATGCGCTGGCCGTCGTCGACGCCCGCGGGGATACGAGCCTTCACCTCGCGGGGACGATGCTCGACCCCCGTGCCGTGGCACGAGGGGCAGGGGTCGGTGATGACCGTGCCCTGGCCCCCACAAGACGGGCAGGGGGTGCTGAACGAGAACAGGCCCTGGTTGTCGTCGAGCACGCCGCGACCGCCGCACTGCCCGCAGATCTGAGGCGACGTACCGGGTCGGGCGCCCGAGCCGTGGCAGGTGGAGCACGCGGCGTCACTCGACAGGTTGAGCGTCGTGGTCACGCCGCTGATGGCCTCGCGGAACGGCAGGTGCAACTCGGCTTCGAGATCGACACCCCGTTGCGGGCCAGGACCGCGCGAGGGCCCCCCGCCACCGCGGCGCCCCCGACCGAACAGGCCGCCGAGCAGGTCGCCGAGATCGTTGGCGTTGACGTTGAAGTCGCTCGGGTTGAACCCGGGACCGCCCTGACCGAAGCCGGGGCCACCGGCGCCACCAGTCATCCCCCCGAAGGGTCCGAGCGTGCGGACCTCGTCGTACTCCTTGCGCTTGGCCTCGTCGCCGACGACGTCGTAGGCGGCCGAGACCTCCTTGAACCGCTCCTCCGCGGAGGGGTTGTCGGGATTGGCGTCGGGGTGTAGCTCACGCGCCAGCTTGCGGTACGCCCGCGTGATCTCCTTCTGGGTCGCGCTCTCGGAGACGCCCAGGACCTTGTAGTAGTCCTTCTCGAACCATTCGCGCTGTGGCGCCACTAACCCCTGACCTTCACCATGGCGGGGCGCAGGACCTGGCCCTTCCAGGCGTAGCCCGTGCGCAGGCTGGCGGCGACGACGGCCTCGCCCTCGTCGCCCTCTTCGTGCATCACCGCCTCGTGGAGGTTGGGGTCGAACGCCTCGCCTTCGGGGGCCATGCGTTCGAGGCCTTCCTTCTCGAGGATGTCGAGGAGAGACTTGAAGATGGGCTCGACATCGTCGGCGCCGTGACTGAGCGCCGCCTCGCAGGCGTCGAGCACCGGCAACAGCTGGCCGGCGAGCGAGGCTCCGGCCCGCGCGATCGTCTCAGACCGCTCCTTGGTGGTGCGCTTCTTGAAGTTGTCGAACTCGGCCTTCACCCTCAGCAGCGCGTCACGGTATTCGTCCCGCTCCGCCGCGAGCTCGGAGCGGCCGACCGTGCCGTCGACGAACGCTTCCTCGTCGGGAGGCAACTCGCCGTCCGCCGCCGGGTCGCCCTCTGCGACCGCGGCGGCTTCGAGCAGTTCGTCGTCGACGACAAGGTCATCGGGAACTGGATCACCGTCGCGAGTGGGGTCGGACACGGTCACTTGCCCTCGTCGTCGTCGACGATCTCGGCATCGACGACCTCGTCGTCGTTGGGGGCCGAGGACGACGTCGCGGACGATGACTGCTCCGATGCCGCGGCCTGCTGGTACAGCTTCTGGGTGAACTCCTGGCTGGCGTTCATCAGCTGCTCGGTCGACGTCTTGATGGTCTCGACGTCGGACCCGGCCAGTGCCGACCTGAGGTCGGCCAGCTTGGTCTCGACCGACCCGCGCTCTTCGCCGGAGATCTTGTCGCCCTGCTCCTTGAGCAGCTTCTCGGTCTGGTACACGAGGGTGTCGGCCGTGTTGCGGACGTCGGCTTCCTCACGGCGCCGGCGGTCCTCCTCGGCGTGGGCCTCGGCGTCTTTCACCATCTGGTTGATCGCGTCCTTGTCGAGCGACGACTGGCCCGTGATGGTCATGGACTGCTCCTTGGAGGTGGCGCGGTCCTTGGCCGAGACGTGCACGATGCCATTGGCGTCGATGTCGAAGGTGACCTCGATCTGAGGGATGCCCCGAGGCGCCGGCGGCAGGTCGACCAACTGGAACTTGCCCAGGGTCTTGTTGAACTGCGCCATGTCGCGCTCGCCCTGCAACACGTGGATCTCGACCGAGGGCTGGTTGTCCTCGGCCGTGGTGAAGACCTCGGTGCGCCGGGTCGGGATGGTGGTGTTGCGCTCGATGAGCCGGGTCATGACCCCACCCTTGGTCTCGATGCCGAGCGACAGCGGGGTGACGTCGAGCAACAGGACGTCCTTCACCTCGCCCTTGAGCACGCCGGCCTGGATGGCGGCGCCGATGGCCACGACCTCATCAGGGTTGACCGACTTGTTCGGCTCCTTGCCGGTGAAGTCGTTGACCATGTCGGCCACGGCGGGCATGCGGGTGGAACCACCCACCAAGATGACGTGGTCGAGGTCGCCCTTGGCCAGGCCGGCATCCTTGATGGCCTGCTCGAAGGGCACCTTGCACCGTTCGAGCAGATCGGCGGTGAGGTCCTGGAACTTCGCCCGGGTGAGCTGGTAGTCGAGGTGGAGCGGGCCCTCGTTGGTGGCCGTGATGAACGGCAGGTTGATCTGGGTCTGCTGCACCTGGCTGAGCTCGACCTTGGCCTTCTCTGCGGCCTCCTTCAGGCGCTGCAGAGCCATGTTGTCCTTGCTCAGGTCGACACCGTGATCGCCCTTGAACGAGTCGACGAGCCAGTCGATGATCCGCTGATCCCAGTCGTCGCCGCCCAGGCTGGTATCACCGTGGGTCGACTTGACCTCGAACACGCCGTCGCCGATCTCGAGCACCGACACGTCGAACGTGCCGCCACCCAGATCGAACACGAGGATGGTCTGGTCGCTGCCTTCCTTGTCGAGTCCGTAGGCCAGTGCGGCCGCGGTGGGCTCGTTGATGATGCGCAGCACCTCGAGGCCGGCGATCTGGCCGGCTTCCTTGGTGGCCGTGCGCTGGGCGTCGTCGAAGTATGCGGGCACGGTGATCACGGCCTGGGTGACGGTGTCACCGAGGTAGGCCTCGGCGTCGCGCTTGAGCTTCATGAGCGTGCGGGCCGAGATCTCCTGGGCGGTGTAGGCCTTGCCGTCGATGTCGATCGTCCAGTTGGTGCCCATGTGGCGCTTGACGGAACGGATCGTGCGATCGGGGTTGGTGATGGCCTGGCGCTTGGCGACTTCGCCCACCAGCACCTCGCCGTTCTTGGCGAAAGCGACGACCGAAGGGGTCGTGCGCGACCCTTCGGCGTTGGGGATGACGACCGGGTCGCCCGCCTCGAGGACGGACACGACCGAGTTGGTGGTACCGAGGTCGATACCGACGGCCTTGGGCATGTGGGGGTTCTCCTGCGTGTGTCGAAACGGGGTGGATCCTGCTGGGGCGGGCCGATCCTAGAGGACCCGGCGCGACCCTGCTACTCACTGAGGATAAAAGTTGAGTGCGAGATTATCAACTTCGGGGGGTCGGCCGGCATTCCCCATCCGGCCGAATTCGTCCGACCATCGGCAATGGTGGCCCGGGCGCCCCGCTGACTAGGGTTCGGCCATGACCTACACCCTCGTGTTGTTGCGCCACGGTCAGAGCACGTGGAACAAGGAGAACCTGTTCACCGGCTGGTACGACGCCGATCTGAGCGAGGAGGGCCGCGCCGAGGCCTCAGCCGCCGGGCAGGCCCTCGCCGACTCGGGCGTCCCCCTCGACGCGGTGCACACCTCGCTGCAGACCCGGGCCATCCGCACCGCCAACCTGGCCCTCGAGGGCCTCGACAAGCTGTGGCTGCCGGTACGGCGCTCATGGCGACTGAACGAGCGTCACTACGGCGCCCTCCAGGGTCTCGACAAGAAGGCCACCGCCGACCAGTACGGCCTCGACCAGGTGAAGGTCTGGCGTCGCAGCTACGACATCCCGCCGCCGCCGCTCGACCTCGACGACGAGCGCCACCCCCGCTTCGACCCGCGCTACGCCGACCTGCCTCCCGATCTGCTGCCGGCCTCGGAGTGCCTGAAGGACGTAGTCGACCGCATGCTGCCCTATTGGTACGACGCCATCGTCCCCGACCTCCGGGCCGGCCGGGGGATCCTCGTCGCCGCCCATGGCAACAGCTTGCGGGCCCTGGTGAAACATCTCGACGGCATCGCCGACGACGACATCTCGGAGCTGAACCTGCCAACCGGCGTGCCCATCCACTACGAGCTGAGCGACGCCTTCATGCCGGCCGAGGCCAAGCCCATCGAGGAGCGCTACCTCGGCGACGTCGAGGCCGCCAAGGCCGCGGCCGAAGCGGTCGCCCGCCAGGCGGGCTGACCCGACGCTACGCCGGGCTGGCGACGATGACGGCCGGGGCCGACCTGCCGTTGCCGTCGGCCCCGGCGCCCTCCGTCTCGAGGAGATAGCCACGCGACCGCACCGTCTTGATGGCCAGGCCGAGCGGCGCGATCCGCCGACGCAGTCGCAACACGTGTACATCGAGCGCATTGCGACCCGGGGCCCCCTTGGGCCAACCCGACCGGGCCAGCTGCTCTCGGCTCACCACGGCGCCGTAGCGCTCGACGAGCGCCGACGTGAGTCGGGCCTCCACCGGGGGCAACGGCACCCACGCCCCGGCGAAGCGCAACACGCCGTCGCGATCGAGTTCCGGGAGATCGGCGCGGTGCTCGACCAGCCGCCGGCGAAGTCCCTCGACCCGTGCCGCGACGTCGGCCTCGTCGGCGGGCACCCGCACCCAGTCCTCGAGGCAGTCGTTCACCTGTGGGGGCGCGACGCCGTCCTCGACGAGCAGGAGCCGCAGTCGACTCTCGTTCGCGAGCGCCTCCCGCCGATCCTCCTCCACTGGCCATCGCAGGAGCACCACGTCCACGGCCACAGACCGTAGGCAACCAAGGTTTCCGCCCTGTTTCGCCGTTGTGAACGCCGCCGCGACCCTGGCCGCCCCGAGATGGGCACTTTTCCGTCCTCGCGTCACATGCGGTGCCTATGATCCCGGCCATGGCGCGCGACTCCTACCTCGACCACCTCGCCCAGGTGCGGCTCTTCTCGGCGTTCTCCACCAAGGACCTGCAGAAGATCGCCCGGGCGTCCGACGAGACGACGGTCGACGCAGGGCGCGTGCTCACCGAACAGGCCACCACCGGCCACGAGGCGTACGTCATCCTCGACGGCGAGGCCGTCGTCACCCGCAACGGGGTGAAGGTCACCGACCTCGGCCCCGGCGACGTGTTCGGCGAACTGGCCCTGCTCGACGGGGGCCCCCGCACGGCCACAGTCACCGCCGAGACACCGATGCGACTCCTGGTGATCGGCCAGCGCGAGTTCGGCGGCGTGCTCGACGAGGTACCCGGACTGGCCTACAAGCTCATGGGCACACTCGCTCAGCGCATCCGCGACCTCGACGAAGCCAACTACGGCTGACCGTGCCGCTCGCCCACCCCGGGCACCAAGACTTCGTCACGCGACCTCCTGCCGAGTAGTTTCGGCCCTGCTATGAGCGCGCCTACTCAGGAACAGGACGCCGCGACCGCACCCAAGAAGAAGTCGGTCAAGGCCACCACCGTCGTAATCGGCCTCGGCATCTTCATCGCCGTCTTCACGGTCGGGTCTGGCCTCGGCTCGGCATTGTGGAAGCGCGAGGACACGTCCGGCGTCACTCGCGAGGTCTTCTACGGCATCCCGAACGCGCTGCGGTTCGCGTTCTACATCGTCGTACCGCTGCTGTTGATCTACGGCGCGGTCATGTTCTCGTACCGCATCCAGAACTGGACCCGGGGCAAGCCCGACAACCGGGCCACCACCGCCAAGAACGTGAATCGCCGCCTGCGAGACTTCCGCGCCGGCGTGTACATGCAGACCCTGCTGCGCGATCCCGCCGCCGGGGTCATGCACTCGCTCATCTACTTCAGCTTCCTGGTGCTCCTGGCGGTCACCACCATCCTCGAGATCAACCACCAGTTGCCGGAGGCGATGAAGTTCCTTCACGGCACGGTGTACGAGGGCTACAAGTTCGTCGCCAACCTGGCCGGATGTGCGCTCTTCGTCGGCGTCGTTTGGGCCATCGTGCGCCGCTACATCCAGCGCCCCTACCGCATCCGCATCAAGACCAAGCCCGAGCACGCGGTCATCCTCGCGATCCTCCTGTCGCTCGCGGTCACCGGCTTCCTCACCGAGGCCTACCGCATCGCCATGGAGGGACTGCCGGGCTTCGAGAAGTGGTCGTTCGTCGGCTACCCGATCGCGCTTTGGGTACAGCACACCAGCCACCTGTCGGGCTGGCACCAATTCTGGTGGATCGTCCACGTGCTCACCTTCGTCGCCTTCCTCGCGGTGCTACCCGTGACGATGCTGCGCCACATGTTCACGTCCCCCATCAACATGTACCTGCGCGACCGCGACCGGCCCAAGGGCGCGATGAAGCCGATGCCGAACCTGATGGAGACCGAGCTCGAGAGCTTCGGCGCCTCCACCATCGAGGACTTCACCTGGAAGCAGCTACTCGACACCGACGCCTGCACCATGTGCGGCCGGTGCACGAGCGTGTGCCCGGCCCACGCCACCGGCAAGCCCCTCGACCCCCGTGAGATCGTGCTCAAGACGGGCGAGGTCATGGCCGCGACCGGCACCCCAAAGGTGTCGCCGCCTATCGGTACCGTGCCCGACATTGTCGTCGAAGCCGACTCGGTGTTCGAGCGAATCACCGCCGAAGAGGTGTGGTCGTGCACGTCGTGCAAGGCCTGCGACGAGATCTGCCCGGTGAACATCGAGATCCTCGACAAGATCCTCGACATGCGGCGCTACCTGTCGCTCATGGAGTCCAACTTCCCCACCGA
>Ga0209048_10000449_pt1 | contig 44062 bp, 72 predicted proteins | sample FrelakmetCRP12CR_FD_187146 | JGI IMG/M metagenome (GOLD analysis project Ga0209048, IMG submission 187146) | Freshwater lake sediment microbial communities from the University of Notre Dame, USA, for methane emissions studies - CRP12 CR (SPAdes)... | ecosystem: Environmental > Aquatic >...
CTTTGGTAGTTAGATTGACATCAAAATCCTTATTTACTTGCTCTAACCATGGAGTTATAAGATCCACAAGAGTTGCATCATAGTCTAAAAATATTTGCATAGAATTTAATATTCAGTAGCTAAATTAACATAATAACTTTTTTCTTTGACTACAGCATAAGGTTTTATGAGTTTAGCACTTTCAACATTTGAAATAATTTCTCCTAATATTTTAAATACATCATCAGCATATTTGTTATAATCTTCTCTATTAGGAAATTTTTTAACATTTGAAGGACCATTGAAATAGTACTTTAATGCTAGTTTGGTGTTTCCATTTGCTAGTTTTAAATATTCTTCTAACATATAGTTACCAGCATCAATATTTTTCTCTATAATATAGAGATCAGATTCATTTTGAATAATATCAATAGATTTTAGTTCTTCAATATTACAAACATTTACACCCATCAATCCAATAGCAAGAGGAACTTTTTTGGTGGTATACTTAACTTGTTGTTTGCCTTTAACCTTTTTAGTCGATACTACACGAACTGTTTTGATACTATAGACTTGAGGGCTAAAATGACTTTCAACCTTCATTATAGAAAGAATCATCCATTTTAAGTTTTTCTCTGATACTTTTTGTGCTATCCTATTGATATCAGCCTTATCTAGTTCTCGATTATGCTTCATAATAAAATTAAAAATGGCTGATCTTTCATCTATACTTAATAGTGAATTTTTTAATGGTGGTACTATTGGCCAACTTGGGCTAGTTGGTTTTGCTTCTGAGACATTTTCCCAAAATTGTAACGAGTGGTATATTGTAGGTACACAAATTAATACTGCTAAAATAATAATGGAAAAAAAGGCTAATTTATGTTTTTTATTCTTCATATACTCCTTTAATTTAATTCAACTATATAGAAATCAAGATTTTATATTGTTAATGCACATATTATATAATAATTATCTATAAAGGTCAAATAAAATAAACCTGGTAGTTAAAATACTCCAGGTTTATTTGAATTAAAGACACAGTTCTTCTTCTAAACCCTTCAAAAAGTCATCATCTGCCGCAGGTTTAGTTTCTGCTTTCTTCTCTGGTTCAGGCTTTTTCTCTTCTGCCTTTTTCGTTTCTGGTTCAGGCTTTTTCTCTTCTGCCTTTTTCGTTTCTGGTTCAGGCTTTTTCTCTTCTGATTTCTTTTCTGATCTCTTATTAGAATCTGAAATAGTGCTTTCAAGTAATTTAGTTTTTAAGATTTCTTCAAGGGCTTCATAACTCTTATACTTGGAAGGTGAAAGATACTCAGTTTCTAAGTCATATACTTCCTCTAAAATTTTATCTATTTCTTCGGGAGTTTTTGCAACTGCACTCTTCTCACGAGCAAAAGTTGAATCATCATAATTAGGATATGCATCATCACCAGTTCCTTGTGTTTTACAAGTAAGATTAAAATCATAACCTTCTACTGGGTCAATGAAAAATAATTCTTCTTCACCACTCTTTTCGTCTGGAAATAGTGCAGAATCAAATTTATCATAAACTTTTTGCCCAAATCTATAAATGAAAATTTTTCCTTCATTAGCTCCGTCGTTCCGTTCATCCTTTTTAACAAGGATATTTACTACATAATTCTTCTTTCTCCAAAACTTGCGTGCTATTTTCCCGTCTTGAGGATCTCCTGTGTTAAAAAGCTCTGCTGAATACTTACAAATTGGACATTCTTTTCCAATTGTATTAGGGCAGAATTCATCAACCCATTGACCGGTTGGGCCTTTGAGAGAATGTTTGAAATATTTTACCCAAGGGGTTCCATTAGTTTTAATGATTGGTAGAGGTCGAATTTTAAAAATTGTCTTTCCCTTCTCAGGAACTTCAGGTTTCCATTGTCTCTGATCAACCATTCCACCGCCGGCTTTTTCTTGTTCTTTTGCTACTTTCAATGCATTCTTTAATGAATCTTTATTAAACTTCATGCTGTTTTATCTCCCCCTTTTCTATCTTAGTACTCTTTTCATAATGCCACTTATCCTCAACAGACCATCCATTATTTTTTTCTTCTTTTGATAGAATGAAAACTTTCTTGGATTGAATGTTAGCTAATACTTCTTTTTCTTGAATACTATCCGCAAACTCAATCAAACCCCATTTCTTCATTAAAAATAGAATAGTATTTCTTCTCTTCAAATCAATCTCAGTTAATTTTGGAACACGTAACAATTCTTTGAAATGAGCAATATAAATCTTCTCATTCGCTTCTTGAACATAACAGGAAGGATATAATACTTTCTTTTCTCTATTGGCAATGCCAATTCTAGATAAAGTTTCCTTGATTATAGGAAGTGATTTCACAAGTTTTATTTCCACCTTCTTCACATCTACAAATACTTCTTCTTGCATTTCTTACCCTCACTTTCATATACTTCAAATATTTATATAGATTAGTATATATGAACTTTTATACAAATCAAATTTATACAAACTCTGGATTGATCTTGCGTTTAATAATTTCTAAAACATCTTTCACTACAAGATCTAATGGTTTTTCTGCATTAACAAATCTAACATCTAAACCGAAGTCATCTATTAATTGTTGTCCAGTAAATCTATAATGATTTACTAATTGATCAAAAAAGTCTTTTCCTTTTGATTCAAAAAAATCCAATTCTCTATTTGACATTCTTTCTTTTCCTACCTCAGATCTGATATCAAATAAAATAAATAAATCAGGCCAAATTGACTGATTAGCTATTCTTGTTACATCATATAAATCTTGAAAAGGAATTTTTGTTGTAATTGATTGATAGACAAATGTTGAAAGAGGTCCTCTATCAGAAATCACAATTTTACCTTTTTCTAAGTTAGGTTTTACAAAAGTTTCTGTATGAATTGCTCTATCTGCTTGGTAAAGAAACATTCTAGCAATTTCTGTCAAACCTGTCTTATTTTGTGGATCTAGAACCATTTCTCGAAAAATTCCTTGTGGTTCTTTTGTTACAATAATATCAGGCATAAGTTCTTTTATTTTTTCTAAAACTGTAGTTTTTCCTGATCCGTCTGCGCCCTCAAAATTTACATAACAACTCATAAATCCTCCTATTTGATCAATTATTTGATTATATATTTTTAAATAATTTATCTTTCCTCCTAAGAACAACTTCCTGTTATTGAACCTAATGTAGTATCATTATTCAATTTTTTATCTTCATGTTTATTTATACTCTTATCAATTTTTTCATTTGCTTTGATTCCTATTTTAGGTATAGATAAAGATAATCCAACTGCTAATAAGCTTTTGATAAAATTTCTTCTATTCAATTTTTTGCTCCTATACTTTCATTCATCATCCTCTTTATTTCTTTAGTTATTTCTTTCTTTTCTTCTTCAGTTAATGTTCTACCTAATGCTCTTTCGGTTTCTGTAAGTGTTACAAAAATAACTTCATCTATTATAAATATGCCAAAAAGTTTTTCTAAACTATTTGCTACTTCATTACTCCAAGCAATTTTCAATGGTTTTCCATCTACAAACATTTGATAATTATTTTTACTACTTTTCTTTAATTCAAATTTCATTTCAATTCTCCCTTTTTATTCGTCTTCCCACCAAAAGCTTCGCGAATCTTTTCAACATCATAATGAGATAATATTTTCAACCTAAGAAACTCTTTCGCCTCATTGAAAGTACATTCAAAATATCTCTTAACAAGTTCTACATTGTCAGGATCAATATCTTCTTTTGAAACTTTAGGATATTGTAGAAATCTATTTCCCCTTGGAATCAATACTATCAACATTTGATACATTTGCTTCTTTGTTAATGTTGATTGATATGTATTCAATATATTAACTAGTTGGCAAAATTTTGGTTCTAAAGAAAGATATCTAAGTATCATAAAGGTATTAAAACCTTTTAGTTCTGGGTCTCTTTCTAAATGAATATTTCCTTTCTTGCCATAGTTTATATCACTAAGATAAGCAAAAAAGTCGAGTGGTTTTTTGACTTCATGTTCCTCTTCAATAAGAGTATCATCAGTTATATCACAAAATTCGTTAAGCACTTTCTACCTTCATTGTTCTCATAATTTCAATTACAAATGCACAAAAGTTTATTTCTTTATCAATAACAAAATTTGTTCTATAAAGATACTCAGAACAATGAATCAAACATTCTGCTCTTTGCCCTTCATTTAACTCTTTAAAATGTGTAGTATCTGAATTAAGAAGTGATTCGAATACTTTTTTAATGATTGCATCATAATCTAACTTTTGACTCCTAAGTAATTCTCGCACTTCACTCATCTTTTTCTTTTTGATTGAAGCTACAATCTTTTCAAAAATATCTTCACTCACAAGTTCATCGAAATTGATTTCAAGGTCTCCTGAAGAAGAAAAAAATTGTAAATGATTAATGATTTGTCGTATATCAGGATAGCATTTTTTAATTAATAAGGATAATTTACCTTTTTGTTCCTGAGAAATATTTATTCTTTCATTCTTTAAAATTTCTACAATTCTTTTACCCACTAGTTTGATTTCAACAGGTTTGAAATAAACTTCTTTCGCTCTTGATTTGAGTGGAACAATAATCTTCTCTGGACTATTACAAGTGAAAATAAACTTGGCTATTTTATAAGAGTTTTGAATGACTCCTTTCAACATATCTTGAGCCGCGCTAGATAATCTATCACTTTCATCCAATATAACTAATTTCAACTCCCCACCGACAGTCATAGTAGTACAGAATGTTTTTACTTGACTACGAATTACATCAATACCAGTATCGTCTGAACAATCTACATAAAGATAGGGAAGGTTGTAAGTTTTAGCAATGACTTTTGCTAAAGTAGTTTTTCCAGTACCAGCATGTCCACTAAAAATCATATTTGACATACTTTCTGGTCCATCTTTCAAAAAATCCATGATTGTCTTTTTTGTAGTTGGCTGGAGAATTATGTCATCTATTGTAGAAGGACGATATTTTTCTTCCCAGGGGACAGTTATTGCCATAAATTAATTATCCTTTGTTACATCTATATCATAACATGTCCAGCCAGTTTCAAATAGAGTATCTACAATCACATCTATCTTTAGCTTTGTATCAAAGTATACAAAAATATATCTTTTGTTTGTGGGATCTGTATCGAAATCTATATCGAGTAGAACTGCAACTGCAATCAAACTTCCTTTATGAACAACAAAACCTTTACCTATATTATCTTTTATTTCATTCAAAAATAATTCTTTTTTGCGTTCAACTGATAACTTCCTCATTCCAGGTACTGTGGGTAAAACATCAATTCCGATATACTCTCCTTCCCGAAGCCCTTCAAGTTTACTTTCCATCTGTTTAATCCTCCATTTCAATTTTAAACCAGTATATATTAGTTCAGATTCAAATTCAAATTTTTAACTGTTTAAACAACAAATTTAATTAAAACCCTACTTCTTCTTTAGGAAGCTCAATTATTATTGCTATGTTTTGCATATCTCTAATTGACATAATACCCTTTTTATTGAAATTACTACAATTCTTAATAGGAATATTTTGTGTTCTTCTAATAAAAAACTCACCACATTTAGCAAATTCAATTCTAAACTCAGATTCTGCAAATTCAAAATAGGAGCATTCAGAACATATACCAAAACCACTTAGAGAATGTTTAGAAGTAACTTTCTCAATCATATTGGCACAGGAATACATTTTATCTGATTCAGTGGATTTTTCTTCTTCATCTAAATCATTAAATTTTTTCATCTATTATTTTCCTTCTACCTATCAACATTTTTAATTATAAATTGACCCAACCAAAAAGCATCTGTGAGATCAAAAATTGCTTCCTTCTTTAATTTAGCAGATTCTACATAATTTTTGAAAAGTAATTTTAAGTCGATGGGTAAACAAGAAAGGCATTCATTTTTCTGCCAATTCTTCGGCATCTTTATTCGTTTAGTCTCTTTTCCTTTTTTGTTCTTTTTAACTTCTTCTACACCAAGTTCTCTTTTCAATTCTTTAGTTCGTTCTGGTGATATTACTTTAGATCTCCATCTAGAAACTGGAACAATATGTAAATCAAAATTATAAATATTTGTTAACATACATCTAAGGTACCACATATTTCCAGCTATGATATCTTTTGAACTAGATATACTTGCGAAAGAAAGACCTTCAATCGCTATCGTATCTATATCCAAACCTTCTATAAATTGAATAATATCATTAGTATTCTTTTTTATCAGAGCTTCATTGATATCATCTTTATTTGATGTAACCATACAATCTACTACTCTTCCATCTTTATCAAGAATAACCATTCCTGCAGAACGTAAACTTAAATCTATCGCTAGTATCATGTTTGCCTCCTAATAGTATTTATTAGAAGGCGGAAACTCTATTTTTGGAGAAATAAAAGCTGATATGTTTATAAATTCTACGGCTTTGATTGGTTTGATGCAAACATCGACATTGATAACCCAATATGGTGTGATTAAATCTGCTGTTTGCAATACAGAACTATGCTTTTCTGAAAAATCAAATATATCTTCTTTCTCAAAAGTAACATATTGTTTAAATTCTTCCCAATCTGTATAACTTCGAAATTCAACGACATAAGGAAGTAATAAATGATACCATTTGATTTCAGTAGAATAAGTAGTATTAACCTTAAAAATCTTACCAATATAGTAAATAATGATTGCTATAAATCTATTGAAAATATTTGGATATAATTTTGTCCAAGTATATTTGATAGGTTTACAATCTACTTTGTAATCTTCTTCTATTGCTTTTCTTTCTTTTATCGTTTCCAGATAAGATCCTACTTCTTTCTTTACATTATTCATAGTAAATAAGTCAATAGGTTCGAGAATAAAGTTACTCAAAATTTTACTGATGCTTATTTGTAAATTCAATGCTTGTGCAATTACTTCGCTATCTTTTTCGTACATTTTTTAATCATCTCTTTCAAATAATCCATAGAATATATCTGTAATAAATATGGATTCATTTTTCTTTCTAACAAAGATAATCTTTCTTCTAAAAAAGTTATTTTTCTTTCTAAAGATTCTTTATAATAAACGGTTTTATCATCATCAATAGAAAACTTAGTTTGAGAAAGTAATGTTGGAATTTGAAAATCTGTTCTAGATTTATTAACTTCTGTTATCACCATATCAGTTAGTTCTTTAACAGCTTCTTCATTGAATCCATAACAATGTAATTTTTCTTTTACAGGCATATTTACCAATCTAACTCTTCCGCATGTCTTAAAATTGTACTCATTGGGTCACTTGGTAAAATTTCTTCTACCCCATCCTCATCTGCAATTCGTATGATATCTTTCAAACTTAACTCACACAATCCTCCTACACTTTGATCTCCATTTTCTTTTGTTAAAAGAAATCCTATAGTAAAATCCTCTGCCATCGCAATAGTATACCCTTGTTTGATTTTCCAGACTTTACCCTTGGCAAGTTCTTTTATTATAGTTATTCCTAGTGCTACTTTTTTATCAATCATGCTACTTTTCTCTTGATTGTATAACAATTTGCACAATATATTTTATCACCATCTTTAAAACAAGGTTGCATATAAATTACTCCCTTTTGATTTGTTTCCCAGCATAATCTTTTTTTACAAGTACAACATAAGCTGTTTCTTACTTTATGAAAAATATTACTCAAAAATTCTCACCAATAAACCACTTTCTTTCAAAATATATTTAGAAACTTCATCATAATACTCCAGTTTTGTTACAACAATTTCTGAAATACCCGCATTGATAATTTCTACCAAACATTGGGAGCATGGAATTGGACAATTCATGTACATTATAGCACCTTTAACTGCTATACCGTGCCTCGCCGCATTAATAAGAGAATTACGTTCTGCATGTCCTGCTACACAAATATGTAATCCTTCTCCTGATTTATAATTAAGAGTATATCTAGGACATTTATTTTTATCAATATTCAAACCATCATGAATGGCCTTTTTAAGAATTTCATCTTTTGACCATCTTTCACTACATGAAGGAATACTACGAGGTGGGCCATTATATCCCGTAGAAATAATAGAATGATCAATAGAAACTACAGCACCTATTTTTCTTGAAAGACATTTAGAATTTGAAGATATTGTGTTACATAATAATAAAAAATATTCATCCCAAGTTTGCATTTTATTCCTTAGATCTACGTGTATAAGGTCTTTATTCATTTTATTATTTCCTCCTTATTCTAGTTCTAGAATAAATTATCTTTTTACAACTTTTGCATTCCCATACAGAATAGTAACCTTGTTCAAATATCTCTTTCCCTTTTGCTTTACGTAGATATTTTTTTCTGGGATGTTTACAAAATAATTGTTTAAAAAATAACATCTTTATTACCTTTCTATAGTAAAATTTTATCAGCTATAATTTGAATTTCCTTCGCACGTTTGAGTTCATCAAGAGTACCTTGGCTATCTTCCCATTCTGGCACTAGAATAATTTGGTCAGAGACCTCAAGCCATTTCATGCTGGATGTTTTAATCATCTTAACAGTAATCTGCTCTTCATCACGGCATTGAAAAAAAAGGTTGAAATCAATGAATGGTGAAAATACTGCATATCCAGCTAAAATACATTCTGTTGATAACCGCATTCCTTTACGTAAATTGTCGAGGAATTTTACAGGATTGTTTGAAGTTATAGCACCTGCAATATAGACTTTCTTCATACATAATTTCTCCTTTACTCAACCAATGGGCTAATAAAATATCTAACCAATTCATAATCTGAATTGATAGCAACTAATTGAATAATTCTTGGGTGAATACTAAGGTTGTATGAACAACCATCAAACAAAAATCCAAAATTATCACGTTTTTCATCATGAATACTCAAAAGAACTTCAAAATCAGATTCAATACCTTTACTAATAAGTTCCTCTGAATATCTATGTGAATGATTGTTTCTATCACCTACTGTATAAGAAAGTTTGCCATCTTTTGCAGTCAACCTAAGGATGTTAGCACCAATGCTGGTAGATATTGATTTTACTTTTTTGATAAAAGCATTATTGATTTCAACTGTAGTAACAAAACCAGGATCTTTTTTAAGATTCGCTGGGCCTTCTTTGATAAGAGTCAAATCTGTTAAAATATAAGTAAGAGATGAAGAATTATTGTACTTGATAATCAGTACATTATCTTTGACTTCTATTTCAATAGTCGTAGCTTCAATTAAACCTAAAGCTGTAAGAAACTGTCCTAAATCAAAAATACCTAACTTTTCAATAGTTTCTACACCACTTGTAATCTGAATAGTTTTATTTGTAAATTTGATATTTGCCATCTGACTTCCGTCTGCAGTTGCCGCATCCACTTTAAAAGTATCATTAACTTTTGTTAAAATAATACTATTGATAGAAGAACTTAATGCCTTTAGCGGAGCTACAAATTTCTTAAAATCCTTTATTACAATTTGACCTTTCATTTTTCCTCCATTATTTTTGATTTCATAATATATTACTACATCTTAGAAATCAAATTTTTACATTATCTTTAATCTAGTTAGTGCAGATAAACTTGTATATAGATTCTCTTTTACTTTCTGAGCTATCATTTCTAAAGTTAAGTTTTTGCGTAAGAAAACTTCATTGATATCAACCTTTTCCTCTTTATTTTTCCATTCTTTAGGCCAACAAAAAACCAATTCCCCATTTTCAGCCCATTCTATTGCTTTTAATATCCCTGTTTTATCATAATCAAACACCCAACCTCGTTTTGGAAATTTATCATATATCTCATGAAATTTATCTCCACCATAACTAATAGTACCAGAAGTAGATATCCCATTGTATAAAAACATACTATCTATTGGTCCTTCCGTTACTAAAACTATTTCTTCTGGATTAACATCATAATAGTTGTAAATCTTAGGATTAGTTCTATTCCAGGTTTTATATTTTGGAGTTTGCCCATCAAATAAAGATCTTCCTTGAAAAGCATACATCAAACCTGTTGTATCATAGAACGGTATGATTAATCTTTTCTCAAAATTTTTGTTCGAATCATGATTGATTTGTTCATAACACACCAAGAAATCTACATAGTATTCTTTTGGAATTTTTCTTCTTAGTACTTCTTTTAATGCTCGATACTGTAACTGTTTTAATGCTATACTTTTGATATCTTTGTCAAATAGATGAAATGATACAGGAAGGATGTCAGAAGATACATCAACCAAATCACTTTGTTTGACCTCTTTTTCTTCTTCAACCAATTTAGCTTTGATATCAAGATTAGTTATTGCTTTATTGATATCCTTATTCCTAAAATATTTACTCCATATTGAGGGAGCTAATTCTTTAACAAATCTTGAAAAAGATAATGAAGCAGTACAATTAAAACAATAATATGTAATTATATTTCCTTTGAAAAGAATCCAACCTCTTTTTTTAATTTTACTCTTTTTACTATCACCACATAAAACACATCTACCATTTAGATTTTTTCCTGTTTCTCGAAAATCCAAATTCATCTCTTTTAATATTTGTTTTACTATTAATCTATCCATTCTTCTTTTTGATAATAGGAACTCTTCCCCTATTCCATCCATTTTGTAAATATTGATCTAAATATTCAACTTCAATAAATTTTCCTTGTTTTATTTTATTATTATAAATTGCTATTTTTCCTGTTTTACTTTTTCTCATTTTATCTATTAATTCTTTAGATACAGTATGTCCCATTCTTGATTTACTTATTTTATCACCCCAATTATGTGAACTTCCTCTTCTTTTATCATGTAATTTTCCTAAAATTTTATCTTTATTTGGATGATTACTTAAAGTATTACCACCAGTTCCACCATCAGTATGATTAAACAATGAGCCTATTCTTAAATCTTTTCTACCAATTGTTTTAATTAAAGTAATCTCATATTCTTTAGCTACTTCATCAGTTACATTATCTAAAACTTTAATAATATATTCTTTCAAATTATAGTTTAATTTTCTTATATTTTCTAGATATCCATAAAACTGTTTATTATCTCCCTTTTTTATTTTGTATTTAAGATGTACAAAACATCTGAAACCTTCACCTTTACCTACATATCTAGGTTTATAAAAGAAAGTAATTAAATTACCATAAGTATATCTTCCTGAATACCTAGGATCTAAATAAATATAAGTATAATATCTCATTTAACTTATCTATCAATCATTTATATCGATCACATCACCCAATATAATTAGACCTTTTTGTCTAAATAAATCTATTGTTTCATTATCCCTCTTATTTTCGGGTGGTGTTTCTTTGACACTAAGTATATCATAATCAGTAGAATCTATACCATTTTCATAATCAATTATTTCTTGCTTAGCATACATTGTTGCTATATCTCTAGCTTCTTCTTCATCTTCTGCTCTTATTTGGTAAGTAAATGATTCTTCTCCAGAAAATGCAACAATGATATCAATATCAAATAAAGGAAAATCTTTTCGTTCTAATTTATTTCTTGCATCTGCTACTTGTTTAATATGATCTGGATTTCCAAACTTTAGTTTGTTCATAATCTCCTCTCCAAAGATTTCTTCAAATGTGCTTCTATCTCTACTGATGCATCCACTCTTGAATCTTCATATGGATAATAAGTCCAACAATCAGTTGGTATATTTTTTTGTTCAACTAGATAATAAGGCATAAACTTGGCATGTTCTTTTCTATGTAAACAAGCTGTTCTAAAAATAATCCTTCTATCAAAATCATCTGCAAAATTGATAAAGGTTTGTCCAGTATCCACAATTTCATCCACAATAAGGTACCTATTCACTTTATCAACTATATATGGTTTGATTTCAGTCAAAAATTTGATATTCAATAATTTAGATAAAAAGAAAGCTATAGGAGTTCCTGCAGTTGGTATTCCATACACAAATTCAAATTGATCTTCTGTATCATGAATATTTGCCGCTAATTCTAGAATACTATTGATATACTCATTCCAACTAATATATCGCTTACTTGGCATTATTTTTTAACTCCTTTACTATTTGTTCTAGTTCATATTTAAAGAATATAGTATTCTTATCTATAAAAATCAATTTTTTATCAAGATCCAGTAGTTCCATTCTTAAAATTACTTTCATACATTTCTTTTGCATTGGAGTTAATGTATCTAAAACTTTAAGATAAAGTATAAATTCAAAAGGAATTTCTTTTGTAGATATATAATGTTCTAGAATTCTAGGATATCTGCTTGGAGTTCCTTCTATATATTCATTCCAAGTTTTCAGCTCTTTCTTTTTCATATAATCTCGAACCTTAAACCAAAAAGAGTTAAGTTCTATAGTACCTTCTTTCAAATAATCATCAATATATTTGTGTAAACAAAGTATAGAAACCTTATCATATTTTGAAAAACACCAAGTTAGATATTTTCTAAATTCCTCCATAGAATCTTTTAATTTATGAAAATGAGTCTCAGAAAAGTTAATTAGATATTCTTCAATTCTCTTATTATCTAATTCTTTCTTTCTAATGTGAGTATAAAAGTTATGAAAATATTTGTTGTAGATCTGAATATATGAGTTGTAAAATGTTAATGGGTCAAAGACTTGTTTACGATATGTCATACAAAATATTCTTCCATTGAACTCATACCTTTTTTCTCGGCAGATACTTTTTCAAGAAGCTTAGTCTTTGTAAGTACTAATAATAAATCAAAATCAAAACTATTGCAAATTTCTACAATACTATCATATAAACTTCCAAAGTGTATACCTACTTTTACAAAGAATAGTTCAATCTCTTGTTCTTGAATTGGAGTCAAATCTGTAGAATCAGTCAAATCAATAATATACTGAATCTCCTCTAACGAAGTTATTTCCATCAATTTTTTCAAGAAAAGAATATCAGTTTTCATACTCTTCCTCTTTCCCAACCTTTATTTATCCAATTAATTAACTAAATTAATTTTATCATTACTACCACCTAGAGACCTAGGAATAATATGGTGTCTATCAGTTTCAAATTTTATTCTTGAATAAAATAGAAACTTATCAATTATTTGATTGTATACTTTATAATAATTCACAAATATATTCCACTATTTTTTCAATCTCATCATCATTTTTTACTATAACCCCTCCTGCATGTTTGTGACCCCCGCCCCCAAATTTTTCTAATGCTACACTCAAATCTAATTTACTATCTTTTTTAGACCTAAAACTCAATGCGCTATTTTTAGAATTATATACTATTACTAATTCCATATTATGTAAATTAATTATGAAATCTGCAACCTCATCAATATCTCCGCTTGTAGCTATAAATGCCACTTCATCTGCAATCTTTTCATATTTCAAATTTTTCAATAATATATCAATTTCTTTTTGTTTTGCTACTAAAAACCTTCTTTCAGCTTCTAAAAGAGTTCCATCATACCCATGACTAAAACGAATGAAAAAATCTTTGAACCAATAGAAAAAGAATAGACGATTTAAATGTTTTGAAGTCTTATACTGATGAGTCCAAGTATCATAATCTTCTCCTAACATTTTTAATTTCTCTAATGATCTTGAAAATTTATAACCTTTACTTTCCAAATAATTATAAACTAAAGTACAAGCAGCTCCTTCATTAGTTTTTAGTATTTGTTTCTGTATTCTTGAAGGAAACTTTCTTTCATGATGATCTATAATAAAAATATTTTTCTTAGTTTCAATACTTGGTATAATATTTTCATCCTGTATTGATATATCTGTGATAAAGAAAAAATCTTTATCATTATAATAACGTTTAAAAACATCATCTACGTTACGATAAGTTACTGGTAACTTTTGGAAACCACAACCTTTACTGATAGCAAAATTATATAATAAAATAGCACATATAACTCCATCAGTATCTTTATGTGTTATATTAATTATATTTGTCATGTTTACTCATTTTATGTATATTTAAAATAATTTTAGATATCTTTCTTCCTTTAATCCATCCACTTTTTATATAGTTATCTAAATCTATTACATTAATTAGTGTTTCTTTTTGTAAACTAAAGTTACTTATCCAACAAAGGTTATAATTTTTTGGTTTACTACTTGATTCACTCATTTTCTTTTTAGTTTCTTCTGTATGTTTTTTACCTTCGAAACCACCTTTTCTACCTTTTAATGAATTACTTCTTTTTTCTAAAAATTCATTTATATTTTTCCCTCCCCATCCTCCTACTTGAATATTATATATTTTATCTTTTTTATTTTTTATAAAATCTATTGATAATATTTCTTTTTCCATTTTAGATAACTCTTCTATATTTTTACAGAAAAATAAAATCCTTCTATCAAAATTCTCTATACCATACTTTTTAATAGATCTTTTTAAATAACTTCCTGATCCTAAATATCCATCATTTAAATTATTAGTTTGATGCATACCTATATATAACTTTTATTAGTAATCAAATTTTTTGTTTCATAGATAAAATAATATGGTTTATTCTTTGGTAAATCTAAATCTATAGACATCCATTCTCTATATAAATCATTAAAATCAATTATTTTATCATCTATCTCTTTTTGATAGTTATATGTCATTATTCACTTATTCCATTTTTTGGATATGCTTTCCAGTCTCTCTTTTTAACTTCATCCCATGTTGCTTGAATAATTTCTTCTAAGTCATAACCTTGTGAATTACAGAAATCACTCATATAAATCACAATATCACCAATTGCATCTCTTTGTTTAGCATCATAATCTTGTTTTCTTATTTTCTGAGATTTCTTTAAAAAAGCATGACTTAACTCTCCTAATTCTTCCATCATACCTAATAACGGCATCCAAGCAGGACGATCGCCGAAATTATGGACAACCCAAGGTTTCTGTTCTTCTTGTAATCTTTTTATCATACTTTTATAATAATTGAAAGATCCAAAAGGACCTTTAATTTCTTCTTTTTGTATTTTACCTTCTGTTAACTTCATTCTAATAGTATTCCCCTTTAAAATCAAATTTTTACACAACATAAACCTTTTCTTTTTCTATCTCATCTAAATTTGGTTCAAGTATTATCTGTACGACGTTATCTCCTGATATATGAAATACACAAATATCATCCTTAAAAGCATGCCATATCCAATCTTTAGGAGTAATTTCTTTCTTATTTTTCAATAAGTTAGAATCTCTTAAAATAAGATCCCAATAACTTGCATATATCTTATTGTATGATAACCCATTTGGCATTATCATGCTTTTAGTTAAAATAAGAATTCCTCTTGGATATATTTTATCTTCTTCTTCAAAATTTGCTTTGGCCATATATTCCTTAATTGATATGCTTTAAGTTATCAGGAATTGCTCCTACAATATCAATGCCACTTTTCTTTGCTTTCACTCTTTGGAAAAAATCTAAAGATCCTTTACCAATTTCTTTTTCTCTATACAGATAAATGTTATCTTTTGTAATTGTTATTAGTTTATTTTTTCCTTCATCTGATAGTAAATTATCAACAAAAGCAGCAGGAAATGCAAAAGGTATGGGTGCCATAACTTGAGGAGCAGTTTGCATAAACCTAATCTCAGTATAATCTATTATCTTCAATTCTGTTTCTGTTTCTGATTCTACTCTGGCCATTATTATTTGATCTGTACCTTTAAAAACGAATAAAATTGTTTCTTCCATTCTTACTTCTCCTTTTCTATTTCATATTTTCTACTTCTGAATATCCGCATGTTTTATCTAAACATTCTTTCTTTTCAGAACCAGAATTGATTTTACTTAATGTGTATTCTCCGCATAATGGACATTTTTCCATAATCATCTCCTAATGAAAGCCGCTGTATATATCAGGCTCTTTATCTAAACCTTTAACATAATTTCCATAACTTTCCACTACTTTTTCTGGTAACTCTTTATCCTTTTCTATATCAGCTTGTTTATCTAGTTCCTTGCTACAATACTTTCTTCTTTCTCTAAAATCTTCCAATAGTTTTGTTTCTTCAGGGTTGAATATTTGTTCAAATTTCAATGTTTGGTCATTCTGTCTAACTCTTAATTCAACTCCCCTTCTACCTAAACGATTCTTAATAATTTTCCAAGTTTGATACAATTCTTCAGCTTCTTCCTGTGATTGAGTCATACCAATAACTAGATCTGCTGTATTTACAATTCCAATAGAATCTGAAATATGTGATAGTCCTAAATTTACATTATCATAACCAGATCTTTGAACTTGGCTGAAAGTAATTACTGGTATATCTAATTCACAAGCAATTTCCCTCAACTCTTCAGCAATAGCTTTGTATTTATCGTGCGAATTCATACCTGGTGTAGGATTATTCGGCTTCATAAGCTGAATGTAATCTACAACAAGATAAACTGGGCTCCACCCTTCTCTAATTTTTAATTCTTGAATATATGCCATAATATTTAAGGCACATGCTTTGGATGGAGCATACTCTCTGATTTGACAATTACCTTTTACATTCTTTTCAATAAAATCTGCAACTTCTTTTTCTGATCTAGGGATATCATAATATGGTATTCCAGTATTGATAGAATCCATTCTTCTTGCAATTAATTCTTCTGCAAGTTCAAGTGTTAGATAGATTCCATTATATCCTCTTCTACTCAAAGAGGCTGTTAAATTAGTTCCTAGAAGTGTTTTACCTAAACCAGAAGAAGCCGCCGCAACTGTTAATGTTTTCTTTTGTAATCCTCCAAAGGTATGATAGTCTAATAAATCATATCCCGTAGATAATTTCTGCTCAATTCGGTTATAAAATTCAAATCTTTTCTTAATATCATTTCTATAACTCAAACCTAAATTTTTATCAAATGAAAATGCTATGGCTTCTTTTACCAAAGCTCCTATCAAGTGTTTATCTTTTTTCTCACTTAAAATATCAACTGACTTAATAAGAGCTTCTTTTAATAGTTGTTCTTGTGCCCATTTCTCAGTTTCTTTTACTAACATTGATAGATTTTCAAATGGAAAATCATTTTCGGATAAAACACTATTTACTTTTTCTTGATTTTTTATCCTTAAAGAAAGCGTAGATTTATCTAATGTCTTAACCTTATCATTTAAAACAAGAATTTCTAATGCTTTAAAGAATTCCTCATTTTCTTCTATATCAAAAAAGGAAGGTTTAAGGTATGAGATAACTTTTTCTCTAAATTGAATATTTTTAACTAGTTGGGAAAGAATTAAATTTTCCCTAATTTCAGGAATGCTATTAGCCATCAAGTTCCAATCTTTTTTATCTTCCAGTTAAAATATCCAAAAGTATTGATAAGTGTCAAACCTACAAATAACATTAATAGATGTAGTTGTGTTGAATACCATGCCCCTATTATATTAAAAATATTTCCTAAGTTCAAAATTATAAAGGAATACTTTTTTCCACAGGTATTCAATAAAGCCCCGGAAAGAGTTGTTGTTGCTCCTAACCAGAATAAGATACTATCCATTATTTCTCTTCTGGCACAGTTTCTTCTTTTTTCTTATGTTTTCTTTCTTTCTTTTCATCTTTCTCTAATTCTTCAGATAGTTTAACTTCTTCTTCTGTTGGTTCATTTTCTCCTAAAATTGCATCAGTAACTGAACTATATTGGTTATCTTTGGAGATAACAATATTCAACTGGTTTAAAATATCATCAGTCCAAATTTCTTTGGCTATTTCTATTTCTTCAAATTCAGGTTTAGAAAAATTCTTAGAAAGATAAGGCACTGCTATTTTTGTTCCATATCCTTCAAAATTACCTTTCTTATCAAATTTCTTTACATACTCAAAAATATTATATTTTAAGGCTTCTTCAATAAGACCATGGTAAGGATTAATACCTGTTTTAAAATCAACTTTAATTCTTGCTTTCTTACCTTCTGGAATGAATCTATTCTTTCTAATTTCAGTACCTAAGATGTTTCCAGTTTGCACTTTCTTAGCTTTACCATCATCCCCTTCTATATCTCCACCTTCAATTTCTTTTACTATATACTTTGTAATAAGTATTCTAATTGAAGAAAGATATATAACACCAAGGCCACCTGTTGGAACAAATTTAGAAGGAATGTTTGGATTAGGTTCTCTGCTCCATTGTCCATGATTAATAATAATAAGAGGTGTAAAAGTTCTTGCCAAGAAACCTGTTAATGTTCTTGTCATACTTTTAATAATCTTTGCCTTTAACCCCATATCTTGTGCATCTTTACCAGCAGCCAAATCAGCCATTTCCTTATTTGTGGAACAGTTGCCCAAAGAATCTAAAACAATTAACATCTTAATAGGAGCTTCTCCAGCCTTTATAGATTCTTTCTGCTTCTTTTCAAGCATCTCCAAAATCTTTCCAGATTGATTTCTGAATTCTTCTACTGTAACAATTGGAATATAAATACATTTAGAAATATCCACACCTAATCTCTGTAGAAAGAATTTATCTGTAGCATTTTCAGAATCAAACCAAATTACAATATATTTATCTTTTTGAGCTTCTGATGCAATTTTACCAGCAATAAATGTTTTACCAACACCTGGTTCACCTTCAAGCGATATCGCTCTTCCAGCTGGTATACCTTTAAAAATATTAGATGTTACACTGGCATTCAATAAATATGAACCAGTGGATATATAACTTTTGATCTCCCCATATTCACTTAGTTCTAAAAAATTTGCTTCTTTATTAATTTTTTTTACTTCATTCAAAAAACTTTCTGTTATTGATGCACCCATGTATTCTTCTCCTTTTGTTTATACATTGAATGTAGTATGATCAGCTACATCTTCAACTACTTTCTTATCCATACTTCTATAAAGATCTCTATTTCTATCTAATTCATTTTCAGTTACAACAATTTCACATTCCAAACATTTTAAATAATAAGGATAGTAACCATAATCTGGCCAATCATGCCAAATACCACCCCCAGATTTCTTTACTCTAGGATGTTTACATATTTTTTGTTTCTTTTTTACTACTAAGCTAAGTTCATCATCTATTTTATTCTTTTGTTTTGTTAATTTTTCTATTCTTTTTGTTAATAATTCTATTCTTGTCATTTTTCTCTTCTTTCTTAACAAATTCTGGCATCGGTTGAACTGCTATAATTTTAGATGCCATAAGTGTAGGATACATCAAACTACATAGAGGAAGAATAATACTACGTAATCTTTTCCTTGCCATTTCTCTTTCATATTTGAAATAAAATAGCATTATTATCAAAGAAAATAAAGCGATAAAATAGTACATTAGAAAAATTCACTAATATTAGAAATATTAATGTCGATACGACCCCACTTCATTGCTTCTGTAATCTTATGCAAAGGACTCATAAAACTTTTTTCAAATTGAGTATCAAAATCAATATATTTATGAAGTCCAAATTCTTTTGGTAAGTTATCAATGAATCCAATAATATTTTCTGTATTAGTAGCATCTGTATTTAGATATATGAATTTCATTTTTGCTCCTGGTTTGATAAGTTCATAATCACGTTCTAATTTATATTTTTCAATTAACTTGTTATAGTTTATTGCGGCTCTAACTTGAATTGGAGTACCTTTTACTAGTTGTCCATTTTCAATGTATTTAGCAACATCACTAACTCCACGTGGAAATGCTATATTTTTCACATCTTCTGATTTAAATTTTTGATTAATATCTTTTAATAAATTATTTATCTGTTGTTTAGTAGAACCTTTAAATATTCCTTTTATTACATCTTTAATTCTTTCTCTACAAAATGAAGGAGTAGAACTCCTAACAATTTCAATACCTTTTACTTTTATCTTTGGTTCTTTATAAATGATTCCTTCCATATCAATTACATTCAAAGCATAATGTTTCTTACCAGTAAAAATGGCACCATCCGTAATAGCTTCTCTTTTCAAATGTAACCAATTTATTTCATTATTTAAAAATTCATTTGAAAACTTTCCTAATGTTTCTTGTAAGAATGGTTCATATATTTTCTTCCAAAATAAGTTTGCAGAAGCAATCACCTTGATATTATCATCAGGAATATTGTATTTCTTAATAAAAGAATCTAAATTCATATAGATACTATCTGTATCTGCTGCAATTATTTGATCGCCTTCAGCTCCAAATTTTTCATGAAAAAGAATATTAGTTTGTTTAACTAAGTATTTTGTTAATTTTTGACCTGTTAAGGTAATAGCAGAAGCTAAATCTGGATCAAATAATCTAAAATTCTCATTCGCCAAAATTCCATAAGCAGCGTTTGAAAGTATTTTTGTTGCATTTTGAAAAGCATCGTATTTCTTTGCTAAAATATCAAACGCCTTATCACCGGTTTCTTGAAACTTCTTCTCATTCTCCTTAGATAAGTTCTTAAATTCTTTTCTCTTAGCAAATATATTTTTTACTGCTTTTGGAATAAAACCTTCCGCTGATTTAAATAATAAACCATTAGCTGAAAGAATTAACTTATTTTTCTTTATGAAAGCTTTAAGTTTTTCTCCAAGTACAGTCTTACCTAATAGTTCATACCAATCTTCATCAACCAAACTAGGAACATCTAAACAAGGATACATTAATCCATTATCTGCTAAATCCTTCTGCTTGTCTCCTGTCGTTAATCCTATTTTTCCTACAAAGGTTTCTGGTGAAAGATTAAGTGCGAACATCAAATGAGGATACAGCGATGTAAAATCTCCACTTATTAATCTACGGAAAAATCCTACTATTGTTTCTTTTACATAACCGCCAGGTATAGATTCTTTTTCTTTTCTAACAGCTGTAGGAAGAACAATATTTTCAGACTTCAATAAGGTCATTAGATAGTTTTCAAATTTTTTCATAGCAGAATCTACTCTATGAAAAGGAACTCTACTAAAATATGATTGAACTTGTGTTAAAGTTATGAAAGCAGATCTTTCATCAATTTCTTTTACAAGTCTTACATCATGTACGTTATAATCAACAAATTTATTCCAATCATCTTTCCATAATTGACTCAAAGAGCCTTCATATTCTAATTTTCCATATCCTAGTATTGACTTTGCTACATAATCTAATTTATGAGACTCTCTCTCATTTTGAGTGTATTTACTATCAAGATCCATATAATCTAAAAGTGTAATACCACAGATAATGTAATCTTTGTAATCTTCAGATATTCTTTGTTCAACTTCATTAACTGGTGAATATTTTTTTAAAAAACCTTCACCAAAAAGCATAAAAGTTCTATCTAAAATATATGGAATATCAAACCTATTAGAAAACCACCCAGTAATAATATCAGGATAATTACTTCTATGCCATTTGAAATACTGCTTTAGTAACTCTTTTTCATCATCACAATGATGATATTCTATTTTTTCTTTACCAGTATAGTTTTTAGTTCCAAAGGTATGGTATATTTTTGTTTTAGAAGAATAAACTGTGATAAGAAGTATTTCATCTTTGATATTACCAGATTTAGGTTGCCCATCATCATGACTAACTTCTATATCAATAAAATGAATATTTAGTTCAGGAAGATTTGATAAAAGATCTTTGTCATGATATTTATCAATCAAAAATCTACTATCGGGGGTAATATCACCTTCAAAAGATTCATAGTTTTTTGTATATTCTCTTTGTGCTCCATAATCAGAAAACTCTTTTCTTCTACAAGATTTACCGAACAGATCTTTAAATGATCCATTTTTATCTGGTATATAGCAGTAAGGAACATAAGGAACTTCTATTAATTGACGATTACCTTCTTTATCATACTCCCATAAATAGATATGATTATTATGAAAGTTGTAGTAAATATTTGCAAACAATAAAAATTCTCCTTTTATTAATTTTATTGGGATTATATAAGAAATAACTAGAAGAATCAAATTTTTAGAAGTGAGAGATCATATGTCTTACTATAGCATCATTTTTAACCCAATCTTTAGCATTACCTTTACGAAATAAACCTCTGCCATCTTTCCCCCATGGAGCCATATATAGAGCACTTTTACCAACTTCAGGAGAAAACTGAGTTTCAATCGCTTCTAATAAATCCTTTACTGTTGCAGGTCTAATAGTTCCATCTTTTTCTCTAACTTCAAAATCAGATATATCCATATATGCTCCTTGTACGAATTAAAATAACAGATATTCCATCCCAACTAGGCCAGAATTCAAATTCATCATCTAATTCTTCATTTGGATCGTTATTCATTTATCTCCTTAATTGATCATCAGTATATTCTGTCAATTTAGACCAATTATAATTAAATACTTCATCTGCAAAACCATAGTTAACAGCTTGTTCTGATGTTAAATAAACCTCTTCTTTTTTATCCATTTGCTTTCTAAGCCATTGATGAACATATTTTTTACTTTTTCCTTTCAACATTCCTTGTTTCTTCATTGATTCATAATAAATGTCCATCATTATTTCTCTTGCTTTTTTGTTAAAACTAACAAAAGATTCAACTGATTTAACAGTACCTGAAACTCCTAATTCACCATCATGAAACATAAAATAACTATGGTCCATCATAACTCTTTTGTTTGCAGCCTGTAATATTAAAGATGACATTGATCTGGCATGGGTATAGTTTAAAATAGTTACCGGGGAAGGGCAAGATTTAATAGCGTCATAAATCGCCATTCCTTCACTCCAATCACCACCACAAGTTTTCATATGAATTAATATAGGAACTTCTGGATTAGCTCTCATACAAAGATTTATGTTTCTAATAAATCTATTTGAGATAATATACTCCACACCTGGTTCATTTCCTGTTTCTTCTAATGTTCCTGTTGCATATGTTTCTGAACCAAATAGATAAATATGATTAGAAGTAATATCTAAATCATTATCATGAATTTGCAAAATCAAGTCAGAAGATTTGATTTTAAGTTTATGGTCTAAACGATATTTTATTTCTTCGATCATTTATATTTTATTAGAAATAGACCAAATACAACTATTAACAATCCTAAGTAATTATGGATCTTCAATGTTTCAAAACTTTTTGTAAAGATAATTATAGCAATAGTATAAGTTACTACCATTAAAACATCAAATAATATTCCATCAAAAATTAAACTCTTTGAATAATTTGAAACAACAGGCCATAACGGTAAAAAAGCAACTGACCAACTTGCACAAAACCAAAAAGAAGAATGAGTTGAATTAACTTTTTCTGTAGTAAATGCAGCCCAAATATTTATTAAGATTACAGCTATTATCCACCAATAATTCATAATTGATCACAAACTTGAAATTTAGCAAACTTCTCCCTATCTCTAAATGCCCAATTTGGGGAGCCATGAACTCCAAAAGATTCACCTTTATGATTTTTACATCCTTGATTTGAACAATACCACCAGTAATCATCATTTGGATGTAAATCTACCATTTCATCATTTACACAACAATCTATAATTGGCCATCCACAATCAATACAAAATACATCATCTACAATTTTGGCAGTATTTAATCTTTTAGCTATCATATAAATTCCTTAAAAGGGTCTATAATTTCTTCTTTTGGTTTTCTTCTCTTCTTTTTCTTTTTAATAACTATAAGTTCCTCTTCCTCTTTTGGTTTTTCTTTTAAACCTTTCAATTTTATTTTCTTAGAAATTCTACTGAGTTGACCATTTATAACTTGTTCACTTGTGCCAAGAAATTTTGCCATCTCTTCAACATCAGTTGTAACATTTTCTCTTGTCATCAATATTACTTTTTGTTTCAAAGACAAACTTGACATTCTCTTTATTTGATTAGAAACTGCAACAAATATTCCTGTTTTCTGAATCATCATTCCTGCAGAAAAGAATAAAAATGAAGGGGCAAATACAGCAGCTAAAGATATGAAAATAGAAAATATTAGAATAGCTACTTTATCAGTAACATGAAGAATAGAACTGATTACTTCAATTATTGAATGTAATTCTAATGTGGTTGATTCAGTTCTTTTATCTGTTTTATCTTGTTGTTTTTGAAGCTGACCAATAATTTTTGAAATATTTTTTGATGAAACTTCATCTCTGTTACCTAACTTTTCTACTACATTTGCTATAACTTCTTCTGACTTAGAACTTTTACTTGATAAATTTTTATTTATGGACTGTTGTTCCAAAACAACATAAGATCTTTTGGCATACATAGATGTAACTGTAATGAGTGAAACTCCAAACAATATAACAAGGAACAAAAGTGTAATAACTCTATGTATCCTAGTTATTTTTACACCTAACAAAAATGAAGAAATAACAGCCAGAGGCTCTATTGTTAATGCTCCAAACTTAGATATCCCTAATTGATCTAAAAATTGTCCTTGAATACCTGTAACCCATACAACAATACATGTTCCAAGTGTTAAACATATTATCATAATCAATATGTTCAAAAAGGTTTCTATTTTATTTTTATTCAAAGAACTCTCCACTATTAGCTACTTTTGTATTATCAGGAGTTTCTTCTATAATATGTTCCTCTGGAGTTCTACTATCATAATCAAAGAACTCTCCACTATTAGCTACTTTTGTATTATCAGAGAATCTTGTTCCTGAAATTTGAATTTGTTCAACTGGATTTTTAACATCAAATGCTTGTCTAATAACTTTTAAATTTTTAACAATACTATTTGGAAAAAGGTTATAAATTAGTTCATCATTATTTGTATCAATAATTCTTTTAACTATTTCAATATAGTTCTTAAAGAATAATATATTATGTAATGTAAGATGTGCATATGCTCTTGAATTCCAAACAAATATATCATTCGTAGTTAAATTTTTACATACATCACAAGTACATGGTAGTTTAGCTTTTATACTAAAATTTGGAGTCTCCCCCTCTTTAATTCTAAATTTATTGGTATAAGAAATACACTTAAAACTTTCAAAATCATGACTTATATAATACCCACCAAAGGCAGAGTTTTTAGAAGGAGAACTTGAATCTGATGTTAATATAATTTTGATTCCTTTTAGCCTTTCCAATAAGCTACAAAAATAAACCAAATAAATGAACATATTTGGTTTTGATGTGCCAAATAAATGAAATAATTTATTTGACTTCTTCCCCATTTCACCTTTCATATATAAAAAGAATAAAGCCTGCAGTGATAATGAAGGATCAGCCCCAATTGAACCAATTGCCCATCCATCAAATTCAAAACCTTTTACTTTATCATACCATTTATTCCAATTCCCTATATTTCTTCCATGAAGAACATTTAAATACTTTGTTTTACCTGAACGATATTCATCAAAATATTTAAAATTATTATAACTTAATTGTAATGATTCATCAAATACTGAATCAGAAGATCCTTTCAGACTTGAAACGTATGGAGGTATATCAAGATTTGCCGAAATGTTTGTATTATTTTCTAAGAACTCAAATATCTTTCGCCTATTCTCTTCTGTATTTTCAAGTTTCTTTACTGCAATTTGAAATCCACCAGAATCACCAAAATAAATTCCTTTAGAAAAATTGAATCCCATTTTTTGAGCAAAATCTGGAACATCCATAAGATGACCTGCAGAAAATAATATATATGGATGATAAAAAGAAGATTCATCTTTATTATAAAATCTAAAATCCGTATTTTTTAATAAACTTAGAGCTGTTGCCCCCACAGATAAAGCCGGAATATAAATAACCATTAAATAATTTCTTCCTTTCTATATTTCACAAAAGTATCTTTTACTCCTATTTTCTGAAATGCAATTTTTCTCAAGTTACATGAACTACACTCTCCACAATGTTCTTCATAATTATGATAACAAGACCACATTAGATGTAATGGAGCTCCTATACTAATAGCAATTTGAACAATTTCATGTTTCATATAATTCGCCAAAGTTTTTTCTAACTTTATTGATGTTCCATTCTGTGTGGCATAAGGTATTACACTTTCTAACTTATTCAAAAATTCTATGGTATTATCCGGATATGCTGAAGCTTCATCCAAATTAGCTCCCATATAAATTTTAGAATATTCAAACTTTTCAGCATAACCAATTGCAAGACTGGTAAGAATCAAATTTCTTGCTGGTATCCATTCTAAAGCATATTCAATTCCTTGACTTCCTTTTGATATTTGATTATCATCTCCAGATGTCAAAGGTGATACCAAAATATCTTTGAAAATACTTAATGGAATAAAAACATATTTACAATGGAAAAATTCAGCTATATCTTTTACTGCCTTCATTTCTTTTTCTTGTGACAAACCACCATATTGAAAATATAATAGAGTAATTTCTTCCATTTTTTGTGCAGCAATAGTTGTCACAACTGTAGAATCTAATCCACCAGAACAAAGTATGAGAGATTTATTATTCTTAGGTTTATTGAATGATGTTATGTTTGTTATACCTTTTTTAATATCTTCCCATGACATATTCACATTTAGTACTAAATATGAATATGGAGTGAAATCAATAATATTATAATCTATAATGTATTTATCTTCCACCAAACTCATTAAAGTTTCTTTTTCTGATGCAAACCAAAGTATTTCATTAGTATAATCAAGCATCAAATAAAGAGGCATATAATTCTTAAAAAATACTATATCACCAGAATGTTTAAAATATTGTACACAAGCAAAACTACCAATAATTTTCTTTTCTTTTAATGCCTCTATTAAATCTTTAACAGTTTTAAAATTTAAAAAAATTGCACTATCAATTTTAATATCTGTTTCTTGATATATCCAGTTTGATACTGACCAATTTTTCTCACCTATTACCATATTATTAAACGTTTTATTAAAATCTTTATCGTTTGATATGGTTCCGTTATGAATTATAGTAGAATCTTCACTAGAAAAAGGTTGGGTATCATTAGGAGTCTTATCTTTTATCCATTCAGAATTAGAGGTTGGTTCAGCCCTCATATTATTCATTAATAGAAATTCTATACCTGTATCAATATAAATATCTTGGAATATTTTTTCATCTACTTTATCAACAAACTTCGTTAATGTTTCAAAATTAGTAAGTAATTTTTTATAATAAAATCCAAAACTATCTCTACCTCTATTTCTGGCAGAGTTTAAGAATCTTTCTAACCTAATATGTTTTATTTTTTCTTGTTTACCTGTACAAATAAAACCATTTATACTGCACATAAGTACTCCTCAATTTGTTTAAATAGAAGAAAACTTCTATACTCGGTTATTCTAAAATACTTACTACCATCAACATCTAATCTGATTGCACATTCGATTTCATCATTTGTCAAAAAATTCATAGGAGATACAAAACGGTTACGTAACATTTCTTTGAAAACATCACTTCTGATATTTTTATTATAACTTAGGAAATATAAATCATCAAGTTTATAACCATGATGTTTAAATATTGTTAACATTTGTTGATAAGATACTGTTTTCTCTGTTTCTAATAATTTTGGGAATAGTTTAATTATTGTTGTATTTTCCAAATTATCAAAATCAGTTGTCATAATTAAAACATTTTTAGCAATAGTATTTAAATCATCAAGTACAGAATGTAAATTAACCCCACCATCTGAAATCAAATGTATAGAAGAAGAAAAAATTGCAAGATCATACTGTTCTGTGTTTATTTCTGCAAAATGAAAGAAATCTGTATTATAAAAAATACCAATTTTATGATCTATTTGATTGTACATCTCTTTACTTTGCTCAACTCCAGACAAGTTACTATACCCCATGTCTTTTAATTTTTTTAATACTCCACCTGAACCACAACCAAAGTCAATTATTTTAATATTTTTTGGAAACTCACTTACCATATCACAGATAATATTATGACCATATCTAAAGTATTCGTTGTACTTTTGTGCTAATACTTGATTGTTAAATGACTTCATTAAATGGTCTCCTTTATAATTTCACCCGTTTTCATATTCATATTTATACAATCTTCATCTTTTAAAGCCGTCATAATACCTTTTACACCAATAATACAAGGAATACCCATTTGCATAGCAACTATGGCGGCATGGCTTGTAACACCACCTTCCTCGCTGGCAAATGCGATAATTGATTTAGCAAAATACTCCACTAATTCAGGTCTACAGTTGGGTACAATGATTATTTTACCATTTACATCTTTCTTTGAAAATTCACCAAGTAGTACTACTTTACCTAAAATGAATTCTTGATTTTTTGAGTTAATAGGTCTACCAATTAATTCAGTTTCTGTTGGCTGTTCAAAATTTCCAATAAAAGGAGAGTTTAATTCAATTTCTTTTATTATTACTTCTTTCTTTTTATTATTGTATAGTATACGAATACCACCTTCTGATGTCAAATTTTTCTTCTTATATTCTTTCTCCCACTTAAATCTTGTCAATAATCTTAAGAAACCTATATAATCAATCAAAGAAATCTTCTTCAAATCTTTATTAACCAGGAATTTCTTTTTTGTTAAAAGTTTAATTTCAATATTCGAGAAAGCTTTCTTAAGTAAGTATTCCTTTTTCATTTTAAATTTATATGGTGCTACACAACCTTGGGTCAAAAAATATAATTCCAATATTTTGGTTATTTTATTTGATTTTCTAAACTTCAAAAAATCAAATAATTTTTTATTATTATAAAGTTTCTTTCCTAACTTCCCAAGATTTTTTTCAGTTTGTTCAGAGTGATAAAAAGTGGTTACATTATTTTTTGTTACAAATAGTATATCTAAATTGCATTCAACAAATTTATTTTCTTTGATCATAGAAATAGTATTTTCAATTTGAGTTTTATTCAATCCTTCTTGTTCCCATTGTTTAATCCAGTTTATCACATGATTCTTTTTCATAACCCATCCTTTAAGTAAAAAATAAGGGGTGCGATATTGTTCGCACCCCTTTCCTCTTGGTTACCGTTAAACCAAGGAATACTTATTTTCGTTCTTTGCAATCTTTGAACCAGCTACCATTGCCTTTAGTACTTTCTTTATTGCACGACCTCTGGTTTCAACCTTTCGATTGAACCGGTCATCCTTCTCTGCCATGGTAATTAACTCTTCTTCTGTCACTGCACCTGTTGCTAATTTTTCACTTACAAACTCCTGGTACTTTTTCATTCTTATCCTCCTCCTAGATTAAACTACATTAATAAAATTATGCCTTATTATATGTTAAATTGTTATAAAGGTCAAGAATATAACAAACAATTACTTCTTTAATGAAATCAAACAATTACTTCTTTAATGAAATCCAATTTATAAACTCAGTCTTTACCGAGATATCCTTAAAAATACCCCTCAACGCGCAAGTATCTGCATAAGTCTCGGTTTGTTCCACTCCTCTTACTGACATACAAAGGTGTTGTGCTGTTATATATACACCCAATCCTTTGGGTTGAAGTTTATTCTCTATGTAGTCCGCGATTTGCTCCGTTAGTTCTTCTTGAATTTGAGGCCGTCTCATATACCAATTTAATATCCTTGCAAATTTACTAAGTCCTACTAAACTACCGGCAGGAATATAACCTATATACGCATGTCCAATAAAAGGAACTATATGATGACTACAAGTGGATTTTACATCAAGTGGGCCTACTACAACCATTTGATTTACATTATTTACATTAGGGAAAGTTGTAATTTCTGGTTCTGCAGTATAACATCCTTTGAATAATTCTCTAACATACATCTTTGCAACTCTTTTAGGAGTATCTTGAATATTATGATTTTCCATATCAAAGTGCATAATTTCCAAGATTTCTCTATATTTTTCTTCAATTTTACTTTGCATATAACTAATTTCCATCTCTGAAAGCTGGTAATTTCCATTAGGTGGAATTTCTGCTTCTATCTCATTATCAAATCTAGAACTTTCTCTTTCAAAAGGTATCTTTTCAGTATTTAACATTAGGAGTTTCCATTCATTAATTTGTTGAATCAAATCATATACAAACTTACCTGTTAAATTACTATCATGTGCTTGATTGATTTTTAATTCTATATCTTTATAATATGTTATAGGTAATTTTTGATTATTGTAATAAAAATTACATAATTTACCATTATCTGCAAACTTTGCTGTAACTCCTGTAGCTTCTACAATCGTTGAAAGATCTATCATACTAAACTCCTCTTTTCTTATCCCAAAGAAGTATGTGAACACGTGGACTAAAACTTAAATTGAATCTAATACAAAAATCCATGGTACTTTGAAAATTAGCAACATGTTCTTCTCTCGTAATACATTCGGGCATTACGTAAAAATCTGCCCATCTTAATTCTGGATACTTCATAATTTCACAAGATTTCTTAATAAAATCTAATATCTCAACTCTAGTCTCTGAAAGTCTATCATCTACAAATTTAATTATATAGAAACAAGTTGAATTTTCCAACTTTTTAATATTATCAAGAACAATATCATTATATTCATTAAACTGAAGTTTTGGTGAAATATTGTATTGAAATAAGCGGTCATAAGCAGACCATATGATAAATTCTTCTGTGAGTGGAATTGACCCATTTGTTTCCATTTCATAAGTATTTGCATTTGTTTCTGAATATGTTCTAATTCTGGCTGCTTCAATACATTCTACAATTTCTTTAACTTGTTCTTGATAAAGTGTAGGTTCACCACCAGTAAATACTATATTTCTAGATTCATCATGTAAAAGAATAAGTCTATATTTCTCTACAAAATCTTTTGCTGAATTAAACTCTTCTCTAAGTTCTTTAGATCCTTCCCATGTAAATTTTGAATCACAAAAATTACAATGAAAATTGCACCCAGAGAATCTTATAAAAGTTGAAACCTTACCAACTGTACTTCCTTCCCCTTGAATCGAAATAAATGGGGGTTCTGCTAAAATAATTTTACTCATTATTATTTCCTTCTTTTAATTCTATTTCAGATACTTCCACTTTGGGAGATTCTTCCTTCTTTTCTTCTATCACTTTCTTTTCTTCTGCCATTTTCTTTTTGTATTTTGCTTTTATCGCACATTGACAAGCCACTGGTTGCCAATGATTTGCAATTCCTTTATATCCTCTTCCATAACATTTACTACATTTAGGGTTAGCTAACTCCTCTAATTCTTTTAAAAGTTTTTGTAGTTCTTCTTCTTTCTTCAGTTGTAGTTCTTCTTTTGCTAACTCATTTATCTTTTCTGGATCTAAATCTTTATCCGCAACTTCAACTGGTTCTTCAATAGCTATTTGAACTTGTCCTACTGGTTCTTCTGCAATTATCTGAACTTGTCCTACATGACTTTCTATTTTTTCTTGAGTTGCCATTAACTCCTCCTATAAATTATCAAACTCATCTAAAAGTTGTCCTCTTTTATCTTTAAACTCTTTCAAAATTTTTTCTTTAATTTCTTTTTTAGTTTCTTCTGAAATGTTCTCTTCAAAAATATGTGAAAAAACATTATTTTCTTTGACAGATAGAAGATGTATCTGTCTTTCTATGTTTGATAACAAATTTCTAATTTCATTTGCTCTAATAAAATCTTGTGTTTTCATTCTGTATATTCCGCCCAACCTGTTTCTGTCTCATGAAATCTTACAGTTAGATTAGCGTAATATGCATTCTTCCAATTTTTATCTATAGCTCTTCTAATTTGTTTACAAATGAATTTCGCCATATTTTCTGCTGTTGGATTGGAAGGGAAAAGCATTAACTTCTTATTATGCTTTTCTAATGCTTCAAAGTAATCATAATGTTTTTGTAACATTGATAGAGGCATAATCAAAGCATGATCAAATTGATCAATAATTTCAGTAACATAAGATTTGATTTCACCAAAATCAATTATCATACCATCACTATTCAATCTATTTGATTGAATCAAAAGTTCAATTACAGCAGAATGACCATGTATTGTTTCATAACAGGCAGAAGAAAAAGCGGTTTCTAATTGATGAGCATATTCTGCTTTGAATTTTTTTCTTATAGTGAAAGGCATATTTTATTACTCCTGTTGTGCCCAGATATCTTCTGGTATCTCCAAATTTATATCTAGTTTTAAAGCGATATTGAGTGCAGCTCTTTTTGCATTCTTTTTAGTGGAATAGGCTTTACTATTACGAATTATTGCATTTTCATTTAATGCTATTCGGTAGGACCACGTTCCAAAACTTTCACTTATAACACATTCATATCTTTCCATTTCTTATATTCCTCCTTTAATTTTTAATCAGTATATAGAGTATTTAATCGGAAATCAATTTTATATGACAAAGAATTGATACTTCTTTCTTTCAAATTCAACTTCAAAATTTTCAGAAAAATTGGTTGCATCAGAATTCTTTGTCAAAGAACCATTCAACACAATTCCAGCATTTCTTAAATGTAATCTAGCTTCTGCATTAGATCTAAATAGCCCGGCTTTAACTAATGCGCTTGGTAAATAGCTATCTTTTAAAGCTATTTGAACTATTTCCATATCTTGGTAATAATCTGATACAATATTCTCTAAAGGTTGTTCGACCATTTCCTGCTCTGAAGTAATTTCCACTTTATTTGCTTCTGTTACTTCCTTTTTTGGTTTCTTTTTTGTTATTTCTAATTCATTAACTACTTTCTCTAATTTATCCATTATATATCTCCTGAAAAATTATTTCTTTAGGAACTCCATTCTCATTAAACTTAATTAGCCATTCTACATCTTTACCTTCTTGTTCTAAATAATGTATTGGTCCACCATCTTCTTTATCTATAATTTCTATAGATTTAATATTATCTTTTCTAACTTGTAAAATAGGTCCGCCATATGGTTCAATCATCTCAACTTTTCGAGTCATGATATCTATGATAGTTTTAGTATTGTAAGAAGAAATACTTTCTCCATACTTTAATATAAACTGATTGTCCTTTGCCGTTGGAATCAAGTAAATATTTATTCCTAAACTATTTTTTAACCTAATTTGATCCATATATTCTATTCTCCTAATATCTCTCCATCTGGTTCCCATGTAAATTCTATAAGCGGAAAATGTGTTCGGCATCCACAACAAAAAGTTTCACTATAGAATTTTGGGTCACGAGCATAAGTTTCAGCCAAAGGAAGAGACATAGTTGTTATTGTACCACATTTGATATGCTTATAACTTCTTCGCACAGGTCGTACAAATCCTTTTGCACGTTCCTCTGGACAAAGCACAACATAATCTTTTTGCATTCCAGTTAATGGGTCAATTACACGATGATCCGGCGTAACAGGGGAACCATCTACTAAACATTCTTTAGGTTTATTCATATCTTCCCTTCTTTTCTTTCCAAAAATAGATTTATATTTCCTATAGATATAAACAAATGGCCTTTTATACCAAGGAAGAAAATAAATTGGTATATACGGAGCATAAACTATACCAGGATTGAATTTTGTTTTATATCTCACAGGTTCCTGAAGCACATTTCATATCTTTGGCTACGTCTTCTGCATCTTTAACGCTATTTTTATACTCTTCTATGCTTAATGGTTTCAATGGAGATTCACCTCTTGAACCATCTCTATAGAAAGTTATACCCTTTAATCTTGAAATATACTTTAATACCAATGCTGATAATTGATCTACTGGATAATCCTTTGGAAGATTGATTGTCTTTGAAATTGAACTATCCAAATATGTTTGAGCAGCTTCCTGTATTTGAATATGAGCTTCTGGTGTTATATCATGTGAGCCTTCAAAATGACTAACATCCTTTTCTTCTTTTTTAAATTTTTCAAATAAGGAATCACAAACAATCTCTGTTTTAATTTCATCATCACTCCAATATCTTCTTTCATAAACTGGTGAAAAAATTGGTTCAATACCAGAAGAAACTTCAGCTAAAATAGAGGTAGTACCTGTAGGTGCTTGTGTATTTAAACAAACATTTCTAATTCCATCTTGTCTAATTTTCTCTCTAATTTTTGTAGGAAGTGTTCTAACAAAATTACTTTTTAAATACATTTCTGGAACAAACTTTTCAAAAGATCCTTTTTCTTTTGCTATCTCTGTGGAAGTCCAATAAGAATGGTTTCTAAGAATTTCATACTTCTCTTCTGTAAACGCTACCCCCTGTGGGGATGAATATTTAATCCCCATTTTTAACATAGCATAATGCAAACCCATTAAACCTAAACCAATTCTTCTATCTCCAGTAGAATTCTTTTTAATTTTTTCCAAAGAAAAATCATTAACAGAAATAATATTATCTAGAAATCTAACCCCTACTTCAATAGCATGTTTAAATCCTTTTTTATCAAATTTTCCATCATTACAAAAATTAGAAATATTAATACTGCCTAAACAACAAGCAGAATGAGCAGGCAGAGGTAATTCACCACACGGATTCGTTGTAACTATAGGATTAAAATATTCACTATTGCTCATTTCTTTCATTAGTCCTAAGTTCATAATTCCTGGTTCACCACATTGATGAGCATTTTGAATTAACTTATCCCATATCTCTCTTGCTTTAACAGTTTTGATTATTTTGCCTGACCAAATTAAATTCCAATCAGCATTATCTTTAACTGCTTGAATAAACTTATTATCAATTTCAACTGAAATATTTGCATTAGGAAGAGTTTTCAAATCTAACTTTTCATGTAAGAAATCTATAATATCTGGATGATAAACTGACTGGGATATCATTAAGGCGGCTCGCCTACCACCACCGGTTTTAATAGTTCCAGCAACCTGATCAGCGCATTTCATGAACGATATAGATCCTGAGGACACCCCTCCCACGGTTTTGATGGGTGCTCCTTTATATCTTACCTTTGAAAACGATACACCAACCCCACCACCTGTACCGGAGATAACAAGAATATCCTTTAACATATCACCAATTGATTCTCTATTATCATCTACATCTGTAGTATTACAATTCATACAATACGGTCTAGATTTACCTAAACCTGTGATAATACGACCGCCAGGAATAAAGTTCATTTTGGATAATTCATCATAAAACAAAGTTTTCCAAATTTCATATTCTTTTTCTTCTTTTGCTACTATAGATGACATTACTTTGCAACGATGTTCCCAAGACAACTCACCTTGCTGAAGATACCTTTCCATTAATATTGTTTCTGATAATTTATTCATTATTCTCCTTGATTGCAAATTATACAATCTTCTAACGTACCCAAATGTTTATATCTATTATCATTTAATATATTTGTAGTTTTATAAATTATCAAATTATTTATGTTGAATTCCTAATTGTGTAAACATGGGCATTAATTGTTGATGCCTTTGTATGTTTAGCATCTACTGGATGAAGTTTTCCAAAAATTTGTCCAAACCCATCCTTGTGTTGATGATATACAATCACTTTTGGTTCCTTTTTCTTTTTCATTATACCTCCATATTTCAGATAAATCAAATTTTAAGAAATGATGTACTATTTTTAAAAAATGGTGTATCTGGTTTTGTAGAAACATCTTCAGTACATCCAACTCGTCTTGCTAATCTTCCTATTGTAAGATCACTTACTTTAAAAGTATATTTCATTAAATGAGCATTTTCAAATAATCCATCAATACACATCATAGCAAATAAAGCATGATCTTCAATTGTGTTAATATGCAACAATGAGTCCCAATTATTTTCTACCTGTAAAAGTCTAATAATATGGCACATAGCATTTTCGTATTCATATAATCCTAATGTTCCAACCAAATGTTCTGATAGATCCACATTTCTAGGTAAAAATTTACTCATATTATCTCCTTTATTATTTAATCAACTTTGAAAATTCTTTGATTATATCCAATCTATCCCTCATGGATACAAAATTCATTTTCACAATTTTTACATTTCAATCCGGTAAAGTAGAGACTTTTTCCAACAGTAAAATCTTTACTACCACAGATACATACAACTGTTTCTGGATCACCTTCATCTATATGAAATAACTTTTCATCCAAAACAGTATACATTTCTGTAGAGTAAGATATATTATTCTCAATCTCTTTCTCAGTCAATTCTTCCCATTCAGGTAACCAATAAGACAAATACATTTAATAATCCCCTGATTTCAATTTTGTTCTCATCTCTGCTAATTCTTTTTGAAAACGATATAAATGCAGTCCTGATGAATAGGCATACATCTTTCCTACTGGAACACCAATATACTCTGATACTGTTTCTTGCAATCTTGACATTCCATAAAGATTTGCAGGCATACCACCATACAAATCCCAACTACGAAAATATACATGCATATCAAGTTTTGAAAGTACTTTATCTAAATGAGTTTCAATATATTTTCCATTAACATAATTTTCAATATACATTGGAATAACTTTAAAATCTACAAGTCTAGCACAAGGTGGATCAAGTTTTCCATCATTACCAATACATTTGAATGTATCTTCTGGTTGTGCAATTTCAATTACTGCCTGGTTGGTGATTGGAGTTTTAAGTAGCATATCCATCACATATTGCAATGAAACATTCAATCTAGAACCATATGTGTATGTTTCATTTTCTTTCAATTCAGTACCAAAAATATAATGTTGAAAGTATTCTTCTGCTTCTTCAATTCCTACAGGTGCAGGAACATTTGATCCTTCTGGAATTGTAACAATACGATCAAATAAAGGATATTCAATACAAACATTATAAGATGGGAACTGAAGCCTGGATTGTTCATTCATAAAACTACCTTGTTGAATCATCCCTGTTGGATAAGCATAAATGAACTTACCATTTTCATCTACATCCAAAATATGATACAAGGTTTGAAACCAAGCATCATCAATTGTTTTAGCATTCAAGGAAAATTGATTATTCAATTCTAATCTCCTTAACTACTACTTTTAATTGAAGTTTCTACTTCTGCATCTGTATCTAATTTTCCAGTATTGCGTAGAGTTGATACACAATTACTTACATGGCCATATGTTTCATTATAACCTTTTGTGCCACCAACATTCTGGAAAGAACGGTAAATACCATAATTTAATGCTGTAGCTCTTGCATTAATATTTTCAGCAAGGAAAAGAAATTTCCAACTATACTTTTCTTCTTGGTGTGTAATCATTTCCTTAAGTTGTTCTTGAGAAAATTCTCTACTTGAATTTTCTTCACCATCTGTTAGAATAGCAAAAATAACTTTGCTAGGCCTATTCTTTTCTTTCGTCTTATTCAATCTACGACCAACACTATTGATTGTTTTTCCAACAGCATCTCTAAGAGCCGTCGATCCTCTTGGACAATATTCATCAGTAATTGGTTCCACATTTTTCAAATTTACTGCATCATAGATAACACGATACCTGTCATCAAAGAAAACCAAAGTAAAGGTTGCCTCTCCTGGTTCTTCTTGTTGTTCCTTTACAAATTGATTAATATGACCAATTGTATCACTTGTCATCATACTCATTGAACCTGATTCATCAACGATTAATACTACTTCTGTTAGATCATTTCGCATATATTCTTCTCCTTTTTATTTAGTTATCAAAAACTTTGAAACCTTTTTTCATCTCAACATTGACATCTTTTCTTCCTTCTTCTCTTTCAGTTTCTGTTACTATTACATTTTCGTCTTCAGTTGTTTTTGTTTTAGTAAGTTCTGGATTTCCAGATATCTTAAATCCAAAACCTCCACTAATTTTCTTAATTAATTCACCTCCGCATTCACATTCAGTATTTATTTTTTCAGATATAGAAAAAGTAATAATTTCTTTAGGTTTTTCACACTTATTACAAATGTATTCATAAATTGGCATGAACTAATCTTCCATTCTTATAGCTTTCAGTTTTTTATCTATACCTTTTCTACCATGAACACAGCGAGCATTTTCATTTGAAGCAGCTTTACAATCGGTATAGGTATATTTATAACCGTCACTTGACCAACATTCTCCTAATAACTTAAATCTAAAACTACCATTTATTCCTTCAAGTGTTTTATTTAATTTTCCTCCACAATCACATACAGAAGGTAATTCGTCTTTGAAACTCAAAGTCATTACTTCAGCAATCTTTTGACATTTATCACACTTCATGTTATAGATTGGCATTATTCCACCTCATCTTCATTTTCATCTTTATAAGGATCTGTTCGTCCTACTATTTTAGGTTCTGTTTTCTCATACTCTACAGGAAGTATAGGAACAACACCTATTTTTTTGTTCCATATGTCATGTGCCTTAGTAAGTCTGATATGAAATACATCTTGTTTGAGTAAAATGATATCTTTAAGTTCTTGAATTTCATCAATAACCATTCCGCATGAAGGTTCTATACAAACTTTCCTATCAACATACTTTTGAAATTTATACCCATCTTTAGGTATTATTGACACAAACTCTTTTGTTAGTTGTCTAGTTTCCAACATTTCTTTAAATACATTGGAACTTAATCTTCTTTCTAGAATTATCCAATCGTGAAAACCTAATTTGCAAGATAATTTGCTCATGCTGCCTCCAATACTTTTGAGAATCCACCTTCATTAATTATCTCTATTTTTTCTGCTTCATCTAACTGCAAGTTTTTATTGTGTGAGATTATGAATACATTTCTGATTTCACCTGTTTCAATTTTCTTCTTCAAAATATCAATAAGTAATTTTCTACCCTCATGATCAAGAGATGAATCTAATGCTTCATCAAAGATCAACATGCTACAGTTAATTGAATTCTTTTTTCTTGTTAGTGCTAGAAATGATAGTAAGATAGATAAATCTGTCCTTTTCTTTTCACCTTCAGAAAGGCTCTGATAACTCAAGTTTCTTTTATTGAAGCTATTCAATGAAATCTCAAACTCCTCATTAAACTCTATCCCAAATGTTTTTCCTAATTGGCTCAAATAATCATTAATTGATTGATTCAAAAAAGGAATATCTTTCTTGATAATATTTGCCTTTACTCCAGCATCAGAAAGTACATCCTTTTGGTAAGCTAGGTACCTAATATTTATATCTTGAACTTCCTTTTCTTGTAAGAGTGAATCATATTTCAATTGATATTCTTTTATCTTTTCAATATCAATCAAATTATCAACATGTTTATCAATGGAATCTGTTTCATAGACGATTATTTGTTCCTTAGAATATTCAATAACTCGTTTTGCATGATCAATTCCAGACTGAAGTGAGGATATTTGATCTAATTTTTTCTGTCTTTCTTTAACTTTAGTATCATATTCATTCAACAATTCTTCATTTTCTTTCTCAATTTTATCTACTTTTTTCTGATATGCTTCTAGAAACTTAGCTTTCTTATGTTTGAAGTATTCAAGATCTTTTTCTAATTTATCTAGTTTTTCTTTCTTCACTTTTTTCACTAATTCAAAAGATTTATCATATTCTGTTTTTAAAACAATTTTTTCTGCTTTTGTATTCGCTATGATATTAAGAATTTCTTCAGTAAGTGATTTCACTTTATTATCATTATTAACAATAATTTTTTGATTGAATTCTATCAAAATATCATTATCATGCTGTTGTTTCGTTAACTTACTTATTTCTGCTTCTCTATGTTCTTCGTTCAAAGTTGAATTACAAATAGGACAAAAATCTGTAACTTTGAAATATTCAATCCTTTTTTCTAAATCTGATGTACTTTTCTTTAATTTCAATATGTCATTTTCAACATTATCTTTCTTAGAAACCAATAGTCGTTGTTCTGTATTCAAACGTAAGATTTCTTTTTCATGTGTATTAGTTAAAGAAACTATCATTCTATCATACTTTTCTTTTTCTCTAGTTACTGAATCATCTACTGCTAAGAAAGTATTGATTTTTTCTTGTTGTGTTTCAATTTCCTTATCAAATCTTTCTGTATCGACAGGTTCAATCTTTTTTGTTTCTGGACGGAAGATTTCATCTCCAGGAATTATTGTTTCCATTTCTGTTTTAAATAAACCAATTTCCTTAGATTTAGATATAATCGTTTCAGTAACTGATTTTATCTTCTCTTGTCTTTCTTTTTCAAAATTTGCCTTGAATATTTCTGAACGTCTCAGTTTCTCATTATAGTCCTCTACAAGACCTTTGTATAGAATAATATCCTTTTTGCTGATTTCCAACATATCTTTACTAGCTTTTAATTTTTTCTTGACTTCTTCCAACATAGCAGAAAATATCTGAATACCCATGATATTTTCTACAACATTTCTAGTTTCTTCTGCTGTTAAATCTACAAAAGATTTTGTATTATTGATTGATAGAACACATATATTTTTCAAGGTAACTTGATCAAAACCAAGTATTTTATCAATTTCTTGTTGAATCAATTTTTTGGAACTTCTACTATCTTCTGGTTTTGTTCCAGCAGTCAAGTTAGTTACAGATATATAATCAGGAGCAATACCTCTTTCAATCAAATACTCTGTTTTATCATTATAAACAAACTTTACTGTAACTTGACAATCTCTTTTGTTAATGTTATTACAGATTTCCTTCTTAGTAATTCTGCGTAAAGTTTTACCAAACAAAACAAAATGAATAGCTTCTACAACTATAGAAGACTTTCCTACACCATTCTCTCCTGTAATGATAACGAAAGGGTATTTATCTAATCTAAATGTTGTGACAGCATTCCCAAAAGAAAGAAAATTCCTTACTGTTACTTCTTTGAAGTCTATTTTCAATTACCTTCAATCTCCTTATATTCCCAATTCCAACCATTTTCACTCCAACTACTCCAACGTTCTTTTGTAATATATTTCATATCTTAGAAATCAAATCCAACTTAGAAATCAAATCCAATCTATAAATTTTACTTATAACAGCTTTAGGTGTTCTGTCTAACATTTTAGATAAGTCCTTCATCTTTAATCTTTTGTAACCTTGTACTAGAAAAAATACTTCTGCAGCATTCCATTTTCTTAGTTTGATAGATAATAATTTTCTTCTATGACAAGTTGTATTGATATTATTTCTTTCAGATAAACTCAATCCATATGCTTTTGTTTGAATAGCTGTTTTATTTCTATCTAATTTTATAGCTAATTCTCCAACAGGTAACTTATTGTAGTTATCAATTAAAAATTTTACTTCTTTTGAGTTCCACCGTTTTAATTTTAAATTACTATCTATATTGAACCTTTTCAACCAATGATATATGCCACTATAACAAGTTCCACATTCTTGAGCTATATCACATATCGTTCTTCCTTTAACCTTATACTCATTGAGCAACCATTCTTTATTTCTATAATTTCTATTCATTATAATATTCCTCCAACATAAAACAAGTTTTTATGCCTGACAGTCGTTGTAAACTTCATACGTTCTTTTTATTAATTCGTCTCTATCTATTTCTTCTGGTAGTTTTAGTTCTTTTTCGTAGGCAATCAAATATTCAATCGGGTTTGTAACAGCCTCTTGAATTTCTTCTACATTCAAGTTCGTTTTTCGATCATCACCTTCTACCGTAAAAGAAAGTGGTTGTTTTGAACGAATAACCTCAATCACTTTTTCAAGAATCTTGTCAGTGAATCCTGAATCTAATACAAGCTGAATAAATTGTCCTCTTAGAGAATTGTAATCAATTTTCTTCTCTTTCAGTTGACTCAAATAAATTTTTCTATACAAAGGTGAAATTGTGTTAGGAATAAATTTAGTTTGTAGCGTATTTGTATCTAAAATATAGATGCCTTTTTCATTACCATAATCTCCCCACTGCATCTGGAACGGATTTCCTACATAAGTGATACCATCTTGTTCATCTCTTAAATGAAAATGCCCCGAAAATGTTCTTAGAAAGTTTTCTGCAAAAAAGGTCCTATTCCAGCCGCTTTTTTCTGGCACTCCCCGAACCATTTGAAACCCATTGATATCAAAATGGCCAAATAATATATCGGCTTTACCATATTGCTCAACAAAATCTTTTAACTCATCTTTCTTAATCAACCAAGGACAATAAATGATAATTCTATTTTCCACTTTTCTTCTAACTATTGAATCAATAACTTCTAATCTCTCATATTTCTTAAATTTTTTCAATGAGTTAACTTCTAATGTATTTTTGAAATAAATATCATGGTTTCCAACTAACAATTTTATCTGAATATTTTTACAGTTATCTAGAATTATATCAAAGCTATCTGTTCCTAAGTTATCAGTTTTAACATTAATCTCAGAACGATCTTCATAAAGATCCGCGAGTATAGCTAATTCATCTATATTATTTTCTTGAATCTGTGGAATAAGAAACTTATCGCGCCATTCTGTAAATATTTGATGATATAAAGATGAATTATTTCTGACCCCTAAGTGCCAGTCGGAAGTAATTAAAACTTTCATTAAGCAACTTTTCTTTCATTCTCCAGAAAGTGATTTTCCATCATTCTTTCAATTTCAAAACCAATATTTTCAATCAAATGATCCCTTACGGCTCTCATAATTGATTTATCTGGCATACTTCCTTTTCGTAAATCATCTATGATTATTTCATCTAGTTCAATTTTAATAGAACCTAGTTCAGTTGTGTACTCACTTTTCATTTTCTTCCTCCATTTGCTTTTTAATCTCTTTCTCAAATGCTTCTATTAAAATTTTAGATAACTTGCTTTCTATTTCTGAATCAGCAAAAGATAGAACTACTTCTTTAATTTCCTTCTCTGAAACTTCTTCCTTCTCTAAAATTAAAGGAGTTTCTTTTTCTACTTCCTTCTCTAAATTTAAAGGAGTTTTACATTTACTACATTTTCTTCTTTTTATAGAGTTTGATTTACCACAACTACAAACTATTCTATCTTTTATTATTATATCATCTTTTTTCATTTTTCAACCAATCACCAAGCCCAAATACTAAAAGAGCAACTGCAAATCCATAAGGATCTTTGGTGAATCCAGCATAGTATGAAATTACAAGCGAAATAGCAATAATACCATAACCAGATAATTTGAAATAAAGCTTATCAGACCATCTTCTTTTCATTTTTAAATCTCCTCTTTGTTGTCTATTCTTTCTAAATATTCACAATCTTCTGTTTTCTCAATACTTATTCCAGAATTTAAACGGTAGTCTTGAAGAAATTCATTATATACTTCTCCTCTTATCAAGTCATCTTTTACATTCTTAAATTTCTCCATTTTAATTCTCATGATAAAAGCGTTTCTTATAACTCCAGTAAAATAAGCAAAAGGATTATCTCCTTTTGCTGGATTAAATGTCTTTACATATCTACAACAGTTATAAAGTGCATCTGAAATCATTTCCGATTTCCATGAATCAGAATAGTTTATAAATTGTTTAGAAAAAGCTACATTCTTAGCTATTAGCATGAATACTTTTCCTAATTCTTCAGATATATTATACTTAGATTCACAATTCTTCAATAATTGAAGAAAAGTTTCATTATCTACATAATTTTTAACTAGCTTTTTTTCATTAAATTCTTCCAAAACTTTCCTCTTTTATCCAGATTGATTGTATAATAAACTTAAAAGATAATCAAATTTTTAATTCTTGACTGACAAGGTTTGAATAATTTTATCAATAGCAGTAATTGAAGAAGTATCTTTAATAGAATCTTTGGTATCTGGATTAATTAGAACTTCCTTTGCAAATTTGACTACCTTGATTTTACAAATATATCTAAGGTTCTTCAAAACAGCATCTGCATATCTTTCTGGAATGATTACATCAATACTTTTATATGGAATATTTCTATAACCATTACATCTTCCAAGATATTGATTGATGGCATCTGATAAAAGAAGTATTGTAGCTTGTTCATCATCCAATTCTAAATTCTTCATGAATGGAGCTATTTCTTGAGGTGAAGATTGACTTATGATAATTAATATTTTAGTATCTGGTTTTATATCATCATGCATATTTCTACCATTAACACTAACATGATTGATCGTACTTGAAATACCATTACCCCATACAGCGTAGCCATTTTGTCTAGCAGTGTTAGCTAATAAATCTTTATTTCCACCTTTCTTTTTTGTAACATTATTATTTACAACATGTATCAATACTTTAGGAGCGAAAAAATAATCAGTTTCTTTGACTACATTACAATCTTCATGATTACTTAAAAATAACTCCAATTTATTTTCTGTTGATAAAATGATATCATTACCTTTTGTACCTTCTCTCCAATTTTCTTCTTGTAGTTGTGGTACATTAAATTGAGGACCCCAAGTGTATTGAGGAGTGATTTTATTTTTAAGTTTAACAGTATTTTGTTCTAACTCAGAAGCATT
>Ga0209048_10000450_pt1 | contig 43956 bp, 44 predicted proteins | sample FrelakmetCRP12CR_FD_187146 | JGI IMG/M metagenome (GOLD analysis project Ga0209048, IMG submission 187146) | Freshwater lake sediment microbial communities from the University of Notre Dame, USA, for methane emissions studies - CRP12 CR (SPAdes)... | ecosystem: Environmental > Aquatic >...
AATGAGTGATGAAGATTTGAAAAATAATTTAGAAAAATCTGTCCAGATTTTGGAAAATATTACTGAAATTGACTGGACGCGGGAAAATTTAGAAAAAAAATTACTTGAAGCTGCCGGAGAAAATCGCGGAGAATTGCTATGGCCGTTGCGTGCGGCGCTTACTGGAGAACAAAAATCACCGTCTCCCTTTGAAGTTACATGGGTCTTGGGCAAAAAAGAAAGCCTTGATAGGCTAAAAAAGGCTCTACGGAAGCTATAAAGTTGAGTTTGCTGCCTGTTTATGTTATCATATATAGGCTACTAAAAGCTTTTTATGGCAGAAATAAAAAACAAACAAAACAGACTTTTGATGGTAGTCATATTAATTGCGGCAGTTTTTGGATTGCTGTTTTTTATTTTTGCCAGAAGCAGAGCTGACAGTGTCGACTGCAGTCAATTGACGGGAGACGACAAAGATAAATGTGAAATCTTGGAAAAAAAGGCCCAGGCGTACCAGGACTTGATTGACATTAAAAATAAGCAACAGCACACGCTGAAAGACCAGATGGTGCTTATCGACGCGGAACAAACACGCAATAAAACTCAATTGCAGCAGACCCAAGCCCAGGCTGATCAATTGACTCAGCAAATAGGCGATTTGCAACAAGAAATAAGCTACAAAGAAGATTTGGTGAAATATCAACAGCTGATTTTAACTGGCCTTCTCCAATCATATTATGAAGATTACCAAGCGGGAGTTTTAAATATTGTTTTAATCAATAAAAATTTTTCAGAAATTTTCAATAAGGCAGATTATATAGAACAGTCGAGTAGCCGAGTAAGCGAAGTTTTGCATACGATCCAACAGGCCAAGATTGATTTACAAAACGAATACGATGATATTCAGCAGAAAAAACAAGCAAGTGAACAGCTTAAAAAAGACCTGCAAAGCAAAAGCTATGATTTGCAAGCCAGTGAGATACAAAAACAAACTTTGCTTTCTCAAACTCAAGGTGAAGAACAGAAATATCAACAACTCTTGGCTAGAGTTGAACAACAGAAGCTGGAGCTTTTTAATTTCAGTTCGGCTGGGAATTTGGATGATATTGATGCCAGCGTCGATAGCTATCCAAGGCCGACTGATCATCTGGCCTCACTTGATTGGTATTTTTCTCAGAAAGATCCGCAATGGGGCAACAAGACAATCGGAAATTCCAATTCATTAATGAAGGATTATGGCTGTGCGGTGACGGCAGTTTCGATGGTGTTCAAATATTTTGGCGCCAGCGTAAATCCCGGGATGATGGCTAAACAAAAAATATTTTATTATGATCTGATTCAGTGGCCTGGGTCATGGTCGCCCAGCATTGATTTGGCATCCTCGATTAATCACGGAAATATAAGTTGGAAAACCATTGATTCAGAAATTGCCAAAGGTCATCCAGTCATTGTCTATATCCAAAAAACGAATGGCGGGGGAGGGCATTACGTGGTCATTCATAACAAAGACAGCCATGATTATATAGTTCATGATCCATATTTCGGGCCGAATATTTATCTGGGGACATCGCGGGCATTGATGGGAAAAATTGGCAAAGATAGCGGCACGGTTGTAAATCAAATGATAATTTATAAATAAAATTGTCATTGCTCGAAAATTAAAATTTTCAAAATATAATTTAGTTTACAAATTAAAACAGACTACGTACTCGTTCTAATTTTTTATTTAAATATCTTGATCTCCAGGGGTGTTTGTTGGTTTTGGGTGTACATGCATGTATCCTACAAAGAAGCCAAGCCCGCAAGCCATAATAATGCACAGTGTCGTACAACCTACATTGTGCGACACTTTCAATATATTAAAAACCGCTATTCCCTAGCGGTTTTTAGATAAGCGGTTTGTTGGCAGAATAATTGTTTATAAAATTTATCGGTTCTCTCCAGTCTTCCAATTTGGTACGCTGCTCATCTTCGCGAAAATAACCGGGAAGAACTTGTCCTTTAAATATTCCTAAATAAATCGCAAAATGCAAATGTTCATTTTCCCAGATACCATTCGACTCGCTCATCGCCTTACCGACGGATCCGATTAGGTCGCCCATTTCAACCAAATCCCCTTTTTTGAGATAGCGTTTTCCTAGATGGCCGTAAAGTGAATAAAAAACTTTTTTAGTGTTGGGATTTTTGTGCGCGATAACTATTATGCCGCCCCAATTTCTATGATTGATTTTGCCGTCGGGGGAAAACTCGCCGGCGTGAAGCTTGGAATAAACGACCACGCCTCGGCCGATGGAAAAGACCTTCGTGTCCGCTTTGACATCGATGTCTACGCCCAAATGCATGCCCCAGAATTTTTTGTCATACATACTGGGCTGTTTGAAATTCAGAGAAATTATTTTAAAATTTCCGATTGGAAAATTTAAAATGGGTGTATTTCGATAAGCCATGAGATTATTTCTTCTTCTTAAAATAGTCTTTAATCGCTGCGTGCAATCCGTCATCGGCCAAATTTGAACAATGCATCTTAATTGCTGGCAATCCTTCCAAAGCGTCTGCCACATTATTGCGCGTAATTTTCATCGCTTCTTTCAAGCTCTTGCCCTTGGCCAGTTCAGTGATCATCGAAGAAGTGGCAATCGCGGAGGCGCATCCCAATGTTTCGAATTTTATATCGTCGATAAATTCCTCCCCCTGCTTATTTTTTTTAACCTTGATGTAAATTTTCATTAAATCGCCACACACCGGATTGCCCACTATTCCGGTACCGGAAGGATTTTTTATGACACCCTGATTGCGCGGGTGCGTGAAATGTTCGATTACTTTTTTTGAATATTGCATATCCTATTGATTATTGGATTAGATCCCTCGATAGGCTCGGGATGATTCCGTATATGCGAGATCATTTTTTAGTATAAAAATCTTTGAGGACATTACCGGAAATTTTTCGGAGTCTTTCAACTACTGACTTTATTTTACTTATGGCCACATCAATCTCTCGTTTGGTCGTATGCTTGCCGAGTGTGATTCGGAGCGATCCATGCGCCTGTTCAGGTTTTAATCCGATTGCGAGTAAAACATGTGATGGAGAAAGGGCGCCTGAAGAGCAAGCTGACCCGGTTGAACAAGCTATTCCCTCCATATCCAATGAAAGTAGCAGGCCCTCCCCTTCCACGTCCGCGAAACTAAAGTTGGCGTTATTTGGAGAGCGTTTATTTTTTGATCCATTCAAAATAGTTTTGGGAATTTCTTTTAAAATTCTTTTAATTAAATAGTCGCGAAGCGGGACAATACTTTTGACTTTTGTCCGCCAGCTGGCGGATTGATTTTTGACTTCCTCTATTGCCTTTCCTAATCCGACAATGCCTGGGACATTGTGCGTGCCGGCTCGCATTTTATATTCCTGATCTCCCCCATCTTGGATTTTTCTGATTGGCGCTCCTTTCCGGATATAAAGCGCTCCAACTCCCTTTGGGCCGTATATTTTGTGAGCTGACATGGATAATAAGTCAACGTTTAATTTGTCCACATTGCAATTAAAATAATTTACGGCCTGCGTTGCGTCAGTGTGAAACAAAGGATAATGTTCGTTTTCTTTTTTTATTTTTTTAAGCAGATTACCAATTTCCGCGATTGGCTGGACCGTGCCAATTTCATTGTTTACGTACATTACTGAGACTAAAATAGTATTTAGCCTGATGGCTTTTTTTATATCAGAAACTCTTATCAAGCCGTCCTTATCGGGCCTTATGAAAGTAATGTCGGCTTGGCCATCTTTTTCTAATGACTTACAAGCCTCAAGAACGCAATGATGTTCAAATGCGGTAGTAATAATATGCGGCTTCGCCTTAAACTTTGAATAATATGATTTTAAAACGCCCTTGATGGATAAATTATTTGCTTCGGTGGCTCCGCTGGTAAAAATAATTTCATTTGGATTTGCGCCAAAAAATTGAGCTACTTGAAACCTAGCTGTGTCTACCGCTTTTAGCGCAACTTGGCCAAAAGAATGTATAGACATCGCGTTGCCGTATTTTTCGGAAAAATACGGCTTCATGGCGGCAAAAACTACCGGATCAACCGGGGTTGTGGCGGCATAGTCTAAATAAATACCTTTCTTTTTCATGAGTCTAATTTTACACTAAACGCTTAAAAAATCAATATTTGCTTGATACTTGGTACTCGATACTTTATACTTACAGCATGCGCATTTCATATTCATCCATGGATACCTACCAGAGCTGTCCATTGAAATATAAATTTCAGGAAATTGACAGAATTAAAACTCCCAAATCCAAGGAGGCGGTTTTTGGTTCAACGATCCACGAAACAATGAAATTTATCCACACCCCGGGCATTCTTTCCCCCACTTTGGACCAGGCCATGGAGCATTTTGGAAATTCCTGGAACCCCGCTGTTTTTGACGGGCCAGACGAGGAACAAGCCGCTTTTTCACAAGGCATCAGGATTATCCAAAATTATTATCAAAAAAATCGTCCGCAAGATTTTAATATTATCGATCTAGAGTCGCGTTTTCAGATTGAAATCGGAGAGGGCGAAAATAAACATATTGTTTCAGGCATTATTGATCGTATCGATAAAACGGAAGATGGCTACGAAATCATCGATTACAAGACTACAAAAAAGATGCCGACTCAGGAAAAAGTGGACAATGATCTCCAGCTGTCGGTATATCTCAAAGCTTTTCTCTCGCGCTATCCGAAAGAAATTGATCCGCCAGCTGGCGGACTGGATAAAATAAAAGTTAGCTTGTATTATCTCAAACATGGTGTGAAACTTTCTTCAATTAGAACTTCGGAGCAGCTGCAAAAAAGCGAGCAGTTGTTTTTGGATACGATCAAACTGATTGAATCGGGAAAATTTGAACCAGCCATGTCGCCTCTTTGCGACTGGTGTGGCTATCAGAATTTGTGCCCGATGTGGAAACATAAATTCAAGGATCTGCGGAAAATCGATACGGAAGAAGTCAATCAGGCGATTATGGAATATATCGAACTCAAATCAGCGGTGTCGATCACTAAAGATAGGTTGGCAAAACTGCAGGAATCAATCTTGCAATATATGGATCAGGAAGGCGTGGAGAGGGTTTTCGGCGAACAAGGCGTAATTGCGAGGTCTCTGCGCAAAACATATAAATATGATGAAGAAAAACTGCGCTCGATTCTGGAACCTCTGGATAAATGGGAAGATGTTTTGAAAGTTGATGGCATCGCGCTCAGAAATATTCTTGGCGTTTTGCCTTTGCAAGCCAGAAAGGATGCCGAGCAAGCCAAGGTAGTTGATAAAGAAACCAAAAGTCTCGTAGTCAAGAAAAAATAATGGAAAAAGTCAAAACTTTCTTTCGCCAATTTTTTCTAATAAACGATACTCCGCACAAAATTGCTGGCGGTGCGGCCCTGGGTATTTTTATGGGTATAGTTCCAGGAGAGGGTGTCATAACAACTTTATTACTAGCTTCCCTGTTTCGTTTGAACAGATTATCTGCCACGGCCGGAGTTTTAGCGACGAATATGTGGACGACGGCTATAGTCTTGCCGCTTTCGGCTGGTGTCGGTGGGATCTTATTTGGAGTTAAAGAAAAAGCGCTGATTAGAAATTTTCATGAAGCTTATCATCTGGGTTATAAATTATTTTTGAGCAAAGCAATTTTGCTGGATGTGGCATTGCCATTGGTTGTTGGGTTTATAATTGTGGCGGGCGCGATCGCTGCTGCAACCTATTTATTTTTGCTGTACTTGCTCATGCATCGAAAGATTGAGTTTTCTAGAAAAAAATAAAAACAAGTCCCGCAAGGGGCTTTTTTGATACTTTTGTTGTATTTGTTGTAATAGTAGCGAGCCCTTTACATAAATAGGAAATGCTGGTATAGTTAGCGGTCTGCTATGGTTGGGTTTTTAGGCAGTCCTTTTACAAATAATTAACCATTAAAAATGTTCCGAAAAGGAGGTATCATGATTACGCGAAAAGAGCTTTATTCGTGGCTTTTTGTTGCAGTGAGATACCTGCCGGATTCGGCGTATCTCACGGACTGTTTCGGTCGTTTTTTGTGGGTCAATGAGGTAAAAGCCAGAAACTCAAATACGATCCCGGCAGAGATGATCGGAAAGACTAATTTTGACTTTTTGCCATATGCTGAAGCTCAAGGAATTTGGGAGTCAGAAAATATCATCTATGAGACAGGGATGCCGATCCAGGGTGAAGTTGAGGAACTTCCATGCTCCGATGGCAGTAAGCGATGGAATTCTGTTACCAAAAATTTAATTCGGGACGAAGACGGAAAAGCTATAGGCATCTTCGGAATTTCGCGCGATATCACTGAAAAAATACTAACGCGACAGGAATTGGCACTTGCCAAAAAAACTGCCCTTGAGATGGTACAGATGGCAAGCCATGATATTCGTAGCCCTATAACTTTTGGTAGAGGAATGCTGGAGCGTGTGATAAACGATCGTTACGGCGTTATTACCGAAAGTCCCAAAAGTGTTTTGGAAGAAGTTTCCTTTGAATTGAAGCGGGTTGAGAATATCACTCGAGATTATCTCAGAAATTCTTTGCTTCTTAAGGATGGGGCAGGAATCAAAGAAGAAGAACAGCTGGATATGCGGATGCAAGTTATCGAACCTATTCTGGAGAGTTTTCAAAAAGAATTCGAACGACGCGGGGTAACAATCGACAACAGGCTCAAATCAGTTCCAATCGGGATGATTCATGTTCCGGCGGAAGATCGTGTGGAAATCCAAATGATCTTCAAAAATCTTTTTGAAAACGCCTGCAAGAAATTTTCTCCGGAAGACAAAGGCAAGATTTCATTTGGAGTGGAATTTCACTCCCATAATGGGGAAAAATATCCTGTTCTGAATGTTTGGGATTCTGGTGATGGTGTGCCAGAAGATAAACGCTCCCAGCTCTTTGAACCGTATAACAGCGAAACGAGCACAGGAGTCGGACTGCATACGTGCAGGGAAATTGCTCGCAGACGCGGTGGAGATTTATGGTACGAACACACTGACGCCGGTCATCCGAATTTCAAGTTCCGGTATTGGCGTCCAGTCGAATAAAAACGCCCCCAGCATAGTTCTGAGGGCGGTTTTTTTTGTTTAATTTTGAATAATAGTGCCTTTAAATTTTTTACCTTCCAGATAATTTTCCAAATTTTCCAAATTTTTGCCGTTCATGATAGCCACTTTAATATTTTCTTCCTGCGCCAGTTTGGACGCGATCGGATCGAAGGGCGCGTTCATGCCAGGCGTCCATTTGTCGCCTACCATTTTTCGAAAATCTTTCCAGGAAATATTCTCAATTTTTTTGGCCTCCGGGAATTTTTTTGGATCTCTGGTATAAACATAATCAATATTGGAAAGGTTAACAATCGTGTTAATGTCAAGATATTTTCCCAAAAGAACTGAGCCATAGTCGGTGGAAAAGCCGGGACGCCAGCCAGCCGTGACTAGGATTGATTCTTTAAAATTATAAAAATCTTCCAAATCGTTCGGGTTGCGATTGATGCGCGGATGGGCATGACGCCTAAAAATGGTTCGGATAAAATGAGCATTCATTCTAGTCGCGTGAATTCCGATCCAGTCCTTGTCGTCGTCTGTTACCCCGTCAATCTTTACGGCCGCATCAATATATTTTCTCGCGGTTTTGCCTCCCCCGGTCATAATAATAAATTTACAGCCTTTTTTAATTTGCTTCTCGATCAGCTTTTTGAAATCCTTGACGAACTTCCAGTCAATTTCGTCTGGGACAATTAGCGATCCTCCGAGCGAGATGATGACGGTTTTTTTGCCTTGCATAGGTATTTAGAAAATAATTATTTAACGCAACTTTTATCCGGCTGGTATCCCCTGCTCTGGGCGTCTTCGACGGATTTGAAACAGACGAGATTTTCAGGTTTAATGAGTTTGGCAAAATGGCAGGTTGGCAGATGATATTTGTTGGAATTTTTACTGCCCACAAAGGCGCAGGATTGCGGTTGGGTATTCGTGCCATTGGGGGTTATTTTAGCTTCTGCGGGCAAATTTTGGGCTTGGGCGGCACTTGCTGACGCCGCCTCTAGTTCCACGCCTTGGCTTGAGATAGCCTTTTCAACGATAAGTGGTTTATCTGGCTGTTTTTTGCCTTGAATAAGGCCAAATTCGAAAGAAATGCCAGCGACCAAAATAAAGCCGATAAATAAGACAATTTTAGGCTCCTGAGCCTTAAGAAAACCCTTTAGTTTATTCTCCATCTTATTGACATTATATCACAATAAGCTTATAATGCATTATAAGCAATAAACAAGTAAATTCAGAAGTTATTTTGCGCGTTAGGCGCTTTTAATTTCTCATTTAAACATATGGCGCATCGTAAAGCAGGCGGGTCTACCGAACTAGGCAGAGACTCCATTTCTAAAAGACTGGGCGTAAAAATTTTTGGCGGTCAAAGGGCCGAATCGGGACAAATTATTGTTCGTCAAAGAGGCACAAAATTTCGTGTTGGCAAGAACGTTCGTAGAGGCGAAGACGATACACTTTTCGCTCTCAAAAAAGGCCTGGTAAAATTTGTAGCGAAAAAGGTGAGATTATTCACTGGAAAGCTGCAAGAAAGAAACTTTGTTTCAGTGGAAGAGATCAAGAGATAGAAGTTTTAAAGATTTGCGCATTTGGCTCAAAAATTTCTATAGCGACCCTGTGGAAATTAAACTAGATGCTCGCTTTTTACTTTAAGTCGCATACCAATAAAGAAAAAATTCAGCAAGTAATTTTTTCGCCAAATGCGCAAATCTTCTTGTTATAAAACAAAAAAAGAGCTCACTAGGAGCTCTTTTTGCTTTTTGTACTAGCCTTTATAAACTCAACAAAAAGAGGATGCGGATCAAGCGGTTTGGATTTGAGTTCTGGATGAAATTGCGAACCAAGAAAAAACGGATGTGCGGAAATTGGCAGTTCTGCGATTTCCATCAACTTGCTATTGGGTGATTTGGCGGAAAAAACCAGCCCGCCTTTTTTGAGGCGGTCAATATATTCAGGGTTAACTTCCCATCTGTGCCGGTGCCGTTCGGAAATTTTGGTTTTGCCATAGGCTTTGTAGGCCAGAGTTCCTTTGGAGACATTGGCCGGATACGCTCCTAGGCGCATCGTGGCGCCGTAGTTTTTATCTTCCAGATTTTTCTTTTGTTCCGGCATGATGTCGATGACGGGATTTTTGGAATCGCGGTCTATTTCGGTCGTGTTAGCATCTTTGAGGCCCAGCACATTACGCGCAAATTCAATGACCGCCAGTTGCATGCCATAGCAAAGTCCGAGATACGGAATTTTGTTCTCGCGTAAAAACTGGATGGCTTTTATTTTGCCCTCAACTCCTCGGGAGCCAAACCCGCCCGGGATAACTACGCCATCATAAAGTTTCAGATCTTCTAGTTTTTCTGGTTCCTTTTCAAATAATTCGCTGTTGATCCAGTCAATTTGAGGCTTAAGCTTATTTTTATAAGCTGCGTGCTTAATGGCTTCGATGACACTGATATAGGCATCAGACAAAACGAAATCTCCGGTGCCAAAATATTTGCCGACAATGCCGATTTTTATTTTCCCTTCCGGATGCTTGATGTTTTCAACTAAATCAAACCAGTTTTTCAGGTCGGTTTTTTTGTATTTCAATCCAAGTTTTTTCAAAATCAACCGGCTCAAATCATCACGCTCAAAATTGACCGGCACTTCGTAAATACTTTCGATGTCCGGAGCGGAAATCACATAGCGTTCCGGAACGTTGCAGGAGATAGCAATTTTTTCTTTACGCTTCTGATCCAGAAAAGTTTCGCTTCTGGCAATGATCACATCCGGCTGGATTCCGGCGCCGTTCAGGGTGCGCACGGCATATTGAGTCGGCTTGGTTTTCATCTCGCCCACCTTGGAAGGAATCGGCAGATAACTGACCATAACAAAAAGAATGTCTTCCGGATGTTTTATTTTCATCATACGAGCGGCTTCCAGAAAAAGAATGTTCTGGTATTCACCCACCGTTCCTCCGATTTCGATGATGGTTATGTCGGACTTAGCTTTTTCAGAGGCTTTTTTGATGCGATGGATGACTTCCAGTGGAATATGTGGCACAACCTCTACGCATTTGCCGTTATATTCCAGATTTCTTTCACGGTGGATGACAGTTTCATAGACGCTGCCGGTGGTCATATAGTTTTCAGGAGGAAGCGTCAGATTCATGAATCTTTCGTAATTTCCCATATCCTGATCAGTCTCCAATCCGCAGTCGAGCACAAAAGTTTCTCCGTGTTCCGTGGGATTCATGGTGCCGGCGTCTACATTGATATATGGATCTATTTTTAAAGCAGTGACATTGAATCCGCGCGCTTTGAGAATCGCTCCGATGGATGAAGTAGTTATTCCTTTACCGACTCCGCTCATGACTCCCCCAACGACAAAAATGTACTTCCTGTTTTTCATATTCAAAAAATAATTGGTTAACTTTTTTCAAGAGAAAAAGCCGCCTCCCCTGCGACTTTTGTTTTTTTAATTTTACACTATTTTCAAAATGTTATCAACTAGCACTTTCCACAATAACCAGAATGGCTGCTTCGATGCCGTGATCCAGGCTTATTTTCACTTCATACTCACCTATTTCCTTGATAGGCTCTGGAAGAACGATGGATTTGTCATTGATATCTAAATTCTCTTTTTTCATTTCCTTGGAAATGGCTTTGGCATTGATCGATCCAAAAAGTTTTCCGTCTTTTTCTTTGGCTTGGATGACAATCTCGCGTCCTTGCAAAGATTCAGCCAGGGCTTGAGTCTTTTGCAGATCAGCTTGCTGGACTTCGGCCTGCTTGGCTTTCATAATTTCAGCTTTTTTTATTGCTTCGGCCGTAGCAATTTCCGCGAGTTTTTTCGGCAACAAAAAATTGCGGGCGTATCCATCGGATACGTCTTTGATGTCTCCCTGCTTGCCGATATTATTTACGTCTTGAAGTAAAATTACTCGCATATTCTCATTATAATCAAAGAAAGGAGAAATGACAAATTTCCTGTGTTATTTCACCATCTCCCGCATCACTTCCAGCCCCTTGTCTAGTTGCGGGTCGCGATTGTTGTTGTAGTCGTCCAGAGTCAGATCAACTTCCGTGTTCGGTTCAATGCCCTTGTCCATTATATAATCGCCATTGGGTGTCAGCCATTTGGCGACAGTAATTTTAACACTGGTGTTCTGCGGCAGATTAATAAGTTCTTGCACGCAGCCTTTGCCGAATGATTTTTTGCCGATGAGCTGGAGTCCGCGATCATCGCGCAGCGCTCCGGCCAAAATCTCCGACGCGCTGGCACTGCCTTCATTGATAAGGATGACGGTTGGAATGCCGGACAATTTGTCTCCGCCCAAAGTATTCAATGTTTCTCGCTTTCCGGTGTTATCCTCTTCCATCACAACTGCTTTGTCTTTGGGAATCATGCGGCTGGCGACATCCACTGCTTTGTCCAGGTAGCCGCCCGGATCGTTGCGCAAATCTAAAATTATTCCCCTTGAACCTTTGGTGATTATCTGGTTCATAGCCGCGTCGAATTCTTTATCGGTCGTTTCGCCGAATTTAGTGATTTTTAAATAAGCAATGTCGTTGTCCTTAAATTCCAACTTCACGCTCTTGACCGTAATAGTATCGCGCGTAACAATAATATCTTTGGTTTCTTGGTCGCCGGAATGAAGAACGGTCAGGGTAATAGTCGTTCCTTTTTTACCGCGGATAAGATCGACAGCGCCATCAATGGTCACATCAGCTGTCGATTTTCCGTCAATTTTGATTATTTTATCTCCGGCGCGCAAGCCTGATTTGGCGGCCGGAGAATCTTCCAGCGGAGCGATAACCGTGAGGATGTCATCTTTGATACCCAATTCGGCTCCGATGCCGTCAAAACTGCCCTCTAAATCCTGGGAGAATGCGTTGGTGGCTTTCGGATCAAAAAATGTCGTATATGGGTCATCTGTCGATTTAAGCATGCCCTCAATCGCGCCATATAACATTTTTTGCGCGTCCAAAGAGTTATTGTTTACATATTTTTCTTTTAACAGATCCCAAACTTTCCAAAATAAGGAAAAATCCACAGTTTGGCTGTTAGCCGAATCTTTATTTTCAACAATTGATTGCGTGAGCGGAATACTTTTGTTGGCCAATCGTTCTGATTGTTTGCCTTTCGCATAGCCGAGCCAGAAGCTGCCGGTGACCAGAAAAGCAACGGCAAAAAAAATAAGGTATCGATGAAATAACTTCTGGTTTTTGGCTAAATTAATTTCACCCGCTTGGTTATCATTTTCCTCCATAAAATAAACGTGATCGAACTAATTATGTTTGGGCAAAGATTTGCCGGCGTATTTTATAAAATATTTTATCGCGCTGGCAATGTGCATCCAGGTCAATTTATTTGAAGTTAGGGCGCGCAATACGCTTCCGCTGGCCGACCCCCGGCCGTGATAATGGTACATCTGTGCCTCCGGAAAGTATATCACTTTATATCCTTTTTCCCAAAATCTGCGGCACCAATCAGTATCCTCAAAGTATAATTTGAACCGGTGGTCCATTGCGCCGACTTTTTCAACGGCTTGCCGGCTGACCATAAGCGATGAGCCCATCATCCAATCAACATCACGGATGCTTTTATGGTCAAAATCCTTCATTAAAAATCTATCCAAATGCTTTTTGGCAAAAGAAAATTTACCCAAAAAAGTCCGGCGAAAAACAATAGTGAGCGGCGTATAAAAACGGAAAGTGGATGGCTGGAAGGTTTCATTAAAATTCAGAAGTTGCGGGCCGACAATTCCGACATCGGGATGGCTGCCGATATAATTTAAAAGTTTTATAATCGCATCCTTTTTAACAATTATGTCGCCGTTCAAAATCAGCAGGTATTTACCTCGCGCTACTGCAAGCCCCTTATTGACAGTTCCACTGAAACCGATGTTTTCCCTTGAAGCGATGAATTTTATTTCCGGATAATCCTCCCGCATCATTATCTCGGTTTTTTCTTCGGTCGCGCTGTCGGCCACGATTATTTCGCAGTCATCGCTGATGTGATTTTTTTTTATCGAGTCGATGCAGACTTTTAGCAACTCCGGATTTTTATAACTTGTAATGATTATTGAAAGCTCCATTATATTTTTTAATAACATGCGACATGACCCCTGAAAGATCATGCCGCATTTAAGGTTTTAGAATGTACTCGGTAATTATTTTTTGGTTTGTTCTGGTTGATTCGTGAAAATATTTTGGAAAAGCGCCCGGATTTTGTCATAGTTGTCGCCTTTAGGCAACAAAATGTCTCCTGCCGTCGGATCTTTCACTCCGTAAACCAATCCTACATCCGGATCATCAGTCGAATCGATGACGCGCTGATACATGGTGTAATCTTTCATTTGGTTATGCAAATCATATAAGCGTTTCAGTTCCCATGCCTGCATATCGGTTTTGACATTGTCGCCGAGACTGTTCAAAATGCCGTTCAATTTCGTAAAATCAGTCAAGGTTCCCATGCTTAATAGTTTATCTTTGACAGCCTGTATGACTTGTTGTTGGCGTTTGGCACGCTCAAAATCATTGGATGTTTCTCTGGAGCGTGCATAACAAAGCGCTTGTTCCGCGTTAAGGGTTTGTTGTCCGGCAGCAAGCTTGAAATCACCATTGCATTCCGGATGGGAATTTGTGCACAAAGGATATTGGGCGACGATTTTACGGATGGTTGAATAACTATGATATTTATATTCGAATTTTCCGGTAGGCGTTGTAAAGGTGTTGCCGTCACAAACATGCGGCTGGTTGAATTGGGCAGATTCTTCAAATGGCTTGTCGAGAGTGATAGTTATTCCACCCAAAGCGGTCAGCATTTGTTTAAAAGCGTCAAAGTTGATGGTAACGGCGTAGTGAATCGGCAAGCCGGTTACATCACCGACTGCTTGTTCCATATAAGTCATGCCTTGCCCTTGTCCTTTCTGTTCTCCAAGCGCGTGAACCGCGTTAATTTTTGTTTTGTAGCCGGCGGCCGAGTTATCCACATAAAGATCGCGCGGAATTGAGATCATTGAAACTTTGTTGGTTTTTGGTTCGATGCTTAAAACCTCGATAGTGTCAGACAATAGTCCGCCAGCCGGGTCATTAGCTCCGCGCATGCCCAAAAGAAGGATGTTTATGCGGCCGTCCGCTTCACCCTTCAATTGATTGTTTGTGCCTGGCAATGAATGCGCCAAGCTGCCCATCAAACTACCGTTGGAAATTTTGCTCAATATGCTACCAGCCTTAAAAGCAAAAGCACCGCCAACCAGTACAAACAGAATTACAATAATTGATAACACCTTAAACCACTTTTTTTTATAAAACTTTGTTTTAGTTTTGTCGGATGACGAACTGTTTCTTACTGGGTCCGTATTATTTCTTAGATAAGCCATTTTCTTTTTCAAACTTAATTAATTAATCGAACTTAAAATTGCAAAATTTGCCTTTTCAACAACATAGTTCATATTTTATCCTATTCGTGCTAATTGTCAATCGACGCCGCTCGAACCGGCAAAGGTTATAATTCTCTAGGAATTATCCAGATTATCGAATATCTCCAATAATTTTTGCGAGGTCGTTTTCCAAGAAAATTTTTTCGCTTGAAGCACCTCTTTGCGCGCCAGTTCTTTTCGTAAATTTTCATCAGTGACGATGGCAGCCAGTGATTTTGCCAAACCCGCTGTGTCCTCTGGATTAAAAGATAAGGCGCTGTTTTCCGCGACTTCCTGGTGCGGAGGAATCATCGAAGCTAAAACGGGAATCCCTAATGTCATGGCTTCCAAAATGGTTATGCCGAAACCCTCATAAAACGACGGATTGCAAAAAATATAACTTGATTTAAAGATTGCCGGCTTATCCTCTTCATCAATAAAACCCGGCAAAAATACGTCTTTCTCCAACGAGTATTTTGCAATGGATCTTTCGATCCGGGAATCATAATTATGTCCCTTGCCGCCCGCCAAGACTAACTTGACTTCGGCTCTGGTATCTTCTGGCAGTGCGGAATAGGCTTCAATCAGCGCGGGCAGATTTTTTCGCGGCTGCAGTGTGCCGATGTATAAAATAAATTTTTTCGGCAAATTATATTTTTTTATGACTTCAACAATTTTTTCTGAAGATATTTCTTCGTTGAAATTATTACCCACGGCGTTGTGAATCCAGCTGACTTTTTTGGGATCCGTCTTGTAATACTGGATAATTTCATCAGCAGTAAATTTTGAAACGCCGATAATTTTGTCAGCTCGCTTGAAAGATAATGGGATCAAAAGATCCAAAAAAAACAAATCAGAAAACTTTATGAATTTTCGGTAAACCTTGAATGACACATCATGCACAATCGTGGCAATCTTAATTTTCTTCGGTACAAAAAAGGGCGTGATATATTGGGTCAGATAAACATCCACGGGATTTTGGCGGAGATACTGCGGCAAGGTCCAGAAATTCCAAGTGAATCTGTTGGCTGTTTTTAAAGCAACAATTTTAAAATTAGGCTTGTCTTGAAGTCCTAATTGATCCGCTATGCTAGTTAATACGATCGAGTCGGTTATATCGGTGCACAGTATGTAATTATTCTGGCAGTCCAGATCTGCTAAACTTTTGGCCAAATTAAAAAAGACCACTTCGTCGCCGGTTCGATGCTTTCCAATATTTCTTATATCAATGCCAATTATCATGATTTAATAATAGCATAAATAATAATAAAAAAAGAGGGAGTCTGGAGGCTCCCACTTGAGAGGTATGTTTTTCATCTTCTTCTTGTTTTTCACCATCTGGTAGGCATAAAACAATCAAGTCCAGCTATTTTCCGTAAGTTTTCTTGCAGAGTACTTCTGCTTGATTGCAATGATCCGATAAAAGACTCAAGCCCTGTCTCTTTGGTTACGCCTGCTTCTTTTGCGAGAGCTGGCCCGATCTCCTTACTGATTAAGGAATTTGCTTCCGAGCCGATTTTTCTTCCGCCCGATTCGCATAAAAGACAACCCTTATGTTTTTCCTTTTGGCATAACATATCTTTTTCTCCTTTTTCTTTATTTTTTTCCAATATTTACAAAGCCAAAGAACAGCCACATTGTGCCCAGAAATATTCCCGCGTTAAATAAATTGGGAACCAAGAGCGCGATGCTTCCTAAAAATAAAAACAATCCCAAGGCCTTTTCCTCTTGATTGTTTTCGGCAAAGAACAATTTAACTGATTTCATTATAGTCCAAATCCAAATCAAAACAAATGTGATTATTCCCAAAATTCCCGCGCCCAGCCAAACTTCCAAAAAAATGTTGCTAGAATTCAGGTTGTTGTTATTTTCATCTGTACCTAAAATTTTGCCGATATTCCCCCACCCGATGCCCAAGACCGGATGCGTTTTGATTTGCTCCCAGGATTTTTGGTAAATTTCACTTCTAATGCTGACATTGGGATCGATGCGATAAACCTCAAAAATAACATTGCCTTGCATTTTTTCTTTATTAATATCCTCGAGATTTATATGCTTGCAACCTAGTTGTTCAAGTTTGCTTGTATCGACGACGCTTCCATTGTTTATATAATCATTTATATCCCACGTCATCAATTTTGGATTGCACGCAATAGTAATTTTTTGCAACCCCGTTCCTGTGCTTTGCGCGCGGTTGAACAGTTGAAAATTCGTCAGGTGAAAAATATAAACCAACGCAACAGCGACAAGCAAAGAACTTAGGATCCCAATTTTGTTCCAAAAAGCGAACTTCCATTGCCATTCTCTGGGATGAATTTTCAAATTCGTCCAGATAATGAATAAATAAGCAAAAGTTACGACGAACGCGCCCAGCCAGGCGCTTCTGGAAACGGTCAAAATAAGTGTTGCGTATGTTGTAGTAAGTATAATGTATAAAAATATTTTTAAAATTATAAATTTAGAAATTGAAAATTGATTGAAAATTGAAAATTTAAAATTGGAAATTACAGACTTCTCCTCGGGTCTATTCTTTGAAAAAAAGTAAATCATCGAATAAATAGCAGCTAATAAAAGTACTAAAAAGATGCCGAGCCAATCCGGTTCAGTGAAAGTAGCATTGGGTCGGCCGGGCATGGCTTCAAACGGATTGGAACCCTGGATAAATCTGAAGTTTTGCCAGAGTCCATAAAGCACGACGATCATAGAAGAACTCAGAAAAAATGGCGTGATTCTTTTGAGATCGCCAGTTTCTTGGATAAATATTCTGGTTAAAAAATACAGGGCTACAAAAGACAACGCGATAATTGATTGTTTTAAGGCGATGCCTTTGTCCAGCGCTCCCAGTGCGCTGACGAAACCCGCCAGAGCAAAAATTATGAATAAAAAATCATACCGGTTGAATTTTGGAAGCTTGAAGCCTAGCCGGCCAACGGCCAGCTTGATCAGCACGGATAAAATAGTAAGTCCCCCGATGAATTGATATGGGCGCACCACAATTCCGATTCCAGCTGGCGCCAAGTTGATGTTTTCCAGTGCGATTGTTCCTATGAAAAACAAAAACGCCCAGCCCGGACGATAAAGCGCGAAAGCCAGATAGACAAGGGTGAAAAAAATGAAATCCCCGGATTTTTTAATCGGTAAAATCCCCAGATTGGAAAGCAAAATCAAAAAGAAAACCAAAAGAATGTTGGTGAAAATAAGCCAAGTTTTTGGTCTATTTAAAGTATTGACAAATTGTTTTAGGAGAGCTATCATCCTTTAAAATGGCGACGTTAATTAATTTGTTTCACATTAATCCTAAAGAAAGGAGAAAAAAGTGTCGAAGGAAGGATTAACCAAGTGTGACTCGCCCAATCATAGACGCACATCCTGTATCAAATACTGTACTAAGTGCGGCGGAGAAGTCAATTCGGGAGTTGTGGCAAATCCCGGCTGCCAGAAGTATCACACTGAATACAAAAACGAATTTCATCGTAAATTCTGTCCTGACTGCGGAAAGAAATTGTGATACTGTGCAAGATCCTTGCTAGCTTGCTCGGTTTTTTAGACCGAGCTTTTTTTATTTCAAATTTTCAATTGTATTTAAAAACTTCTCGGTAAACTTTTTCCAGGAAAAAATCTTTGCTCTTTCTTGTCCGCGCCGGGAAAGCGTAGCACGCAGATTTTTATTAAGCATTACATTTTTCATAACCATCGCAATGTCTTTAGTATCTTCGGGGTTGCAATACAGCACAGAGTCACCGCCCACTTCCGGCAAGGACGAGGTTTTGGCAATAATTGTCGGCGTACCTTGGTTCATAGCTTCCAAGGCCGGAATCCCAAAGCCCTCATAGCGTGACGGATACACAAACATCAGGGCGTTGGCATAAATAGCTGGTAAATTTTCCTGCGGGACAAAGCCTAAAATTCTGACATGTTTGGTGAGATTCAATTCCTTGATTAATTTTTCTACGTCGGTCACAAGAGGTGCAAGTTGTGGCAGTAATCTTCCAGAGATTACGAGTTGTGGCATTTCTCGGACAAAATGTAATGTTTTGTTTTTATCCAGTAAATGTTTATATGCGCGAATAACGCCTTCTGCATTTTTCCTAACTTCCAATCCTCCGCCATTATAAATATATCCTGGCTTCAGTTTATACTTCTTTAAGACTTTTTGACTTTTAACTTTGGAGGCTGCCGTTTTGTATATTTCATCGACATCAAGATAACTTACGGTAATTTTTGTTGGGTTAATGCTTAGATGTTGCACTAGATCTTTTTCGGTGCGGTGTGAGTTTGCGATAATTTTATCTGTACTTTGAATGGCTTTTTCAACCAAGCTCCAATATTTTTTTTTGCGGGAATTATTTAGATATTCCGGAAAAAGCTTGGGAATAATATCGTGCACCAGCATGACGTGAGTTATGTTTTTAGATAGAACAGTAGCTGATTGATACAAGCTGAAAAAAACATCCAAATTGTCCTTGCGGATTTTCCTGGGTAGCAAATATTTTTCCCACCAAATTTTTCTGATCAAATCATCGCGCTTCCAGGGTGGCAAGAAAATATGCTTCGTGAACTTGCCTGCCGTTGAGGCAGGATTTTTTGGCAACTTAAAATCTTTTGGCAGGTCTTCTTCCAAATACAAAACAAAATCGTGGCTGGTTTTTTGTTTCGCCAGTTCCCGCAAAAAATTGACCGTCACTTGCCCGATGCCACTGGCTGGCTTTCTGGCAAACGACGCGTTGATTCCAATTTTCATATCCCCATTATATCTTAAAAAAAGGAAAACAAAAAGAGAGGCGCTATATTTCCTAGCTCCTCTCCTGTAAATTAATGTTGTTTAGTTAAGACCGATTAAATCGGTTTCGTCCGGTTCCAACACCCTCTCTAAAAATTCTCTAGCCTCATCCGGCGTAAAACCATGCTCGCGGTGCAATTTTTCGGGTTCATCCTCTTCGTATTCAAGAGGTTCTCCGCCAATCTGCTTGACTCGTAGTATGCCTTCAGTAGGAGAAAATTCCTGTATCTCCCAGTCTTCGGGGGCGGTTTTGATTCTTAGCCGCGTAGTTAAATTGGTGAAAATGCAAGCAGCTGCCTGGCCGACATATTCAAAGAGTGTTGCCCCTTCGCCAAAATTCTTGAAATCGTTCCAAATCTCCCCGCTGGGTGTTTCGATAAAAACCCTTAGAGGACCGCTATGCTTTTCCAATAAAGAACTTTTTATTTCAGCCATGCTAAGACCCTCCCTGTAATTTTATTCAATACAACTTTTCAGTTTGATTCACGAGTTCCCGCAACAGTTTTCCGTCGCTTGCAAAATACCAGTCATTGCCCTTTTTCACAAAATTACCGGCGACTGGAATTCTCAAAAAAACTTTTCCTTGCCGAAACAATTCTATGCGGAAACTGCGCAGTTGCGGACTGTCGACAAACACTCTGCACTTCTCGAAAGGTTGCTGCAACAGCCCAATGATTTTGTGAATACTTTTTGGATTATCGAGGGCTTTGACGCTTGTACCGGGTAGCGAAAAATTCTTGATTTCTATTTTATCGACTCCTTTGTTGATTCCGTGGAATATCACTGCTGTTTTCATTGTCACCCTCCTTCTATTAAACTGCTGGCACCTGAATTATTTTCAGCATGTTGTCTAGCATTCAAAAATGCTGGCATTTCACAGAACATGTATGAATCCCTTTTTTCGTCATAGGAGCAAATTTGATGACCCTTGATAACCTCCTTAATTGCCCACACGAACATCGTGAGAGCGTTGATGATAAAAACCACCATCGTTGGCAATCCACAGAGACTTTGCCACTGTCTGTATTCCTTAAGCGCCCAAGGTGATGCATCAAATTGCAATCTATACTTTTTTCCTTTGCTTGTTTCTATTCCTTTAGCCATCTATTTTTTCTCCCTCCAAATTTTTAAGCTACAACACGCCAAAGGCGTCAGGTGCTGAAAATATAGCTTAGATTCGGGGAAAAGTAAAATGTTTATCTTTGTCGTCCTGCCTCATATGCCGGGGCTTCCATAGGATGTTTATCGGGCGGTAAACGCTTTATCAAATTAAACCAAAACCATTGAGCGCAATAAACCGTTAGCCATCTGGATAATCCAAATATCTTATTCTCTTTCCATTTTTTCTGCTCATTCCAGTGATACATTTCATGTTTCACGAAGGAGATATTTTCCCAACCTTTTTGTTTTTTAGACCAAAAAATATACGGATAAATTGTGATTGCCGTTTTTTCCGGAGGAAATATTGTTAAGTATACGTGGTTTGGTTTATTTTTTTTCATGTTTTATGAAGTACTCATTTTTGAAACTTCTTTTGGCAGTCTATGGCAAGATTTATGCATTCCTCCGGATCATACCCTAGATCATCACACCACCTGATGGTGGAAAATATGATATTGCCAAGTTCCTTTTTGAGCTCATCGTCAGTGTGAACAGTTCTGTCCTTTGTTGCATCACGTTCCCAGCGGCAGATATCCCCAAATACCTTACCCATCCGCACAATAATCTGGCCAAGGCTCAATTTTTGATTGCCCCATATTTCGCGACCTTGCTGCAATAAATTTTTAATTTCCATAGAGTTAATTTTTAATTGGACTATAAAATACTAATTTATAACCGTCCGGATCCTTGACAACAAATTCCCGCTTGCCCCACGGCCAATTTTTCGGCTCACTGGAAGCTTGAATGCCTTTTTCTTTAATCATTTTGGAATATTCGTCCACATCTCCAACTTCAATATAAGTGAAAACTCCCAAGCCTTTGGGTTTTATATTGGCTTCTTTTTGAATCGGCGTTTTATTTTCATCAATAAACGCTAAGCGAAAATCGCCAAGTACAACGCGCACCGCACCATCTGCTTTTTGTACCCCGAAACCAAGCTGTTCGTAAAATTGAGCAGTTTTATCTAAATCATGGGCGTAAAATAGAGTTGAGTGGATTATTTTTATCATAATTTTTTTATTATTTATTATAAGCACACAATTCTGGCTCATTTAAACTAAGCCAAGCTTTTTTAAATAGTTCTTTACTTTCTTTTCTTGCGGGACGAGGCACTATCTTTCTCGGATCGTGAAAGATAATATCCTTGTCGGTTATATCTAAAACAACCACTCTGTGCAGCGAGAAATTATCTTTTTCCCCATCAAGGATTCCATCATTTAGGACAACTTCGCAGACCGCTCCTTTTTTAAATGCATTTTCTAAATCTGCAAATTCAGGCTTCTTCCTGTGATAACTGAAATTCGGATGCTTCAATACTTTTTTGATATCAGCACTGTAGGATTCTAAATTCTTCGTATTTCCTAAATAATAATTAAACTCTTTTTCGCCAATGGATTTTCTCAATCCTTCAATTCCTTCGTCAGCCCATTTTTGCAAGTCAATTAAATCATAATCAACAACTTTTATTCCTTTATCCATAATCCAAAGCCAGAATTTGAAAGGCCAAATTACATAGCCCGGTTCCCATTCTGAAATTTCAGCGACTTGTTCAAATGTAATTTCAGGAAAAAAATACTTGGTTGTCATCGTATAACAAGCTAATGCACAACCTTTTCCGGGATTAGAAATATATGGAATATTTAACATAATTTTATTTCTTCCACTAATTTAGAGTCGGATTTAATAACCAAATAATTTGCCGCTAAAATTAAAATTCCACCCAAGAAAACATTAAGCGTTATAGCTTGCGCTAAAAACAAAGCTGCTAGCAAAGTCCCTGACAAAGGCTCTAAAAGTAAAATTACTCCAGCGGTTGAAGCTGGGACTTCCTTAATGCCGTGATAATATGCTAAATGCGGAATAATACTTGAAACTAAAGCAAATACAGCTAAATAAATCCAAATTGTCGCTGATATATTTAGAGAAAATCCTGTTAACGAAAAATTCTTGATAAAACTGGCAGTAATTGGTTGAAAAATGGCAACAAAAACTAATGTAAAGAAGACTGTGTAGAATTGAGTTTTGACTGGATGGATTTTTTCATTGCCACATATTTTTCCAAAAACAGACCAAAGAGAAAGGAAAATCCCTCCTGCCAAGGCTAGTAATATCCCGACCATATTTCCACCACCCTCTATTGTCCTTGGATCTACAAGAAAAACAACTCCCAACAAGACCAAGGCTATCGCAATAATTTTGAGAGCGGTAATTTTTTCTTTAAAAATAAACTTGCTTAAAATCACCGTCCAAAGTGGAGCAGTATACAGCAATAACACAGTTATTGCTACGGGAATCCCTAGAACAACTGGCGCAAATTCAGTCAGAATTGACATTGATTCAATAAATCCAAAGGCTACGAATATCAGTAGCAATTTTTTAGAAATACCTAAATCTCTTTTATATAAAAGATAGAAAAATAAAAGTAGAGAAAAAGCTGCCCTAAAGACAGCTATTTGAAAAAGCGATAGACCCATTTTGGCAAAAACCGCTCCGCCAAAAACAATCGTTCCTGATAATACGCCTGTTAAAATTATAAACCAATGCCCTTTTTTCATTTCTTAATTAAAATAATTTATCCAATTTTCTCAATTGTTTTTATTAATATCTCCAATCCTTTATCCAATAAATCCTGAGAGATCGTAATTGGCGGCATAATTTGCAAATTATTATCGCTTCCCACAACTATATGCAAACCTTTCTCGTAGGCTGAGTCTATAACCTTCCTAGCAGTCTCGCCATCCTTGAGACTAACTCCGATTTCCATTCCCATACCACGAAGATCAACTATTGATTTTCCAACTAATGGTTTAAGCTTTTGCATAATGCAATTACCCTTTTCTTCAGCTTGCTCCCAAGTTTTATCTCGCAAGTGAATTTCAAGAGCTTTCAAAGCCGCCGCGCAAGCAATCGGTGTCCAGCCAAAAGTTGAAATAAGATTTATATATGGAAAAGTTTCTTCGAAGATACTAGATTTTCCAACAACAGTTCCAATTGCAGAAGCCCCATTAGAAATACCCTTAGCTAAAACAATCAGGTCGGGAATAATAGTTTCATGTTCAAAACCAAATAACTTTCCGGTTCGGCTAAAGCCCGTGCCGACTTCATCAATTACCAAAAGCGTTCCGTATTTTTCCGTGAGAGTTCGCAATGATTTTAAAAATCCAGGATAGGCTATGAGCGTCGATCCCCAGCCAGTAATTATTCCTGGCTCAGTAACAATTGCCGCCACATCCTTTTTGGAAAGTATATCTTCTAAATTAGCAAGAAATTTATTGAAATTTTCCACGCCCGCACTTTCAATTGGAAAATCAAGTTGAATAAATTCCGGAACCAATGGCGCAATTTTTTCCACCATTTCCGGGGAATATCCCAAAGCCATGGAGGCAAAAAGTTGTCCGTGATAAGAATTTCTGAAACCTACAATTTTCTTCCTTCCAGTTGCTGCGCGCGCAACCTTGATTGATACTTCAATTGCTTCAGTGCCTCCGGTTGCTTTGGCGCAAGCGTCAAGCTCCTTAGGCAAAACAGATGTCAGTTTTTCTGCATAGGCTTCCTGCACTGGATCGGAACCCCATAATAATCCCTGCACATTCTTTTTAGTTTGTTCAACTATTGCTTCATTTATTTCCGGATGATTCCAGCCTAAATTGGTGACATTCCAGCCTGATGTAAAATCAATATACTCCCTGCCTTCATGATCATAAATTAGAGCTCCTTCGGCTTTTGAAAGTCTGAAGAAATTATACTTTTTCATGTTTCGATAAATGATGCTGTTTTCAATCATAAAATTTTTTAAGTTAAAAATTTAATGCTATAATAATTTTATCCGCCATCCGCGCATGTCCTTCGAAATTTGGATGCAAGCCATCATAAAGCATCTTTCAGAGCAGTTATACTATGCCAATGCTTTTCTCAAAATATTCTTTCCAAACCTTTTTGTGGATAGTTGCCATAATTTTAAAAATAATAGCTCAAAAAATAATCAAATATCAAACACAAAAATTGAAGCATTTTTAGGAGTATGCTGAACTTTTTCTTCCAAGAATAGAAAGTGAGCCATTTTCAAAATTCCTCCATGTGCTACAATTAAAACTTTTTTATCTAAATAATCTTTTTTAATTCCTTCTATAAACTTTATAAATCTTTTTTTGACATCATCAGCGCATTCTCCACCATATGGCCTGTAATCATATTCTAAGTCAAAATCCAATTTTCTGAAATCAATCTTGCCGCCATATAATTCTGACATTTCATTCCAACTTTTTCCAGAAAGATTGCCATAATCACGCTCAGTTATTTCTTTTCTAATAACAAGAGGGGCTTTCATTCCATTGGTCAAAATCTGGGCAGTTTCAACGGCACGCTTTAGAGGAGAGGTAAAAATTATATCAAAATCCTTATCTATCCCAACCAATAGTTCCTCAACCTGCTTTACACCTTCAGAATTCAAAGACAGGTCAATTCTTTGACCTTGGGCTTTCTTTGCTTTATTTAAGTCGGTTTCGCCGTGACGGACAATGTAAATCTTCATAAAATTTATTTGCATTCCACGATATTTATTGCATCAAATACCCAATTGCTCCTCATTTTATCTTTGAACTCATTTACTTCTTCAAAAGTTAACCATTTGGCATCCAGCATTTCATCTTCCGGATACTTCAGTTCGCCACCAATAATTTTAGCCTCAAAAGCATGCTTTACCGCTTCGGTTGCAGTATCCTGAAAAATACCAATTTTTTGGATTAATTCCACATCCAGTCCGACTTCTTCTTTGGCTTCCCGAATAGCCGCCTCTTCTAGGGTTTCACCCACATCTACTTTGCCAGCCGGCAAATTCCAGAGTCCATATGCTTTGGGCTGCTTTTCTTGCACAAGAAGATATTTCTCATCTTGCCTTAGCACAACACCGGCCACAACCTCAACTTTTACATTTTCTTTTTTTCCATGGTTTTAAAAATAATTATTTTCAATAAAATCAATTGCCAGTAATGTATTTTTGTCTTTTACTAAACTCCTTGCTTTTTCCAAATTCTTCCAGCCAGCTTCGTGAAACTCTTCTAATAATTTAGATTCGACTGGTTTGAAGTTATCTTTATCTGCGGGTATGAAACACCAAAAATCATAATGAACATTACAAGGTTGTTTTGTTGCATTATCAATTTCAGTAATAGTCAAAAGTGCTGGTGGTTTAATTTCAAAATCACTACCATCCAATCCCCATTCCTCACCAATTTCTCTTATTAAGGTTTCACTCAGCAGTTCTCCCTTATCGATATGTCCTCCATTAAAAAGCCAGAATCCTGATTTCTTGTGATGCCCAATAAAAACTTGCTTGGCTTCCGGATCAAAAGCCGCAAAATATGCGCAGAAATGAGATTTCGGGTCTTCATCCCTTGTCAATTTGCTTTGGCTTAATCGTTCCAAAAATTTTGGAGCCTGATCTCCCGTATTGTTGTTTATAATTTCTATTAATTCTTCTGATAAGTTTAATTCCGTCATCTCGTTTGATTCATTAATTCTCGCATAGTCATAATATAACTCATTTTTTGTAAAATAAAAACAGGGGCGAGACGGAACACACCTGTCCCTTGCTTAGTTGACTATCCCCCGCCATGTTTTATAATACAATTCAGTTGTATGTGAGGGTGTATGGGTGTTAAAAAATAATCTAAAAAAATATGTCGGAACAAAAAAAGAAAACAGTTTGCATCATCGGTCTGGGTTATGTGGGTCTGCCTTTGGCGGTTCGTTGCGTGGAAAAGGGGTATGAGACTTTTGGATTGGATTTGAATGAGGAGCGTGTGGACGCTGTTAACGCGGGTAAAAATCCGATCGAGGAAAAATTTTTGGATAAATACTTTCCGGATTTCAAGCCGAAAGCCACAACGGATGAGTCGGTGATTAAGCAGGCAGACATAGTTTTGATTTGCGTACCAACTCCGGTTGATGAATTTTTTAATCCCGTTTTAGATCCCGTTAAAGCGGCAGTAGAATCAGTTTCACGGAATCTAAAAAAGGGCGCTCTGGTAGTTTTGGAATCAACAGTGAATCCCGGCGTTAGTGAAGAGATTATTGCTCCAATTTTTGAAAAAGCCGGGCAAAGAGTGGGCAAGGACGTTTTTATTGCCCATTGTCCGGAAAGGATAAATCCGGGAGACGAAAAATGGAATGTGACTAATATCCCCCGCGTCGTGGGTTCATTGGATGAGAAGGGTCTGCAGTTGGCGTTGGATTTTTATCAAGACATTATAGAGGGTGCGATTAAGCCGATGAAATCAATCCGCGAGGCGGAAGCGGTCAAGATTGTGGAAAATTCTTTTCGGGACATCAATGTTGCCTTTGTCAATGAGCTGGCGAAATCTTTTGATGTACTCGATATCGATGTTATGGATGTTATTGACGGAGCTTCGACTAAGCCGTTTGCGTTTATGAAACACTTTCCTTCTTGCGGAGTTGGTGGCCATTGCATCCCGGTCGACCCGTATTATTTGATTGAACGCGCCAAACAATCGGGCTTTGATCATAAATTTTTGAAAATTGCCAGAGAAACAAACAATTCAATGCCGGCCTATACGGTGGAATTGTTGCAGGATGCTCTTAATGAAATCAAAATGCCGATGAAAGATACTCCCGTGGGTGTCCTGGGAATTTCTTATAAATCAAACGTAGATGATGTGCGCGAATCTCCTTATTTCAAAATAATCAAAAATTTAAAAAATTATGGTGTAAATATTTTTTCCTATGATCCGCATGTTGCAAGATTATCCGACGTGAAGAGCCTGGAAGAACTATTGAAAAAATCGGAAGCCCTGATTGTAGTAACCGGGCACAAAGAGTTCAAAGAAATCGATCCGAAGACTTTTGAGGATTGCGGCGTCAAAGTAATCATTGATGGGGCAAATTGTCTGGATAAAGATGCGATCAAAAAAACCAAGGTGATTTATAAAGGTATCGGAAGATAGGCTTAGATAAAGAAAAAACTTGCTAAAAGTTGAAATAAGAGGTATAATAATTCTAAGGTATTATGCCTCTTAAATTTTAATAAAAGCTTTATTTAAAGCAAAAAATAAAAATGTTTAGTCTTATAAAAAGCATAATTTGGATTGTTGGTTTTGTGGTAGTCGCGCTTTTTGTGCTGAACTATTTCGGCTATGAAATCAATCGCAATTATTTCAATGAAAGCAAGGCCAAATGTCAGGAAAGGTTAAATGAGTGCGCTAAAAATCTTGTTGAACAAGGCACAAAAAATGCGACTTGCGATTTTAATTGTACCAACCCAGGTTTAATTATTAAAAAGAAATAACAATATAATGAAACTTATTGTCAATCTGCCCGTGTTCAATGAGGAAAAACATCTAGCCGAATCCGTGAAAAGAATTCGTGAGAGTTTTCAGGCCAATTTTTATTCGGAAACCGGAAAAGTTATAACCGAAAAATTTATCCAGATAGTTGATGATGGATCAAGCGACAATTCTCTCCAAATAGCCAAGGAGGTCGGCGTTGATATCATCGTATCCTACAAGCCTAACCGCCGGCTGGCTTATGCTTTCAAGCGGGCAGTAGAAAGCGCGTTGGAAAACGGCGCTGATCTGATGGTTAACATTGATGCTGATTTGCAATTCAATCCTTATGATATTCCGAAGTTGCTGGAGCCCATTTTGAGTGGACGATCCGATATGGTGATTGCCAATAGATTTGGGGAAAAGGAAGCCAAAAATATCCCATGGATTAGAAAAAACCTGAATAAGTTAGCGGCTAAAATTATTGGTTTTTTTCTGGGTTACAAAACGAATGATCTGACTTGTGGTTTTCGCGCCCATAATCGCGAAGCGATGCTGAAACTGAATTTGACCAACATCCATTTCACGTATACCCAGGAAACTATCATTGACGCAATTGGAAAAAATCTGAAATTAGCCTGGATTCCGGTGGAAGTTACCTATTTTGATAATCGGGAAGCCAAAATAACCAAATCCATTTGGAAATTCGTCAGCAACTCGACCAAAATTATTCTCAAAGCCGTCCGCGATGTGCGGCCGATGAAATTTTTTGGAGTGCCAGGGCTGTTTCTTATTTTTTTGTCACTGATTTCCTTCGTCATCTTTCTTTGTAATTATATAGCGTCCGATTTCAAAATAACTCCTTTTCGCAACTATCTGATTTTTGGTATCGCGCTGTTTTTGGTCGGTCTGCAGTTTGTAGTTTTTGCGCTCATTGCTGATATGGTCAAATCCTCACGACAACTCACGGAGGAATTTATGTATCAGTGGAAAAAGGACAAGTATAACAATAAAAAATAATAATGTTTTTGATAAAAAAAGCGCTGGTTCATTTCAGGGCTTTTATTATTGAAAAATAGTTGGATTTGGGGTAGAATGAACATATGAAAATATTGTTTATTTCAAGGGCTTACCCGCCTATTTTAGGCGGTATCGAAATGCAAAATTATGGCATCGCTAAAGCGCTTTCAGAAATAACGGAAACCAAAATCATCGCCAATAAAAATGGAAAGAAATTTCTTCCTGTTTTTTTGCCGTGGGCAACTCTAAAAAGCTTGTTTGTTTTATCCGGTTATGACGTGGTTTTGTTTGGTGATGGCGTGTTGACGCCTATTGGCGTATTTTTAAAATTATTTTATCCCAAGAAAAAATTCATTTCAATTATCCACGGATTAGACATAACCTTTGCGCATAAGACGTCTCTTTTCGGAAAAATATATCGGCTGATAAATATTCCGGCACAAAAAAAAATGGACAAATTGATTATGGTTGGCAACGAAACAATCACTCAAGCAATTAAAACTGGGATTCCAGCGGGGAAATGCGTTTTTATTCCTAATGGCATGGATGTGTTGGAAAAAGCAGAACCACATGAAAGGAAAGAATTGGAAGACCTCATGAAGATTCCGCTAGATAATAAAAAAGTTATTTTTCGCGGCGGAAGATTTGTGAAACATAAGGGCGTGGAGTGGTTTATACGCCAAGTTATGCCAAAATTACCGGAAAATTATATCTTGGCGGCTGCTGGAGGCGTTGTCTCTAATATGGCCGCCGGCGATGAAAATGATTTTCCTAAATGTGAGCAAGCGATAAAAGAACTCGGGATGGAAAAAAGAGTCATATTATTTCCGAATCTGCTGGAAAGTAAAATGAGAATATTATTCAATACCGCCGACCTCTACATTTCCCCCAATATCAGGGTTCCTGGATCGATGGAGGGTTTTGGCATAACGGCTATCGAGGGTGGCGGTTGTGGCCGTGTTGTTGTCGCATCCGATCTAGAAGGGCTGAAGGATGCTATAGCGGAAGGTAAAAACGGTTTTTTAATAGAACCAGAGAACGCGGACGCATGGGCGCAAAAAATAAAAGAACTTTTGGCTCAGGATAATTTTCGGAAGGATTTTGGCGAAAAGGCCAAGCAATATGTGATTGATAATTACAGCTGGGATAAAATTTCAAAAATATATTTGGAAGAAATAAGGAAAATAATAGATGCTTAATTTTTTGGGAAATCAAATACTTTTTTATATCTCACTGGTTCTAGTGTTATTTTTGCCCGGCTATTCTTTGCTGCTGGCGATTTTTGGCCAGAAAAAAATATTTTCCGGCATTGAAAAATTAGTCATCTCTGTTGCTTTCAGCATCATCTCAGTTGATTTTTTAATGATGTTTTTGAATCGCTTGAATATATTGATAACACGAACTTCCCTGTTGATCGTTTTGGGGGCGTTTATTGCTGTTTGTTTGGCAATTTATAAATTGGTCAGAAGAAAAAGTGAATTTGAGGCTGAAGAGGAAACTGGTAAATTATTTAATTTTTCCCAAAAGCAAATGCTTTTGATAATTGCGATTGTTTTTTTGACGATTTTTGTAAAAGCCACCTATCTTGCGGATAATATTTTGCCGTCAGCGACTGATCTCGGCCATCATATGTATTGGGCTAAGGAAATAACTGTTTCTGGACATATTTCGGAATACGCCCAGCGTGATATCCAGCAGATTAATGGTAATTATCAGATTGGTCCGCTGCAAAATATCAGCGATTTTGTCATCGGCGAACATCTGATTTTTTCTGCCATTGCGCTTTTGAGCGGGTTGGACTTTATTTCATACTTTCCTGTTTTAACTCTTTTTCTAATTAATTTAGCCAGTATTTTAGCGATTTTTATTTTGGCGCTACGCTTTTTCAAAAATCATCCGCAGGCTAAAAATATAGCCATTTTAACACTTTTCTTCATTGGACCGCTGTTTGCTATTTCCCCGCCAGAAGCTAAATATGTGGCTGGCGGCGTCATTGGCAACATCATTGGCAATCTCCTGCTCCCCGTTTCTTTTTATTTTTTCTATCGGGCGCTGACAGAAAAAAATAAAATTCATGCGGTGGCGGCATTTTTTTCGACCATGGGGCTTTTTTATACACACCATTTGACCGGCTTTGTTTTGCTTTTTATTCTGGCGCTGTCCGTCGTGTTGCTTTTAATTTTTAATTTTCGCCAGACGCGTTCAATATTGGGCCAATGGATAAAGATATTTTTTTCTTGGCCGGTCATCATATTTTTGATTTTCGCGCTGATTTTTGTTTTGGGAATTTATACGCCGTCTTATTTGAAAAATACGGCCGTGAACACTGTTATCGGCGGGCCCTCCAAAATTGGCCATGAAGGACTGCTTTTTTCCGAATTTAAATTCACAATCGGCGAACCGCGGGAAGTTTTGGGACTTATTGGCGCCGGGCTGGTTTTGTTTCTTCTGTATAAGCGCAAGGACGAAAATGATTCCGGCTATCAAAACATATTTTTAGTTTCTTGGATCTTTGTAATTTTACTGATTTCCCTTTATCCGCAATGGATCAAGATCGACATTCCTTCGGCGCGGGTCGGCAATTATGGCAGTTTTCCATTTTCCATTCTGGCTGCTTTTGCCATTATCGAGATCATCGCTATAGTGAAAAACAACGCCGACACCAAAGAGATTGCGGAGGGAATGTTTTTAAATTCTAAAATTTTTATGGCTTTGCTGGTTCTCATATTTGCATACGCAGTGGCACAGGGCTTTTATGATAATAAGCAAAATCAGATCAAAAATGCCGACGCGCAAAAAACTGTGGAAACTTTCGCGGCCTCACAATATTTGGCGCAAAAAACAAAGGATGAAGATCAAATACTCAAGGATCACGTTTTTGTGACCGCGGATTCTTGGGTAAAATTATTTTTTATGCGCGATTACAACTTTCCATTCTACCGTGCTAATTTTGACCGCTATTCTAATGGAATCGACAAGCAGGAGCAATGTACATTGTGGATGATATCAGCGCCGTCCAGCTCCGACAGCCAGAAATGCTATAAAGATTTGAAGATGGATTTTGTGATGGTTGACAAAACCGACGCGCCTCAATTTGAAAAAGATGATACTTTCTGGCAAGTATATAACAATGGCGAAATTAATACTTTTTATCGGCCAAAATAAAGCAATATGAATAACAGTAAAAAAATAATCTTAGCCACGATACTTCTGTTTTTGATCAGCGCGATTTATTTGTCCTGGGCAGAAACCAGACAGGCCGATTTGAATCTAGGCAAAAATTGGTGGATCTTGTCTTTTGATAATCCCAAGAATTCAGACCTGTCTTTTTCAATCGAAAACCACAGCAATAGCAATTCTTTTCACTGGATGCTTCTGACTGCTGGAAAAACGAAACTCAAGGAGGGTGACGTTGTGATCCAAAGAGGTAGTACGGTTAATATAAATTTGGAAGACCAAGAATTTAATACTGCTGGAAAAATCATGATTGATGTGAATAATGGCACGGATAAAAAAGAAATTTACAAGAATTTGTAAAGCCAAAATATGTCTAAAAATTTAGCTAAATCATTTGTGTGGTTAGCCATCGCCGAGGTGTTATTCAATCTTTCCGGCTATGTCGTTCATTCGGTGGCCGGAAGGCTTCTGACGCCCTCTGATTACGGCCGCTACGGCCTGATCGTGTCTTTTACCATTATGGTGGTCACGCTGATTGGCAATGGCATCCCGATTGCAATGAGTAAATATTTGAGTGAGATCCATACTACCCAGCCGGAGATGGTCTCAGTCATCAAAAAAACCGGCTTGATTTTGCAGTTGGTTGTCATCCTTGGAATTTCTGCGATTTTTTATCTGGTTACGCCGCTGTTCTCGCTCCTTCTGGGTGATCCGACCCTGACTCCCCTTTTTCGTCTCTCAACGTTAATTTTGCCAGCCTATGCCATAGATGCATACTTCTTTTATTATCTGACCGGTGTGCATGAATTCAATTTGCAATCCGGGCTCAAAATTTTGCGTTCTCTTTTCCGTGTAGTTTTAATAGTCAGCTTGGTTATGCTGTTTGGGCTAAACGGATCAATTTCGGTTTATATAATCGCACCTACGCTTGTTTTTTTGGCGGCTTGGATCGCGGATATTTTCTGGATCTCCAAAAAATTTCCCAAATTGGATAAAAAATTGCACTTTGACTGGCAAAAAATGTTGAAATACGCTTGGCCAGTTACACTTTTCATGATTTTTTACCAAGTGTTAATTTCGTTGGATATGTATTTTGTAAAAGCGATTACTCACAGCGACTATTTAGCCGGTATTTACAATAGCGCCTTTCTTATTGGCCAAATTCCTTATTTTCTGTTTTACGCGCTAACCATTATTCTTTTGCCTTCAGTTTCTGAATCGACCGCGCAAAATGACGCGGAAAAAACTCGCAACATCATAACGCAATCACTGCGCGTCATGATTATGTTTTTGGTACCGATTGTGATTTTGCTCAACACTTATGCAAGTTCGGTGATCAAATTTATTTATGGCATAAAATATCTCGAGGCCACGCTCCCCCTGCAAATCTTGGCGTTTGGAATCGGGTGCCTGACGGTTTTTTATATTTTGTCTTTTGCCCTGAATGGTGCTGGAAAAAATAAAATTCCAATGCGGATAGCTTTTGGGGGCATGATTTTAAACGCGATTTTAAATTATATTTTAGTGAAAATTTACGGCATCGTCGGCTCGGCCGCGGCCACCTCCATCACTTCGCTAGTCGTCATGTTTATCGCAGTCGCCTATAGCCATCGTTATTTCAAAGGCATTTTAAACATCATGAGTCTTCTGAAGATGGCTCTGGCCGGGGTTTTTATCTATATCTTGTCTCTCTATTTGACCTCACAAAATCTTGTCTTTTTTGTCTGGAGTATTCTTTTGATGCTGGTTTATTTTTGCACTCTCTATCTTTTCAAGGAATTCAAAGAAAGCGACCTGGAAATTATCCGCAGTATTGTCAGGATAAAAGAAAAAAAGGACCTGGTATAATTCTCTTTACTTTTTCTTTCCGCAAGTTGCTTATCTCCACTTTCTTTTGGCAGCAAAAGAAAGTGGAGAAAGAAAACTGCCGCACAGGCTCGTGCTGGCTGAATTTCTAATCTGGCTCGCTAAAATTTATAGGCTCGTGGCGAGCCGGGATAAATTTTTTAACGCTCGCAAGCTTGAAATTCAGAAACGCACTTCGCAATGTGCGGATTTTTATATTTAAGGTTGGAAGTTTACCATTGATACGCGCTACTGGCTCCTCTGACTTGGGAATTATCAGTTTGCACGAAATTTTGCTTGATGTAATTTATCGCGTCTTTGCTGATGAAATCAGTGTCATTATCAAAAAGCACCACCCAGCCGTGTGGATTTTGATTTCTAATTTGCTGCATCTCCGCCAGTGATAGTTTGTGTTCGGCTCGCTCCCCGCCAAAATCGTAAATATTCGCTTTAGCTCCACTGAGATAGTAATTACGAAAATGGCGCGTGATAATAACATCATTCGGTTTTAAATTTTTCTTGACGTAAGTGAATACTTTGCGATAATCGGCGATCTGGGTATTGTCACGCTGATAAGTTGTGTCATTGCGGAAAAAATAACCGTAGTCCGGCAGGATCAAAAGCGCGACAACGATGACTGAAAAAAATGTCTGGCGGCTAAATTTGGGCAAGTTTTTTTCCAAGAATTTCGCCCAAAAATATATTCCGGAGGCCAGAAGAATAATCAGAAAAGATTGGAGAAAAAAAACATACTGGATTCCCTGTGTCCGCTTCCAGAGAAAGGCCGCCATTAAAAGTGGGACAAAGAGTGAAAGCGTGAGCCACCAGCCCTCTTTTTTGAGTCTTTCTTTGAAAAAGAAAAACAGGCCTGAAAATAAAATGAGCATGGCTAGCAAAAAATTACTGTAGTCCTGCATTATTTTCAGAAAATATCCCTGGTTGTTGATGAAAAATTTCAGTACGCCGGAATAATAAGTGATGGTTTGGGGAATAGTGATGAAAGCGGCAATCGCCGCGATGGCAGAAAGTCCCAGAATTACCGAGTATTTATTGACATAATCTTTCTGGCGCACCGAAATTATGGTTTGAATCAAAATATATGCTAGAAAAACTGGCACGATATTTATGGTCAAAAGCTGGATTGAAACACTTATAAGTGTAGCCGTCAGAAATGGAGCTAGATAAAGAATGTTGATTTTCATTTTGTCGTAACAAAACTTCACCAACCTAATTTTGCCGCGGTAATCGGCTTCTAAAAATTGGAAAAGAAAAAGTGACAGCAAAAGATACAAGGGATAAAACATGGCGTACATCCGTAGTTTGCGATCATATGCAATGGCGGTCATACTCACTGCGAACAGAAAAGCGCTCAAAAGACCAATGGATTTCTTTTTAGTAAAACAAAGCGCGGCCCAATAGACAACGAAGATGGAAATAATTCCCCAAATGACGCTGACAGTTCGGGCAGTTGCCTCAGTCGGAGGCGAAAAATGAAAAATCTCCGCTACTTGCCACTTATACAATCCGGCGCGTTCGTCGCGCGGAGCAAAAACATCCTCAGTATTTGAGTGGCCCAGATTGAAGTCCCAGGCTTGCCAGACATGCGTTTTAAAATAGCCATAGGCTGAATTCATGTCCAAAAATTCATCAGCCACAAAGGCGTTGGTGCCCAAATGATATTCCCGCAGAACAGTTCCAAGTAAGGCAATGGCCAGCAAGATTACAACAACCGCATATTTTCCCTTCGTCCATAAGAAAAATTTTTGCAAATTTATTTTTTTCATAGCTTTATTGTTTTAATGGATTTTTATATACTTTGACAAAATTATCCGGCCGGCCGTCAATATCCAGTTCCCAGACTGGATTGTCAGTCGGGAAAATTTGATGGATGCTTTGCAAACCGGGGTCATTTTTTTTCATGCCGGGCTGGCTAAGAACTACATAATCGATATTGGCTACATCCGCGTCCTTCATCCATTTTACCTGCCCCTCAGCCACGCACTTGCCCGGGAAAAACGGGCAGACACCGTAATAATTTGTCCAAATTTTCATATTTTTCGGATCAGCCTGTGAATTTATGAAATTTACGGCTTCATAGCCGCCGTAGCCCCAGGAAGTTGAAAGGGCTGTCTTTTTCGGAAGTAAATCGCTAATGTAATTAAAATAAAAAGGCTTGATTTTTTGCAGACTTAAAATGCCTGATCCAAGTATAAACAAAAATAGCACTAGTGAATAGCGGAGCTTGAGATTTTTGACAAGTTCATAAAAACCGATGCCGGAGAGCGCCAGGGCTGCGGGATAAAGCATGATGGAATAGCGAACGGAGGTCATTACGTTCATTTTAGATATGGTGGCTAAATAAATTATAATGAATACTGAAAAAATAAAAACTAAATAATCAAAATCGCTTTTTTGGAAAATAGATTTTATCCACAGAAATAAAATCAAAAACAAGGTAGCGGGAGTCAGCGCGTAAACCAGAGGACGGGCTTGGAAAAGCAGCTGTTGATAAGCAGGCATGCTTTGAAAAGCTTGACCATCGATTTTGAATCCAGGAAGATGCAGAAAATTGTAGTCTAGCGACCAGGTAACAAAAATAGCCGCCACCGAGAAAAACATGGCCAGATAAAAAGCTTTTGGCAGAATGGGTTTCAAAAATTGCAGATATTTTGTGAAAAATTTTACGATAGTTGATTTCAAAATAAGCGCGTCCAGAAAGAGAAATAACGCCAAACAGGCGCAAGCCATGAGTATCTCCTGATTGCCGTTAAAATTTAAGATCGAATCATAAAGCAGGCTGCGGTCAACGATAGCAGCCGGCATTAGTAGTGCAAATAGTCCGATTCCACCGACGACAATCAAAATATAGCCAAGAGCTCCAAGAGCCGTTTTTTTGCGAAAATTTTTCTGGTCAATGAATTGCGGATAATCAAACCAAAGATAGCTCAGCAAGACCGCCAGGAAAAACGGAATTAGCAGTATGGCGACATATTTAGAAAGCAGCGCAAAGCCCAAAAAAAGAGCAGCTAAAAAACCGTACACAAAGCGCGTCTTTTTTAGAAAAAGGAGATATGACAGCAGACTGGCAAAAGAAAACGACCAAAGCAATGAATCGGGGTTGATAATTTGCGAAATGCCCAACAGCACCGGCGACAGCAAGATAAACGCCGCAGCGGATAAAGCCAGCCAATGTTTTTTTGTCAGTTGCCAAAAAGCCAGGCAGAAAAAGAGCGACATAAGGCCGTTAAAAATAACAATTGGCAGCCTATATAAATAATAAGTTTCCTTTTGTTTGGCAGGATTATATATTGTCCAAAGATTTTGCTTTTCAATAATTTTAGAGCGGACACTCTTCTCAAACCAGCTGCCGATGCCTGAGACATAAGCCAGAGACACGCCCGGCTTATCATTGATGTGGGTCGAAGGCCAGTCCTTTTGCGCCATGGCGTCCCAATATTCCTGAATGCGGCCGGTATATAAATTTGAAACCCATAAATGTTCATCCGCGGTTTCAAATTGGCCAAGATGATCCAGAGCGAACCAGAAATAAAGCGCTAGCGGAAGCACGATTAAAAAAAACAAAATCCAGGTATATTTTTTTTCACTTTTATTCGTTTCCATGATTGATTGAATTTTTATACACCTTGACGAAATTGTCCAGACGGCCGTTTATGTTATATTCCCATATATTTTTGCTTTTATAATCTTCGGTCAGATCTTTCCATAATTCATGGCTTAAAATACTGCCCCGGCGGGAGGAAACAAAATAATTAAATTTAGGCAGTTGATCTGAGTCTTCGCTTTTTTCCAAAATATTTTTCATTGTCAGATAATTAGCCTTACATTCGCCGTTAAAAAACAAACAGACTCCATTATAATCAGACCAAATCTTCATTTTATTCGCTTCAGGCAGGCTGTTTAAGTATTGCGCCGCTTCGTAACCTCCATAGCCCCAAGCGTCGGAAATGAGATATGGTTGAGGCAGCAAAATGTTAGTGTAATTAAAATAAAAAGGTCGGCTTTGCCAAAGGCTCGCAACGCTGATGAAAATTATTCCGGCAAAAATAGCCGCTTTGAAGAGCTTGCTTTTTTTGTCCAGCGCGAAGAATTGATAAATTCCAATGGCGGCCATGGTGAAAATCAAGGGATATAACATGATGCTATAACGGACAATGAGCATTATTTTTTGTTGCATGGAAGCGGCGACCAGCGCCAAGATGAAAAAGGAAAAGACAAAAATAATCCACTGAAATTCATCGGCTTTGCGGAGATTTTTGATCCATATATACAGCAAAAATAAAATAACTATGGGTGAAAGAGAAAATACCAAAGGCAGAAATTGTTTGAGAATAATCTTGCTGTTAGGCAATTCGGAAAAAACAGACTTGAGAGAGGCATCAAAGGGTGTTATAAACAATCCAAGCCAATCTTTGCCGAAAAGTGTATTGAGAATAATAACAACAAAAATAATTGGTAAAATCGCAAAAATAACTAACTTAAAATATTTTTCTAAGGTAATGATTTTTTCTATGCTCCAACGCATTGCCTTGCTTTGCAAAAGATATGCATCCAGCAAGATAAGCAGATTGCATCCGATCAATGCCAGAAAAAAAGTTTGCATACCCTTGAAGCCGAGGCTGCCCTTCATGAAATGTCGAAATTCCACCAGATTATCGGGGAGTAAGACGGCGTAAACAAGCAGAGCTCCGGCCATGATCAAAAAATAAGTGAGCGCGTAGCGGCGGATTTTTTGAGTGAGTGTTTGGGCTTCCCAGGATTGAAAGTTTTCGATAAAATACGCCAGCATGACGGCAAAGAAAAACGGAAATAAAATTATGGATGAATATTTTGAAAGAAGCGACAACCCTAAAAACAAGGAGGTCCAAAAGGCGTATCCCCCGCTATTTTCTTTAAGATGGGTAAGATAAGCCAGGATTGCGGCAAAGCTAAATACCCAAAGTAACGAATCTGGGTTGATGATCTGAGAAATTCCCAAGAGCACCGGTGACAGCAAAATCAATGTCGCGGTTGCGAGCGCGATCCAATCGCTTCGAGTAAGTTTTCTAATTAAATAAAAAAAGATCAGTGAAAAGAGCCCGTTAAAAAGTAAAATTGGAAAACGGAAATAAAAATTTATTTTTTCCGCCTTGTCTATTTTTGACATTGGGGCGATAGCGCCGGAATCAATCCCCTTTTCCAAATTTGTTCTTAGCCACGAGCTGATGCCGGAAACATAGGCCAAAGTTATACCGGGCTTATCGTTGATGCGGGTTTTCATCCAATTGCCGGACAGCAGTGCGTCCCAATATTGTCCGACCCGGCCATTATTGTTATCCCAGTAGTTATTATTATTGGTATTGCTGTAGATCCAATAATGTTCGTCGGCAGTTTCAAATTTAGTAAGATGGTTTAGGCCGAAATAAAAATAAATAACCAAGGGGATTAAAAGCAACAATAGATATCTGAAGCGTAAATTTTTTTGGAAAAAATTATTCATTGTCATTTGTATCGTCAAGCGTGTTTTGGGTGTTGCTGCTAAGCGGTTTGGCCTTTTGGATTTTTACGAAACTCTTCGGCCGATGGTCAATGGTTATGCGCCAGACAGCCTTACTTTCCATGGAATGCGGAAAGTTAAGAGGCACGCTGGATTGAAGAGACCGGAAATAATAATCAATCGGAAATTTTATCGTATCAACCTTGGATTTATGGAGGCATTTGCCTTTGAAAAATTCGCACACTCCATAAACATCCGCCCAGACCCTCAAATTTTGAGCATCAGGCAGATTATTCAAATACTCAGCTGCTTCATAGCCGCCATAACCCCAGGCGCCGGAGATAATATAGTCTTTCGGCAGTAAATCATTGGTGTAACTGAAATAAAAGGGTTTAATAAGCCAAATATTGATAATGCTGACAATTATGATTCCCAGCGTAATTATTGTTTTATTGATGGACGCAAGCTGGTTCCATGGAAAAAAAGCTGAAATTTTGCGGGTTAGCCAGACAGTAGCGATCAAAACAAATGGAATCGACACAAAATATTTCTGGCCTAATGCGGTTAAAATTTTGACCGGATATGTCAAGGGAAAGGCCTGTTCAAAAAGAGAAAAACAATGAAGCAAAAGAATGCCGGATAAGATAGTGATGAAAACCAGCATTATTTTTTGATTCTTCTGATTTTTTTCTAACGTAAAAAATTCCCGAATGGCAATGGCGGCTAAAATCATGGACAAAGGAAAAAGAAGGATGCTGTAGCGGGTGGTTACCAAAAGGCCTTGAAAAATAACGGCCGCGTAAAAAATAAGAAAAAAAGATGATAAGGTGAATATAAGCATCTCATGCCGGCTTTTCAAAAAGAATGATTTTACCCAGGCAAAAATCAGCGCGAAAAGCACCAGGGGCGTCAGCGCGAAAACCAACGCGCGAAATTCAACCACGAAGCGCTTGATGATCGATATATCGCTGAAGGTGTCCTTCTGTTTTGTATTAAACGGAATGCTTTCCAAATTCACAAAAGCATTGTGAGACAGATAGTTTATCAACAAGAAAATGACTGTGGCAGCCAGAAGAAAATAAATAAGCAGCGGCAATATTTTTTTGAGAAAAGCAAGTTTAGTCAAAAGGAAAAATAAAATTTTTCCGCCGTTGAGCCAACTGTCCAAAATAATTAGTGCGTTTAGCGCCATGACGGCCAAAAAAATCGGTTGCATGCCGGGGAAGCCGATGGTGCTGGAATAAAAAACTTTCAGGTCTACGAAAGACGCTGGCATCAAAATAGCAAAAAGCAGCATGCCGCCTGCTAAAACTGCTAAATAAACCAACGAATTCTTTATAATTAGGCGCCGCCATGCTTCCCTTTTTGTTTTCCAGTTTTCAAATTCAAACAGATAGGAAATCAGCATCATACAAAAGAAAAAAGGAAACAAGATGACACTGACATATTTACTGGCCAATCCTAACCCCAGAAAAATCCCTGAAAGAAAAGCGGTTTTCTTTTCCGGTGTTTGAAAATAAGAAAAGAAGCAAAGCAGCGAGGACGAAGCAAATATCCAAAACAATGAGTCCGGATTGACGATCTGGGAAATACCCAAAAGAATCGGCGAAAGCAAAATTAATATAGTTGACCACAGTGCAATCCAAACATCGCGGGTAATTTTACGCAAAATCCAGAAAAAGAAGAAAGAAAACAGGCCGCTTAAAACGAGAATTGGAACGCGGTAAAGAAAATTAATCCTCAAGGTGCGCTCCGGAACGTATTGTCTATCGCCGTTAGTTTTTATGCTCTGGCCTTTGCCATCATCAAAAAGCATGGCAATGCCCGAAGTATATGCCAAAGTGATACCGGGCTTGTCATTAATCTGCGTGTTTTTCCATTCTCCTTTTTTGATCGCGGTCCAATAATTTTCGATGCGTTCAAAGCCGGAATTGGGCAGCCAAAAATGCTCATCGGCGGAAATAAAATCAGAGAGATGATAAAATCCAAAAATAAAGTAAATTGCCAGCGACAAGATAAGCAAGGCCTTTGGCGACCGCAAAAGGCGCGGGCTGTTTTTCAGTAGATATTTGCTTTTTTCAACAAATTGTGACATAAAATTAAAAAATGCCCGTAAGTGCAGTTTATCATTTTTAAGCTAATTTAACAAGGCTATTTTCTACTTTTTAAATACGTCGGCAGAGCAAAAAAACTTATAATCATCTGGATAAAACGGCTCAAAACCGAAATGGCGACCATAGCGGCCCCGTTGGCGCCGAAGGCGCCAAAAAATGCCACGTAGGCCCATTCTTTAACACCGATGTTGTTGATGCTGATTGGCACCGCCGTGATGATGCTGATCAGAAATATGACTGAAAGATAGTCCAGGAGGTTGATTTGGATCCCCAACGCCCAAAAGAGTATGTAATTAGGGATAGCTACGCCGATAATTCCAAAAACCATTCCCCACCCGATTGTTTTGCCCAATATGCGCGAATTGCCATTGTACTCATCCATCTCGGCAAAAAGGGCGACCAGTTTCTGCGGCAAAAAATGGGATAACTTTTTCCAAAGGGCCAGCTTTCTATATTTAATGATCAGAAAAAAGAACAGGAGCGAAAGAAGGACCAAAAAATCGATCAACAGCAAAACATTGATGTGGATGATTCTCTGGATATTCAGCAAGCCGAAGATAACAACTAGAATCGTTGATCCGACGAAACCAGTGATGCGGTCAAGCATGACTGAAGAGACGGCTTCAACATATTTTTTTTCACTCCTGCCCGTTTGATAAGCGCGGAATGTATCACCGCCAATGAACGACGGCATGAAATTATTGATAAAAGTCCCGGCTTGATAGAAGCGAAAATAATCCCAAAGCGAATGCTTAATGGACTTGAAATCCGAAAGCATCTTCCATTTATAGGCCGAGATTATCATTCCTAGTAAAATAAAAATTACGTAAATCAGCAATTTCCACAGTGAAATTTCCTTGAGATAAAACAAAACCTGGGCCCAGTCGGTCTTCAAAACAATCCAGGCGACAAAACCGAGACTGACAGCTAATTTTAGAAAAAATTTTAGGTATTTTTGCATGTTTATTCTACTTGTTCGTATAAATCAAGGTATTGCCGCGCTACTTTTCCCCAACTCATGGTTTCGGCTATCTTTCTGCTTTCGACGCCCATTTGCCTGGTCAATTCTGAATTATTAATTAATTTTTCTAATTTATCCGCAATATCGTTGCTATCTTTAAAATTTACGATATAACCATTAATTCCTTCTTTAATAAGCTCATCAGCTCCGCCTGTGTTTGTCGAAACCAATGGCAGCCCGCAGGACAAAGCTTCTAACATTGCATTGCTCATGCCTTCATTGAGAGACGGCAAAATAAAAAGAGAAGCCTCCTGGTAATACGGAACAGTTTTTTCTCTGGGGATGCGGCCGAGAAATTCGACATTTTTTTCAATTCCCAGCTTTTCTACCAATTTTTCTAAGCCCTCTCTTGCGTTGCCTTCGCCCATTAGTTTCGCGTAAATATGAGGATATTTAGGGGCGAGCGATGCAATTGCTTCAATTAGATAGTCAAAGCCTTTGCGGTGAGTGATGCGTGAAGCGCCGACGGTAATAATAAACTTTTCATTATCTTCGGTTTTTTCATCCGGCTTGAAATGATCAATTTCTACGCCATTATAGATTATGCCGATTTCCTTTTTTGTTTTTGATTCCAGCGCTAAATCTTTCAAACCTCGGCTGTTTGCGATAACAAAAAAAGCTTTCTTCCAGATAAGTTTGATAATCGGCGTAATAAATTTATAAATAAAAACAAAGCGGTCGCTGTAACCTGGGACATCTGAACCGCGCAATGAAACAATATATGGAAGTCCAAATTCAAATTTTAAAATCATAGAAACAAAACCACAGGGTACTGTGAAAAAAGAATGGCTCAGATCATATGGTTGCCCGTTTTGCTTGGCTTTTTTTATTAATTTTCGGGCGAAGAAGTAGGATTTTATTGAGTAAAGAATTAGGTTTTTCCGGGATTGCAGATGAAGATTATTTGCATTTTTACCCACCGGCAGACGGTGAATTTTAATGTTTTTGCCAATTTCCTCCAGAACATATTTTTCCGTGGCTGAGGACGTAATTAGGTCGACCTCTAGTTCTGGCATTTTGGCGTATTCATGCAAAATGCAAAAAGTCGCGTTTGCCGCGCCCGAACCGATTGGCGGATATTCATAATTGAAAAACAGGATTTTCATATGTTGATTATAGCAGGATTAAGCCCGGGTGAAAAGAAAAAAGAGCTATGAAACCCGCTCTTTTTAATGAATTATAGTTCGACTTTCTGGTATGCAATCTTATCCCCTCTTCCAATACCGTAGTATTCAAATCCGGCAGCTTTTAGCATTTCAATGTCGAAAAGATTTCGACCGTCAAAAATAGCCGGATTTTTCAATAAACTTTTAACTTTTTCAACATCAATCGCGCGGTATTCTTTGGTTTCCGTGCCGATAATCAGCGCTTCGCAACCTTCCAATATTTTGTATTTATCCTGTTCCTCATAACTTATCTGGTCATTGTCTTTGAGATAAATTTCCCGTGCTTCGGAAACTGCCAATGGATCATAGGCCAAAACAGCTGCGCCCCTTTTTGTGAGTTCATTGGCAATCTTGATACTGGCTGATTCCCGCATATCATTTGTGTTGGCCTTGAAAGCCAAACCCCATAGGGCAAATTTCATACCCGACAAGTCATTGCCGAATTTG
>Ga0209048_10000451_pt1 | contig 43953 bp, 31 predicted proteins | sample FrelakmetCRP12CR_FD_187146 | JGI IMG/M metagenome (GOLD analysis project Ga0209048, IMG submission 187146) | Freshwater lake sediment microbial communities from the University of Notre Dame, USA, for methane emissions studies - CRP12 CR (SPAdes)... | ecosystem: Environmental > Aquatic >...
CTCAGTGCGTCGATATCGCCGGGCTCGTAAAGAAAGCCATTTTGCCCGGCGATGACTTGTTCCTCGGCGCCTCCGATGCGGGTCAGCACCAGCGGCTTACCCATGGCCATGGCCTCCAAGGCGGCGATTGAAAATGTCTCGATCGCATGCGATGCGAGAACGATGACATCGCATATGGCGAGGTAGGGCCGCACGTCGTCTTTGAAACCGGTGATATAAACGCACCGGTTCAGATTCAACGCTGCGATTTTCTGCTCGATGACGGAGCGTTCGGGCCCGTCACCCACAATCAGCGCCTTGGCCGATATCCCACGCTTCCGCAGACGCGCCAAAGCGAGCAGAAGATCCCCATGCGCTTTCTCGGGCCGCAACGCCGCACAGATGCCTATCAGCAGATCATCCGCGGTAAAACCGCATTGCGCCCGCAGCGCCTCGCGTTGAGACGGATCGCTTCGATCGCGAAATTGCTCCAAATCGACGCCATTGTGGATCACAATGTCGCGCTTTCCCGTCAAGCCGTTTCGGCGCCAATATTCGCGCTGTTTTTCGCTGACGTACACCACGAGATCACAGCGCTTGAATAGCGGGCGATACAACAGCATCTGCAGCTTGCTCTTGAAGCCGAGATATCCAGTGGCGTGAAAGACTTCGATAAGTCTTGGAATGCGCCCGGCACCGCGTCTAGCCATGAGCGCATACAGGGCCGGATACTCGTGGGTCGCGACGATGACATCGATGTCGTGGGAATCGATGAATTTCCGCAGCCGCGATACCGCGGCAAAATCGATGCGCTTTCGGACGTGCAAACAGAAGGTTCGTCCGGTCAACTCCGCACGAACCTGATTCAGCAACGCTTCAACGGGTTTCAGATACCCCAAATGAACGCTGAACTTGCGGGGGTTGAGCAAATTGGCCAGAGTGACGGTGTGCTTTTCGGCACCGCCGACACACAGCGAGCTGACCAGACATAGCACGTTAATTTTGGGCGAACTCATCACGCGATCATACCGATGGCCGACCAGAGTCTGCCAGATTTCCCATCCGGCGAATTGTCGGGGGAGATCCGGCGAGCTGGCATTGATTTGTCATTGAACGGGGCGGCCGATCATGAAGCACCTCACGCTTTGTACTGCCGCGGCAGCCGATAATGGCATGCTAAAATGGGACTTAGGGCTTTCGCGCGGTGCAAAGTCAAACGACGCGCACTATCCCGAATTGACGTGAGAACAATGCCTACGAGAATTATTCCGGCGGTCGATCGGATACTGGCCGGTATTGCCGCGGTGTTTGAGCCCACCCCGCCTTCTGGCGGCCGCCGGCCCTGGGAGATATTTGCCGTTCTTGCGATATTGCTGGGCGCCGCGTGGGTCCGATTGTGGGGTTTGGGCGGTTGGGGACTCGAAGGCGACGAGGACACGATGGCCTTGCCCGCGGTGCACATTCTGAGGCATGGCACGTCGTATCTGCCGAGCGGCATGTTCTATGCGCGGGGGATCGCGCAGCTTTACATGATGGCCGCTTCGATGATGGCTTTCGGTGAATCCGAGTGGGCGATGCGCATCCCTTCCGTAATTTGCGGATTGCTTTTGATCGCGCTCGGTTATTTTTACGGAAGGCGCTTCCTGGCGCCCGTCTGGAATATTGCGTTTGTCGCCGCGCTCGCGTTCCTGCCGGCCTCGATTGCCGATTCGCAGGAAGCGCGGATGTACATCTTTCTGCTCGCCTCACTGACTGCATACACGGTTCTGGTGTTCGAGTGGGAACGAACCGATCGTATGGAAATGCTCGTCGCAGCGGTGGGCGTGATGCTGATCGGAATTCAATTTCACACCTTGGCCGTGTTTGGTGCATTCATCGTATTCTTTCCCGGCCTGCTTCACGCCGATCGGCGCAAGCTCATCGCGGGCGCGGTGGCTTTCGTTGTCATTGTGCTCGGCTATGCGCTGATCAGCCGGTGGATCGCGAGCTTCTATCCCCCTCATCCGCAGATGTTCGGTCTCGACATAGTCGTGTCCGAACGCGAATGGGGGCTGCACAAACTGCGGGTACCGGTACCGATTCTCGCCGGAGCCGCATTCGGGGCTGCGGCGATCGCGGTATATATTGCAAGACGCGTTTCGACGCGGCGGATGGCGATGCTCTCTGGAGCGTTGATCTTTGCCGGAATAGCATGTCAAATCGTCCTGTACTATCACCTGGCCTGCATACTGCTGGTCGCAGGGGCGCTTCTGGCCTACCGGCACGGCAAGGACATCGTGGGCCGCCTGAGTGTGCTGGTGACGGTCTGCGCGATATTGGCGATCGCACAATTCGCGGCCTTGCATGCTTCCGGCATTGCCTCGCCACGGAAGGTCATCGGATTGATGGCGGGATTGCCGAGTGTTTGGTCGTATCTAAATCTCGCGGCCTATTCGCCGGGGGCCTCTCTCGTCGTCGCGATCGGCTTCATCGGCAGCGTCTGGCGGCTGTTCATGGCGCGCAAGCTCAGCGATATTTGGCTATTCTTCATATTGAGCGTCTGGCTGCCGCTGCTGGGACTCGGGCTGTTTACCTGGTACCCTGAACCTCGTTACACGGAGTTCGCATTGCCACCGCTGCTATTGTGCGGGTTCGCTTGCCTGCGTGCCGCACGCCGGCCGCAGGCTAGTGCAAATGCCGGGGTCTCGATGCGATGGCCGGCATTGGCCGCATGCCTCCTGTGTATCCTATTCGTCAATCCGTTCGGCGTTGCCCAAGTCATCAATGCCGGCTATACGATTCATCCGGACCATAAGGGCGCCGCCGAGTTTATGAAGTCCTTGCGATTGGCGCCCAACGATATCGTCCTCGCCGAGGACGTGATCGAACAGACCTACTACCTGGGACGCGTCGACTATTGGCTCATAGGACCGGAGGTCGCAGAGGAGTTTGTCGAGGATTTTCATGGTCTAATCGTCGATATCTATACGCACACGCCGGTGATCGATTCCGGGGCCAAGCTGGCTAACCTGATCGCAATGCCGGGCAGGGGGGCGATCTACGTGATCGGCAGTGGAGAAAACCAGGGCGACGAACGCCTTTACATGCGCGGCGCGGGAATTCATCAACTGCTCAAATCCGGCGCCTTGAAGCGTATTTTTCTGGGGCGCGACGGGCTCACGGAAATCTTGAAAATCGAGGCGCCTCCGGCGGCACCCGCGCCGACTCCCGGCGTTTAGCGAACAGTAAGCTGATGGCAGGAATAGCAAAACAAGCGGTCGTCGTCTCGTTATCTCGCTTGGCTAATTACGGGCTCTTGCTCATTAGCCCGATCGTGCTCGTTCGGCTGCTAACTATCGGGGAATTCGGGCGATACCGCGAGTTTCTGGTCTATTCGAGCGTCCTTGTGTCGTTCGCAGCATTCAGCATTCCGACTAGCCTCTTGTATTTCGTGCCCGCTGATCCGGCGCGGTCTTGGCAGTACGTCCGCCAATCCGTGAAGCTCACGGCGTTGACGAGTATAGGCACCGTGCTTTGCGTCGTCATCGCCGACTTCGTGAGCGGTGGCTCGGTCATCGGCAGGCAATTGTGGCCGGTGGCGATTTACGTGCTCGCCTTCGTCAATATCGATTTTTGGGAATACCTCTGGCTGGCCACTCAGCGGCCGATCGCGGTGTTCGCCTACACCAGCGGCCGGCTGGTCTCGCGCATGCTGGTAGTCATCACCTTGGCTTATTTATTTCACCGGGTCGCGATTGTGCTGTGGGGATTGATCGCATTGGAGAGCGTGCGGCTCATCGCGTCGGCGGTGGCTTGGAAACTGGCCGCCCCGAAAACCGGAACTCCTACGCCCCGGCCCGGCGATTGGCGGCGAATGGTGTATTTCTGCCTGCCGATCGGGGGATCGAATCTCTTAAGCATGTCGAACCGCTACGCGGCGTCCATATTCGTCGCTAAAGCGATGGGTCCGGTGGCGCTCGCGCACTACACCATCGGCACCTATGTAGAACCCATCATCATCACGCTGCGCAATTCTCTCTCCGATGCCTTGCTGCCGGCCATCGTGAATCGCGGCAATCGCTCCCGGGAGGAGGCGGTCACCCTGTGGCAGCGCGGAACGGTCATAGCCGCCATACTGCTTCTGCCGATCGGCTGCCTGATCGGGCGGTACGCGGATACCTTGATCGTCACGGTGTTCTCCAATACTTATCAGGCCGCCGTGCCGGTGATGCGCATCTTCTTGATTGTTCTCATTCGCGAGTGCTTCGATTTTCCAATGGCATTGAAAGCCATCGACAAGACCCGCTATTTTTTATACGGCGATGTTGCGGCGATCGCGGTCAATTTGGGTCTTTTGGTGGCGCTTGTGCCGATCTGGGGATTGGCGGGCGCCACGGCTGCCTATGTGATATCGAGCTGGCTCCAAGGTGTTTATCTCGGCTGGTGCACGACTCAATTTTACGGCATACCGGCGCGCGAATTTATACCCTGGGCTGAAATGTCGAAGGTGGCTCTGGCTGCGGCATTGCCGCTCGCCCTGACGTACGGTTCCTACCTGACCGACCATTTCAAATTGCTCGGCGTCATCATGGGCTCGATGTTGTATCTGCCGGTTTATGCGCTGCTGTTGCGGATCTTCCGCGTACGCGAGGCACATATCCTGTTCGAGCGTGTCCGTGAACGTTTGGCGACATTCATGCCGAGTCTTCGAGCATGAGGCGCCATTGTGGCTGCATCGCGACCATGGAAGCGCAATGACGCCGAAGATCTGTTTTGTCGGGCTGAATAACTTGCCGGTGCTCGCGCGCGAATATAATGCGCACCCGATCGGCGGTGAAGAAGTGCAGCATACGTTGCTGGCGCGTGCATTGGCCGCCCGCGGCTACGAGGTGTCGATGGTGGTGATGGATTATGGCCAGGCCGACGGTGCCGAGTGGGAGGGCATCAAGACTTACAAGACTTACCGGTCGGAAGACGGACTGCCGGTGCTGCGATTCTTTCACCCCCGCTGGACTGGTGTGTGGGCGGCATTGAAGCGCGCGGATGCGGATATCTATTATCTGAGTTGCGCCGGCCACCGAGTGGGATTGACCTCGCTATTTTCCCGCCAGCATCGCCGCAAAGTGGTGTTTCGTATTGCCAGCGACATGGATTGCGAACCACAGAAACTTCTTCTCGAATACAACTATTGGCGCGATCGGCGGATTTACGAATATGGCTTGCGTCACGCGGATGCCATTTTGGCCCAGAGCGTGCACCAGCAGGATGCGATGACCCGCAACTACGGGCTATCCAGCACCCTGGCCTCCATGCTCGTGGATCAGCCCCGCGATATCTTGACATACGAGCAGCGCACGATTCCCGTGTTGTGGGTCAGCAACATACGCCAGCTCAAGCGTCCCGATTTGGTGTTGGAATTCGCGGCGGTCGCCCCCGCGATTTCGGTGCACATGGTTGGCGGCCGCATTGCCGATTCCGCGAACCTCTTCGACGAGATTCGGCAGAAAGCGAGCGCGTTGCCGAACGTCATGTTCCACGGCCAAATACCGTACCACGACGTGAATGATTATTTCGCGAACGCGCTCGTGTTCGTGAACACCTCCAACATCGAGGGCTTTCCGAATTCATACCTTCAAGCCTGGTCGCGCGGCACGCCGGTGGTCGCCTTTTTCGATCCCGACGGATTGATCGCCCGTGAGGGCCTGGGAGTCGCGGTGCGAAACATGGACGAAATGCGTTGGGCCGTCCAGGATCTGACGACGAACCGGGAGCGGTGGCTTGCGATGAGTGCACGATGCGTTGCGTTCATGCGCCGGGAATTCAATGAAGATCGAATCCTTGCGCCATACCTCGATACCTTTCGCCGACTTGTCGGCCGACGCGTGTCCGCATAATGGGATCGAATCCCGGTGAAAGAGCCGGCATGGGGCGCGTCTTGGTCTCGGCGCACACGTATCAACCCGAGGGCGTCTCTGAGGGCTTCACCGCCGCGCAACTCGTCGCCGCGATGCGCCAACGAGGGTATCGGGTAACGGTGCTCACGGCTGCGCTACAGCGCCTAACGTATGGATTCGGAGTATTGGGCGTCCGTTGTTACACGAATACTGAAGTTGCCTATTTCTCGCCCGCCAACTACCTCGAGTATTCGGTCCGCTCGCTGCTGACCGTGCGACGTCTACGCGAGCGCTTTGCGCTGGTGCACCACGTTTCGCCAATCGTCATGCGCGTTCCAAGCGTTTTCGGCGCATTGGGCAGACCGTTTATTTGGGGTCCGATCGGCGGAAGCGTGTCTTACCCGCCCGGATTTGAAGGTTATGGCCAACCTCATAGGATCCTAAATGCGCTGCGACTGTTGGACGGACCGCGGTTGCGTCTGGATCCAACGCTTCGTTTGACCATGCGTAGCGCGGATCGAATCGTGGTCACGACGTCGATGGGTGCAGATCTCATTCCGGATGCGCATCGGGCGAAGACCGTCGTGATCCCGGAGGGCATTCCGGAAAGCCTGATCTTGCTGGAACCCCCGAAGGAAGAACCCTATATCTTCTCTAGCGGTCGCCTAGTCGAGTACAAGGCGACGGATCTGTTGATCCGTGCCTTCGCCCGAGTAAATGATAGCGGGGTCAAACTTATCATTACGGGCGATGGCCCGAAGAAAGAGGAGTTATTCGCGTTGATCGCCACGCTCGGACTGGGTGAGCGGGTTCAGCTGCTAGGCCGCGTTTCACGAGAAGAGAATCAGCGGCTCGTGAGTCAAGCTCTGTTTTGCGTGTTTCCAGCGCTTCGTGAAGCGTTCGGTCACGTCAATTTAGAGGCAATGGCGGCATGGAAACCGGTTATTGCAACAGACTGGGGGGGGCCGAAAGACTTGATCGTCGACGGTGTGACCGGATTGAAAGTGCTGGGACGAAATCCTGAACAACACGTCGACATGCTTGGCAGCGCAATTGACCGGTTGATCGGCGATTCGGAGCTCCGTCGACGCATGGGAAGCGCCGCCGCGGCGCGCGTCCGGGATGAATTCACATGGCTACAATTGGCGAAGAGATATGATCGCCTTTATTGTGAGTCAATGTGATAGTGGATTATGGTATTCCAATCGCTTCCTCGGGATCCTGTGCCAAGCTCGCCATAAAAAATCTCGGTCAAGTCGCAAAAATTTCAAGACAAGGTTCTAAGTTCAAACAACCGCCGACAAAATGTGAATATTGGCAACCGCACGAGAGCCTGACATTTCCTATTGGATGCTGATGCTCGCCGGCGGCTTTGGGACCGGCAGGGCATTCGGCCTCAGTAAGATCAATCCATCTCGATCTTGCAATGTCACCGTCTGCGTCGTCTGACCATTATTGATGGATGGCGCTTGGGATCCCGACAACCGTTTGAACGGAGATTCCAAAGTGACCGTCCGAGGGCCATTTCCCTTTGGATTCACAAGCGCGATTCCGTTTGCAAAGTCGCGACGGTATACGCCATTTTGCCAAGCAGAAGTTGTTGGAGGAGAAATAGATTGTCCCAGGTTGGCGTTGTATTCGTCAAACCAAGGCAAGTCGTTGTAACTCGCGGATGCATTGTAAGTGTAGTAGGCATTGTCCATCAGGCACGACGCGAGCCCATAACGCATCCCCTGATAATCAGTCACACTGCCAATTTGGGCGAACATTGCAAGCTGTGGCGCGGCCACGGCAGCCATTTCCTGTCGATAACTTGCCATCATTGCCGTCCATCCCCCCCAAGTTTCTGGAGACCAAGAATAGCCTATGAGGCCTTCCATGAGGCCACCATTTAATTGCCCGGTTAATTCGGGAAATACTGCTCCGGAGGTACCAAGGTCGGAAATATTGCCCATTAGATATTTACCCGGCATTGCTGCTCTTAAGTCGTTTAGATACTGACGCTCTCCCTGACGCAACCATGCCTGAACAGTTGGATCATTCTGACTATCCATTATTCCGTCACGATTAAAATCACCATCTGCTCGTGGTTTCCAAAAAATGTTATCCTCGAAAATGCCGTCCAAGGATGGCGCGCTAACCATATATGTTTTCACAACAAAATTAGCGAACCAGTCAACGAAGTGATATCCATTGCTGTCGGTCGGAGTAAATAAAGTCAAGTTCGTTACGTAGCTGGGGCCGGAGACAAGGGGGGTGCCGGAAGAGCCGATTGGATAAAGCCACCATCCGTTGTTGTTTAAGGCTGCTCTCTCCGCTGACCATGGGTCTCCACCCGCCGGCGAAGAATAAAGAGACTCAAACAAAACATATTCGAATATCAGAGTATTCGGATTAATTGATTTGATGTTTTGAACAACCTGCGAGAGCGTCGTGCCACGACCGTTCTGCCAGCCTGGCCATGTATTGATTATGTCTACACTAAACCGCGCCAACTGCGCTTGCACCGCAGCATTATCGTAGTTTTGGGGCGATCCGATGAAGTTGCCTGCTACCCGCGGAAATGGCGGCGCGTTCCAGGCAACGGCCGCAGCAGCGGGAAGTACTCCCGCAAAAAGAATTAGTTGTAATAGCAGGCGCATCGTTTTAACTCCAAATCGCACGTAAAGTTGAACAAAGAGTTCGCGAGTATTCCCGTGGCTATTACCGCAGTAGACTTATCATTGATCACAATAAAACAACTCGCAGGGCAATCCTAACAGCCCATTCAGTTGAAATAGTTAACAGCACATTTTGGGGCTATGCAACAGTCGTCAAGAAGCAACAGTCGTCAAGAACCGACAACTCGACTCGGCCGCCCCCAAGTTGAGAAAACCACACAATTCGATATATAAGCTTTCTGAGGTTGGTCCCGTTTTGTGACGTCACCCCGATTTTTCGTAGTCATTTAGAACTAGAGTAAGGTGCTTCCGGAGTCCTTGTACGGCAAGGAGAGGAAGCGATGAAGAAGACCAAGTTCACCGAGGAGCAGATCCTGTTCGCGCTGAAGCAGGGGGATGCCGGCCAGCCGATCGCGGATGTGTGTCGGCAGATGGGGATCAGTGAGGCGACGTACTACGTCTGGAAGAAGCGGTACGCGAACATGGGGATCCTGGAGGTGCGCGAGCTGCGGCAACTGCGCGATGAGAACCCGCGCCTCAAGCGCCTTGCGGCCGATCTGACGCTCGATCGGCACGTGTTGCAGGAAGTCATTAAAAATGTATGACCCGACCCGCATTTGCAAGAACTTTCTTTGAGGATCTGGCTTTTGGTCTGCCAAAATGTATCCGGCCTACTTGTGGAGCCTACTCGGGCTCCTGGCCTCGATGGAAATCCGCGCACGTCAGGCCTCAATAAGATACTTCGGTCTCGATAGACCACTTTTTTTGCCAGGCTTAAGACGTGGGGGCGCAAAGGCCAGCGCCGCCCTCTACAGCATCGTCTCGACCGCGCGCGCCAACGGCCTCGAGCCCTACGCGTACCTGCGCCGATTGTTCGCCGCATTACCGAAAGCCAAAACCGTCGAAGACTTCGAGGCCCTACTACCGTTTAACACGCCGCCAATAATTTAGGCAGGGCGTCCTTACTCAACCGCTTACAGCGCATCAGCCTGCACCGCGGACCGGTTCCGACGCCGACCAGCGGTGGGCAGTACTGGGCCATGGATTTTGTCCATGACCAGCTATCCAACGGCAGGAAGTTTCGCGTGCTGACGGTCATCGACAAGTGGCATCGGCAATGCGTTGCCCTGGAGGCGGACTTTGCGCTGACCGGGCAAAGCGTCGTCGATGCGATGAACGAGATCGCTCAGAGTCGCCAGCTGCCGTATGCCATAACTGTCGATCACGGAACGGAATCTACCTCGAAAGTGCTCGATGAGTGGTGCTACCTGCGAGGAGTGAAGCTCGACTTCATACGACCCGGGAAGCCGACCGAGAGCTGTTTCATCGAGTCGTTCAACGGGCGACTTCGCGATGAGTGTCTAAACGTGAATGAGTTTGCCACGCTGGATCAGGCGCGGGAGATTTTGGGAACGTGGAAGCATGACTACAATCACCAACGCCCCCTTGGCTCAATTGGTCGACTGACCTCGAGTGAGTTTGCATTGCTGTCGGGGGCGGTTTACCGTCAAGTGCCATCGACAAATTTGGGAGTCGAGATCGAGTTCAAAGAACGTGGCTAAGCCTATCAGACAAAAGGGGTGACTTCGTTAGTGCGTTCAACGATCGAGCAGTACTGAAGCACCTGTCTCATGGGGAGCTTATTGGCTAAAGACCCTTATAAAGCGGTCTTTCGGAATTTCTGCTTTGTCCCACTTGCTTCTTGTTGATTCTTGGAAATATACGGGCCATCCTCGGAATTGAATGTCGCTGAGAAAGTCCGGCATCACGTCAGTCGGCCACGCCATGTATTTACTGACGACGGCGGTTTCGCACATTCGCCCGTGTGCATGGACTGCGCGGGCACCGTGCTCTGGCTCAACGGTGGTTATCTGCAGGGTGGCGTCGCGCTCGGCAAGCGCCATCAGGTAGTAGTAGGGCTCATCGGCAAACACGAGCACTTGTCGCCGATTCTCGCACGCTTGAGCCAAATCGATACCCTCGGTGCGAAGGTGCGTGAAGTTTTCCTGATTTGCGCGATGATCTCTAACGAAAAGACCAATTGGCACAGAGCGCGTGACGCGCCTTTCGGTCAACGGTCGATAGTTCCAATCGTAATGTGCAACCACGGTAGGATAGAGCAACTCGCCAAAGACTTGATTTGCGGCCGATGTAAGAATTCCAATCGCGAGCGCAATTGGAAGTGAGCCGCGGCGCGCGAATGTGAGACCAATGATCAGCGCGACAGCGAGGGTTAAGAATAGAAAATGTCGCGCTGGAGCCGGATTAGGTAACCAAAGAATCAGAGATAGTAGAACAAGTGATCCGATTGCCACGATATCTGTAACTCGTAGACCTCTAAGGCGCCGTACCGCGAGACCGATCGCGCAAAGAACGATGCTTGCAAGTCCCGAGCCCAAGCAAATTATTACCAAACCCTTCTTAGCAAGATTCAAATCGTCTGAGGACGAGAGATATTGCATGAGGTGCGATTGTCCCGACGTGCCGGTCGACGTTAGGGCGATGCGTTGCAAGACAAAGTATCCAAGTGCCCCCACGGTAACAGCGAGGAAGCGCGGTAACATCTCGCGCATTTGTGCTACGAGCGAGTCGCGCGCGTCGCGATTGGCGATTGCCACAAACGGCAATGCCAGCATAACGTCAGACCTAACGCAAAGAGCCGCGAAAATTATCGCGGCCGCGGAAGTCACTACGACCGCGCGCCGACTTGTGCTTTTTGGATTACTTTTCTCAAATGTCAGTATATAAGCGCCCACCAGCAGCAGGCAGAAGGCCGGAAGTTCTGGGTGGCCGTACGTGCCGAGTTCGAGGAACATTGGACTGAAAGCAAAGATCAGGGTTGTGACCAGGGCAACACTTAGCCCGTATAGACGCGATAAATAAAGGCCGAGCAGGCCTACTGCAGCTACTGCCGAAATGAAGCCTACAGAATTCATCAATATAATCAGTGCTTCGGTGCTCGAAAGAACCGCGCTTGGCGCCAGATTGTAGAAAAGATAGTAATAGCCGAAGCTTATCGGGTAGCCATAGTGATAGCCTGCGCTCTCACGAAGCCCTGTCGACTGACCATGAATGATCGCAAATGCCATTTGCGATAAATCAATTTCGCCGAGTACGTTGCTATAGATGAAAGGAAAGACGACCAACGAATATGCCAGCGCCGGCAGCATGGCTATCCATTCATGCGTTGCGGGGAACTCATCCTTGCGCTGAGAAGTTGATACGTTAAATTGAACCATTTACTCGGCGAACGTAACTAAATAAATTAAGAATCTATATAATTAGTATACTACTCCTCCTGCGCCAATGTGACGTGAGACTGAACCGCTCCGACTTTCGAGGAGGTCCCATAACCTAAGAGGATGGGATAATCAATAGGTGACTTTCTGGGTTTCGTAATATGAAACCATCTCGCCGGGAATTATAGCTCGATCGGACTTCACGCCGAGAAAAAAGGTGCCCGACGCGCCATCTGCATTAGGACGGCGTCTGGTAAATCGGTCCAGGTATTGCAGCCAAAAGACTGGTAACGACAGCAGAGTAGCAACTTTGTCGCTTGCTCCAAGAGCCCGGCACAAATAACGGAACGACCAGACTAAAGCGGTAGCTGCGCCACTGACTACTCCCGCATTTAGCTGTTCGAATCGTCTGAAGAGCCAACGGTGCCCGCTTAGCGTGAACCGCGTAAAGTCATAGGCGCCCTCATGCACCTGCTGCATAAATGGAATTTCCGAATACACTAAACCGCGGGGCTTCAACACCCTAAATATTTCCTCTGCTACGACGTGAGGCTCAAGCACGTGCTCAAGGACCGCTTGAATCCATACGCCGTCGAATCCTTCGGCGCAGAATGGAAGGTTGTGTCCGTCGACCACCGCGCAAGTAAAAGGCGAAGCGTAAACGTCAGTGCTGACCACATCAACCTCGGTGTCACCGTATAGACCTTCAGCTCCGGCTCCAATGGCGCCTCCACCAATAACCAGCACTTTCGGCCGCATGCTGATCTCCTTCACTCGCTTCAAGAATTCTTGCCCATTGCCCTTTGCTACCAGATTGGCGCCCGTGATAAAGCGTCGCAACCGCGTACCCAGCGAGCGCCCGCTATAGTCACGGGGCATAACGTGCCCACGATCGCTCCCATATGCATGCACTTGAAAAATGCTTTTCCCGAAATCAATGAGCACCGGTTGGCCAGCGACTTTAATAAAACCAATTTTACTAAGTTCGCATTCGGAATTGGAACAACTGGGATCCGGTAATTCAAGTCTTACGATACCGGCAAGGCATCTTGGGCAGCGCGCGACTTCCGAGAGCACCGAACTTTCAATAGACATAGCGTAAGGTCTCAGCCGATGGACTTTTAGTGAGGGCTCCGCTTATTAGAACAAAATTCTCTTCGAGACAGGTCGATCTGTCTGGGCGGTTGATGATATCGTCTATTTGTCTTGGCTCTTCTGAAGGGCCCGTAGATTCTGATCCACTAGGTCCGCGCGAACGCGGATCAAACTTGATAGTCAGAGCTGGGAGCGGTAGCGTCAACTCGTTTAAACAGCGTTCTTGCCAATAGGATGGATCCGGACTCGGTTAAAGCCTCATTGTCCCATGAAGTTAGTTCATATTGGTTTTTATATCACACCAATACTGTCCGGACGTTGAACCATTGAAGCGGTATAACTTGCTGAAAATGATGATATAAATCATGTTTTTTCTCGTCTCGATTTCAACTCAAAAAGCACCATCTGTGCGCCTGCGATGTCATTCTTCGTGGGTCACGCCCATGCAGGCAGGCAAGTTGGTTTTCGCTCGGTTGGCCGAGTACTTGCCGCTGACAAACTTTTGTCGTTATGTCGCTCGCTACGACGGGGAACACAAGATCAAGAGCTTCACGTGTCTCGAGCAGTTTCTTTGTATGGAGTTTGCACAGCTGACTTATCGAGAGAGTCTGCGCGACATCGAGGCATGCACGCGGGCGCATCGCGAGAAGTTGTATCATATGGGCATTCGCAGCCGCATACCTAGCCGTACTTCATTCTTGTCAGTCTCGTAAACCCGACGGGCCACTAAGACGGAAAGGGAATTTTTTAAAGGTCACTCAAGCTTTTATCGCGTGAATAAACAGACCGCTGGTAGTTAAATCATCTTCGGGTATATCTCGAAATCGAGTTGCCAGCTGACGCCTGGTTACCTTACTCGGTAAGGTGGTTCTATCTTGGCAAAGAACGTGAAACCCTACATCGGACAGTATTCTAATGTGACGTGATGCCGGCTCCCGATTGATCATCCAAACATCCTTTCCGCGAATCAACTTCCACATAAGATCCGAGTAGGTCCAATGCCCATTCCACTCTTTCGCCCACCCATGAGATTTCAGATCAATCGTATGGGACATGAAGCCGTCAGGCGCAAGCCAAAGGCGCATGGTGCGGTAGGTTGCGACAAGCTGGTCAACGTGCTCGAGCGCAGCTTGAGAGAAGATCATATCGATTGAGTTGCGTTCTATGATTTGTTCGTTATACCAAGGCGCGCGATACTGGATAAGGGATTTATTCGATGCGCAATTTTTGATAGATGCTCTAATGTTCGCAACCCGCTCCGGAGCAAGCGACTGCGTCAATCGATCACTAGTGAGTATCGCGCGTGGGAAGCGGTAGTTATTTAGTTTCGGACTGACTTCGGGCAGCTCTTCGTTGTCTGGAATATCGGCCTGCACGTTAAACAACGCGACCAATTCATCGAAAATCGCCAGATTGCGCTCGGGATTGGCGTGGGCAACAACATCAAACGCGAAATAGCGCCCGGCGCCTGACAGGAGGGCTGCCAAGCCAACACCGATGGAGTCGCCGGGACCTAACTCAGCAACTGATTTTGGATTTGTGGTTTGGCCGCCTTCCGCCGCAAGCACCAGATGCCGCAGCCACACTGAGTAGCAGTAGCGCGAGGAATCAGTGCCGCCGGTTCCGGTGACGCGTCGCTGCAGGATGCGCTTAACGGGGGGCAGTCCCGTTACGCCCGGAATAAACGTCAGAGCATTCAATAAAACGCGCCGCTTTCGAATCATGTGCTCTTCACTTAGGGCTCAGCAAGCAAAGGCGAACAAGTAAATCTATGTACTGCAACGCTATGCGCAAGAATCACTCTTTCAATAGTAGCTCGAACTGCTCTCGGGTCTCCCCACCGTTGCCGGCGATCCGGATGCCCATGAAATAAGGTTACCCGATCTCCGTCCATTTCTGATTGGTCAAGTTTCGTGTAAGGGATTTCGCCGCCAAATTTGTTCCTCTGCAGCCCACCTTGAGAGAGAAGCATGGCCATCGCGCTGCACGCAGCGATCCTGATAACCGCTATTTTTATCAATGTATCGTAAAGCAAGTCGTTAGCCAATAGTTGGTGATTGTTCTCGATCATGATCTACATCTTGGGGTCACACGCAGATAACCCGCGGTGAGCCTCGCTGCCTTCATGCGTTCGCTCAAGTCGGACAACTGAAACGCCAAGTCGGTGACGTAGGTCGCGAGACGCACCTCGGCACTCCACTGTTAACAGGCTTCCAACGTTGGCAATTTATGGAACGAACCCCTCGGAGTGGATATTAAAGGGCGGTTTGATTGGGCCGGTTTGGATGGAAATCTGGTCAAAAATTGCGTGTCAACACACGCTTCTAATGCGTGCTCATTGGTGCATTTGTCCTGATGTGACGGCAGTCGCTGTTTGCTTCGAAAGCAGCCAGACGATGTCGCTCCGGTAAATTGTACCCAAGGCGATCGCGGCCGAGGTCGAGATGTGGTCGTCGTCGAACAGCATGGGATTCTTTCCGGCAAAAGGGGGGCATTCTTTGTCGTTGCAAAAGTGCGATATGGGGTCGATTACGCGCACCGATGGATATTCGTTGGCAATCTTCTTGATGGTTTCGTTAACATCGGCGGTATAGCGATCATAATCCGCGCGGGCGATCCCGCAGTCTTGCAGCGACGAATAGCGGACGAAAACGCAGGCGGGAATGGGTTGCTTCACCTCAGGTGGATCGAGCAACACGACGACGCGCAAGCCGGCATTCTGAAGCGCTTTTAGCGTGGCGGATATCCCCCAGGCTAACCCGTCCTTCGGGCGTGTCACTTGATGACTTCCTGATTTCTGGCGGTTCCGCCGAATCAGCTCTCTTAATCCAAAGCGGCCGGGAGGAAGGTCATAGAGAGAAATGCTTTCGTGCCGCAATACGACCCACCGGCCGCTCAACACCACACCCTGAAGTCCCTGAGCCTTAAGGGAGATGATTTCTCGATACGTATTTTCGTTGAATTCAGCGCAAGAATCGTGCGGAATATCGAATGACGGGGATCCTAGCAATGGCTGACAGCTGGCCAAAGCGTAGAGCTTGAAGACGGGTTCGCCATTGGTTTGGAGAGAACTCAACATCGGCGCCCATGCCATGGCGTGAGAATCCCCCCACAACGCCAAGGAAATCGGTTTCTTGGCGTTGCCGAAACGGCAGTCGGTCGTTGCGAGGTGGCGCAGCGGGTTGGCGGGATCGAACAGACAATGTTCGAACTCGGCGCTGGGTCGATCCTGGGCGACCTGCAGCGCCAAGCTATCGCGCGTCGATTTCGGACCGTACTGATCCCACAACAAGAGAGCAACGGCCACGGCGCCGACCAGCGACATGGCCGTCGCACCGAGCCGCACGACCGACCCATTCGTTCGTCCGCGCAATGCCGTTCCAAAGCGAATCGGATTTTCGACGAAACGCAACGTCAGGGCAGCGAGCCCGAGGGCCGCCAGGGCGCATGCCGTATCGACGAGCATATTGGGCGCCATCAAGCGTTGCGTCCGAGCGAACGAGATCAGCGGCCAATGCCATAAATACCAGGCATAGGACACTGCGCCGATGGCGATCATGGGCTTCGTTTTCAACACGCGTGCCGGGGGCGATGTCGGCGCCAGGGTGTTGCCAAAGATGAGCAGCCCGGTGCCCAGTACGGGGAGGAGTGCCGCCGTGCCCGGAAATCCGGTTGATGGTTCAATCAACGTGTATGCGGCTGCGATCAATGCGGTTCCCGCCCAGGCGGCCGCGTGACCCACGGGCACCGAAGATACGCCCAATCGCGGCGTCCACAGCGACAGCAGGGCACCTATGCCGAGTTCCCAGGCTCGCGATGGCGTAATGAAGAACGCAGCGGACATGTTGGTATGGACCAGCCGGATGCTCAGTGCGAACGACAGGATGGTGATAACCGCGATCACGATGCGAAACCAGCGAACCCGGTCCGAGTGCAAGGCGAGCCGCGTCACGACGATTAAAGCCACGGGCCAGATAATGTAGAACTGCTCTTCGACGGATAGGCTCCACAAATGGAGCAGCGGCTTCAATTCCGAAGGTCCGTCAAAATAGCCGAACGAGTTGACCAGAAAAAAATGATTGGCGACGAAACCGAGCGCGCTCAGCGCCGATTCGGCCAGCTGCCGTCGATCGCCTGTGGGCGGCACCAGGAATGCGCCGAGAATCAGTGTGCTCAAGATCACAACTGACAGCGCCGGCAGCAAGCGGCGCATTCGCCTAGCGTAAAATTCCATGAGTGACAGGCGGCCGGTCTTCGCGATCTGGCGAACGAGGAGCTGCGTGATCAGATAGCCGGAGATGACGAAGAATACGTCGACGCCGGTGAATCCACCGGAGATGAACGGTAATCCCAAATGAAAAGCGACGACGCCCAATATCGCGACGGCGCGCAAGCCATCGATGTCGGGTCTGTAGAGTGGATTTTCTTTGGAGTGGGCGGCGGCGGGCATGTCTTAACCCGGGATCGCGGAGCGCTGGGCGGCTAAATCAGGCAGTGGTCGGAGATCATTCCCCGGCGGCACGGCGGCTCAAGGGCTCGATGCTTGGCGCAGTGCCTGCATCGTTGAAGTGGATCACCTTCTCGACCTGGTAGTCCTTGATGGCCCGTGCATGCGTGAAAATGATCAATTCACCCAGAAGGCCGAGCGCAAACAGCTGCAGGCCGAGCACGATCATGAGCGAGGTGAGCAGCAATGCGGGCCTGTCGGACAGCGCACGGCCGAAGAACAGGCGCTCGACGATGAGCCACAAAGTGAGTAGTGATCCGATGCTGAAGATGGACACGCCGACCATGCCGAAAAATCGCAACGGCTTCTTGGTGAAACGCACCAAGAAAAACACGGTGACGATGTCAAGAATTCTATGGATATATTCACGAGGTTGATATACGCCCTCGAATCGATCTAGTTTCGATTGAGCAACCTCGATTTCGGCGACTCTGAATCCCTGACGGTACGCCAAGACGGGCAGGAATCGGTGTTGATCGCCGTAAAGCGAAAGCTCTTCCAGCACTTGCCGACGCATCGCGCGTGCGCCGCAACCCAGGTCCCTAAGTTGCATGCCCGTGACCGAGCCGACGATGCCATGGAACGCGCGGCGCCGTATGCCTTCGAACCAGGCTTCCTCGCGAGGTTCGCGCACGCCGATCGCAATATCCGTCGAATTCAGCGCCGACACCAGCTTCACGATTTCCGATCCGACGATCTGATGATAGGCGGGCAGGGTGAGAATCAGGTCCCCAGATGCATGCTCGAAGCCGGCCATCAGTGCGGTCGCTTCGCCAAATGAGCGGGTCAGATTGACGATGGTGACTCTTGCGGTGCCGGCGGCGATCGCCTTGAGCTTCTCCTCGATCTCGGGATAGCGCCCATCCAACACGAAAATGAACTCGCTGGAAAGGCCGGTGTGTGCGACCGCGTCGCGGTACTCGGCGCAAAGAGACGCAATTTCCGAATGTCGAATTCCGATCGGAACGATGACCGAGAGCTGCACTTGAAAGCCTATTGATGACATTTGCACCACCTCACTCGCCCGCCACGGAGCTCGTGATCACTCGCTGCGTGAGCCGCGAGAACTCACTCTCACGCATATCGCCCAAGTGGTAGACGAATTCCCCCAATGCGCCGTTCGCCATCATGATCAGCGCCGCCCCGAAAAATATAACCCCGGACCCTGCGATCGGCATGGGAATCGCACCACCCTCATGCAACGCGCAATAGAAGCTATAGCCGATGGCGAACGTTCCTATCAGCAGCAGGGGTAAGGATAGAAGGCTGAACCAACGCAGCGGCCGCGAAGTGAACGAGGCGACCGTCTTGATCACCATGAGATCAAGCAGGACCTTATAGACGCGTGACAATCCATATTTCGACTGGCCGAACTGCCGGGCGTGATGCCGCACCTTGATTTCCGCGATGCGCGGACCGGCGATCGACGCCATGGCCGGGATGAACCGATGCATCTCGGAATATAGGGGAACCGCCTTGATCAATGACGCCCGATAAGCCTTGAGCGAGCACCCATTGTCGCGAATTGGCACACCGGTCACCTTGCCGATCAGCCAGTTGGCGATCTTCGACGGAATCTTGCGCGAAACGAGCTTGTCCTGGCGATTGTGCCGCCAGCCCACGACGATGTCGTAGCCCTCGTTCATCTTATCAAGGAAATGTTTGATGTCACCCGGATCGTTCTGGAGGTCGCCGTCCATCGTGATCAATGTCTTGCCGCATGCGTGTTCGATGCCGGCGGCCATTGCGGGCGTCTGGCCGTAGTTGCGACGGAACTGGACGACACGCACTCGACTGTCGTTTCTTGCGAGTTCCGTGGCAACCTCCAGAGTCTTGTCACGGCTTCCGTCGTCGACGAACACCATTTCGAACGTCACCCCGAGGGGGGCTATGGCCGCGACGATCGCCGAGTACATTCCCCGAATGCTCTCTTCCTCGTTATAGAACGGAACGATAACCGATATTTCAGGGCAATGCGGTGCGGCCAAAAGGTACCTCGTTAAATTCACGGCAAGTCAGAGATATTACGTCAATTTGCTCGTAAAATTCGCGAATTACGTCAAAAATCGCATTGTTTACTCGAACTGAATCCACAGACGTGCCACAATTAAGGAGTAACCATCGCTTTTGGAGACCTTTTAAGACATGTCGCTCTGGTCACGGCTTGCTTGCACGGCAGTTCTTTGCGTATTGGGAACCGGCTTGGCGCTGGCACAAGACGCGACATACACGGTAAAGCCCGGCGACATCTTGAAAGTCTCGGTCTGGAAGGAACCCGAACTTCAAGGCACCATACTCATCAGGCCGGACGGCGGATTCTCATTTCCCTTGGTCGGAGAAATCGATGGCCGGGGCAAGACCGTCGCGGAACTGCAGGTCATCATGACGCAGCGGCTGACGAAGTACATTTCAGATCCGGTCGTGTCCGTATCGGTCAACGAAATTCACGGCAACAAAGTCTATGTCATCGGACAAGTCGCAAAGCCCGGTGAATTCATCGTCAATCCGTCGGTCGATGTGGTGCAGGCTCTGAGTATGGCGGGCGGCATGACGGCGTTTGCTTCGTTGGGCAATATCATCATTTTGCGCCACAATGGAACCGTCAAAACGGCGTTGCATTTTGACTACACGGAAGTAGCAAAAGGTAAGAACCTCGCCAATGATATTCAACTGCAGAGCGGCGACGTGGTCGTCGTTCCCTAGCCATGAGGCGTATTTCAGCGCCGGCAATGATCGCTTCGAACCTGGCCGCGCTGGTTGGTATTGGCGCCGGACCTGCGAATGCCACCGACTACCATTGGGATCCAATGGTGATGCTTGGAGGCAATTACAACGATAACTATGGATTGGATTCGGGCAACGCTCAAAATATCAGCGTGAAAGGCGGTATTGTGGATGCCGCGCTGCATTTGAATATCATAAATCCGGATGCGCATTTCGAAATCACGCCGAGAGTGCACTCCGTCTACTATCCCGGTCAATCGCAATTTGATGCCAACAATGCATATGTCGATTCGCAATTCGAGCAACTATGGCCGCGAGGCAACTTTACCCTGAATCAGTTGTTCTGGTCGCAAGATGTGCTGACCAGCTATTTACCGACTACCGCCATCGGTGCCCCGCTGGGCCAAAATAGCCCTGGTGCCGATCTCGCCACAGCCAACCAGCGGACCCGCCAGAATTTATTGCTGCTGGCGCCCACTGCGAATTTCGACGTGTCGCCGCGGAAACATTTGGAGGTCCAAGCGCAATTCCTCAGTGTGATTTACTCGCAGGCAATCAACAATCAAATCGAGAATTTTAAGAATTACAGCGGCAGTCTGGGGTTGGGCTTTGATATTACGCCTCAAACGACCGTGACGGTTCGCGGAACTGCATCGGACCTCAGGCCCACCAGTAGTTCCGGGGCGAATACCTACGGCGCCGAAGGCGAGTGGGATACGCATCTGTCAGAAGTCGTGCGGGCCTACGCGAGGCTCGGGCTCGAACATACGTCTTTCAATCAGGGCCAATACGCTCAATCCTCGGCGACGAGTGTTTCCGGCGGTTTGGGAATTGCGCGCAAATTTGTGGCCTACGATTTGTTTGCAGATTTGGCGCGTAGCGTCACTCCCAACTCGGCCGGTGCGATCGTTGCTCGCAATGATGCACGAGTGCGGCTCGAACATAAATTCGGCGGGCGAACTTCGGGGTATGTGGGTTTGCGATACATCAACCAAGAGCCACTGGGTAATCCCGTCGGTTTCACGGGCCAGCGCTACGGGCAGGCCGCCTTAGGCGTCGAATGGCGCATCTACAGGCAGTTCTCCATTATTTCCGAGTACGCCTATACCACGCTGAAAGACTACATTTCCGGCGCGCAAGCCGCCGGGTCGAATGCGGTGACGATTTCCCTCAGGTATGAGCCGCATAGACCGACCGAAGAATTCGGCGTCAATATTGGCCGGTAGAGGTTGCGATGGCCCGTTACGCGGCTGAGAACACAACAGTTTATGGACATTGGTCACGTCCCCTTTCCTGCTCATTGACTATGATTATTCGGTTTGGTTCGATCCAGTTGACGAAGCGGGCGGTCCATGGAATCTAAGGAAACGGAAGGTCTTGCGGACTATGCATCCGCGTTGCGGCGCCGGCGGCGCTTGGCCGTTGCCCTGGGCCTGCCGATTTTTATTGGCGCGGCCGTGGCGGCCATTGCTCTGCCGGACGTGTATCGATCCACGGGGGTCTTCAAGCTGAAAGACCCCCAGAACCCTCAAGAACAACAAATGCGAGGCGGTGACTCGTATGCTGACCGCTACGTCAGCGGCTTGACGGAAATCGTCATGCGTTCCGACAATCTCAATGCCATGCTGGATAAGATCGCACCGCCGGAGGCCATCGACCGCAACAAGACAATGATGCAGTTGGCAAAGGGAATCAAGGTTGACATGGTGACGGAAAAGATTCTCGATCCGGATACCGGCCGAGAGCGCGTCATCAACACGGGTTTCACGGTGTCCGTGGATGGCCGCGATCCGAGCTTTGCGTGGCATGCCGCCACTGCCGCAACGGATGCATTCGTGCGCGCGAGCCGCGAGTATGCCTTGTCGCAATCCACGAGCGAGGCCAAATTCTTTGCAAGCGAGGCGGATGGTGTGCGTGTCCGCATCGCGACTTTCGAAGCGAAGTTGGCCGATTTCAAGAGCCGGAACTTCAATCAACTCCCGGAATCGGCGCAAGCCAATTTGAACATTCGCAATCAAGTGGATCAGGAGTTGTCGGTCACCGAGCGTGAACTCGGTACCATGCAGCAAAACCGCATATTTGCGGCGCAGCAGCTTCAGCAGGCGCAAATGACCAATAATGGTGCAAATCTGGCGCAGCTCCAGACCGAATATCAGACAAAGTCGCTGACGTATGCGACGGATCATCCCGACATGATCGCATTGCGTCATCAAATTGACGCGCTGAAACATGGTGGCTCCGTCACGACGGGCGGTTCATTGCAGGCGCAATTGCAATCGCAGCAGGCCATTCTGGCGGAAACGCGCCAGCGATATAGCGATGACCATCCGGACGTGAAGCGCCTGTTGAAGAGCATTGCGACTCTGGAGGCGCGCATTGCGGCTGGAGAAAAGGCGGCGGACACGACTGATGCCGAGTCGTCGCCGATGGTTGCGCAATTGCGCGTTCAGGTCCACGCGCTCGATACGCAAATCGCGGCGGCGCAGGCTCGGGCCGTCGAACTGCGCAACCAACGCATGCAGCTCGATACTCATCTCGCATCGACCCCCGAAGTCGAGCGCGACTATCAGGCGATCACACGCGATCTTGGAACCGCTCGCGCACAATACGATCAGCTCATGAATCGCCGTATGGAATCGGATGTCAAGAGTGCTTCGATCCTCTCCGGCGAGTCCGACAAATTTTCACTGATCCAAGCGCCAAGCTTGCCGGAAAAGCCGGCGAAGCCCTCGCGTATTGCCATTGGCTTGCTCGGTCTCATCGCGTCTCTCGTAGTCGCCTTCATGTGCGTGATCGTTGCCGAGGCGGTCGACCCGTCTGTGCGCGGAGCGCGCGATATTCGGCTTGCGCTGAATGAATTGCCGTTGAGCGCAATTCCCAAGATTCGCAACGCGGCCTGGGCGCGGCGACGGTTCCGTCAGGCGGCTGTGGCTGGGATCTCGTTACTCGTTGGTGCTCCGGCGTTGTTCGTTTTGATCCGATTGGTCGTCCGATGAGAGCGGGGTAATATTTTGCCATGAGTATCATCGAGAATGCGCTAGGGAAACTGCAGCGCCGAGGGGGTCCCGCTCCTCCGGCTCGGCCTCGTGCGAAAGAGGCTGTCAGGACCCCGGATGGCTCACCTGCCGGGGTCGCTGCGGCGGCGCGGGCACGAAAGTTCAAGGCGGCGTCGCTCGATGCGCAATCCATGGAACGGCATTGCGTCCTGCCGCAAATCAAGGACGAAAGGGCCCTGCGAGCGTACAAGATCCTGCGTACCCGCGTTTTGCAGCGAATGGTGGCGAACAATTGGTATAGCGTCGCGGTAACGGGATCGACGGTCGGCGAAGGCAAGACCCTCACCGCCATTAATCTGGCGATTGCGTTGGCGCAGGACGTGAACACCTGGGTGTTCCTCGTCGACTTGGATTTGCAGCGGCCGCAAGTCGCCAATTATCTGGGCATGGAATTCGACCGCGGTCTGGGTGACTATTTGAGCGGCGAGGCGAGCCTGGACGAGATCTTGTATAACCCGATCGGCATCGATCGTCTGGCGATCGTCCCAAACTCCCGCTCGATCGCCAATTCCTCGGAGCTTCTGGTTTCGCCTCGAATGATTGAATTGGCGAATGCCTTGTCGGAGGAGGCGCCGCGCCGCATCGTCATCTATGACATGCCGCCGTTGTTGGCCTCGGATGACACGCTCGCTTTTGCACCGCAGGTCGATGGCCTGTTGCTGGTGCTGGCCGAAGGAATCTCTGCGCGCGCTAACCTACAAAAGACCAAACAGCTGATCGGGCAGACCAACATGATTGGCGTGGTTCTGAATCAATCGTCGGAATCGAACGACAGTCCCTATTACTGAGCGGTCCGCGCCATTGATTGGCGCATTCGCTGTACCCGAGATTCGCGCGGCGCTCACTCGCTTGCCGAGGCCCCACGCACTGTCTTGGCCGCGATGATACTCGGCGCGCTTGCGGTTCGTATGAGCAGCCGGCGGCCGAGTCTGCGGCCAGGTTCCTCGATCAAGCGATAAGATTGCGAGGCTACAATCAGGATGATCGCAACGGACAAGGCTGTGAGGCCGAGCCCGATCGCAGAGCTGGTGTCGAATTTATCGTCGACCAGCGGAACGTGCAGTACGGTTCGCAATGCGGTGGCTATGAGCATCAAGACGAAGCTGTGCACCATGTAGATGGAGTAGGAGTGCTTGCCGAGCCAGAGGAGCGGCCTACACATGACAGCCTGCGTGAGCGAAGTCTGTGGCCAAAGAACAAATGTGGCTATCAGAGCCGCGAATAGCACGGGAAGCAGTAAGTCGTACGCGCTTAAACCCAGGAGCGTGAGGACCGACAGCGCAACGGCAATGGCGATGACCTGCAATGCCAATCCCACCACCGATCCACCGTGCTCACGCGCGATCTTTGCGGGGCTCAGCGCCGCACACAAAGCGGACCCGAGGAAAAATCCGTACACGCAACGCGGCAGGGCAAACGCGTCCATTCGTCCAAAGTGCAGCGGTCTGGCCGACTGCAACACGACTAAGAATGCACAGACGGATACGCCGACAAAAACGCGTGCCATCGTGCTTCTGCGACAATTCTTGAACCCAAGCAGTACGCCCGCGAACAACAGATAGGTCCAAAATTCGGTCGAAATACTCCACGACGGCACATTGAAGCCCGGGGGCCGTATGCCCAATCCATTCATCAGGAAGATATTTAATACAATCTGGAAGTTATCATCGGCTCCCAACACCGCGGGATTGGCGCCAGGACTCATGTCTCGGATAAGGGCATAGAGCGCGTTCCACGCGACAAATGCCATCAACATCGCAATATGCAAGGGATACAGGCGAAAGAATCGCATCCCCATAAACCGGCCTAAGCTCGCTATACCGGCAATCTTGCTGTAGTTGTAATACATGATGAAGCCGGATAGAACGAAGAAGAAATCTACAAAAAGATAACTGTGTCTGACGATCAGCGACCCGTGCAGAATTGTATTGAAGTCCATGTGGTAAAAGACGACCATCAACGCGCTGATGCCGCGAAGGGAATCGAGCGCGTCGAGCCGAATTTTTGAAGCACCGTTGGCAGCGCCGCCAAGCGCCTGCGATGACGCCATATTGGGTGTGACAATGGTCATGCGGCAACCGCATTTGCACCGTGATTGGTGATCGTCACTGTGACTTGCTTGCGCTTGGCGGTCATCGCCAATCTCATTGCAAGCCCCGCGTAGGCCCAGAAATAGGGCCAAGGCGTGAAGATTTCGCCGAAAAAGATCGCAATCAATGTTGCGATAACGCTGAATACAAACGCAATCAAGTAGGCCCGGCTGGCCGCATCCGCATCACCGATTGCGCGCCGAGCAGTGCGAAGAAGAATCACAAATACTGCTGTGCCCAAGATCAATCCGGGAAGACCGAGATTGAACCACAACGATAAATAGTAGTTGTGCGACTGATATAGGAAACCCAGACTATTGTAGGCGTTGTAACCAAAGCCGGTAAACAGCGAGAGCGGCTTCGCCATCATCCGATTTAGCATCTCGACCCAAAACTCAGTCCGTCCTGACGAAATATTGGCGGCGCCGGCCGCCTGGGATTCGCCGATGATCCGATCATAGAGCAGCGGCCCAAATCGGATGCTGACGACCAATATGACGATTACGCTCACGGCGGCCGATTTTGCGATCCAGGGCAGGATTTTTTCGGCAGGGAGGTAGCGTCGCAATAAGTAAGCGCCGATCGCACTCGACAGCAAGATCGAGATAAATGCGGCCCGCGATGCAGTCGTCAACAACGCAGCCGCGGAAATGACTATCGCAGTAAACCAAAGCATGCGTCTGAATCCTCGCGACAGTGCCATCGCGGCGCACAAAGGAGGCAAAAACATGGCAATGAAGTCGCCATAGGTGTTCGCTTCGCCTAGCGGTCCCGCCATGCGCCCATACGTCTCCGGTTCCTCGTAATCGCCCAGGCTATAGATATGAAATGCGTCACCGAGGGTGGCGAGATGCAACAATATCCCCCCTATTAATATGACCTTCAAAGTCTTTATCGCATCTTCTGAAGTTCGCGTACCCAAGAAAAATGTCAGAAAATAGATCAGGGGATCGATGAGATTGTTCTTAAGGGAGATGCCATTGTTGAGCATCGAATAATTTTTGTATTCGATGACTAGACCCGCCACCAACCATGTGGCGATGGCGTAGGCGATAAACGCCGAGTAACAGGCGACAAAGCCACCCATCTCCAGCCGGAAGTTACGACTCACGACGGCGCGAAACCCAATCAACGAAGCGGCGATATAGAGAATCGCGTTTTTGGCGCTCAATCCGGGCGCAAGGCTCAGGTCCAAGGAGAAGATGTGGCAAAATACCAACAACAAGATGAGCGCTGACAACAGAAGACGCATTAACGAATCCTCGAACTTGTGACTCACTTCACAATTCATGCGAATGAGGAAGGCGTCATTGTGGATGCGCCCACCCGCTTGCGGCATCTTAGGCCGGGCCGCTCTTTGTTAGCGAGAAGAAGCGCGCATTCTCAGCGGCTCGATCGCGCTCGTTGCGAGCTCCCACGCGCCGCACGGGTGCTGCACCGCCAGACTCTATGGTACACTCTGGGCCAGCTTTTTTTCGGTTGTTGTTTGTTTGTCCCAAAAACGGCAACGGCTCCGCAGATATGCAAGATTCCGTGTCGCGATCCGAGCATCGTTCTCGCGGTGCGGCCGAGCGGCACGCTGTTTGCGGACCCGAGAAATAGCAGGCTATTCGCGCTTGTTCCGTGTGCGTTTCACACCACTTGACGTCATTTCGTTCTGTGAATGCAATCACGCGTGAAGGGATGCTGAGACGGTAAAGTGAAGAATTGAGTTCATATCTCGAGCTATTGTCCCTAACGGAGTTTCATTCTCGATGCGCAGGTTATCTTTCGGGGTTCTACTGATTGCTCTCTCGACGTTGATACTTGAGCTGACGCTCACCCGCATATTCGATGTTGTGCTGATTCCGAACCTCGGATACTTCGTGGTCACCTCCGCTGTATTCGCGTTCGGACTCGCCGGTGTCTATGCCACCCTGCGGCCCATTCCGGTTGAACACGACATCACGCGTATTCTGGTTACTCGCAGCGTCGGATTCGCGCTTGCGACCTTGTTATTGATTCCGCTGATCATTTATTTGCCGTTGGACTATGGCCAGCTCGGGCGTCACCCATTCAAGACGCTGTTTGGATTTATGACGCTGTACGCGGCTCTGGTACTGCCGTTCTTCATGGCGGGAACCGTATTGATCGCGATGTTTTCGAAATACGCGTTGAGTATTCAACGGCTGTATTTCTGGGATTTGGTCGGAGCCGGCGTGGGCAGCGTTATCGCGATTCCCTTGATGGCCACGATCTCGCCGAGCGGCCTGATGCTGCTTGCCTCGGCCAGCGGCTTGCTCGCTGCAACCCTGTTCGCGGGCACGGCGCGTTCGCGGTGTGGGCTCCTGGCGGGTGCGGCAATCGTCGCGGCCGCGCCTCTTGTCATGTTGCCGCATTACATAGAATTTCCGCCGCAGGTCGACAAACGCGGTGTCAGGGAAATTCTCGATACCAACCGCAATGAATTCCAACGCTGGGATCCGATTTCGAAAATCAATGTGATCGACGAGACATGGTCGCCGGCAATCTCGGTCCCATGGCACCTTTCCGGCGATCGTAAAGCGATTCAATACGACGGCGGCAATCAGACCAGCTACTTCTACAAGTTCGATGGCAATCTTCCCGGATTGCGCGCCTTGGTCGATCGCGATAAATCTCACATCAACGAGCATTTCTGGCAGCTCGGCGTGTTGGCTTCGCATTATTTGAAGCGCGATTCCGGCCAGAATGTGATGATCATCGGCAGCGCCGGCGGCCAGGAGACCAAGGCGGCCTTGATTTACGGTGCCGCCCATGTCGATGCCGTAGAACTCGTGCCCACGGTCGTGGAACTAGGGACCGGCAAATATTCGCGCTATATCGGAGATATTTTCCACAACCCGGCCGTTCACGTTGAAGCGGGCGAGGGCCGCAGCTTCGTGCGCCACAGCCACAAGCTGTACGACATCATCCAGATCTACAGCAACCACACGAACTCGAGCATAGAACAGGGAACCGGGGCGATCAGTCCGGTGTACCTGCAGACCGCCGAGGCCTACGAGGACTACTTTACCCACCTGACCCCGAATGGTGTTCTACACGTCAACCACTACGCTTACCCTCGCATGATTACGACGGCGGCGCTGGCGTGGAAGCGGATGGGACGCACCGATTTTGCGCGCCACGTGGTCGTCTATTCGATGCCCTCGCAGCCCACGCTGCCGACGATGTTGATCAAGATGCAGCCATGGACGGTCGCAGAAATCAACGAATTGAATTCTTTCCTGATCCAGCCGGATGCGGACCCAAAGAATTTGTTCACAATGGTCGAGAATCCGTTCGATCCAACCAAGAGTTTCCTGTCGCCCGACTTTTATTTCGGCGATCTTCCGGACGAGGTTGCCGACAAGGCCCTGGTCGCCGTGACGCCGCGCACCGACGACAAGCCGTACTTCGCAATGATGCGCAAGTCCTTTGACATGCTGACGCCTGATCGGGCCCATTATCTCGACGAGGGTTCGGCCTGGATCATTAATTCGGAGGTCATTGCGACGCACGGGATCCCGATGGACATCATTCACTTGATTCTTACCGGCATTGCGTCGATGTTCTACATCGTGGTCTTCGTCCTCCTTCCGCTGCGCTCCTCGAGCATCGGCAGGCAAAGGGACATCGGCGCGGGATCCCTGTTGACTTACTTCTCTTGCCTGGGCGCAGGATTCATCACGATTGAAATTGTTTTCATTCAAAAGTTTACCCACTTGATCGGCAGCCCGTTGTACACGTACTCGACCGTGCTGTTCACCATGTTGATCAGCGCAGGCATCGGCAGTGCCGCGTCCGAGAAGTTTGGCATCACGGCGCAACGGCGCTGGATGATGCCATTCATCATGATTCTCGGTTTGGGCGCGGCTTTGACGCTCGCCTATCCCGCGCTTTCGCATTTGGCGCTGGAGCTGCCGATATTCGGCCGCGTCCTGGCCTCCGCAGCGATGATGTTCCCGGTTGGTTTCTTCCTCGGTATGCCGTTCCCGCTGGGTATTTTGGCGATCGTGAACAAGCCTCGCCCGGTGGTCGCCTGGGCCTGGGGCATGAACGGGCTTTTCACGGTCGTGGGCGGCTTCCTGAGCATGCTGATCAGCATGGCATTCGGTTTCAACCTGGCGATCGTGTTTGCGCTCGCGCTGTATGCCGTCGCATTCGCGGTTTTCAAGCGGTTGCAGGGCGCTGAGGCGACGGTGACGGCGCCGATGCTTTCCGGAGCTCCGGTTACGTCGGTCTGACGGAACAACCGGCGCGTTCAGGAATGGCCGCGATGGCTGGCGTGCCGATGAACCACCGCAATGACATCGACGGGCTGCGGGCGATCGCAGTCACGTCGGTTCTTTTCTATCACGCGAATTCTGCGTGGCTGCCGGGCGGCTTCGTCGGCGTCGACATATTCTTCGTTATTTCCGGCTATCTGATCTCGGGGATCATTCTCGGCGGGATCGATCGCGGTACGTTCAGCTTCGCCGATTTCTACGCCCGCCGGATCAAGCGCATCTTTCCCGCGCTGCTACTGGTATTGCTGACGGTCAGTATTGTCGGCTGGTTTTGCCTGTTCAGCGACGAATTTGAACGCTTGGGCAAACATGTGGCGGCCGGGGCAGCATTTCTATCCAACATCATTCTTTGGAAGGAGGCCGGCTACTTCGATCCTGTCAGCGACTTGAAACCCTTGCTGCATTTGTGGTCGCTCGGCATCGAAGAGCAGTTCTACTTGATTTGGCCGCTGCTGTTCTTTCTGCTCGCCAAGGCACGGAGAAGCCCCCTGGCGGCGATTGGCGCAATCACCCTGGGGTCGTTCGCGCTGAACCTCCATTGGGTCAAGGACTACGAGGTTAGAACGTTCTACCTGCCAGTCACGAGGTTTTGGGAACTCTCCCTGGGATCTATGCTCGCCTATGCCCAGGTGCTTGGCATCAAGCGATCAGGTACCGTTATCGGACGAATTTCAAATTTGTTGGCCGGCGGTGCGTCGCCGACCGGTCGAAATCTGATGGCCGCTGGCGGCTTGGGCCTGCTCGTCGTAGCGCTGGTCGCGTTGACCAAGAACGATCAGTTTCCGGGTTGGTTTGCTGCATTGCCGACGGTCGGCACGTTCTTGCTCATCGCCGCCGGCAATCGCAGCTGGATCAATTCCCGCGTGCTCGGAAATCCGTTGATGATCTGGGTCGGGCTCATCAGTTATCCGCTCTACCTGTGGCATTGGCCGCTGCTGTCTTTCCAGCGGATCTTAAGTCCAAGCCGGCCGACGGCAGGGGTAACCCTGCTCACGCTGGCCCTTGCGGTCGTCCTGGCGTGGCTCACGTATCGATACGTAGAACGGCCGATCCGCACCAGTCGGACGCGGCTGCGCCCATCTCTGGCGCTGATGGCCGGAGTTTCGGTCATCGGCATCATCGGGTTATTGGGATTCCGGGATCGGATCGCGCCGCGGTCCGCATCCTATGGTCTCGAGAAGATCATTACGGCGTCGAATGCCATGTTCTTCCCGGGCCCGAATCTGGTGCAGTTGACCGATGAGGAAGTTCCGATCCGGGGGCAGGGCAGGAACGATCCGGCCGTATTGCTTTTGGGTGACAGTGAGATGGAACAATACTACCCGCGGATCGATTGGCTGTTGACGAATCATCCGCTGCAGACGAGGCGGATCATCTACTCGACTCATGGCGGCTGTGCGCCGATTCCATACGTTCGCGAGAATCATCTTCCTTGGTGCAATGGGCTCGTCGACCGGAATATCAAGCTGGCGGCAGATCCGGCGATCGATACCATCGTCATCGCGGCGGATTGGACCGGATACTTCATTTCGGCGGACCCCGCCGTATTCTGGACTTATTACTACGATCACGACGGAACACGCGGCGAGTTGCGGGGCGAGTTGGGATCGAAGGCGACCGACGAAGCCCTAGGGGGCTTCGAACGGATGATTTCGCACTTCACCGCGATGGGGAAGCGGGTATTTATCGTTCTTCCGAACCCAACCGGAAAAACATTTTCGCCGATTAGAATGGTTGAACGCACTCCGACCGATTTCAACTTCCGCATCCGCGAGCCATACGTTTCGGCACCGAAACTCGTTGCAACGATCAGTCCGATCGTTGATCGACTCAAGGCGATTGCCTCGCGCACCGGCGCTCATCTGATCGATCCAATCCCGGTGTTGTGCGGAAGCGCGCGATGCCCGCTGACCACCGCGGACGGATTGCCAATCTATAGGGATGCCGCTCACCTGAACCCGCTTTTTGTGCGCAATCACGTGCGGTATCTCGATGATATTTTCATCGCAAGCGGCACACAGGTTTCGAACGATGCGCATCAAGAAATGCGCTCCCCGGCTCCATGAGCGGCGCCGGACACTCGTCGTGTCATTGACGTGAGCTGGGTCGCTACCGTATGGGCTGCATCGAGATCGCCCGCGCTACTCGCAACTTCGGCATTCGCCCTCGGAGGAGTCGGGTTTGCACTGGCGCAGCTTTTGTTTGCCAAAGCCCTCGCGCCCAACGAGTTCGCCATCATCTCTTTGGTGCTTGCCATCAACCAGATCGGTTCCGCGGCGGGTACGCTTGGCATCGAGGTGCCGATCAACCGTCACCGGATTCCGGCGACCCGCGCGCTTCTGGCCAGGACAATCGCGTTTGCCGCACCAATCGCCGCCGTCAGCGGAATCATCGGCGCCAGTGGGTATGGGATCGGGCCCGTCGTGGGACTGCTGATTTGCGCAACGATTATTGCAAGTTCAGCCAACATGGTTGCCTCGGCGTTATATCGATCGACGCGCCAATTCGTTCCAGGGTTGCTGCTGACCCAGCTGCAAAATTACGCCTTGTTGGCGATCGCGGGGGTCGCATTGATCATGCTCTTGCCGTCGGCTGCAGCGCTGACTGCCATTATCGCGATTGCGTACGGTGCGGGTGCGAGCGTCGGATGGATGGCATTGCTGCGCCGCGATCGGGCCGCACCCCAGGCACCGCCAAGCGGGGCCTATATCACCGAGGGACTGTTCACGCTGGGGTTCAACATCGCCACCATGATCATGTTTCAATTTGAAAGACTCATCATACCGCGCAGTCTGACGATGAACGATCTGGCCGTGTTTTCCGTCGCCGCGGCGCTGGCGGCATCGCCGTTCCGAATGCTGCAGATTGGTGTGGGGTACACTCTGCTGCCGCGACTGCGTGCGTGCCAGAACGTGCTGCAGATCAAGTTGCTGCTGATCAGGGAGGCCGTGCTTGTTGCGGTATCGACGGTGGGGCTTATCGGCATCGTTTGGCTGGTAACCCCTCAAGTTCTAGCGGTATTCTTGAAGGGCCGGTATCACCTCGGCAACGCCTTGTTGGTGGCAATCTTTGCCGTCGGCGCGATCCGGATTGTGTCGGCGTTTGCCGTATCCTGTGTGCAGGCGCTGGGGCATAAGAAGCAGTTTCGACAGCTCACGATCTGGTCTTGGCTCAGTGTGGCGGTAAGCCTCGGTGGTGCATTGGTGTGTGGCCGTTTCGGCCTCGAGGGCATCGTCTATGGGGTAGGGGTAGGGTGGCTGTTGCTGACGCTCGTTGCATCGCTCATTGCCTCGTCGCTGATTCGGGCAAGAAATGCCGCATCGACCGGCTAATCGATGCTTGCACGCGACCGGTGGATCGGGTACGCCGAAAGTGAACCATCGCTTTGCCGGGTGCGACAAACGTGAAGGAAAAAAAGAATATGTCACGAATGACCGGAGGACATTGCAGTGGGCGGTGAAACGGCGTTGGCGGCGACTCAATTGCGGCAGATAATTCTGGTAAGATTATGAGCCGCCAAATAGTCTTGGTGTGATACGCGGCCGTAGCATAAGACGCGGGTTCAACTCGCCCCGGTTTTTTTGATTCCATCCGATCCCAGTAAATTTCTATGAGCGCAATCGCGGGAATTGTTGGGCGGGGCAGCATTGACGAAGTGCGTCAAATGATCGCGCGCATGTCCTACCGGGGCCCAAATCAGAGAGTATGGAGTCCGGCGGCGAATGTGTACTTTGGCGAAGTCGGATATGACGTCGGTAGTGACGACCAAGACGCAATTGCATCGACCACGCCCCCAGCACGACTTGTTCGTTCCGACACAGTACGCGAGAAATTCGCTGACGAGCTGAAACGAGATCTCTTCGGTTGCCTGCGCTCATTGCGCGAGGATTTCGCGTTTGCAGCGGTCAGCGACCGGAGCGGCCGTTCGGTCGTGCTGGCCGTAGATCAGATGGCGTACCGATCAATCTACGTCATGCGTCTTGAAGATCGCTGGGTGTTTGCTACCGAGATAAAGGCGTTGCTGGCGCTCAGCGATTGTGCGGCGAGGGTTAATCGCGATGCGCTGCAGTACTACCTGCGGATTGACAGAACGCCTCGAGAGGAATCGCTCTTGTTGGGGGCGCGGCGCCTTGTCCGCGGCCAGGTGCTGCGGCTGGAGGACGGGAAATGCAGCATTGAGTGCTATTTCGATCCTGCAGCCGTCGAATCGGTGGGCTCTCGGCAATGTTCCGCACGCACGATACGAGAGCAACTTGAGGCGATTGTCATTAGACAGCTATCCGGTCGTGCCCGCGTTGCCGTTACGCTAAGCGCGGGTTTCGATTCCACTTCGCTGGTGGCGCTGGTCAGGCATGTTCGACCCGATATCGAGATCGCGAGCTACACAATTGGTTATGGGGCGGACGATCCCGAGATTCTGGGTGCCAGGCGCACTGCGGAATACTTCAAAACGGAACATCATGAGTCGTTCCTGAGCAATTCCGAACTCGAGATTCTATTGCCGCGGTACGTTTGGCTGACGGAGGATCTGACCGGTCGAGGCGAGGCGATCTTGCAGCAGAAGATCGCTGGAACGGTGGCTGAAAAGGACAGATTGGTCATGGCGGGTCATTGTGCGGATTCGCTTTTTGCCGGAATGCCGAAGCACAGGCTTCTGTGGATTGCCGATCGAAGTCCACCGCCGATTCGCGGCGCTTTGCGTGAGTTGTTTCTCTACACGCAAACTAGAGTGGTACCGAAGTCCTGGTTGGGGCGACGTTTGGTGAAGTTGGCGCAAGGCGAGGAGCCCTCGGAGGGCTTGAGGGTTCTCGGTTCGCATACTCCCGTATGGTCGGAGCAAATGTCAACGCTAGATGGCTACCGCGCTGACATGTGGCATGCGCACACGTTTCGCTATCATGAGCCGGCGGAAGATGGCTCCGGCATGTCGATGTTGCTGCCATTTGCCGATCCGGAACTCCGCGATTTCGGTTTGCGCTTGCCGGGATCGAGCCTGGTGGGTGTTCGCCAGCAGAAACGCATCCTGCGCGAGTCCATGGCGGATCTCTTGCCGGAATTTCTGTTGCGCCGTCCGAAGGCAATTCAGGGGCTGCGGCAGGGCTATGAATTATTTAACACGCTCAAGCACCTTGCCGAATCGCTCGACCTGGATCGAAGTCTGGCGGATCGCGGATTGATTGAGCGCGGCGTCGCCAATTCGTTCATCCAGGGACGGGATGGACCGTACACGAAGGCCACTTTAAAAGACCTTTGGGGATTGATTTGCACGGAGTTTTGGATGCGCACTTTTTGCGATCAGCGCGGCACGGCGCCCGTGGAGTTGGCCGCGCGATAGCTGCGCCGCCGGGGCGCATGAGTGAACGCTAGAACTGCCAGTAAAGAAATTCGCTGACGCCGCCCAAGTGCAGCACTGCCACGACGGTAGTGACGGTAACGGCAAGCAACCACACGAAAGACATGCTCCACCGCAAGTGAAGCGCCGGGCCATGCTTATAGGGCTGTTGCAAGTCGACACCGGTCGCCGGAGTCGCAGCCGACAGAATTTGCAGTGTGTTCGGGCAAAACCAGGCGACGGCGAGTAGACCGGCAATCCAGCGGGCGAGCGCTCCGAAATGCACGTCGGGCGGTGCGATCTGTACCACGAGCGCCTTGGCAAGACCGGCAAAGTGTCCCAGATGAACCATGGTCGCTTCCGGCATTGCGATGCCGTGCCTGCCAATCATCCCGGCAAGCACATTCCAGGCGGATGTCATGGTATCGGACTTGAAGAACACCATCGCACTGACGACTGCAACGAACGTGAGCATGAACGACGCCGAATTGATCAGGAAATCGTAGCGTTGATGATTCGGCCAATAGCGGCGCGTCAGCAATATCCACAGATGATTGATCGAAAGAAAGATTCCATGCAAGAATCCCCAGAATATAAAAGTGTAGCCGGCGCCATGCCAAAGCCCGGATATGCCCATCGTGAATAAGGTCGGAAGCATCAGCACCGTGACGAATGCCCCGGGTGGAGTATTCCGGCCGCTCACACCCTTCAATCCCTTGGCCATTCGTCGCCGCGTCAGCCACAGGCTCAACGGATTGTAGATATACGCCGTCAGAAAGCGGGTGAGCGTCAGGTGCCAGCGCAGCCAGAAATCGATGATGCTGTTGGCACGCAGCGGCGAATTGAAATTGGCCGGCAGAGTGACGCCGAAGAGCCGCGCGATCCCGATTGCCATGTCCGAGTAACCGGAGAAATCGAAATAGATCTGCAGCGTAAAGCCAATCGCGGCCATCCATGCGTAGAGCATTGTGATCGGATGGCCGCCCGCGGCGTCCGCATAGATCGAGGACACCATCGGCGAAATACCGTCCGCAAGTACGACCTTCTTGAACAGTCCCGCGAAGAACAGCGTGAGTCCGACCGCGACGGCAGATCCGTCGAATCGGCAGGGTGCCGCCTGGAATTGCGGCATCACCTCACGATAGTGGACGATGGGACCGGCGATGAGTTGGGGGAAAAATAGCACAAACAGGCAGTAGTCTCGCAGCGTGAATTCTTTGACTCGCCCGGCGGCGACGTCGACCAGGAATGCGATTTTCTGAAACGTAATGAACGAAATGCCAAGCGGCAGAATGATGTGATCCAGAACGTAACCCGTGCCGGCGACGTCATTGACCGCGCGCACCAGAAAGTTCGCGTACTTGAAATACCCGAGGAACATCACATTGAAAGCGATTCCCACGACAAGCACCGCGCGCGCTGCCGCAGGCTTTTGCCCGGCTCCCAAGCGCAACAGCAACCGCGCCAATGCGTAATTGATGAGTATCGACGGCGCGATCAACGCGACATTCAGCGGTCGCCACCAGGCGTAGAACGCGAGGGAGGCGAGAATCAACCAACCGATCGCGAGCGATTTCGACCGCGATCCCAACATATAGAAGGCGATCGCGGTGATCGGTAGGAAGAAAAAAACGAACTCGTATGAGTTGAACAGCATCAGCGACGGTTCATTTGCCGCGCAGCGCCTTGAGGCGCCGCACGATGGCGCCCACGTCTTCGAAGGATTCGACATCGGCGACGCCGAACTTGACGCGAAACTCCATTTCGATCGACGCGATGAAACTGATGTAGGTGAATGAATCCCAGCCTTCGACGTCGCTCCGACGGGTGGCGGCCGTCAGCACGATTGAATCATTATCGAGTAGATCGCCGAGCGTGCGGCTCATGGTGGAAAGGATTTCCGAATCTGTTGTCATAGCTGCGGCGTCCGGCTGATGTGAGTGGATTGAGGGCGATAGGAATCGACCGCGAGCTGCCACAGCGTCGTTTCGCCGGCGTCCGAATCGATTTTGACGAAACCGAGGCGCTCGTACAGATCCCGAACCACGGCATTTTTCGGAGTCGGGATGTATTTGCCGCGCAATATGCCGGCGCCGCGTTCGCGCGCCGTTTCAACGGCGATATTCATGACCTCAAACTCGAGTTCCCGGCCAAACACACGGCAGCTCATCACCCACGTGTCGATGTCGAGAACACCGGATTGCGGGCCGTCCGGTCGCATGATCATCGTACTGACCAGGCCGTTGTCCCCGAATCGATCGATGAGACGGAATTGGAGCACGATGTTGGCGCCATCCTTGCAAAATTCCGTGACTTGTTCCAGCGAATGACGCTGAGTGGTCGGATTGAATTGATTGGTCTTGTTGATGAGCTGCGCGACCCTCGGTATATCGACGTCTTGGACGGTGCCATAGACGGTGAACATGTTCAAGCCAGCGAGGAAGTCGTCAAGATCATGCGAAGAGCTCCGGTCGGCTTTACGAATCATATTTTCGGTATATCGTTGCGCGCGTTCTCGATCGTCCGCCGTGAATGCGGAGGTCTCGAAGTATCCCGCCTGCGCGATGCATTCGACATATCCGGCCACGTCGTCCGGCAGTTCCGGAACGGCGATCATGGGCAACGCCTCGCGCACTGCGGCACGTTCCGCCGGGTTGTCGTCGATGAACACCAGGCTGTCGATTCCGAGGTTGAGCTTCGCGGCGATCGTGCGAAGGTTTTCGGGCTTGGGCTGCCAATTGGCGGCAAAACAGGCAAAATCCTTGCGTCGCAGAATCATTTCGGGGTGTTCGTCGACCGCGCGGCTCGCGATATCGGGGTCGTTCTTCGAGCACACGGCGAGTACGATACCGCGCTCCGTCAAATCTTTGGCGTAGCGCTGCAGCGCGAGATGCGCCTCGCCCCGGGCCGTGCCTTCGCCGAGGACGATGCCCTGAATGCCGTCATCGCCGATGACCCCGCCCCACAGGGTGTTGTCGAGATCGAGGACGAGGCATTTCTTTGATAATCCGCGCTGCGCAGCCACGAACCGCACCAGGCGCTCGCCGTACTCCGGTACGGCGTGCGGGGCGATCTGCATCTTGGCCTGCAGCCAGAGCTTGCACTCGAACCACCGATCGAGGCCGGTCCGTTCGGCTGCGAGCGCAAGATCGAAAATGTGCACTTGAGCGTTCGCAGCCGCGTCGATAACGAGTTCGTTCAGGCGCCGTACGAGGCGCGCCGGGGAACCGGGTACCCGGCGTTCGAAACTGCCGAACAGCGGCGCCGAGGTATCGAGGAATGTCTGCTGAATCACCGTAGCGCCGAATGCTTCGCGCGCGCGCGACCAAAGCCCCTGCAAGTCTTGGACGCCACGCTGCAAAGCGAGTTCCGCTTCCTCGCTGGTACTGCCGAGGGCGATCGGTGCAATGATTTCGCGCGCCGCCAGCGACAGTACGACGTATTCCGGGTCGAATTCGAGCAGGGCGGGGCTGGGTTCACAGAGATCCTGTCGATATTGCCCATACGATCCCAGCCAGGAGCGGATCGACAAGCCATGACGCAAGCCCGCAACGCGGATTCCGGGGATCAAATGATCGACCGTCGAGGAACCGAGCAACGCCAGGCGCACCGCCGGTGATTGGCGTTCTGCAATGCGGATTTGTTGCAGTGCACGATCCAATTGCATCGTTTCCAATGCGTTCAATCGATGTCGGCTGAGGCCAACCAGCGCAGCGAAAACCTCCTCAGGAGGCTGGCGCAGCGCACCACGCAGCTTGTCTCTAAATCCGGAAATTTCAGGAAGCCAAAGCATAAAGTGATTATCGCGTACGCGGAGCCGCGAGACAGCGACGTATATCCGGTTCGGCCAGCTCGAAAAACGCCGCCGACCAGCGCACGGCACTGGCGGCATTGAGGTGTGAGCGATCGAACGTCGTCAGCCCGGGGACTCGCGGAGAGATGAATTTAACACCGACCCTCTGCGCCAGCGCTTCGGCCTGGGCGCGTTTCGTGGCCTCGGTCGGCACGATCGTAAACAGGACGCAGCTTCGGTCGACGGGGAAAGTTTGCAGGAACCGCTCCGCGGCGCCCACGCTATAGTCGAACGCCACCGAATCGATTGTTGGATCCTCCGAGGCCTCATAAGCTCCCGCATCGCCGCCTTGGCGCAAATAGTGGCCGGTGGCGATCGATCTATAAAAGGACTCGTTGTCCCCGCACACTTTCGGGAATGCGCCGCAAACCAGGCGATGCGGACCTTGCCAAAATTCCTTACGATGATAGCGGCCGAGCGCAGAGGGATCGTGCATCACGGCCTTAGCCGGTTCGGTTTGCCCAGGCACGAAAAATGTGTCCACGTTGACGATGAAGACCCGCGACTTCGGCGCAATCTTCTTCAGCAGTTGAATTTCGAAATTGACGTTTTCCCAATAAGCAAAACCCATGAGGTAGTGCCTGGCGCCGACGGCCACAAAGGAACGCCGGGTGGGCTCGCCGGAGAAACCGAATTGCATGCGGCTGTTGCCGAGCAATAACACGTCGGCGGATTGCAGATTCTCACGAACACCCGGAACAAGATCGAACCAAAACGCCCCGTGATCGAAGTCGCCGTACTCCGTGGCGGAACAGTACGCCAGGTATCGATCCGCACTATAGCCGCTTGCCGGGCACGCAAATGCCGAACGCGTGCGCACCGTATACGCATAGGTGCAAAGCGCCGCGACCAGAATTACGCTGATATAGGTGATTGGGCCAAAACGGTGCCCGGAGGCGTTATTCAAAAGCATTCCCGAAGATTCAATGGCGTGAGCCGGCGCATTCTGCCGGCTCACGCAGCGAAAATACAGTGTAGCACCCTCATTTCCGCCGGCTCAATTTCGAAGATCCTTGACGACCGCGGCGCGTCATGGGCATAGGAGGCAAACGCGGGGTTTCATTTGCGGCGGTCAACGACTCGTTGCAAGGCATCCAGCGTCTGCACGGCGGCGTGATGCCAGGTAAATTGTGCGGATCGGGCGAGACTCTGGGTGCTCATTTTCTTTCTCAAGGTCTCGTCAAGCGAAACGAGCTGCATCTTCTTCGCCAAATCATCCGTATCCATCGAATGCGCCATCAGTGCGGCTCCTTCGGCAACGTCCGCGCTGCCCCCCTGATCGGCGACGATCAGGGGCCGACCGCAGGCCATGGCCTGCAGGACCGTATTAGGGCAGCCTTCGTAGACGCACGGGTTGACAAACAGATCCGCCGCGCAATAAAGAAAATGCATATCCGCAAAGGGCACAAAGTCAAGAAAGCGGACGCCGCGGAAGTCCGCATCGGCCCCTTCAGCATGCCTCAAATAGGCTTCGATCTGTCTACCCGCGAACACCAATTCGTGGGGAATACGATCGCGTATTTTCGTGAATGCGCGATAAGCGATCTCAGGGCTCTTGCCTGCGAAAAACCCCGCTCTCTCCATGCCGAAGTGCAGCACCCGCGATACGACCAGAATGAATGGACGTGACAATGCATATCGATTTCGAAATTCTTGCAATGCGGCCGGATCATGCGAGGGAGCGAATCTCTCGTCCGCCGCCGAATAGGTCACTGTCGAATGTTCAATGGGCAATTTCAACACGCGGCGATTTTCCTCCAGGATAAAGCGGGAATTGGGGAATACGTGCGCACAACGGCGGATCGATAGGGGGATCATGATGCGCTGATAGAGCGCATCCCATCGCTCGTATTCCTCGCGGCGCGTAAACCACGACGGCTCCTGTAATCCCATCGTGACCGGGCATGGGCTGATCAGGGGCGCAAAGAATTTGGTGTTGAAGATTACGTCGGCTCCTTCTTTCCACGCGACCCACGGAACAGCGCACTGGTCCCAGAGTAGCGGATATTTCACGCGAACCAACACTTCCTTGACGTTCGAATACGCGGCGAAGCGACCAAGCCACTTTTCGGTCTGATAAATCAGAACAAACTTGACGGCCGGGGCCGCCTCCACCATCGCACGAGCCATCCCGTCGACAAGCGCACGAAAGCCGCTGTCTTTGTCCATTGCGCGCATCATGATCGCAATTTTCATTTTAACGTGCGGCTCCGTGTCGCCATCGATTCAAGGGGATGTCTGAAGGTCGGCATTCTACATCGCCCGGGCACCGAGCCATGGACGCAGTTCGAGGGTTTGCCAAGCTTGCCGCGGTTCTGCGTGCTGATTCGATTGGCGCACATTCAGCCGTGGCGGCAACCGGGGCGTGGCAATCCTTCGAGCATCGCGATTGGGCGCCGCCGTTGGGCATCTGTGATTGCGCTCACAGCAGGAATAAGGGGGGGTTGGTATATCGTAAAAGGGCATGTTGTCATCGGCGTGTCTTTGCGCTGGAGGGACGAGCGAGTCGAATTAAAGTGACTTCTTCAATCGGATCTATTAGCAAATGTGTGGCATCGCGGGGTTGGTGGGGTCGATAGAGCGGCATCCGGCCGCGATGGATCGTTTGCTGGACTCCATTGCACATCGAGGGCCGGATGATGTGGGCCGCTATGCCGATGATTTCGCGGCGCTCGGGCAGCGGCGGCTGTCGATCATTGATCTTGCGAGCGGCCACCAGCCATTACGTAACGCAAAAAAGACGCTTTGGCTCGTCGCGAACGGAGAGATTTACAATTATAGGGAGCTGCGCACGGATCTCGAAGCGCGGGGACATCAGTTCCTGACCCAAAGCGACTGTGAATCAATTTTGCATCTCTACGCAGAATACGGCGAGGATTGCGTATCGCACCTGCGCGGCATGTTTGCCTTTGCAATTTGGGACACAGAAAAGAAGGTCCTGTTCGCAGCGCGCGATCATCTGGGTCAAAAGCCGTTTTTCTATTCGAATCATGACGGGTGTTTCGCATTTGCCTCCGAGATAAAGGCGCTTGTTTCCGCGGACTCGTCGTTGCGCAGGATGAATCTTGAGGCGTTGGATCAATATTTGGCATTACGCGTAATTGCCTCGCCGCGAAGCATGTTCGAGGGCGTTCACAAGTTGCCACCGGGACACGTTCTTACCGTTCGCCCGAACGAAATACACCGCGTGCGACGGTATTGGGATCTGCATTATTCGCCAAAGCTGCAAGGTTCCAAAGATGACCTCACCGATGCGCTGGAGGCGGAAATTTTGGTAGCGTTGCGCCAGCACCTCGCCAGTGATGTCCCGGTGGGCGCGTTTCTGAGCGGCGGAATGGATTCGAGCCTTATCGTTGCGATGCTGGCGCGCCACTGCGGAGGGAAGGGCTTCCCGACGTTCACGCTGAGCGTACCGCACGCTCGCTACGACGAGTCGCGCTACGCACGGCGGGTCGCAAAGCAATTTGGCACCGATCACCATGAAGGAGCGCTTGAACTAAATTTGACCGAAATGCTGCCCACCCTCGTGTGGTATCTGGACGAACCGTCCGATGCGCTTGCATTGTGCACCTACGAATTGGCGAAATTCACGCGGCGACACGTAAAAGTGGTGATTGGCGGGGACGGCGGCGATGAATTATTCGGCGGTTATGATCGATATTACGGCTATAGCTACGCAGGAGCGTATGCGCGAGTGCCGGCGGCGCTGCGCCGTGGGGCCGTTGAACCGTTGCTCGCGCTCTTGCCGTCCGGTGGATGGTATAAGAGCCGAAGTCATCAGATGCGTTGGCTGCATCGGATGTCTTTCCTAAGCGGAGGCGCGCGCTACTCGGGGAGCCTGTCATATTTTTATTTCGATCAGGCCGCCCGCCGGGAGTTGTTCACGGATTCGACTCGTGAGGCACTGAATGGATTCGACCCCGAGGATTGCATAAAGGATCCATTTGATCGAATCGACGCGCAACCGCTCGATCGCATGCTTTATGCGGACGCGCAGGTCAGGCTGCCGGACCATCCGGTGATGATTACCGATAGAATGACCATGGCTCACGGTCTTGAAGCGCGAAGCCCCTTCATGGATCATCGATTGGCCGAGTTTGCAGCCCGATTGCCGTGTGATTTGAAGGTGCGCGGTATGGCTCCGCGATATCTGCAAAAGCGCCTCGCCGCGCGCTATCTGCCGAAATCGCTGCTCGCGAGACCCAAGCAGGGATTTGCGTCGGCCATGCCGTACTTGTTGCACGATGAATATCGGCGGCTCTATTCCACTGTTTTGCCCCGCTCACATCTCGTGGCCGACGGATTCCTGCGCGTGGAACCCATGCAGCGCCTGGTGTCGGAGCATTTGTCCGGACGGGTCGACCACGGCAACCGGTTGTGGCTCCTGCTCAACGCGGAGATCTGGTACTTGATGCATATCAAGGGTATGTCCCGGGAGCAGTTGCGCCGCGACCTGACGTGCTAATGTCAACGGAGTGCGTTCCGGACGTTTGTTCCGCCGCTGTCGTAGATCATGAATCGCTGTGAAAAATGAATCAAATCCGCCTGATTTACCGTACACTTGCGGCGGAAATTCGTGCGTATACGCAGGAGAATCGACAGGATATGCGACGTCGCCAACTCACGGCAAATATCGAGCCTTTTGATTCGTTTTGGGAAGCGCCGGACGACATTGAAAAGGGCTATCGTAGTTTTTACTTATTTTATAAGGATAACTACGCCAAGTTCTTCCCGACCGACAAACTGGCCGATATTTTGTGCGTTTCGTGCGGGCCAGGATATGGGGTAAATCTATTATCGGACCTCGGGTTTACGAAGGTTCTCGGCATCGATTCGTTCGCCGACAAAATAGCGTACGCGGAACAACGCAAGCTCAATTGCCGCACGGCGTATGCGTTCGATTTTCTGGAAGATAGCGCGGATTCGGCTTACGATCTCATTTTTGTCGAGCAGGAACTGAATCATCTGACGAAATCGGAAATTCTCGATTTTCTCGCCCTATGCAAGCGCAAGCTGAAACCCGGGGGACGATTGATCTGTTTTGCGCTGAACGGGGCCAATCCGATCACCGGTGCCGAGGCCTTGGCGCAAAACTTCGATCATCAAAATACGTTTACCGAGTACACCTTCAATCAGGTTCTTAAGCATACGGGATTCGATGGAATCCGCGTGTTCGATTTGAATCTCTACGTCTTCTACTCCAATCCGTTTAACTATGTGGCGATGGCGGCTGCGGCAATGTTGAAGTTCTTTTTTCGA
>Ga0209048_10000452_pt1 | contig 43869 bp, 39 predicted proteins | sample FrelakmetCRP12CR_FD_187146 | JGI IMG/M metagenome (GOLD analysis project Ga0209048, IMG submission 187146) | Freshwater lake sediment microbial communities from the University of Notre Dame, USA, for methane emissions studies - CRP12 CR (SPAdes)... | ecosystem: Environmental > Aquatic >...
CACCTGACGAAGCGCTACGGCCGTATAACCGCGGTGGACGACGTGACGTTCCGGGTCGAGCGCGGGGAGATCCTCGGCTTTCTCGGGCCGAATGGGGCCGGCAAGACGACGACGATGCGTGTTCTGACCGGGTACATGCCGGCCACCGCGGGTCGGGCCATCGTGGCCGGATTCGACGTCTTCGAGCAGCCGCTCGAGGCGAAGCGCCGCACAGGGTACCTGCCCGAAACACCGCCGCTCTACCCCGAGATGCCCGTCCGCGAATACCTCGATTTCGTCGCCCGCATCAAGGGGGTCCCGGCGGGAGAACGCAAGGGCCGCGTGGATACCTCGATGGAGAAGGCGCGCGTCACCGACATGGCCGCGCGGCAGTGCGGCAAGCTCTCGAAGGGCTACCGCCAGCGCGTCGGCCTGGCCCAGGCGCTGCTGCACAACCCGGACGTGCTGATCCTCGACGAGCCCACGGCGGGCCTCGATCCCAAGCAGATCATCGAGACTCGCGAACTCATCAAGAAGCTGGCCGGCGACCACACGATCATCCTCAGCACGCACATCCTCCCCGAGGTTTCCCAGACCTGCCAGCGTGTGGTGATCATCAACCGGGGCCGCGTCGTCGCGGTCGATTCGCCGGCCAACCTGACGCGCCGCCTCGGGGGCGCGCAGACGATGTATCTCCAGGTCGATGGCAGTTCCGACGGGGCGCCGACTGCCCTCGGGCGGGTCGCGGGAATCACTCGCGTAACCGAGGTGGACCGACAGGACGGCGTCGTCGGCTACGAGGTGGAAAGCGATGCGGGCCAGGACCTGCGCCGGGAAATCGCCCGCGCCGTGGTGACGTCCGGCTGGGGCCTCCTCGAGCTGCGGCCCGTCCGCGTGAGCCTGGAGGACATCTTCCTGCAGTTGACGACGGAGGAGCAATCCGGGGAGGCGACGATTCAATGACGAACATCCTCGCGATCGTACGCAAGGAGTGGAAGGGGTACTTCGCGTCGCCGATCGGCTACGTCGTGATCGGGATGAACGCGGTCGTCTTCGGCTTCTTCTACTTGCTGTATCTCAGCTACTTCATCAGGCAGAGCATGCAGGGCCCCCAGATGGGCGGCGGCCCGATGAACGTCAACCTGCAGATGATTCGTCCCGTGTTCGACAACTCGATGGTCGTCGCCCTGTTCGTGGTGCCGCTCATCACGATGAGGACCTACGCGGAAGAGAAGCGGTCCGGCACGATCGAGCTGCTGATGACCTCGCCGGTCACCGACTTCCAGATCGTGATGGGGAAGTTCCTGGGCGCGATGTCGCTGTACGCCGCCATGCTCGGTATAACGGTGATTCACATAGGCGTGCTGTTCGCCTACGGCAATCCGGAGTGGAAGCCGATCCTGACCGGTTACCTCGGCCTGCTGCTGATCGGCGCGTGCTTCGTGTCGGTCGGCCTGCTGTTCTCGAGCATGACGAAGAACCAGATCGTAGCCGGCATGTTCACCTTCGCCTTGCTGCTGTTGCTCTGGGCCATCGGCTGGGTCGGGCCGTTCGTGGGGCCCACCCTCGAGCGGCTGACCACGTATCTCTCGCTGACCGGCCACGTGGACGACTTCCTCCGGGGCGTCGTGGACAGCCAGCACGTCGTCTATTACCTGAGCTTCATCACCTTCGGTCTGTTCCTGACGGCCAAGGCGGTCGACAGCGAGCGGTGGCGGGGGTAGCCCACGATGTTGAAACGAGCACTCGATACGATCCTGTGGCTGGGCGTCGCGCTCGTGCTGGCGGCGGTCGCCGTGTTCTTCCTGAAGGCCGAGTGGCAGCCGTATCCACGCTGGCTGGCGGCAGGCGGCCTGGTCTGCCTCCTCATCTTCTCGCTGAGCCAGTGGCGCGAAATGGCGGGGGTGTTCGCCGGCCGATCGACGCGCCTCGGCACGATTTCGACTGCCAGCGTGCTCGTGGTCCTCGGCATCCTCTCCGCGATCAACTACATCTCGTCGCGCGAGCACAAGCGCTGGGACCTGACCTCCACCGGCCAGTTCACGCTGTCGCCGCAGTCGATCAAGGTGCTTCGGAGCCTGGACGCGCCGCTGAAGATGACGGCGTTCGCGAGGGACAACGAACTCCCGGCGCTTCGCGACCGGCTCGGCGAATACGAGTACGTGTCCAAGAACGTGACGACCGACTTCGTCGATCCCGACAAGAAGCCCGCGCTCGCCCGCCAGCTGCAGATCCAGTCCTACGGCACCATCGCGGTCCAGTACAAGGATCGGATCGAGCGGGTCACGGGCAGCTCCGAACAGGACCTGACGAACGGGATCATCAAAGTCGTCACGGGCAAGGAGCGGAAGGTCTACTTCACGCAGGGCCACGGCGAGAAAGACACGACCGGTGCCGAGCGCACCGGCTACAGCGGGATCGCCGCGCAGCTGGCTCACGACAACTACAAGATCGAGAAGCTGCCGCTCGCCCAGCAGAACGCCGTTCCGGCCGACGCCGCGGTGGTGATCGTGGCAGGCCCGAAGACCGATCTCCTGCCGGGCGAGGTCGACGCTCTGAAGGCGTACCTCGGCAAGGGCGGCAAGGTGATGCTGCTGCTCGATCCCCCGGACAAGCCGGACAGCCCGCCTCTGACCAACCTCATCGCGCTTGCCCACGACTGGGCCATGGACGTCGGCGACAATGTCGTCGTCGACGCCAGCGGCGTGGGCCGGCTGCTCGGGACGGACTACACCGTGCCGGTCGCGGTGACCTACCCGACACATCCGATCGTGCAGGGCATGGACCAGCTGACTGCCTTCCCGCTGGCCCGGTCGATCGCCCCCGTGACCAGCGGCGTCAACGGCCGGTACTCGCAGACGTTCGTCGAGACCAGCCCCAAGAGCTGGGCCGAGACGGACATGAAATCGATGCTCGCCGGCGCAGATCCCACGTTCGACGAGAAGAAGGGCGACAAGCGCGGCCCGATCTCGATCGCGGCCGCTGCCTCGGCGCCGGTCACCTCGACGCCCGGCGCGGAGAAGCCTGGCGAGGAGGCCGCCAAGCCGGAAACGCGCGTAGTGGTGTTCGGCGACTCGGATTTCGCCTCGAACGTGGCCCTCGGCATCAGCGGCAACCGCGACCTCTTCATGAACGCCGTCAGCTGGCTCGCGCAACAGGAGAACCTGATCGCGATTCGGCCGAAGGAGGCCGACGACCGACGGGTGATGATGACCGCCAGCCAGCAGTTTCAGGTGCTGCTCATGGCGATCCTGATCCCGCTCGCCGTCCTGGGCAGCGGCGTCTACGCGTGGTGGCGGAGGCGGTAAATGCGCGGAGTGAAATCGCTGCTCGTGCTGGTGGTGGTGCTGGCCGGCCTCGGCGCCTATGTTTACTTCGTCGAATGGAAGAAGCCGGAGGCCGGAGAAGCCGCCTCCGGCCCGAAGGTCTTCTCGGCCAAGGCGGACGCGATCGACGAGATCACGGTGAAGGCAGCCAATGGGGACCGGACCACGCTGGCGAAGACCAACGGCACCTGGCGCATCACCGAGCCGCTGGCGGCGCCGGCGGACGAAGCGGAGGTGTCGGGCCTCGTGTCGAACATCTGCGCCGTTGACAACACGCGAACGGTGGACGAGAACCCGGGCGATCTCAAGCAGTTCGGCCTGGCCGAGCCTCGGGTGGAGATCGCGTTCAAGACCGCCGGGAGCAAGCAGGCCCAGCGCCTGCTGATTGGGGACAAGACGGCGACGCTCGGCGACCTCTACGCGAAACTCCCGAACGAGAAGAAGGTGTTCCTGATCTCGGGGTCGTTCGACTCGACGTTCAACCGCAACACCTTCGACCTGCGCCTGAAGACCGTCCTCGTGTTCGAGCGCGACAAGGTAGACCAGGTCACCGTCCAGTCGGGCGCGACGACCGTCGAACTGGCGCGCTCCGCCAGTGAATGGAAGCTCGATAAGCCGTACCAGGCGCCGGCGGACTACGGCACCGTGGAAGGCCTCGTCGGCCGCGTGCAGTCGGCGCAGATGAAGTCCATCACGTCTCAGGAGGGCTCGGCCGATTTGAAGGCCTACGGGCTCGACAAGCCGGCAGCGACGGTCACGTTTGGCATGGGCAGCTCGCGAGCGACGTTGATGTTCGGGGCCAAGGCCGACGCCAGCACGGTCTACGCCCGGGACGCGTCGCGCCCGATGGTGTTCACGGTTGACTCGTCGCTCCTCGACGACGTGAAGAAACCGGCCGATCAGCTCCGCCGAAAGGACATCTTCGAGTTCCGTGCGTTCAACGCCACCTCGATCCAGATCACGCGCGGCGCCGACACGCTGTTCTTCGAGAAGGTGAAGGGCCAGGGCAAGGACGCGGCTGAGAAATGGCGTCAGACGCGGCCCGCCGCGAAAGACGTGGATGCATCGGCGTTCGACACCGTCCTGACGAAGTTGGCGAACCAGCGCGCTCAGTCGTTCGTCGAGACCGGCGGAAAGACGAAGACCGGGCTCGATTCGCCCGCCATGGTCGTCGTGGTTCGTTTCGACGATGGCAAGAAGGAGGAGAAGGTGACGTTCGGCCGCGCCGGCAGCGATGTGTATGCGGCGGTTGCCGGCCAGCCCGGCGCGGCGAAGATCGACACCACCGAGTTCGAGGACGCCGTCAAGGCGCTCGACGCCGTCAAATAGCCGCCTCCGCGCTCTCGCGCAACGGCGTGCCAAGGGCCACAGCGGGTCGGCCCGGGTTTGGCGCTGGATACGATATGGACGACAGCAGCCGAGCCGGGTTGACCCGGCTCGTCGCCGGCCTCACGCTCGGCCTCCTGATCTTCGGCGGCGCATGCGCTGCGAAGGCGCCGCCCGCGGCTGCTCCGCCGCCGTCCGCTTCCGCGGCCCGGCCGGCTGGCGCGCAGGCTCAGCCCGCGCCGCCGCTGCCGGCGCCTCCAGCGCCGCTCACCCCTGCGCCGGATTCAGCCGATGGGCTCCACGCCGAGCTCGCCCGCATCTTCGACGCGCCCGCGTTCGCCCGCATGCAGTGGGCCATCCTCGTCCAGTCGCTCGCGAGCGGCGAGATCGTCTACAGCGAGAACGCGTCGAAGCTGATGATGCCGGCGTCGAACATGAAGATCGTGACGCTGGCGGCCGCCGCCGAACGCCTTGGGTGGGACTTCGTCTACGAGACGAACCTGGTGACGTCTGGGCCCGTCGCCGGCGGCGTGCTCAAAGGGGACCTCGTCGTCGTCGGCAGCGGCGACCCGACGATCGGTGGGCGCGGCGGGAGCACGACCCGGGTGTTCGAATCGTGGGCCGACCGGCTGCGCGCGGACGGCATCACGGAGGTCGAAGGGCGTATCGTCGCCGATGCGCGCGCGTTCGAACGGCAGAGCCTCGGCGCCGGCTGGGCGTGGGACTACCTGGCGTCCGACTACGCGGCCGGCGTTTCGGCCCTCCAGTTCAACGAGAGCGCCGCCGTCGTCGCGGTCCACCCGGGTCCGTCCGCCGGCACGCCGGCGGTGATCGAGGTTCGGCCGATCGAAAGCGGGCTCATCCTCGATAAGCAGGTCATGACCGTCGCCGCTGGCGATCCGGACCTGGACGTGTCCCGGCTCACGGGTTCGAATCGTCTGATCGTGCGGGGAACCATCCCGGTGGGATCGAAGGAAGTGGTGCGGGCAACAACCGTGGACAGGCCCGCGCTGTACTTCGCGCGAGTGCTGCGTGCGACGCTCGTCGCGCGCGGAATCCGGGTCACCGGCGATGCGGGGGAATTCGAAGACGTGTTCCCCGTGCCACCGACCGCCCCGACGCGCGTCCTGCTCTCGCACCGGTCGGCGCCTCTCGCGGAATTCGCGAAGGTGATGATGAAGGTGAGCCAGAACCAGTACGCGGAAACGCTGCTGCGCACGCTGGGCGCTCAGTCGGGTCAGGGCACGGCCGCCGCTGGCCAGGAGGTCGTGCGCGAGGTGCTTGACGGATGGGGCGTACCGCGGGATGCCTACGTGCTGTCGGACGGTTCAGGGCTCTCGCGCTACAACTACGTGTGTGCGGAGATGCTCGTCGCGATCCTGCGACAGATGTACCGAGACCCGCGTCATCGGGATCCGTTCATGGCGACATTGCCCATCGGAGGGCAGGACGGCTCGATCGCGCGCCGGTTCGTCGGCACGCGCGCCGCGGGAAACGTCCGCGCGAAGACCGGATCCATCTCCAACGTGCGCGCCCTGTCCGGCTATGTCACGACGCTCGACGGGGAGCCGTTCGTGTTCTCGATCCTCGCCAACCACTTCACCGCCCCGCAGGCGTCGGTCGACGCCGCCACCGACCTGGCGCTCGAACGGCTGGCCAATTTCACGCGGAAACCAGCCGACAAGAACCCCGTCCACCAATTCAACCATTGAGGGCACGGAGGTTCGTACGTGGGCGAGCGTCAGTGCCGTGCGAGTGCGGCGCGCGCGGCCGCGAGGATCTGCTGGAGGTCGCCGGTGAGACCGCCGCCCTGCGCGAGTTCGGGCCTCCCGCCGCCACGGCCGCCGAACGCGGCCATCAGCTCTTTGAGCGCGGCGGCGCAGTCCGCCCGGCCGTCGTTCGACCGCGCCAGCACCGCGACGTACGGAGCGGTCGTCGAGAACAGCGCGGCGCGAAAGCCCGATGTGCCGCAGATGGCCAGGGCCATCGCCTTGAGCCCGTTCTGATCGCGTCCGTCCACCGCACGAATCACCTCGTGAACGCCGTCAAGCTCCTCGGCGGCCGCCGCGAGGGCGGCTGCCTCGTAGCCCGCCAGGTGCTCCTGCAGATCCCTCATCGCCTTGCGCTGGTCCTTGCTTTCGGCCTGCAGGCGCTCGAGCGCGGCCGGGAGTTCTTCCGGGGCGACGGATACGTGGCGGATGCAGGCGGAGACGGCATCGCGGAACGTGCGCAGCGACCGGAGGGCGCGCCCGCCGCAGACGAACTCGAGGCGAGTGCCGCCGCGGAGGCGCTCGGCCGACAGCGCGGCCACGAGGCCCACCGCGCCCGTCCGCGCGACGTGAGTGCCCCCGCACGCCGACAGATCGTAACCCTCCACGTCGATGACGCGCAGCGTGCCGCCGCGCTCCGGTTCCTTGCGGAGCGGCAGCGTAGCCGCCTCCGCTTCCCCAACGAACCGAATCCCCACCGGGCGATCCTCCCAGACGACGCGGTTGGCCTCGGTTTCCGCCGCGGCGATCGCCTGGGCGGGCAGGTCAATCGACAAGTCCAGGCTGGATACGACGGCGCCGAGGTGGAAGCCCACCGTGCGCGCGCGGCTCAGCCGGTCGAACGCCGCCGAGAGGATGTGCTGGCCGGTGTGCTGCTGCATGTGGTCGAAACGGCGCTCGCGGTCCACGATCCCGTGCACGCGGCGCCCCGTCTCGAGTTCCCGGTCGAGCAGGTGCCAGACCTCGCCGAGGTCGGACTCGACCACTTCGACCACGCGAGCGTCGCCGAGCGTCCCGGTGTCGAACGGCTGCCCGCCGGACGTCGGGTAGAACGCGGTGGTGTCGAGCGCCACGGCGGGTCGCTCGCCCAGGCGGGTCGTCGCACTCACGACGGCGTCGAACTCCGTGCACTGAGGATCGGTGTAGTAGATGCGGTTCGACATCTTGAGCCCTGCTACAGTGCGGGGTCCTTCACTCCCGCTTCCGCGAAGCCCTTCGCTCGCAGAAGGCAGCTGTCGCAGTGGCCGCACGGCCGGCCCAACGCGTCCGGGTCGTAGCAGCTGTGCGTCAGGCCATAGTCGACGCCCAATTCGAGGCCACGCCTGATGATGCCCGCCTTCGTCAACCGGATCAATGGCGCGTGAATCCGCAGCGGCGCCCCCTCGACGCCCGCCTTCGTCGCCAGGGCCGCCAGCCGCTCGAAGGCCTCGATGAACTCCGGCCGGCAATCCGGGTATCCCGAGTAGTCGAGCGCGTTCACGCCGAGGTAGATGTCGCGCGCGCCCAGCGCCTCCGCCCACGCCGTCGCGAGCGACAGGAAAACCGTGTTGCGGGCAGGCACGTACGTGGCCGGAATGTCGGCGGCCGCCAGATCGCGGTCCTTGGGCACGTCGATGGCATCGGTCAGCGCGGAGCCGCCGAACGCCGACAAGTCCACCTGCAGCTCCACGTGGCGGACCACGCCGAGCGCCCGCGCCACGGCTCGCGCCGATTCGATCTCGCGGAGATGCCGCTGGCCGTACGCGACCGTGAGGGCGTAGACGTCGAATCCCTCCTGGCTGGCGATCGCCGCGGCGGTGGCGGAATCGAGGCCGCCGCTGAGCAGGACGACGGCTCGGGGTCGTGCGGAGCTATACGCCACGTGTGGACGGCCCCCAGATGTATTTGTGCACCTGCAGCTGCACGCGAACCGGCAGTCGGTCGGCCAGCACCCACGCCGCGAGATCCGCCGCCGGCATCACACCGTGCACCGGCGAGAAGAGGACGTTCGCCACCCGGGAAGACAAGCCGTGGCGTGCCACGACGGCCTTCGCGTAGTCGTAGTCCGCGCGATCGGCGATCACGAACTTCACCTCGTCGCGGACGCCGAGGCGGGGGAGGTTGCCCCAGTCCATCTTCTCCGCCTCGCCGCTGCCCGGACATTTCACGTCCACGATTCGAACGACGCCGGCCGGCACCCGCTCGAGGGGCACGTGGCCTCCGGTCTCGAGGAGCACCTCGTATCCTGCGTCGAGCAGGCGCTGCATCAGGGGGTAGACATCGGACTGCAGCAGCGGCTCTCCGCCCGTCACCTCGACCAGGCGGCATCCGAACGACGCGACCTCATCCAGGACGTCGTCCAGCTCGCGCTTGCGCCCCTCGTCGAACGCGTACGCGGTGTCGCACCACGAACAGCGGAGGTCGCACGCCGTCAGGCGGACGAACACGCACGGGAGGCCCGCGTAGCTCGACTCGCCCTGGATCGACTGGAAGATCTCGTTCACCGTCAGCATTCTCCCGTATTGTAGTCCACGGTCACGGTGGCCGCCGGTCGCGGCCGCGCGGGCGGGTATAATCGTCGAATGACCAAGCCCCTGTTCTACTGCAAGTCCACGTGAACGACGTGCCGCAACGCCAGGAGTTTCCTGGCGGAGATCGGCGTGGACGTCGAGTTCAAGGACATCGTCAAGGACCCGCCGTCCCGGGCGTTCCTCGAGAAGCACGTCGTCGGAAACCGGTTTCTCGAGTTCGTGAGCACGCGTAGCCCGGTGTGGAAGGATCGGCCGCTGCCGGCGTCGAAGACGCAGGCGATCGACCTGATGCTCGAGCAGCCCAGCCTGATCAAGCGCCCGATCCTGGTCAAGGGCTCACGGGTCATCTTCGGGTTCGACAAGGAACAGTACCGCAACATCTCCAGATGATGAGTGTTCGCGTTGGAACCTCCGGCTGGAGCTATCCGTCGGGCCGGGGGACCTGGAACGGCATCTTCTATCCGCGGCGAGGAACCAGGGGATTCCGCGCCGCCGACGAGTTGTCCTACTACGCCGAACATTTCGACACGGTGGAGGTGAACTCCACCTTCTACCGTCCGCCGTCCGCCGCCATTGCCGCCCGGTGGGTGGCGCAGACGCCGGCGGGATTCGAGTTCTCCGTCAAGCTGCATCAGAAGTTCACCCATGTGATGCCGGTCGGCCACGGATCACCGCTGCCAGCCGAGGCCCGGACCGAGGCCGGGGTGCCGCAACCCGAGCAGGCCGACATGACCGCATTCATGGCGGGAATCGAGCCGATTGCCGGAGGCGGGAAGCTGGGCGCGATCCTGGTCCAGTTCCCGCCGGGCTTTCACCAGGACGCCAACTCGCTGGCGTACATCGCGCGATTGCTCGAGATGTTCCGAGACTACCCGATGGCTGTCGAGCTCCGTCATCGGTCCTGGAGCGATGCGGGCGCGGCCACCTCGGAGGTGCTCGACCGGTACCAGGCTGCCTGGGTCCAGATCGACGAGCCGAAGTTCCGGCTCTCGATCCGTCAGGATCTGGCGCCGAACATCGAGCGCTTCTATTACATGCGGCTCCACGGCCGCAACGCGGCCCAGTGGTGGTCGCCCGAGGCTCCCGAAGACCGTTACAACTACCTGTATTCTCCAGACGAACTGCAGCCGTTTGCCGACGTCGTCGCGGCCGTCCGCCCGGAGGTCCGGAAGGCCTACCTTTACCTGAACAACCACTTCGCGGCGAAATCCGTGGTCAACGCGACCGTGTTGAAGCACCAGTTGGGACAACCGGTGACCGGCGAGTATCGTCCTGAGATGCTGAACGCGTACCCCGACCTGCGCGCCACCGTGCCGCGGCAGACGGGCACCCTATTCTCGGATTAGGTCAATCAACAGAACGCGAGGTCAACTCGAATTGCCCCCCCGCCCGCCCGTGGGCTACTATCTCAACATCGCAGTTCTGGATTTTCGGCCAGACCCATCCGGCAGGTTCGCTCGCGTATCGGCGTCAGTGCCTGCGTCTGGCTGTGCTTTGCCCCTGACACGTCGTCCCTGAGAATCCAATGCGAGTTGTACTGGCAGACCTGAAAGCTAAAGAAGGATTCGTGTCGAAAGACACGGTGGCTGGCGGATACGGGTCGCGCTTGAGACCGTTCTCGACAACAACGGCCTGGGTCAATCGATTCAAGGGTCGTTACCACAACATGCCTAGCGTGCAGATGGCCTACGTCGCCGCGACGCTCGCGCGACACGGACACGAGGTCGTCTTCACCCCCGATGACCTCGTCGATGGCGACGTCGCGATCGTCTTGTCGTCGCTGGTGGACTACCGCCACGAGACCGAGTGGGGCGACGCGATGCGGGCCCGTGGAGTTCGAGTCGGGTTCGTGGGACTGGCGGCATCCAAGTTGCCGCAGCTGTTCGCCGATCACGCCGACTTCATCCTCGACGGCGAACCGGAAGACGCCGTCGGCCGACTGGCGCAGGGCGAGCGGTTGTCGGGGATCTGCCGGAGCGAGCCGATCATGGACCTCGACTCGCTGCCGTTCCCGCGCTGGGACCTGATCACCAAGTGGCGCCCGAGGGGACTTCGCCTGGTCGCCAGGCCGCCGGGCGGCGGGTTCCCGCTGTTGGCCAGCCGCGGGTGCCCGGAGTTCTGCACGTATTGCCCGCACCGGATTCTTGCAGACTACCGGGAGCGGTCGATACCCAACGTCGTGGACGAGATCGAGCAGATGTGCCAGTGGGAGCGGCGGCCGTACATCATCTTCCGCGACCCGACGTTTTCGGAAACTCGCGAGCGCATCGTGCAGTTCTGCGACGAACTCCGTGCGCGGAATCTGAAGATCCACTTCGAGTGCGAAACGCGCCTCGATCGCCTGGACGTCGATCTCCTGCGGATGATGCACGGCGCCGGGCTGCGCGCGTTCGGTTTCGGCGTCGAGGCGGTCTCGCCCCAGATCCTCAAGAAGGTGGGCCGTCGCCCCATCCCGCCGGACCACCAGCGGCAGATCATCGACTACTGCCGCGAACTGGGGGTCATGACGGCGGCCTTCTTCGTACTGGGCTTTCCGTCGGACGACTGGAGTTCGATCGCGGCGACCATCGACTTCGCGACCGATCTGAGCCCGACGTTTGCCCAGTTCAAGATCCTGACGCCTTTCCCGGCCACGCCGCTCTGGAAGCAGATGGAGCCGCTCGTTTTCGAGAAGGACTGGGAGAAGTTCGACGGCTTCACGCCGACCTTCAATCACCCGAACCTGTCGTCGAAGGAACTGATGTTCCTCCTCGGCGCCGCCTACACCCACTTCTACATCCGGCCGACGTACCTGGCGAACATCTTGAAACTGCACAACCGACACGTGCGGGACTGGGTCGCGCGACTCGACCGCCGCGTGATGGGGCGAATCCACCAGCGCGAGACGAAACGGATGAGAACTGTCACATGCTGAGCGCCGTCTCCCGGTACGGCGCGCGCGTGCATCCGACGACCCAGCAGATCGTCGCCGCGTGCCGGGAGCGCGGCGAGTTCATCGAGGGACCCCAGGTCAAGGCGTTCGAAGAGGCGTTCGCGGCACGGCTGGGCGCCCGCCACGCGTTCACCGCGTCGTACGGGCGCATGGCGTTCTACTTCATTCTCAAGGCGCTGCAGCTTCCGGCCGGCTCCGAGATCGTTCTTCCCGCGCTCACCTTCTGGGTAGTGCCGGAACTGGCCCGCGTCGCGGGGCTCAAGGTGCGGTTCGCGGACGTCGATCCCGCCACCTTCTGCATGGACCCGGCGGCGCTGGAGCGGGCGATCACCGACCACACCAGGGCGGTCGTGCCGACTCACCTCTACGGCCTGCCCTGCGACATGGACGCCATCCTCGACATCGCCGGGCGCCACAACCTGGCAGTCGTGGAAGATTGCGCGCACGCCCTCGGGGCGACCTACCGCGGCCGGCCCGTCGGCACGTTCGGCGACGGCGCGCTCTTCAGCTTCCAGACGCTGAAGCCTCTCAACTGCTATGGCGGCGGGATGGCCGTGGTGCGCGACGCGGCAGTGGCGGGGCGCGTCCGGCAAGAGGTGGACGCCCTGCCGTGGCCGGACGAGAAGCGGATCGCGAACAAGCTGCTCGTCGGGCGCCTGGAACGAATCGTCACGCGGCCGCACGTCTTTGCCATTACCGGTTTCCCGTTTCTCTGGGCCGCCAGCTACACGGGGTCCCGTCCGGACGCCTGGCTCTGGGAGAAGATCCGGCCGCTGAGCCCGCTCCCCGACGGCTACCTGGAGCGGTGCAGCAACGTGCAGGCGACACTAGGCCTGGCGGGCCTGGACCTGTTGGACGGCTGGACGGCCGCGACGCGGTCTCACGCGCACGCGGTGAGCGCCGCGCTCGGCGACTTGCCAGGCGTGCAGCTGCCGACCGAGCTGCCCGAGCGTACGCACGTGTACTACCAGTACTGCCTGCAGAGTCCAGCGCGCGACGAGGTCGTCCGCGACTGCATCCGTCGCGGCGTGGATGTCGAGACGCTCCACGCCGACGTCTGCACCCGGCTGGACTTGTTCGCCGCCGAACGGAGCCCTTCACCCGGCGCAGACCGCGCGGCGCAAGCGATCCAAGTGCCGGTCTATGCGTCGCTGACCGACGTGCAGTTGCGCCGGGTCACGAAAGTCGTCCGCGAGGCTCTGACGAGACGGCTTCCGGCCGCCCCGTCCCCGCCTTCTCAGGCTGCACGCGTGTGAACCCCGCACAGTGGCCCGGCGGCCTCGCCTACATCGTCGTCTTCATTGCGGCAATCATCGAGGGCGAGGTGGTTTTCGTCACCGCCAGCATCCTGGTGGGGCGCGGTGAACTGCACCCGCTCGGCGTGCTGATCGCGGGGGCGCTTGGCGGGTCTGCGGGCGATCAGTTCTATTACTACGTGCTTCGCGGCCGGCTGCGCCGGTGGCTCGACCGGTTCCCCCGGATCGCCCGCCACCAGCGTGCGGTCGTCGCCCGCGTCAAACGGCACTCGACCCTGATGGTTCTCGCGTGTCGGTTCCTGCCCGGTTTGAGGGTCGCGATCCCGGCGGCCTGCGCGTACGGCGGCGTCCCGCCCCTGAAGTTCAGCGGCTTGAACATGCTCAGCGGCTTTGCCTGGGCCGCAACGATCATGTCGGTCGTCGCCTGGGGCGGGCCGGCGGCGATGGCGTGGTTCGGCCTCAAGGGGTGGTGGGCCATTGCCGTGCCCGGCGTGATGATCCTGTTGTTCTTCCGCTGGCTGGGGAAGGCGTCGGCCGCGCTCGAGGACGACCCGTCGGCGTGAGTGGCCTGGCGGCCCTGCGGACCGTTTCTGGTAACATCCTCTTCTGTTCACGGCGCGACGGACCTGGCAGCACACATCGGGAAGGAAGGCGACATCATGGCCGCGATCGCGAGATACGGCATCCGGATGGTACCGGACTCGGCGCAAATCATCCGGCAATGCCGCGCGAGCGGGCAGCTCGTCCAGGGGCCGCACATCGCGGCGTTCGAACAGGAGTTCGCCCGCGTCCTGGGCCAGGGGCACGTGCGGGCGGTCTCCCTGGAATACGGACGGATGGCTCTCCTCGACATCCTGAAGGCCATGGAGTTCCCGCCGGGCTCCGAGATCATCGTGCCGGCGCTGACCTTCTGGGTGGTCCCGGAGATCACCAGGGTGGCGGGCCTGAAGCCGGTGTTCGCCGACATCGACCCGGCCACGTTCACCCTGAGCCCGGCGGCGATGGAACGCGCGATCACACCCAACACGCGCGCGGTCCTGCCGACGCATCTCTACGGACTTTCCTGCGATCTCGATCCGATACTGGCGCTCGCCCGCCGACACAACCTGAAGGTGATCGAGGACTGCGCCCATTCGCTCGGCGCCACCTATCGGGGCCAGATGGTCGGCACCTTCGGCGATGCCAGCTTCTTCAGCTTCCAGGCCTTCAAGCCGCTGAACACGTTTGGCGGCGGCCTGGCCTGGCTTCGGGACGCCGACCTGGCGCGCCGGGTTGGCGAGCTCGCGGATGCGGAGCCGTGGCCGACCGAAAAGCGGGTCGAGAGCGTCCTGCGCGTCGGCTGGTGGCAGCGGACGTTCATCCGACCCACCGTCTTCACGTTTTCAGGGTTTCCGATCTGGTGGGTCGCTTCCTGGCTCGACGCGAAACCGGACCGCTATCTCTGGGAGACCGTCGAGCGGCTCGACCCGCTGCCGGCCCACTATGGGGGCAAGTTCTCCAACGTGCAGGCGGCGCTCGGGCTGGCCGGACTGGCGCGTCTGCCCGAGTTCATCGAGCGCACCAGGCGGCATGCGGGCATCCTGGATTCGATTCTCGGCGATATTCCTGGCGTGAATGTGCCTCGGACCCCGCCGCAGCAGACCCACGTCTACTATCAGTACTGCACCTACGTCCCGGATCACCAGGAACTCGTGCGGAGTTGCATCCGGAGAGGAGTGGACGTGGCACCCATGCACGTGGATGTGTGCACGCGCATGGAACTGTTCGGCTGGCAGGGTCCGGAAGCCAAAGGCGCCGAGAAGGCCGCGACCGCGGTTCAAGTTCCGGTGTACGAGTCGCTGGCGGACCACGAGATCGAGCGGATCGGCCGGACGGTGAGGCAGCAGGCGCTGAAGCAGCTCCGCCGCTGAGGGGCCGCTATTCGACTCCCACCCGCGGACACCACCGGCTGATCACGCAGGCCGCACAGCGGGGCCGGATCGGCCGGCAGACGTTTTGTCCCCAGGTCACCAGATACAGGTTCATATCGGCCCACCATCGGCGTGCCGCAACCCGGTAGAGCGCCTGTTCGGTCTGCTCCGGCGTCCTCGTAGCCACCCAGCCCAGCCGGTTCGAAATGCGGTGGACGTGGGTGTCCACGCAGATGTTGTTGCGGCTGGCGAACGCGAGGATCAGGACCAGGTTCGCCGTCTTTCGGCCGACGCCAGGGAGCGTCAGCAGTTCCTCCATCGTCGCCGGCACCTTCCCACCGAACCGCTCGAGCAGCAGCCTGCAGGTGGCTCTGACATAGCGCGCCTTGTTGCGGTAGAAGCTCACCGGGTAGATCAGCTTCTCGATCCGGCGCGCGGTGAGCGCCGCCATTGCCGTTGGCGTCGCGGCCGTCCGAAAGAGCCGCTCGGACGCGGCGTGCGTCGTCGCGTCCTGGGTCCTCGCCGAGAGCAAGGTGCCGATCAGCACGTGGAAGGCGTGGCGCTCGCGCGACTTGGCGATCTTCTCGACGGCCGGCAACTCGTGGTCTTCGATCGCGCGGGCGAGCGCCCGCATCACCTGCGGAATGGGAAGTGATTCTGATGGCATATCGGTCGGACAAGGCTCAGGGGCCAGGGCGCCGGAGCGCCGGGAATCACCCGCGGGTCAGGTATGCGTCGCGACACTTTTCGGAACAGAAGTAGCGGACGGCGCCGCCCCGCTCGGTAAGACTGACCGCGGATGCCGGCGGAAGAAAGGTGCCGCACACCGGGTCGCGAACCATCTGGACGCCGCGCTCGGGCGGCCCCCGGCGCCGGCCCTGCGGCGGCGAGGCGCCCTCGATGACGCCTGCCACGAGCCGCATGAATGCCCGCCAGACGAGCATCGCCAGGAGGAGCAGGAGGACGAAACGCAGCAGGAATCCCATGGAGCCGTGTCCTGCCAGTGGCTACAGGCCTGACGCACTTCCCGACGACTTCCCCCCGATCTCGGGATGGGCCGCCCTGATCCCCTGGAGCGCCTTCCTCGCCGCGTCCGCTTCAGCGGACGTCGGTGCCACCTGAATCAGCTTCTCCCACGAGGCCACGGCGCCTTTCAGGTCCTGCTTGCCGAAGGCCAGCACGATTCCCTGATTGAGCATCGTCTTCGCATGCGCGGGGTCGGCCTTGAGCGACTCCTCGAACTGCTGGAGCGCACGGTCCGGCTGATTCATGTAGTAGTAGCTCACGCCGAGATCGGTGCTGACGTCCGGATTCCTGGGGTTGATCTTCAGCGCTTCCTGGTACCACGTAACGGCATCCGAGTATCGCTCGGCGTCGAAATACAGGTTGCCGAGCGCGACGCGGGTCTTCACGTCGGTCGGGTCCTTCTCCGCCGCGGCTCGCATCGCCTGGGCCTGCGCTTCGTCCACCGCCCGCGGCCCCGCCGCGGAAGGCGTCGAGGCCTGGGCCACGGCCTGGGCCGGTTGAACGGCGGCGGCGGGCGCGGCTGCGAAGCGGGGCTGAACGGCCTGCTGGCTCCCGATGATCCAACCGACAATGAGTCCGAAGAACGCGCCGGCGACGCAGAGTACGATCGACTCAGGTTTCATGTCTCATCCAAGGCGGGGAATGCTCGATCATAGCAGCGTGCGACGGAACCAGTCCACTAGCGCACCGGCGAGGTCGGGCTGCCGCGCCAGCATGGCGGTGCCGTGCCCCGCCCCATTCAGGATCCGGAGATCGCGGATACCTGGCCCCCCGTTGGCGAGCTGGCGGGCGCAGGTCGCCGCGTAGTTGTCTTCCTGGCTGGCCACGATCAGCGCCGGACGCTCTGCGTACTTCTTCATCGCCGCCTCGGGCCGCAGGCCGCGGTAGTCGATGCCCGGCGACAGCAAGGCCAGCGAGCGCACGGTCGGGTCGTTGGCGGCGAAGAGGATCGACAGATTCGCTCCGATCGACGCGCCGGCAAGCCCGATTCGGTTTGGCGACACTTCGCGGCGGGACGCGAGAAACGCGCGCGCCGCCCTGACGTCGGCCATCATCTTCGTCAGATCCTCGAGGTCGGCGCCTTCCGGGAGAGGGCCGGACGCGCCGTGGCCGCGAAGATCGATCGCGAGGGCTACGAATCCGGCGTCCGCGAGCCGGCCCGCCACCGTGTGCCAGTCCTCGCGAGTCCGGCTGAGCGCGTGGACGAGGATGATCCCGGGGCCCGATCTCGCCGGCAGGTACAGGGTGCCCGCGATCGCCACCCCGTCGTCCGTTCGAAACGAGACATCCTGGGACGTCGCAGCCGAGACGCTGCCAGCGGCGAGCGCGAGCAGCATCGCGGACAGGGCGACTCGACGCGTCACTGCGACTCCAGCAGCGCGACCATCTCGCGGACCGCCCTCTCGAGCCCCACCAGCGCCGCACGGGCGACGATGCTGTGGCCGATGTTGAGCTCCACGATGTCGCGGATGGCGGCGATCGGGTGGATGTTCACGTAGGTGAGGCCGTGCCCCGCCAGCACCTCGAGTCCCTGCGCTGCGGCGATCGAGGCCGCCTTCTGCACATCCTCCAGGCGTGCCTGGCGCTCCGCGGGAGGCGCGTCGGAATAGGCGCCCGTGTTGATCTCGACCGCGTCGGCGCCGATGTCCCTCGATGCCGTCACCTGGGCGGGATCGGGGTCGATGAAGATGCTGACGTGGATGCCGGCGGCGCGGAGCGCGGCCGCCGCGTCGCGCACCGTCGCGCGGTTCGCGATCACGTCGAGGCCGCCCTGCGTCGTCAGCTCGTGCGGCTGCTCTGGCACCAGCGTCACCTGGTCCGGCCTCGTGCGCGCGGCCACGCCGGTCATCTCGGCGGTCGCGGCCATCTCGATGTTGAGCTTGGTCGAAACGATCTGCCGAAGCAGCTCGACGTCGCGCTCCTTGATGTGACGCCGGTCGCCCCGCAGATGCACGGTGATGCCCCGCGCCCCGGCCAGCTCGGCGAGGATGGCAGCGGCCACGGGGTCCGGCTCGCGCGCCTTGCGCGCTTCGCGGATCGTCGCGATGTGGTCGATGTTCACGGCTAGTCGCATGGAGTTCCTCTTGATGCTCTGCTTCCTACCGCGGCGTCGCGTCCGGCAGGCCGCCGTCCACAGGGATGGTCGAGCCCGTGGTCGGGGTCTGGCGTGTCGCGAAGAACATGACCGCGTTCGCCACGTGTTTCGCGGTGACGCCGGCTTTCAGCAGGTTCCGGCTCCGATAGTAGGCCTCGAGCCCCGCCTCGTCCAGCCCTCGCGCGCGCATCCGGTCGGGGCCGACTTCCGCCCAGAGCCCGGATTTTCGGCCGCCATCCGAGAAGACGGCATCGGGCGACACCATGTTGACCCGCACGCCGAGGTCGGCCATCTCGAGGCTGGCGATGCGGGCCAGCTGATGGGCGGCTGCCTTCGTAGCGCTGTATGCCCCGAACTTGGCGCCCGGCGCGAACACGTTCTTGGTGGACACGAGCACGACGTCCCCGCCGGTGCCCTGGACCTTGAAGTGCCGTGCCGTCTCGGCGAGCACCAGCAGCGTGCCTTCGATGTTGACCCGCTCGAGCCGGCGGAACGCCTCGAGATCCATCTGGTCGAGGGCGGCCACGTGCGCGATTCCGGCATTGAGGATGACGAGATCAACGCCGCCCCATGTGGCTGCGATGACCCGGAACGCCGCGCCGACCGACGCCGTGTCGGTGACGTCAAGCGGCACACCGACGATGCGGGGGCCGAACGAGCTCGAAAGTTCCGACACGAGGCTGTCCAGGGGAGCGCCGGGGAGATCGGTTGCGGCCACCAGGCAACCCTGCTCGAGCAGTTCGCGGCACACGCCCGACCCAATCGCTCCTGCGGCGCCCGTCACGATCGCCACTTCGCCGGAGAGCGATCCGATCCCTCGGCCCTCGAGCTTGGCATGCTGGACGACCCGGTACTCCATCTTGAAGAGGTCGGCCTCACCAAGGCCCTCATAGGGCCCGAACGCCGCCACGCGCGCCTTCACCGCCAGGGTCTGCGCCGTGATGTCGCGGGCGATGGTCGACGCCGCGAGATCGCGGCCGGCACAGAGGGCCCCGAGTCCCGGCATCAGCACAACGCGAGGCAGCGGATCGAACGGCGTCATCCCCGCGGGCATGTGCGCGGCGTGGCGGGCGACGTAGGCTTCGTACTTCCCGGCGTAGTCGTTCACCGCTGCCGCGAGCTGTTCCGCGAGCCGAACGGGATTCGCGTAGTCGGGGGCCTCGACCCACGCAGGCCACGCCTTCGTCCGGATCAGGTGGTCGGAGGTGAGCGGCGGGGTGAGCGCCAACTCGCGGGCCTCGTCGGCATCGACGAACTGCAGGACTTCGTCTGTCACCAGCGGCTGCACGACCACACGGCGATACGGGCGGTCCGGATCGCCGGTCTTCGCCGCGAGCAGGCCGCGGAGGATGGGCGCGACGAGCGCGACCCGTTCGACGGCCACCGCTGCGGACGTGGGCGCTGCCGCCCGGAGTACGCGGGAGGCCCGCGACCCCAAGCGACGTTCGGCTTTCGCCACGAGGTCGATCATGGCCTCGTAGGACTCCCTCGCGGTCTCGCCCCAGGTGACGATGCCGTGGCGCGACCACACCAGGGCACGGGCCCCGGGATGGCGCTCGATGGCCTCGATGGCGGCCTTTGCCAGCAGGAACCCCGGCGCCACATACGGCACCACCACGACGTCTGGGCCCAGCGTGTCGCTGACGAGCCGGTCGCCGTCCGGCTGGTTCGTCAGGGCGAGCACCGCGTCGGCGTGCGTGTGGTCGATGAAACGGGCGGGAAGGAAGGCGTGAACGAGGGTCTCGATGGAAGGCGTCGGGAGAAGGGCAGGGCTGAAGCCCTGCGCCACCGGCCCCACCGACTCCACCGGCCTCATCGGGAACATTCGCGCACGCAGTTCGCGTCCCATCGTCACGTCGTCGAGGTCGGGAAGCGCGCGCAGCGTACGGAGCGAGGCCAGGTCGAGCGCGAGGTGGCCGGGTGGGTCGATGGTCGCCATGTCGGTGCCGGAGGCTTTCACGTACAGCGCCGGCAGTTCCTCACCGACGATCGTCGTGTGCGGCCCCTTGACCGACGTATTGCCGCCGCCGTGCAGCACCAGCGCCGGATCGGCACCGAGGAGCCTCGCGGAGTACGTGCGCAACGCGACGGCCTCGCCCCACGCGGCGGCGTACTGTTCAACACACCTGTCGGCGTCGGCCTGGATCCAACGAGAACGCATGGTCGCCTCTGCGAAGATACGAGTGGTCAGCCCTTGCCGACCGCCTTCAGCATGAAGGCGGCGTTGGCGGCCGCCGCCTTGCCGTCGAACACCGCGCTCCCGGTCACGATCAACTCGGCGCCGGCCGCTGCGATCGCGGCGACGTTGTCTTTCGTCACGCCGCCGTCCACGCCGAGCACGATCTGTCGGCCGGTGGCCGCGATCATCGCCCGCGCCCTCGCCATCCGTTCGAACGTGCCCCCGATGAACTTCTGGCCGCCCCACCCGGGATTGACCGCGAGCAGCAGCAGCATCTCCATCTCGGGCAGCAGCGGTTCGAGCACTTCGAGCGGGGTGCCGGGGTTCAGCGCCACGCCGCGGACGATCCCGCGTCCGGGATCGACGGCGTGTTTCATTGTGCCCAATGCCTGCAGGACGCGGTGGATGTGCGTCGACGACTCCTGGTGGACCGTGATCATATCCGCCCCGGCGGCCACGTAGTCGACCAGGGACGCCAGCGGCTCGCGGATCATGAGATGCACGTCTTTCACGAGCGGTGTCTTCAGCGCCTTCACGAACGGGGGGCCGACGGTCATGACCGGCGTGAAACACCCGTCCATCACGTCCACGTGGACGACGCCGATGCCGGCTCGCTCGAGCACCGAGAGCTCGGACCCGAGCGAGAGCAGGTCCGCCGTCAGCAGGCCGACGCTCAGGGCGGGACGGAGGGAGAGCAGGCGTTCGAGTGTGGTCATGGGTTGTACGGCGACCCTTCAGGGTTGCCTGGTCTATCCGACGACCGCCGGCTTCCGCTCGTGCTGGAGCGTCCGATACAGCTCGAACGCGTGTTCCGGCTTCATCAGCTCGTGGACGACCTTCTGCACGGCCTGGATCATGGCGATGGGCGCCTCCGACTGGAAGATGTTGCGGCCCATGTCCACACCCGCCGCGCCCTCGCTCACGGCCCGATAGGCCATCGTGAGGGCGTCGAGTTCCGGGAGCTTCTTCCCGCCCGCCATCACGATGGGCACCGGGCACGACGCCGTCACGGTCTCGAAGCCTTCGGACACGTAGTAGGTCTTGACGAACTGAGCGCCGAGCTCGGCGCAGATCCGCGTCGCGAGGCGGAAGTACTGGGCGTCCCGCACCATGTCCTTGCCGACCGCCGTGACGCCGAGCGTCGGCAGGCCGTAGCGGTTGCCCATGTCCACCATCTTCGTCATGTTGTTGACGGTCTGCGTCTCGAACTCGCCGCCGACGTAGACCTGCACCGCCATGGCCGACACGTTCATGCGGAGCGCGTCCTCGATGTCCACCGCGAGGAGTTCGTTCGAGAGCTCCTTGCGGATGCTCGGTCCGCCGCTGGCCCGCATCACCACTCCGTGTTTGAACGCGGGAGGAACCGTGGTGCGCAGGATCCCGCGGGTGAGCATGAGCGCGTCGCAGTAGGGCAGCAACGGCACGATGTTCACGTCGATCCGCTCCAGCCCGGACGTCGGCCCGAGGAAATACCCGTGGTCGATGGCAAGCATCACCGTGCGGCCGGAACGGGGGTTGAAGATGCGGGACAGACGGTTCTGCATGCCCCAGTCGAGTGCGCCTGCGCCTTTGAGGAAGAAGGCCTCGTTGCGGGCCGGGATGTCGAAGTGATAGTCCTTCGTCTCTTTCAGGTTATCGAGGTCTGCCATGGAACTGCTTCTCCTTCGGCGGTCGGCGACCGCCTCTTCCGAACCACACGGTCATGCGAGGTGCGTCCGCACTTCGGCTGCGATCTCTTCCGCCCACGCGCGAATCTGGTCCTGGTCCTGCCCCTCCAGCATGATCCGCAGCAGCGGTTCGGTGCCCGAGTACCGGACGAGCAGGCGGCCGGCGTCGCCCAGCCGGCGTTCGACGTCGGCAATCGCGATCGCGATCGGCGGCACCTCGCGCAGGTCCCGCTTCGCGCGCACCCGGACGTTGAGGAGGATCTGCGGGTACGCCGTGAGTTGCGACGCCAGGTCCGCCAGCTCGCGCCCCGTCGCGGCCATCACCTGCAGGACGTTCAGCGCCGTCACCAGGCCGTCCCCCGTGAACAGGAACTCCGAGAAGATGATGTGCCCCGACTGCTCCCCGCCCAGCGAGAGGTCGCGCCTGATCATCTCCTCCATGACGTACTTGTCTCCGACCGGGCAGCGCACCAGTCCGATCCCGCTCTCGCGCAGCGCGATCTCGAGACCGATGTTGCTCATCACCGTCGCGACGATCGCGCTGTTCTCCAGGCGGCCAATCGACTGGAGGTACCGCGCCGCCAGCAGCATGATCGCGTCGCCGTCCACGATCCGGCCGAGGTGATCCACGAAGATCGCGCGATCGCCGTCGCCGTCGAACGCGATCCCCAGCCGGCACCCGCGATCGACGACGGCCAGGGCGAGCGGTTCAGGGTGGGTGGACCCGGACCTCAGGTTGATGTTCCGGCCGTCGGGCGAGCAGCCGAGCGGCTCGACGTCGAACCCGAGTTCTGCGAGCAGCCGGGGAGCGAGCACGGCGGTCGCGCCGTTGGCGCAGTCCACCGCCACTCGCAGCTTTCCGAGAGCCTTCGCGTCGGGCAGCGCCGCCCTGGCGTGATCCAGGTATCGGCCCGAGAAGTCGTCGTCGTCGAGTGCCGGCGCGTGGCTGTCGGGCACGTCCCAGGACGCGTCCGCGACCACCTGCTCGATCTCCCGTTCGAGTCGCTCGGTGAACTTCTCTCCGGCGCCGGAGAAGACCTTGATGCCGTTGTCTTCGAACGGGTTGTGCGAGGCCGAAATCACCACGCCCGCGTCGTAGACGCCTTCCCGCGTGAGGTACGCGACCGCCGGCGTCGAGATGACGCCGGCGCTGGTCACGAAGCCGCCGGCCGTTCGCGCTCCGTGGGCGAGCTCGCGTCCGATCCACTCGCCTGATTCGCGCGTGTCCCGCCCGATCAGGAGGCGGTGCGCGTTCGAGGCGCGAGGCAGGGCGCGAACGAGCGCGGCGCCGAGGCGCCGGACCGTGTGCGCGTCGAGCGGCGGTGAGCCGGCGTGCCCGCGCACGCCGTCTGTTCCAAATAGTCGTTCTGGCATCAGTCTTGTGAACCAGGGCCCGATCGTCAATCGCGGAGTGAGCGGTGGGAAGACGCTACTTGACCCTCACGAGCACGGTGGCGGGCTCGGTCCGGACCACCGCGAAATCCTGCGACCCCTCGACTTGAACCGAAAGAGTGTACCGCCCGGGTCCGAAGCCGACAAGGTCCACGAACGCGGCAATGGAATCGGGGCGGAGAGCGTCCACGACGTCCTTGGCTCCACGGGTGGCGACGCTGACGGCGGCGGGCACCACCTGGACCGAGAGTCCCCGGCTCGCATTGCGGACGCGGACGGGCACGCGGGCGACCAGCCTGTCAGCCGGCGTCGGCTGAATCTGGACGGTGACCGTCGCGCTGGCGGGCGTCTTGAGTCGCAGGCTCGCGTCGGGCACCCCGATGGTGACCTCCTCGCGAACCTGGCCGTGCTTGCCCGACACGGACACGGGTTCGGTCGTGGCCTCCTTGAGACGTTGCAGGGCGCTCTCGGGTCCGGCGACTTCGACCATCGCCGGCTCGACGCTGACGGTTCCGGCCACGTAACCAGGAGCCGGCTGTCCCTCGACGACCGGGACCACCGGCACCTTCTTCGACTGGGACGGCTCGAACCTCAGCGAAATCGTGCCGGGGGTCACTTCGACCACGTCAACGCCGAACGGCGCGCGTACCTGGGTGCGCGTCAGGGGAAAGTACCGGCGGCCCGACTTGGCCTGCGACAGATCCACCATCGCGATCACGTCGGCCGGCGACAACTGGCTGAGCAGCCCGGCCGCTCCGCGGACCCGCACGTCCACGGTGCCAGGAGGGCTCTCGGCCAGCTCGAGACGCTCGGGCCGGTTGCGCAGTTCCAGCGGGATGCGCAGGCTGCGTTCGACCGTCTGCTCCCCAGCCACGGTGAACCACAAGCCGACGGCCACGGCCACCGCCAGGAACTTCAAGCCCAGATGGCGAAACGGGTGGTAGGCCATCAGTCGTACGCCTGGCGCGACAACTCGCGCGATTCGCGGCGCCGGGTCGCCAGCAGCTCGCGCAGGCGGTCTCGGAGCGTGCCGTCCGTCAGCCCGCTGTCGATTCCGCCGTCGAGCGCCAGCGAGATTCGGCCCGTTTCTTCCGACACGATCACCGTCACCGCGTCCGTCTCCTCGGTCAACCCGATGGCCGCGCGGTGCCGGGTCCCGAAGTCCTTGCTCACGCGCGGGTTCACCGTCAGCGGCAGGAAGCAGGCGGCGGCCGCGATCCGTTCACCCTGGATGATCACCGCGCCGTCGTGCAGCGGCGTGCCTGGCCTGAAGATGGTCACCAGCAGGTCGGCCGTGACCATCGCGTCGAGGGGGATGCCGCCCTCGATGTAGTTCCGCAGCCCGATGCTCCTCTCGATCGCGATGATACCGCCGACGTGCTGGCCGGCCAGCAGCCCCGCGGCCACTACGATTTCCTCGATCGTCTCCTCCGCCCGCTGCGCGCGGGCGAAATACCTTCCGAACGGCGTCCGGCCGGCGTGCGCCAGCGCCCGGCGGATGTCCGCCTGGAACAGGACGATCAGGGCGAACACGAGGTACCCGACGACGTTCCGGATGATCCAGTTCACCGTCTCGAGGTGACCCCACCGCGACACGTAGAACAGGAGCACGAGCAGGCCCGCGCCGAGCCCCATTTGCACGGCTCGCGTCCCACGGACCAACTTGAGGATCTCGTAGATCGCGACCGCGACGATGAGGACATCGAGGAGGTCCCACCAGCCGAACTGACGCAGCACGGAGAGGATGCTCTCGACAAACGTCACTGCCGGCCCCGCACCTTGACGATTTCGTCAGCGACCCGCGCAACCTGGACCATCCGGCCGACGGAGTGCACCCGCACGATGTGAGCGCCCTCCAGGATGGCGGCCGCCACGGTTGCCGCCGTGCCCCAATCCCTGTCTCCCGGCGGCGCGTCGCCGAGAGCGCGCGCCAGGAACGACTTCCGCGAGCTCCCGACCAGGATCGGCCGGTCGAGCACGGCGAGTTCCGCCAGGCGCGCCAGCGCCTCGTAGCTGTGCTCGGCGCGCTTGGCGAAGCCGAGCCCGGGGTCGATGATGATCGCCTCCCGCGCGACGCCGGCCAGCTCCGCGGCGGCCAGGCTCTCCGCCAGTTCGTCGCGCACCTCTGCGGCGACGTCACGGTACGAGGACTCGCGATACATATCGCGGGGCGTGCCTCGCATGTGCATCAGCACGAGGCCGGCGCCGGCCGCCGCCACGACCTGCCCGAGGCCTGGATCATACCTTAGGCCGGAGATATCGTTCACTATCGCCGCGCCTTCGTCCAGCGCGACGCGCGCAACGGCCGCTTTCGTCGTGTCGATGGAGATCGGGAGACGGGTACGGGCGGCGATCGCGCGCAACGCGGGCCTCAGGCGCCCGGCTTCTTCGTCGGCCTCGACGGCCGGCGCGCCGGGGCGGGTCGATTCGGCCCCGACGTCCAGGATGTCCGCGCCCTGCGCCTCGGCGGCCTGCGCCAGGTCCAGGGCCCTGGCCGGATCGATGGACGGCGAGTCTTCGGCGAACGAATCCGGCGTGACGTTGATCACGGCCATCACCAGCGTGCGTGCGCCCAGTTCGAGGCGGCGCCCGCCAGTTAGGGGCACGGTGTAGAGTCGGCGTGCGTGCAACGTCGTGCGACACGACCGCCGGACGGGAGGCTGGCCCGCCTCCCGCCCGCGGCTGGCTATGCCTGCGGTACCGGTTTCTGGATGGGTTGAAGGCCGGGGACAATCGGGGCGCGCTCGCGCTGTCGCGCGCGCAGATCCTCGTCGGCCGAAGCGGGCGGAGCGACCACGGCGACGGGCGCCGGTTCCTCCACGGCGCCTCCGGCGGCCAGGCGGCGCACCTGCTCGCCGTCGAGCACTTCGCGGGTCAGCAGCGCCTCGGCGATGCGCGCGAGCGCCTCGCGGTGCTCCGAAAGCACCGCGAACGCCCGCTCGTACTGGGTAGACACGATCGCCTTGACCTCCTGGTCGATCTTGATCGCCGTGTCCTCGCTGTAGTCCTGGTGCTGGGCGATCTCGCGGCCGAGGAAGATCTGCTCCTCCTTCTTGCCGAAGGTCAGCGGCCCCATCGACGCGCTCATGCCCCACTCGCACACCATGCGGCGGGCGAGATCCGTCACGCGTTCCAGGTCGTTGCCGGCCCCCGTCGTGACGTTGCCACCCGTGAGCTCCTCGGCGATGCGTCCGCCCAGGAGAACCGAAATCTGGTCTTCCAGGTACGTGCGCGAGAGGTTGTGCTTCTCGTCCAGGGGCAGCTGCTGCGTCAGGCCGAGCGCCATGCCGCGCGGGATGATCGTCACCTTGTGGATCGGGTCCGCGCCAGGCAGCAGCACGGTCAGCAGCGCGTGCCCGGCCTCGTGCACCGCCGTCACACGCTTCTCCGCGTCGCTGATGATCATCGACTTCCGCTCGGTGCCCATCAGCACCTTGTCCTTCGCGAACTCGAAGTCGAGCATCCGGACGACCTTCTGGTTGAACCGCGCGGCGTAGAGCGCCGCCTCGTTCACCAGGTTTGCGAGATCCGCGCCGGAGAAACCGGCGGTGCCGCGCGCGAGCACGGTCACATTCACGTCGTCGGACATGGGGATCTTCCGCGTGTGGACGCCGAGGATCCCCTCGCGGCCCCTCACGTCGGGACGGTTCACCATGATGCGGCGATCGAAGCGGCCGGGCCGCAGCAGCGCCGGGTCGAGCACGTCGGGGCGGTTCGTCGCGGCGACGAGGATCACGCCGTCGTTCGACTCGAAGCCGTCCATCTCGACCAGGAGCTGGTTGAGCGTCTGCTCCCGCTCGTCGTGCCCGCCGCCGAGGCCGGCGCCGCGGTGCCGGCCCACCGCGTCGATCTCGTCGATGAAGACGATGCAGGGCGCGTTCTTCTTCCCCTGCTCGAACAGGTCGCGCACGCGCGACGCGCCGACGCCGACGAACATCTCCACGAAATCCGACCCGCTGATCGAGAAGAACGGCACGTTCGCCTCGCCGGCCACGGCGCGGGCGAGCAGCGTCTTTCCCGTTCCCGGCGGGCCCATCAGCAGGACGCCCTTGGGGATCCGGCCACCGAGCTTCTGGAATTTCTGCGGCTCTTTCAGGAACTCGATGATCTCCTGCAGTTCTTCCTTCGCCTCGTCCACGCCCGACACGTCCTTGAACGTCACCTTCTTCTGCGCGCTGGACGACAGCTTGGCCTTGCTCTTCCCGAACGACAGCGCCTTGTTGCCGCCGCTCTGCATCTGGCGCATCAGGAAGATCCAGAAGCCGATCATCAGCAGGATCGGGGCCCACGAGTAGAAGATCGTTGCCCACGGGCTGACGCTCGGCTCCTTCGCGGTGACCTTCACGCCCTTGTCGATCAGCTTGTTGGCCAGCCCTTCGTACTGCGCAGGCGCATAGGTCCTGAAGGTCTCGTTGGCCACCTTGTAGAAGCCGGTGACCTCGCTCCCGGTAATCGTCACCTCGGCGACCTGGCCGCCGTTGACCTTCTCCATGAACTCGCTGAAGCTGATCACGCTGTCGCGCTGCTGGAAATTCGCGGAGAAGTTCCAGATCAGCACGCCCACGACGACCAGCACCATCCAGAACAACAGACTCTTGAGCGTGGAGTTCAAACTCTTTCTCCCCTCAGCTTCAAGATTACCACGGCGCGCGTACGCTCGCTCACGCGGAAATCCTCGGAAACGGCGTGCCCGGCCACCCAGGCGATCCGGTCGTCCCGGTCCACGACGATCGGAGTTCGTTCGCGCTCGCGCCGGGGGACCTTGCGATCGACGAAGAAGTCCTGGAGCGACTTGTGGCCCCGCAGCCCCAGCGGGCGAAACCGGTCACCCGGCCGACGAAACCTCACGGCCAGGTCGGCGAGCAGGTCGGCGTCCAACAGGGCCGTCCTCGCATCGAGGTCCGGGGCGTCCAGGCCCATCGCAGTGAACCCGCCAGGGCGAAGCTCAGACGAAACCGCCCGACCGTCGTCGAGAAGGGCCTCTCCTGGTATAGACAGCGGCGCGCGGAAAAAGGTCCCTGATGAGCTGGGTAATTCTCCCTCACGGACGCCACGGCCGGGCAAGGAGTCGAGCCACAGCTGGCCGCGTTCGGCCAGCGCCGCGCGCTGGCCGGGCAGCTTCATCGGTCCTTTCATCTGCCCGCGAGCGAGAGCGACCAGCCGCTCGGCCTGCTCGAAGCCCACGAAGCGGCCGCCGGCCCGACGCCTCATCGCCAGGTGGGCGACCCGCCGCGCGAGAGCCTCCGGCATGGCCGCAAGGGCTTCGGCGTCCAGGATCGACCTGCCCGTGCCCGCTTCGCGACAGACCCGAACCAGCGCGTCAGCCGCCAGGCTCTCCAGGTACTCGCCGTCCGCGCGGGTGATCTCGGCCGCGCGCGCGAGGGCCGCTCCGGCTGACGGCACCGCCCTGGCGAGGGCGGGCAGGACGTCGTGGCGCACTCGATTCCTCAGATACCGCCGGTCGAGATTCGACTCGTCCTCGCGGAAGGGAACGCCGGCGGCCCGCAGCCACTCGACTAACTCCTCGTGCCGACAGTCGAGAAGCGGCCGCACGATCGTCCCGCGGCACGCGGGCATGCCCCCCAGGCCCGTCGTCCCCGCGCCCCGAAGGAGGTTCAGGAGCAGCGTTTCGGCCTGGTCGTCGCGCGTGTGGCCGACGGCCACGTGACTGGCGCCGACCCGCGACATCGCCCCGGCCAGGAACTCGTAGCGGACGCGGCGTCCCGCGTCCTCGACCGACGTGCCCCACCCCCGCGCCGCGGCCCGCACGTCCTCCCGACACGTCTCGAACGGGAGCGCGAGGCGCTCGGCCATCTCCCGGCAGAACTGTTCGTCCGCGTCCGAAGAGGCGCCACGGAGCATGTGGTTGACATGCGCGAGGCCGGCCAGTTGGATTCCCAACCGCGCCGCGCCATCGCGCAGCAACCAGACGAGGGCGGTGGAGTCTGCGCCGCCCGACACAGCCGCAAGAACGCGCGCGCCAGCCGGAAGCAGACGATGTCGTTCAATCGTCCGGCAGACTCGCTCGGCGAGGACAGACATCGAAACCGAGCGCACTGAGGCGAGAGGTGAATCTGGTGCCGGTGCAGGGACTTGAACCCCGGACTCCGCGGATATGAGCCGCGTGCTCTAACCAGCTGAGCTACACCGGCGTAAACACTGATTTTATCACGGCTTCTCGCCGCTCTCAACCAGGGCGGCGGCCAGCAGCGGAATCAGCAACTCGTGGTGCCCGACCAGGTAGTAGCCGCGGCCGACGCCCGCCGTCGGCCGGCTCACCACGTTCACCTGCGGGCGGTACAGCTTCACGAAATCCAGCGTGACCGTCGTCAGCCCCTCCAGGCGGCATCCACGGTTGCGAGCAAGCGAGACAGCCTTCAGGAACACCTCGGGCAGGACCACGGCCGACCCGCAGTTGAGATACACGCCCCCGGCGAGGCGCGCCACGCTGGAGGTGAAGTACCGGAAGTCACGCAGACTTCCCTCGCCGAGGGCCGCGCCCGAGGCGGATGGGTGCATGTGGATGATGTCGGTCCCGAGCGCCACGTGCGCCGTCAGCGGGATCCCCAGCCGGAAGGCGGATGCCGCGACCGACGAGCGTTCGTGCTGCGGGTGCTTCTCGCAGAGGTACTTCCCGACGGCCTGGCCGATGCCGAGGCCGGCCGCCACGCCGTCGTTGATGGCGGCGTTCAGCAGGCGGCCCGTCTCGTCCGCCATGCCGAACTGGCCCGCCCCGAGGGCGGCCTCGACGTCCTCGGACGTCGCGCCCGACAAGGCGATCTCGAAATCGTGGATGATCCCCGCGCCGTTGGTGGCGAGCGCCGACACGAAGCCGCGCTCCATCAGGTCGATCAACACCGGCGACAGCCCGGCCTTGATCACGTGCGCGCCGATTCCCCAGACGATGCCCCCGCCCGACGCGCGTGCCGCCGACATCGCGGCCACCACCGCGCGAAAGTCCCGCGCGGCGAGGATGGACGGCAGCGAGTCGAGGAAGCCCGTGATGCCGGACCCCGGTTGGTACGGCTTGGCGAAATCCTCCGCCCGGGCTTTGCTCTCGCGGCTCTTCAGCGGGTAGGTGTGAATCCCGGACAGGTCGAATTCCTCGTAGGGAAAAGGCATAGGTCGGTCCTCGGCTTGCGGCTGGCGGCTTCCGGCGTACGGCGCCGTGTTCTGTATTCTGTCTTCCATCTTGTATCTTCTGAATTCTGCATTCTGGATGCTGGATTCTGTTCCCCGTGCCATCAGAGAATCAACATCGCATCCCCATAACTGTAGAAACGGTACCCCCGCGCCACCGCTTCGCGGTAGGCGTCGAGCACCGCCTCGCGCCCGGCGAACGCGCACACCAGCATCAACAGCGAGGACTTCGGCAGGTGGAAGTTGGTGAGCAACCCCTGCAACACACGGAAGCCGTGGCCGGGACGAATGAACAGCTCGCTCGACCGGCGGCCGGCGACGACCCGTCCCTCGCCCTCGGCGGCGGATGTCTCGAGCGCCCTCGTCGTCGTCGTACCGACGGCTATCACGCGCCTGCCGTCGGCCGCCGCGGCGTTGATGGCCGATGCGGCGCCGGGCGGCACCTCGAACACCTCGGGTTCCACCTCGTGGTCCTCGACCCTGTCAACGCGCACCGGCTTGAACGTGCCGTAACCGACGTGGAGGGTGATCTCGGCCCGAGCGACTCCGCGCGCGGCCAACCGGTCGAGGAGCCCCACGGTGAGATGCAGCCCCGCGGTCGGGGCGGCGATTGAACCGCGCGTGCGTGCGTACACCGTCTGGTACCGTTCGCGATCGTGTGAGTCGTCCGGCCTGTGGATGTAGGGAGGCAGCGGCACATGCCCGATGGCGTCCACGACGGTGTCCACGTCCGCCCCTTCGTCGGTCCACAGGCGGATTGTCCGCCGGCCGTGAAAGTGCTGCTCCAGCACCTCGGCGAAAAGCCGGTGCCCGGCGCCCTGAAACGACACCTTCGCGCCCGGGTGAAGCTTCTGTCCCGGGTGCATGAGGGCTTCCCACCGATCGGGATCCAGGCGGCGGGTCAGCAGGCACTCCACCGCGCCGCCACTCGGATCGCGGCGGCCGAGCAGCCTGGCGGGAAAGACCCTGGTGTTGTTGAGGACGAGGAGATCGCCCTGCCGTAGGACATCGGGCAGGGCATGCACCGTGGTGTGGGCGACGATCGCACCCGACGCGCGGTCGAGCACCAGCAATCTCGCCGATTCACGGTCGGCCGGCGGCTGCTGCGCGATCTGCACGGGTGGGAGGTGAAAATCGAAGAGGGCCACGTCCACCGGTACAGTGTACCCTCACCCGCTCTCGAGCCGGGGCCAGAACGCCATTGGCGTACGTCAGTGGACGATTGGCCGCTCGTCGACCTGCGACTGTCGCCAGTCGTCGGCGAGAATCGACCACATCACCTGATCGTGGTACTGGCCCCGGCAGAACAATCCCTGGCGCGCGACTCCCTCCGGCACGGCACCGACCTTGCGGGCGGCTCCGTTCGCCCGCCCGTTCTTCACGGCGGCTCGCGCCTCGAGGCGGCGGAGTCCAAGTTCGTCGAACAGGTAGTCGATCATCATGCGGGCGCCGGCCTCGAAGACCCCGGTCCCCCAGAACTGCGATCCCAGGGCCACTCCCCACTCGCCCGTCGTGAACGCCGGATCGAGCTGCCGCACCTGGAAGATGCCGATCGCCACGTCGTAACCGGTCGGCACGACGGCGAAACACAGGTAACGCCCCGTCCGGCGCTCCGCAAGGGCCCACTCGATGAAGCGCTCGAAGCCGGCGACGTCGGACGGCGGCGGCGAAACGTAGCGGCGCACTTCGTCGGTCGAGAGCATCCCAAAGAGCGACGGCGCGTCGGAAAGGCGAAGGTCGCGCAGCGTCACCCGGTCGTTCTTCAGTTCCGGCAGTCCGGACCACCAAGCCGGCGCCGACTCCGCAGCCTGCTGTTCGGCGGGCGAGACAGCGGCCTCCAATCCGAGTTCCAGCCTGAACGGCATCTTCTCTATCATCGGTCTCCGCCTGCCCGCGCGCTCGACGCCTGCGCGCTGCTGTCGTTAATGCCCCACACGATGTTCCGGCCGACACCCCAAACGATGTTGGACGCGTCCAGGCGCCCCCACACCGTATTCGTCGGGCCACCCACCTGTCCCCACGTCACCTGGTTCGAGTTCACGGCGTCAATCGTGCCGAGCAGGTTCACGCCCCACACGATATTCACGCCCCACACAATATTCACGCCCCAGACAATGTTCACGCCCCAGACGATATTCACGCCCCAGACGATGTTCGCGCCGGTCACGAGGTTGTCCGATACGCCCCACACGATGTTCTGGCCGTCGGACACGCCCCACACGATGTTATTGCCCCAGCAGGGCGCGTTCGTGTAGAAGACCGGACCGGGCACCTGCCACACGCCCCAGACAATGTTCTGCGACCATGGCAACTCTTCGCCGACGATTGTCGTCGTCGGCTGCGGCTCGGGCGCTATCCACGGCGTGCCCAGCGGCGCCTCGGTGTCAACCGCCTTCGCCAACTCGATCGCGCCGGCGGCGTTGAGACCCCCGCCGCCCTCTGTGAGACGGTCGTACTCGGCACCCGCCTGGTCGTGGACCGGAAACGCCGAGTACTGGAGGATGGCCTTGAGGGCGTTTGCCGAAAGCGACACCTGCTTGCCGAGCGCCCGGTCGCGATTGGCTTCGATGGCGAGGGCGACGACACCAGTCGTCACCGCGGTGGCCATGCTCGTGCCGCTCAATCGCAGGTAGTGCCCCCGGGACGGCCCGGTCACCCGCAGAGACGGATACTGCTCGTAGAGCGCGCTCCCCGGCACGCCCACGGATACGAGGCGATCCCCGGGGGCGACGACATCGGGCTTCGCGAAGGCGTCGTACCAGGTGGGCCCGCGCGAGCTGAACGTCGCCACCTCGTCGTCCGACCGGACCGGCGTGCCCTGCGTGAACAGGGCACCAACGGTGATGGCCGACGGAGCGTTGCCCGGCGACGTGACGCCGGCGTAACCGGGCTCGCCCGTGACCGGGTTAATCCCGCAATTTCCAGCGGCCGCGACGACGACGAGACCGGCACGGGTCGCCTGCTCGATGGCCTGCACGAGGGGATCGGATGCGGCTGGCTCGAGGATCGGGTGACCGATCGAGAGGTTGATGACGTCGATCCGGAGACTCTGGCGGTGCTTAACCACGTATTCGATGGCCCCGACGACATCGCTGGTCCGCCCTTGTCCGCTGGCGTCGAGCACTTTGAATGCCGTCACGCGAACGCCGGGCGCGACCCCTTGGTATTGCAGTGCCGACTGCACACCGCTGCCCGCAATCAGCCCGGCGACGTGCGTCCCGTGACCGTAGTCGTCATACGGAGGCGCCGGGCGCACCGTGCCGCCGGCGACGTCGAAGAACCCGGAGATGCGCCCGGCGAACTCCGGGGTCGGGTGGATGCCGGAGTCGATGATGGCGACGCCGACACCAGCGCCCGTCGGCGAATCGAGGTCGAGCCCGAGCGTGCTGCGGAGGAAATTGCCGCTCCCCGTCGGCCGCTCTTTGATGCCGTTCGCCCCGGCGCCGCCCGTGGGAGTGACGATCGCGTCCGATGAAACGGAGGCGATATCAGGATTGGCGGCGATACGGAGGAGGGCCGCCGACGGGACGTCAACGGTGAGCGCGTCGATCGACTGGTGCTCCGCCGTGAGCCGGTACCCGCTGGCCGTGAACAGGTCCTTGACGGCCGACAGGGTTCCGGGCTGCACGCGGACGATGATGCGCTGGACGCCGGAGTCGGTGAGTGCCGCCTCCGCAAGAGCCCGATCGAGTTTTGCGCGCCCGTGCTGCGCAGCGGCAGGGTTTGCCGAGGTGACGACGCCGGCCGCCACGATCGCGGCTATGAAGACAAGTCGGCTAATGAGTTTCACGCTATCGCACAGAGCAATTCGACGGCCACCGCGTCGGTGGACCGACAACTGTCATCTAACTGTAGGTGAAACCGAGAGTTACTGACGTGCGTGCCAATTGCAGATCCGGTGGGCCGGCGTCAAGGCGTGCAGTTATGGAACAGGCACTTGCCCTGGAATGTGGCAGATCCTGCAATTTGTTAATGTTATCGGCCGAGACGACGTGTCCCGTTGTTGGGCACGCGTGTGCTGCTACGGCTCACGCCCCGTCGTCTGGCCGCGGGGTGTCGCCCGTCAAATGGCCCAGCGCAGCAGTACGGCGCCGACGGTGAAGCCGGCGCCGACCGAGGCGAGCAGCACGAGATCGCCCTTCTTCAGCCGGCCGTCCTGGACGCAGTCGTTCAGCGCGAGCGGGATCGTCGCGGCCGTGGTATTGCCGAACTTCTCGAGGTTGATGATGACCTTCGACCCGGCGATACCGAGGCGGTCGGCGGCCGCGGTGATGATCCGGCGGTTCGCCTGGTGGGACACGAACAAGGAGATGTCGTCGGCAGTCAGGTTGTTCCGCTGCATGATCACCCGGGTGATCTCCTCCGTCTTTCTCACGGCGAACTTGAACACCGCCTGGCCGTCCTGCTTCACGTAGTGCAGGCGCTGCTCGACGGTTTCGTGGCTGGCGGGGCGCAGGCTGCCGCCCGCCGGCATCTGGAGGTACTGACCGCCGCTGCCGTCGATCTCGTGCGCGAAGTCGAGGATGGCGAGCTTGGGGTCTTTCGCGGCGCTGACCACCACCGCCCCGGCCCCGTCGCCGAACAGCACGCAGGTCGCGCGGTCCTTGTAGTCGATGATGCTCGACATCACGTCGGCGCCGACCACGAGCGCGTGGTTGTGGCGGCCGGTGGACACGAGCTGGCTGGCGGTCGAGAGGGCGAACGTGAAGCCCGAGCACGCGGCGGCGAGATCGAACCCCCAGGCACGGCTGGCCCCGATCTTCGTCTGGATCAGCGCCGCCGTGCTCGGGAAAAACATGTCTGGCGTCGTCGTGCCGACGACGATCAGGTCGATGTCGGCCGGCTTCAGGCCGGCCCGCGCGATCGCCTGGAGGGCGGCTTCCTTGCCGAGGTCGGACGTCGCCACGCCGGGATCGACGATGTGGCGGGTATGAATGCCCGTCCGCTGCAGGATCCACTCACTCGTCGTGTCCACCATCTTCTCGAGGTCGGCGTTGGTCAGCAACCGCGGGGGAACGAACGTCGCCAGGGAGGAAATCTCGGTAGGCCGCCCGAAGCCGAGGCCGGCAGGCCGATGGTCGGGAATCGGGGTTCGATCGTCGCTCGACACTCGCGTTCTCCTTAGGGGACAACTGACGGCTCTCGGCGGTACCCGGCTCCGGGCCCGAGACTCTGCAGGGCTTCAGCCGTCCCGCTGCCTGGCATCTTCGGTCGCAGCAGGGCTTCAGCCGTCCCGCTGCCTGGCATCTTCGGTCGCAGCAGGGCTTCAGCCGTCCCGCTGCCTGGCATCTTCGGTGGCAGCAGGGCTTCAGCCCTGCTCACCACAATCTCTGATCCCGATCCGGCGCGTGCAGCCCGAAGTACTCGTAGGCTCTCGCCGTGGCCACTCGCCCGCGCGGCGTCCGGTCCAGGAAGCCGATCTGGATCAGGAACGGCTCGTAGATGTCTTCGATCGCATCCTTCTCTTCGGAGATCGCGGCCGAGATCGTGTTGAGCCCGACAGGGCCGCCGCCGAACTTGTCGATGATCGTCCGGAGCAGGCGGCGGTCGATCTCGTCGAACCCGTGCTGGTCCACCTCGAGCAGCTCGAGTCCCGCCTCGGCGACCGGAAGCGTGATCTCGCCGGCGGCCCGCACCTGCGCGTAGTCGCGCACGCGGCGCAGCAGGCGGTTCGCCACGCGCGGAGTGCCCCGCGACCGGCGCGCCAGTTCCCTCGCCGCGCCGTCGTCGATGCTGACGTCCATGATGCGCGCCGACCGCCTCACGATCTCCTGCAGGTCGACGTCGGAATAGAAACCGAGGCGGTGGACGATGCCGAAGCGGCCCCGGAGCGGAGAGGTCAGGAGGCCCGCTCGCGTGGTCGCTCCGATCAGCGTGAATTTCGGTACCGGGAGCTTCACGGAGCGTGCGCTCGGCCCCTGGCCGATCATGATGTCGATCTGGAAGTCCTCCATCGCGGGATAGAGGATTTCCTCGATGGCCGGCGTCATCCGGTGAATCTCGTCGATGAAGAGCACCTCTCGCTCCTTGAGGTTGCTCAGCATCGCCGCCAGGTCGCCCGGCTTCTCGAGAACGGGCCCCGACGTCGATCGCACCGGCACGCCCAGCTCGTTGCCGATCACGTAGGCGAGCGTCGTCTTTCCGAGCCCGGGCGGGCCGTAGAGGAGCACGTGATCGAGCGCCTCGGCGCGCTGCCGAGCCGCGGTGATCGACACCACGAGGTTGTCGCGGACGCGTTCCTGCCCGATGTACTCATCGAGGGTACGCGGCCGCAGCCCGGCCTCGAACTGCGCGTCCTCGTCCACGCGCGCCGGTGTGATCACCCGGGGATCGGTCATATCCTGCGATCGTGCAATCTTGCGATCGTGCGATCTTGCGATTGGGATCGATCAGATCGCAAGATCCCCAGATCGCACGATTCCTAGATTCTCCCTAGCGTCCTATCCTGCCCAGCGCGGCTTTCAGCACCCGCTCGAACGTCTGGTCGCCCGGCGTCTTCAGCGCCGCGTCCACGGCCTTCTCCGCAAGAGGGCGATGATACCCCAGATTCAGCAGTGCCGAGAGCAGGTCGGCGCGCAGCGTCGTCTCGCCCGCGGGCCCGCCCGAGTCGGCCGAGAGTTCCTCGGTCAGCTGCTGCGGCAGCCGGTCCTTCAACTCGAGGCCGATTCGCTCGGCCGTCTTCTTGCCCACCCCGGGAATCAGCGTCAGCCGGCCGACGTCGCCGGCTTGCACGGCGCGAACGAGTTCCGCGGGACCGATGCCGGAGAGCACCGACAACGCCAGTTTCGGGCCGATCCCGCTGATCGCGATCAGCCGCTCGAACACCAGCTGTTCGAGGGTCGTCGCGAACCCGAACAGGGACAGCGCGTCTTCACGCACGTGCGTGTGGATCCGCAACGCGACGTCCGCGCCTGGCTCGGGCAGGTGGTAATAGGTGGAAAGCGGCACCTGCACCTCGTAGCCGACGCCGTGCACGTCCACGACCAGGCGCGTCGCCTGCTTCTCGACCAGTCTGCCGCTCAGTCGGGCAATCATCGGGTACGGCCCTCCACACGGCCATCCGACCGGCGGCCGGCTGCGGTGTCACGCGTGACACGGCCGCACGCCACAAGCCGCACGCCGCAGGTCGGTCGGCGCTACTCCCCCGGCGGCCGGTAGTCGCGCCAGGATTTCGGCGCCGACCGCGTCGCGCGCACGTGCTCGGCGACCACCGCCGGCCCCTGGCTGTGCAGGTGGCAGATCGCCACCGCGAGCGCGTCGGCCGCGTCGTGCGGCGTCGGCACTTCGGGGAGGCCGAGCAGCAGTTTGACCATCTCCTGGACTTGGCGCTTCTCGGCCCGCCCGTAGCCCACGACGGCCCGCTTGACCTCGGCCGGCGTGTATTCCGCGCACGTGTAGCCGGCCTCCACGGCCGCGAGCAGCGCGACGCCCCGCGCGTGCCCGAGCTTCAGCGCGCTCCGGACGTTCGCGGCGAAGAAGACGCTCTCTACCGCGACGCAGTCCGGCCGGTGTTCAGCCAGGAGCGCGGCCAGCTGCTGGTGGATCCGGAGCAGTTGTGCGGGGAAACCGAGCCGGGGCGGGGTGACGATGGCGCCGCAAGCGACGAGCCGGTGGCGGCCGCCATCGCTCTCCACGCATCCGTAACCGGTACGTTCGGAGCCGGGATCGATCCCGAACACCTTCACGAGAACGAGGCCTCGATCTCCTTCTCGTCGATGTCGAAGTTGGACCAGGCGTGCTGCACGTCGTCGTGATCCTCGAGCACGTCCATCAGCTTCATCATCGACTGGGCTTCCTTGCCCGTGAGTCGGACGAACTCGAACGGCACCATCGCGACCGCGGCGCTCAGCGGCTCGACGTTGAGCTTGCGGACCGCTTCCCGCACCGCCTCGAACGCCTCGGGAGCGGTGAGGATCTCCCAGCTGTCGTCGTCGTCCTGCATGTCGTCGGCGCCCGCCTCGAGCACCGCCGCCATCAGGGCGTCCTCGGCCACCTTGATCTTCTCGACGATGATCTGGCCGCGCTTGCTGAACTTGCGGAGGGCCGTGTTGCGGTCGGCCATCTTGCCGTTGTACTTGTCCAGCAGGTGACGCAGTTCGCCGACCGTGCGGTTCTTGTTGTCGGTCAGCCCCTCGAGGATGATCGCCGTCCCGCCGGGCCCGTAGGCCTCGTAGACGACCTCCTCGTAGTTGACGCCCGGTTCCTCGCCCGTGCCGCGGCGGATCGCCCGCTTGATGTTCTCGGCGGGCATGTTGGCCGCCTTCGCCTCGGCGATGATGGTGCGCAAACGGGGGTTGCTGTCGGGGTCGCCTCCGCCCGCCCGCGCGGCCACGGAAATCTCCTTGATGACCCGGGTGAAGATGCGCCCGCGCTTGGCATCAGCGGCGCCCTTCTTGTGCTTGATGGTATGCCACTTGGAATGGCCGGACATGCTGGAACTCCAGAGAAACAAACAGGAAAATGGAGTCGAGATTGTACCACAGCCCCACGGGAGAGTGTAGGGGATCCGGGACCGCGGAATCGCGAGATCCTCATCGGCTCCAGGCTATCTCGAGCGTGCCGCGAAACTGGCGGCCGATCGGGTCGTAGACCTGGCCGAAGTCCGCACGCTCGACGTCCCGCTGAATCGCGCGCCCGTTGTTTCTCCCGGCCACGTTGAAGACCTTGACGCCGAGACGGGCCGGCAGGCCGAACGGGAGCTGAAACGCCTTCTCGACCGCCAGGTCGAACGAGACGAACGTGGGAAACCGCGAGTCGTTGCGCGCGCCGACCACGTCCCAGTTCTCGTCGATGCGTGTGAACGGGAACCCGGTTCGGACCTCCAGGAACGGCGAGACCGTCACTCGCCAGGGCAGGGAGATGATGCCCCATGCCAGGGCACGATGCGGGACATCGATGGTGAGCGGCCCCCGTTCATCGGGAAGCACCTGAGCCTGCGCGCGGTTCCCGGCCACGGTATTCAGGTCGTTGAGGTTGCCCTCCGTCCACGTCCGCACGTAGGACACGTAGAACTGGTTTCCGCCGTGAGCCGACCTGAAACCCGCCGTGACCTCGATGCTTCGCGATCGCGACTCGGCGCTGTCGCCGCCGAGTGCCAGTTCTCCCGTGTCGGGCCCGACGACGGTGGGCTGGACGGCGTACTCGCGTCGCCCGCGGCGCTCCTGGTATCCGGCGCGGGCCATCCACCCGATGCCCAGCGGCTGATCGAGTTGCACGTTCCAGGCCAGGGCGCACGGGATCGCGAGCGGGGTCACCGTTCGGTTCGTGAACAGCCTCGACACTTGGAGGTTCTGCCCGGACGCGTCATAGAGCATCTCGCGCCGCGCCTGGCGTTGGGGGAAGACGCGGGCACCCAGCAGGGGCTTGTCGCTGAAGCCGCCGATCCCGGCGGAGAGTTTCGTCGAGTTGGGTCGCAGGTCGTAACTGACGACCGCGCGCGGCCAGAACGCCTGCCCCGTGGCAGCCGTGTTGGCGTCCCACCTCGCGCCCACGTCCACCTTGAGGCCAGCCCGCACGGTCCACGTGTCCTGCGCGAACGCTCCGCCCTCCGTCAGGCGGGCATCGAGGGCGCCGGGGCCCGAGAACTCATAGCGGCGGGTCAGCGTGCCGTCGCTGCGCAGGTAGTTGACCGGCCGATTCTCCTCGGCGCCGGACACGGTCAAGAACCCCACCGCCACTCCGGCTTTGACCAGGTGCTGTCCATGCCAGTCCGCGATCGCTCTCGACCAGGTCGTCCCGGCCTCGAAACGGTAGGCCGAATGGTTGAGCGTCTTGTAGTAGCTGCCCGCGATCCTCTCGTGGCCGATCAGATACGGCCGGAGCCCGTCGCTGGTGATGTCCAGCGACACGCGTTTGACATGGAGGTGCGAGTCGAGCGTGGTGCTGTTTCCGAGCGCCACGCGGTCGATGACGGCGATGCTCACGGTGGTGGTGTGCAGGTCCGGGACCGTGTCGGCCGGCTCGAACGCCCCCAGGCCGAAATGCGTGTTGTAGTCGGGCGTGATGATCAGCCGCAGGGTGACATGATGCGGCCCGCCAGGCTTCGCGTCCAGCCGCGTGAACGACGTCCAGCCCTGGACGCTGCTGTCCTGCGTGCCGACCACCGTCGTGCTCTGGAACCGTTCGTAGCGATACTCGACCGCCTCGGCCAGCCAGACCCGGCCCTTCACCACCGGCCCGCTGAACCCGAACGTGGGTTGCCAGGACTCGATCCCCGATGTGCCGGTGCTCGACCATCTCGGGCGCGGGAACAGGCCGAGCACGCTGAACATGAACGCGTCCACCGCCGCCTTGGTGTTCACCAGGGTCACGCCGCCGGTGGCGGGCCCGGCTTCGGCGGGAGGGAGGGGCGAGTACACCTGAACGTTGTCGATGGCGGAGATGGGAAGCGAGAGCCGAGGCTCGCCCGACACCGGGTCGCCTTCCCTCAGGCTGTCGACCTGCACGGTCCCCTGCCACGACCGCGCGCCGGCCACGCTGATCAGGCCATCGGGGCCGCGTACCGTTCCCGGCAGAAGCGGGAGCGCGGAGTCGTAGCGCATGCCCTGCACCGGCGCCATCTTGATGATCTCCTGGTCCACCGTCGCCGGCGCCGTCGGCTCCGCCGCCGTGAAGAGGCGGGGCGCCTGGGCTATGACCTGCGTCTCCTCCTTGAACCCGCCGAGTTCGAGCACGATGTCGATGGTGAGCGGCTCGGCCCCGGCGGTGAGATTGGGTTGAACGGCGGGCTGGAACCCGGACAACTCGGCCGTCAGCGTGTAGCGCCCGCGGGGGACGTCGAACGCGAAGTGCCCGACTTCGTCAGTATGGACCACGAGCGGTGCGCCCGCTTCGTGGGTGAGCGAAACGGTGACACCAGGAAGGGGCAGTCCCGACGTGTCCGAGACCTTCCCTTGGATCCGGCCGCGCGAGGTCTGCGCCACCGCCGGCGAGGCGGTGAGCAGCAAGACGACGAGGAAGAGCGCCGCGCGTCGCATGACGTCTGGACTTCCCCCGGGGCTGATGAGTCGGCTGTTGAGTCGGCTGATTATGAGACATCTTCCCGTCCCACGCCAGCGGCAACAACAGCGGCATCAACACGGCATCACCTGCGGGGCACATCGGCTCGGATGCGTCTTCCGGGCGGCAGGCGCGTCGCCAGCAGCAGCCAGACGTCCGCTCGAAGGTCCCAGGCCCGGCCGCAGTAGTCGCCCATGACGGCGGTCACGCGGAACCCTGCCTTCTCCACCCGCGCCGCCATCTCCGGCAGCGCCAGCGTGCGGAACGTCAGCGAGAAACGGTGCCGCTCGGTGCGACGTCCGCGCTGCTCGACGTATTCCTGGTCGAAGATCGTCAGTTTCCGCCGCCGGTCCTGGCGCACCGACTCGACCAGCGTCACGTGCCCGGAGGAGGCTCCGAGGCGTCCGCGAAGCCGCGTCCTGTTGCGGTACTCGTCCCACGCGGGAAGGTCAGGGACGAGGTCGATGCCAAAGGTTCCGCCTGGCTGCAGGACGCGCGCCGCCTCGGCCAGGGTCGCCGCCAGGTCGCGCTCCTTCGTCAGCGACTGCAGGATTCCGTAGGGCGCCATCACGCCGGAGAAGGAGCGGTCGTCGAACGGCAGCGCGCGGATATCCCCGCGCACCAGGCGTGGACGCGACGCGACGGCCAGGCGCCTGGCGCGGCGCCGGGCATATGCCAGCATCGGCTCCGACCGGTCGATCCCGACGACGGCGACGCCGGTCCGCGCCACGGGCACGACGACGCGGCCCGTTCCGCAGCCCAGTTCCAGCACCGGCCCTCCCTCCCGGCGGGCGAATTCCTGCCAGAACCGCACGTCCTGCCGCCCCATCGTCCGCGCGTTCTCCCAATCGTAGAACCGCGCGTATTCGTCCCAGCCCCGCCAGCCCTCTGCAGCCATTCGACAGGCCCTCACCTTCGGGTTGCCGCGCACTCCGGCCGCCGCCACCGGTCCAGGTCGCTCGGTCCCCAGATCGCACGAGCCAGAGATCGCCTGATCCGTAGACCGCACGATCCTGAGATCACACGATCCTGAGATCGCAAGATCCTCAGATTCCAGATGATACTATCTGCCTATGCTCGAGGCTTCGCCCGAACCGCTCGAGAGCTGGCGCGACGAGTTCCCCATCCTCCACCGCTCCATCTACATGATCAGCAACTCATTGGGTGCGATGCCCCGTGCGGCGGCGCTGTCGCTCGCCGAGTACGCCGAGACCTGGGCGACCCGGGGCGTGCGGGCGTGGGAGGAGCGGTGGTGGGAGATGGCCGGCGAGGTCGGCAACAAGGTCGCGGCCATCATCGGGGCGCCCGCCGGCACGGTGAGCATGCACGACAACGTCACCGCCGCGCAGATGGTGGCGCTGTCCTGCCTGACACCCGTGGGCCGGAGACGGAAGATCGTCTGCGCGGCTGCCGACTTCCCGTCGATGGTCCACCTCTACCGCGCGCAGGCGTCGCTCGGCTTCGAGCTGCACGTGGTGCCGGCTGGAAACGACCTGAACGTCACCGAGGATCGCCTCGCCGACGCCGTGGACGAAGACACGCTCGTTGTCGCCTTCTCACACGTCCAGTTCCGCACTTCGTTCATCGTGGATCCGGGTCCGGTGATCGAACGCGCCCGCCGGGTCGGCGCCTTGACGATGCTCGATGTCTACCAGTCGGCGGGCATCGTGCCGCTCAGCGTCGGTGAACTGAACGTGGATTTCGTGAGCGGCGGCTGCCTGAAGTGGCTGTGCGGCGGGCCGGGCAACGGGTTCCTCTACGCTCGTCCGGGGTTGCTCGGCAGGTTGCGGCCGCGCTTCACGGGCTGGCTGGCGCTCGCCCGCCCGTTCGCATTCGACATCGAAGACGGCGAACTGCGTGAAGACGGGATGCGGATGATGAACGGGACGCCGCCGATTCCGGCGTACTACGCGGCCCTCCCCGGGCTGGACATCGTCAGCCGGGTGGGCGTCGGTCCGATTCGCGAGAAGTCGCGCCGGATGACGGCGCACCTTCTGGATCTGGTGGGTGAGCGCGGATGGCGCACCGCCACCTCGCGCGACCCTGAACGGGTGGCCGGCACGGTGGCGATCGACGTTCCCGACGCGCTGCCGGCGTCGCGCGCTCTCAAGGCGCGCGACGTTCTCGTGGACTACCGGCCGAACGTCGGCATCCGGGTGTCCCCGCATTTCTACAACACGTTCGACGAACTCGATCGCCTGGTGCGGACGCTGGAGGAGGTTCTGTCCTCGAGGGATTTCGGCGCCGCCCCGTCGTCGCGAGTGACTTAGTCCTTCGATGCACAAATACGGCAACGTATTTGTGCCCTCAGGACTAAGTGCTGAGCGAGCCGCGCCGGCCATGTCCGGCAACAGCCGGACGTGG
>Ga0209048_10000453_pt1 | contig 43860 bp, 37 predicted proteins | sample FrelakmetCRP12CR_FD_187146 | JGI IMG/M metagenome (GOLD analysis project Ga0209048, IMG submission 187146) | Freshwater lake sediment microbial communities from the University of Notre Dame, USA, for methane emissions studies - CRP12 CR (SPAdes)... | ecosystem: Environmental > Aquatic >...
CGGCCAACGCCGGCCCCGGTGTAGATTGCTGGCTATGCAGCGCCTTGTGCCTCCCGCGTTTCCTCGGCGGCATAGGGCGATCAATCGTTGCGCTCTAGCGCGAACATGGTACGTGGCGTTTGAGGCCGAAAGCGCGAGGCACGACCACGGCATCGCACGGCTCGGCGCTGGCGGTGACTGCTGCAGGCTGATCGGGACGAAAACCGCGGACCTCTGATGCAGACTTGTACAACACTCGAAGGAGATCCACGAATGAACCGATTCCAGGCCGCGCTCACGCGCTCGCTCGCTGCGCTGGCGCTCGTTCCCGCGTTCGCTGTTGCACAAGTTCCTGTGGGCTACCCGGCAACCTATGCCGAAACGATCGCCGCGGCCAAAAAGGAAGGCAAGCTGGTCGTCTACAGCACGATCGACACCGTGGCGGCGAACGTGCTGATCAAGGACTTCCAGGCCCTGTACCCGGGCATTTCGGTCGAGTACAACGACCTGAACTCGACCGAACTCTACAACCGCTTCATCAGCGAGCGCGCCGCCGGCGGCAGCTCGGCCGACGTGCTGTGGAGCTCGGCAATGGACCTGCAGATCAAGCTCGTGCACGACGGCAACGCGGTCGCCTACGCATCGCCCGAGATTCCCAACCTGCCTGGCTGGGCGGTGTGGAAGAACGAGGCCTACGGCAGCACCTACGAACCGATCGCCATCGTCTACAACAAGCGGCTGCTCAGTGGCGACGAGATCCCGCAGAGTCATGCCGACCTGCTGCGCGTTTTGACGCAGAAGATCGACAGACTCAAGGGCAAGGTCACGACCTACGACATAGAGAAGTCGGGCGTCGGCTTCATGCTGATCACGCAGGACAGCAAGCAGAACCCGGCGTTCTGGGAACTGGTCAAGGCGCTCGGCGCTGTCGGGCCGCGATTCCAGTCGAGCGCGGGAACGATGATGGAGCGCATCAGCTCGGGCGAGAACCTGCTCGGGTTCAACATTTTCGCTTCGTATGCGGTGCTGCGCGCAAAGAAGGACCCGAGCATAGGCATCGTGCTGCCCAAGGACTACACACTCGTGATGTCGAGGGTGATGTTCGCCGCCAAGGGTGCGAAGAACCCGAACGCGGCCAAGCTGTGGATCGACTACATCCTGTCCAAGCGCGGCCAGGCCGTCATCGCCAGCCAGGCGGACCTGGGCTCGATCCGCGCTGACGTCGAGGGCAAAATGACCGCCACCGGGCTAGCGAAGACCCTGGGCGCGGTGGCCAGGCCGATACCCGTCAGCGAAGAATTGCTCGCAACACTCGACCAGGCCAAGCGGCTGGAGTTCCTCAAGCAGTGGCAGCAGGCGATCAAGGGCGGCAGGTAGATGCGCGCCGCCTTGCCGCGCGCCGGCGTTATCGCGCTCGCGGCGCTGGCGGTCCTGCTGCCGATTGCACTGATCTTCTACCAGAGCTTGCTCAATGCACCGTTCTTCATGCCGCACAGGGTCGGGCTCGGCGCGTTCGAGTTCGTGTTCGACGACTCGGACTTCTGGGACGCGTCGAAGAACTCGCTGATCATCGCCGGCGGCATGACCGCGATCGCGCTACCGCTGGGGGCGATCCTCGCCTTCCTGATGGTGCGCACCGACCTGCCGGGGCGAGCGTGGCTCGAGCCTCTGCTGCTGATTCCGGTGTTCGCGTCGCCGATGGTGCTCGCCTTCGGCTACGTTGTCTCGGCCGGTCCGGTGGGCTTCTATTCGGTCTGGGCCAAGGACTTGTTCGGCGGCGTGCCGTGGAACGTCTATTCGCTCACCGGCATCGCGATCATCGCCGGCCTGACGCACGTGCCGCACGTCTATCTCTACACTTCGTCTGCGCTGCAAAGCCTGGGCTCCGATGTCGAGGAGGCGGCGCGCATGGCGGGTGCTTCGCCACTGCAGGTCGCGCTGCACGTGAGCCTGCCCATGGCGCTGCCGGCGCTGCTGTTCTCTGGTGTTCTCGTCTTCTTCCTCGGCTTCGAGATCTTCGGCCTGCCGCTGGTTCTCGGCGACCCCGAAGGCATCCTCGTTCTCGCGACGTATCTGTTCAAGCTGACGAACAAGCTCGGCACGCCGTCGTACCACCTGATGGCGGCGGTCGCGGTGTGCATCGTCGCGGTGACGTTTCCGCTCGTGATGTTGCAGCGCGTGCTGCTCAGAAACGCGGGCAAGTACGTCACGATCAAGGGCAAGGCCGGACGCCAGCGGCCGCTGCCGCTTGGCGCGGTGCGCTGGGTCGCCGCTACGGTCGTCGCGCTCTGGCTGCTCGTCACCATCGTCGTGCCACTGTCGGGAATCGCGCTGCGCGCCTTCGTGACGAACTGGGGCGAGGGTGTGCGCATCGCCGAGGTGTTGACGCTGGCGAACTTTCGCGCCGTGTTCGAGCAACCGACGCTGGTCCGCGGCATCTTCAACACGGTGCTGATCGGCGTCGTCGGCGGCGCGCTCGCGGTGGCGTGCTACACCGCGATCGCGCTCGCCACGCACCGAAGGCCCGACGGCTGGTCGCGCTTCGTCGACTACCTCGTGCTCGTTCCGCGCGCGGTGCCCGGGTTGCTGGCGGGCCTGGCATTCCTGTGGGTGTTCCTCTTCTTCCCGCCGCTCGCGCCGCTGCGGTTGACGATCTTCAGCCTCTGGCTCGCCTATACCGTGGTCTGGCTCGCCTACGGCATGAGGCTGGTGTCGAGTTCGCTGTTGCAAGTCGCGCCCGAACTCGAGGAAGCGGCGCGCAGCGCTGGGGCGACGCGAGCGCAGACGACGAATGGCATCACGCTGCCGCTGATTCGCTTCGGCTTGCTCGCGAGCTGGCTGCTCGTGTTCATGATCTTCGAGCGCGAATACTCGACAGGCGTCTATCTGCTCGGTCCGGGAACCGAGGTGATCGGCTCGCTGCTCGTTTCGCTGTGGGCCACCGGCGGCGCCGACATGGTCGCCGCGCTGTCGCTGATCAACGTCGTTCTCGTCGCGTTCGGCCTGGCGGTCGCGCTGCGATTCGGAGTGAAGCTGCATGACTAAACTCGACGTTCGCGATCTGCATCTCTCCTACGGCGACAACGCGATCCTCAAGGGCGTCTCGATGACGCTCGCGCAGGGCGAGGTCGTCTCGCTGCTCGGCCCCTCGGGCAGCGGCAAGACGACGCTGCTGCGCGCTGTGGCAGGCCTGGAAGCGCCGCACCGGGGCGCGATACGGATCGAGGAACGCCCCGTGTTCGACGCCGCGTCCAAGCTGGAGCTCGCGGCCGAGAAGCGCAACCTCGGCCTGGTGTTCCAGTCGTACGCGTTGTGGCCGCACAAGACGGTGTTCGACAACGTCGCCTTTGGCCTCACGCTGCGCGGGGTGGCGGCGAGCGAGGTCAGGCAGCGCGTCGACGCGGCGCTCTGCAACCTGGGTCTCGGCCAGCTCGGCGCGCGGTTGCCGCACCAGCTCTCGGGCGGGCAGCAACAGCGCGTGGCGATCGCGCGTGCGCTCGTCTACAACCCGCCGGTGATCCTGATGGACGAGCCGCTCTCAAACCTCGACACCAAGCTGCGCGAGGACGCACGCGCATGGCTGCGCGAGCTGATCCTGAAGATGCAGCTCTCGGCGCTCGTCGTCACGAATGACCAGAACGACGCGATGGCGATGTCGGACCGCATCCTGCTGCTCAACGACGGAGTGATCGAGCAGCAGGGTTCGCCCGAAGAGATGTATGGCTGGCCGCAGACGCTCTTCGCGGCTGACTTCATGGGCAGCAACAACCGTATCGAAGGCCGGCTCGCCGAGGTGCGCGCTGGCGCCGCGCAGCTGGCCGGCGAGGGTTGGACGCTGTGGGGCGAAACGCGGGGTGGCGCCAAGGCAGCCGGAGTCCCTGCGACGGCGATGATCCGCCTTGAGCGGGTGCAACTCGCCGACGGGCCGGGCGAGAACCGCGTCAGGCTGCCGCTCTTGACGTCGATGTTCCTCGGCGACCATTGGGAGCACTTGTTCCACCTCGGCGAGACGCGTCTGCGCGCCCACGGTCGGGTACCGCTGGCCGCGGGCGAGCGCTGGCTGGAGATCCCGCGCCGCGACCTGTGGATATTCTGAAACGGGCCCGGCCGCGCCGCGCTGCGCTCGCCGCGGCAGCGCACTGAACGGGGCAGGTTCAGTCCGCCGCACCCAGGGCCAGCGCGCGTTCGCGTTGAGCCCTTGCCGCCTGCTCGTCGTCGACCGCGTCGGTATCCCAGCCCTGCACGTGCCGCAGCGCGATCGCGGTCAAGGCGGCGATCCACTCGTGCTGATCGTTCAGGCAGGCGATGTAGTGGAACTCCTTCCCGCCCGCAGTGAGAAAGGCGGCGCGCGCCTCGACACCTATCTCTTCCAGCGTCTCGAGGCAATCGGTGGCAAAACCGGGGCAGATCAGGTCGACGCGGCGCACGCCCCGCGCGGCCAGCGAGCGCAGCGTCGGCTCGGTGTAGGGCTCGAGCCATCGGGCCTTGCCGAAGCGGCTCTGGAACGTGACCGTCCACTGCTCGGGTTTCAACTCAAGGCGCTCCGCGAGCAGACGGGCCGTCTTCAGGCATTCGCAGTGGTACGGGTCGCCGCGTTGCAGCGTGCGCCGAGGCACGCCGTGAAAGCTCATGACGAGCTTGTCGGGGCGGCCGTGGTGTTGCCAGTGGCTGAGCACGCTGTGCGCCAGGGCAGCGATGTAGCCGGGGTCGTCGTGGTAGTGATTCACGAAGCGCAGTTCCGGCAGCGTGCGGGTGCGCATGGCCCACTTGGCGACCGCGTCGACGATGCTCCCCGTCGTCGGACCCGAGTACTGCGGGTACAGCGGCAGAACGAGCACGCGTGTCGCGCCGGCGGCCTTCATGTCGCTGAGCACGCCGGCCATCGACGGATTGCCGTAGCGCATCGCGCAGTGCACGGCAACGTGATGACCGCGCTCTCCGAGGTAGCCGGCGAGCAACCGCGCTTGCTTGCGCGTCCAGACCAGCAGCGGCGAGCCTTCGGGCGTCCAGACTAGGGCGTACTTGGCGGCCGACTTCTTCGGTCGCAGGCGCAAGATGATGCCGTGCAGGATCGGCCACCAGGCCAGGCGCGGTATCTCGACGACCCGCGGGTCGCTCAGGAACTCCGCCAGGTAGCGGCGTAGCGCCGGCGCGGTGGGCTCGTCCGGTGTGCCCAGGTTACACAGCAGCACTGCGGTGGCAGGCGTGCTCGGCACCGCTCCGTGCGTGTGGGTAGGCTCTGGCTCGAAGGTCATGGGGCGTCGGCGTCGGGGCGGTCGATTATCGAACCGAACTCGCTTCCGGCGCCAGGTGCTGGCGGGATTCAGGGTGAGCGCCGACGCCGCGGCAGCGCAGCGAGGTCGCGCATGATGCGCTCGATGTCGACCGGCTTGGTCCAGTAGCCGGCAAAGCCGGCCGCCTCGGCACGCCGCAGGTCCTCGGCGGTCGTATCGGCGGAACACATGAATGCCGGGACGTCTGACAACGCCGGCATCTCGCGCAGCAATGCCAGCACGTCGTAGCCGGTCATGTCGGGCAGGTTGGCGTCGAGCACGAGTACCTCAGGTGGCCAGTGCGGCACCAGCGCGAGCGCCTCGGCGCCGTCCTCGGCTACACGCAGTTCGATACCGCCGTGCACGCGGAATACTTCCTCGAACAGGATCGCGCTGAGGCGGTTGTCTTCGACGTAGAGCACTCGCAGTCCGGTCTTGTCGGGCATCGGCTGCTGCTCAAGTGACGGGTCGCGAAGAGAGGCCGCAGTCACTGATCTGTGCCCGCAAACGACATGACGAACGGCGCCAAAGGGCTACTGGAATTGCGACTGAGTCGCTTGCACTTGGCAGGCATCGACAGTGCCTGTCGATGCCGGACCTGAGCCGAAGTGCCGCATTGTGGTCATCCGGCGCTGTCCGAATCCGCGAGGCGCAGAACCTCGAAGCTCACGCAGAGCGAGAGCGCGTCGGCCGGCGGTGCGCCAAGGCCTATGACTCCCCGGCCGTGCAGGGTGCAGGTGCCGCGTCGAAGGGCTACGGTCTCGCTATCGTCGCCAAAGCGAACAAAGGTGCCATTGTAGCTCAAGTCGGTCAACTGGAACGTACCGCCATGCCACGCGATGCGGGCGTGCGAGCGTGATACTCGCGTATCGTCGATGCAGTAGGTTGCCTGCGGGCTGCGTCCGAGCACGATCGGCAGGCTGGGGCCGCTGAAGACGCGGGTCAGGTCCAGCCAGCTGAGTCGGATGCCCTCGGGCTCCGCGACCAGGCTCAAGCCGCCGAACGTCGTCGTCGCGGTGTCGCCGAAACGGCGCGCTTCGAATAGGTAGACATGTACAGGTTCAGCGTGGCCGCGCAGTTGCATCTGGTCAAGGCTGCGAAAACGCGCTTGCTCATGGGCTGGTAGCCGCTCGAACACGGCCGCCGTAGCCAGTGTTTCGTTGTCGCCGGCGTGGTCGAGCAGTCGGGCCGCCACGTTGACCGCATCGCCGAAGCAGTCGCCCGCCATCTCGACCACCTCGCCGTGCGCGAGCGCCACCTGCAGCCTGAGCGCAGGAAGACGCCGCGCCGACGGTGCGGGAAGGTCCAGCGACTCGTGCATCTCGTCGGCCGCGCTAAGACCCTGCACGGAGGAGTCGAACACCGCCATCAGGCCATCGCCGAGCGTCTTCACCACGGTTCCACGCTGCTCCTGCACGATGCGTGCGAGCACGGCGACGTTCTGCGTCACGACCGCCGTCGCCTCGGCATTGCCAAGCGTTTCGTAGAGCGATGTGCTGCCTCGCAGGTCGGCGAACAGGACGGTCCGATGGTGGATCAGGGGCATGACGCGCGCGTGTGAACTACCGCGCTGAGTTTATCGTCCGCCACACGGGGCCGCGCATCGCCGTTCGCGCGGACTTTGGGCATCGATCCGCCCGCGGCTTGTTTCAAGGCTAGAGGTTGTCCAGGTAGGTGCGCAGCTTGTCGGAACGGCTCGGGTGCTTGAGCTTCCTGATTGCCTTGGCCTCGATCTGGCGGATGCGCTCGCGCGTGACGTCGAACTGCTTGCCGACTTCCTCCAGCGTGTGGTCGGTGCTCATCTCGATGCCGAAGCGCATCCGCAGCACCTTGGCCTCGCGCGGCGTCAGGCTGTCGAGGATGTCCTTGACCACGTCGCGCAGGCCGGCCTGCATCGCGGCCTCGATCGGCGCCGTGTTGTTCGTGTCCTCGATGAAGTCGCCCAGGTGCGAATCGTCGTCGTCACCGATCGGCGTCTCCATCGAGATCGGCTCCTTCGCGATCTTCATGATCTTGCGGATCTTGTCCTCCGGGATTTCCATCTTCTCGGCCAGCGTCGGCGCGTCGGGCTCGAAGCCGAACTCCTGCAGATGCTGGCGCGACAGGCGGTTCATCTTGTTGATCGTCTCGATCATGTGCACCGGGATGCGGATCGTTCGCGCCTGGTCGGCGATCGAGCGCGTGATCGCTTGGCGGATCCACCAGGTCGCGTAGGTCGAGAACTTGTAGCCGCGGCGGTATTCGAACTTGTCGACCGCCTTCATCAGGCCGATGTTGCCCTCCTGGATGAGGTCGAGGAACTGCAGTCCGCGGTTGGTGTACTTCTTGGCGATCGAGATCACCAGGCGCAGGTTGGCCTCAATCATCTCCTTCTTCGCGTCGCGCGAGGCCTTCTCGCCCTCGTTCATGCGCTTGTTGATCTTCTTCAGGTCTTCCAGCGGCACCACCGCGCGCGCCTGCTGGTCAGTCAACTTCTTCTGCAACTCCTGCACCGCCGGCAGATTGCGCGCGAGCACCGCGCTGTAGGGCCGACCTGCGGCGGCTTCACGCTCGGCCCACTTCAGGTTGAGCGAATTGGGCGGGAAGTGCTTGATGAAGTATTCGTGCGGCATGCCGCACTTGTCGACCAGTATCTTGCGCAGTTCGCGCTCGTAGCGCCGCACGTCGTCGACCTGCGAACGCAGGATGCTGCACAACTTCTCGATCGTCTTAACGGTGAAGCGGATCGTCATCAGCTCTGCGCTGATCGCGTGCTGCGCCTTGTTGTACGAGGGCGACTGGTAACCGTCACGCTCGAACGCCTTGCGCATCTTGTCGAAGTTGACGCGCAAGGCGTCGAACTTCACGATCGCCGCGTTCTTGAGTTCCTCGAGCTTCTTGGTCAGCGCCTTGCTGCCGCCCTGGCCGTCGTCATCGTCCTCGTCGTCGAAGAAGTCGACATCTTCCTCGGCGACGTAGTCGTCGGCTTCGTCGGCCAGCACGAAACCGTCGACGACCTCCGAGATCTGCATCTGCCCCGCGCCGATCCGGTCGGCGAAGCTGAGCAGTTCGGCGATCGTCGTCGGCGAGGCTGAAATCGCCAGCATCATCGCCTGCAGCCCGCCTTCGATGCGCTTGGCGATCTCGATTTCGCCCTCTCGCGTCAACAACTCGACCGTGCCCATCTCGCGCATGTACATGCGCACCGGGTCGGTCGTGCGGCCGAACTCGGAATCCACGGTGGACAGAGCCGCTTCGGCAGCTTCCTCGGCTTCTTCCTCCGTCGCCGTGGTCGTGCCGCCGCCGGCGATCAGCAGCGTCGCCGCGTCGGGTGCCTGCTCGTACACCGCGATGCCCATGTCGTTGAGCATCGAGACGATCGCCTCGAGGATCTCGTTGTCGACCAGTTTTTCGGGCAGGTGGTCGTTGATCTCCTGGTGCGTCAGGAAGCCGCGCGTCTTGCCCATCTTGATGAGCGTCTTGAGCTCCTGCCGGCGCTTGGCGACCTCTTCCTCGGTGAGTGCGGTCTCGTCGAGGCCGAACTCGCGCATCAGCGCGCGCTCCTTGGCGCGCGACACCTTCATCCGCAGCGGCTTGGCCTTGACCTTGTCGCTTTCGGCGTTGGCGTCGGTGTCGGGTTCACCGCTGAACTCGGCCTCGACGTCGGAGAAGTCTTCTTCGACGGCCACGCGCGCCTTGCCTTCCTCGGGCTTGAGCTTGCTGCGGCCGGCCCTTCCTTTGGGCTCGACGGGCTTGGCGCTGCCCTTGGTTGCCGGCCTCGGCGAGGCCTTGGCAGTCTTCGGGTCTGGCCGCACTGCGGTCTTGCCTGTCGGTGCGGCCTTGACGGCGGGTTTGGTCGCCGGCGTTGCCTTGCCGTCAGGCCGGGCGACTGGCTTGCGCAGCTCGGGCTTGGCAGGCTTGGCGGGTGCGCTCTTCTTCGCGGTCATGCAAATCCTCGAATGGTGGTCGGCTCGGGCGCCTGGTGACGTGACGGGTTCTGAAAGTGCAGTGCAGATTGCGCCGCTCGGCGCTGATACAACCCTTAGGCGGGGCTGCTGACGCCACTCCCGCTTTTCTGGGCATGGGAGTCGGCACGTCCGAGGCGGCAGCCGCTGGCAAAGGCCGTGCGTCTGCGCAGCAGCCCGCGTAACCGCCCGCGCTAGCGGCAAGTTCGCCTGAACTTTCCATCGGAGCGCAGTCCTTGCGGGTGAAGGGCGGCCTTCTGCGGGGACCCTGCGTCGGAGGGTGGCCGGGGCCCGGAGGTGCTGCTCTCACTCTTGCCGCGCTTGCGTGAGCCGCGGATTATACCCGCTGCCGATCGGATGCCCTAGGCTTTCAGACGGCGTCTCGCGGCCATCAACTCGCGGCTGCGGGTCTGCGCGTCCGGTGACTGAAGCCCGGAGTCGAAGAGAAGCTTCAGCTCTTCGTCGACCGCTTGCAGCCGCAGCTTGGCGATCACGAGCGCCAACTCGTGGGCGAAGTCCGAGTCCGGTTCCGGGTCGTGAAACGCCGCGATGCGCGACAGCACGGCTGCGCTGCCGCTGTCCTTCGCCGAAGCCTCGCGCAACTCGGCGAGCATTGCGCTCGGGGCGAGCGGGCCGTGCTCGTGTAGGCAGCGTTCGATGGCGCCGAAGAATGCATCGTAGGGCGCGGCCTGCGCCGCGAGGATATCGTGCGCTTCGCCGTCGAGCCGGGCCCAGATCTCGCATCGATGCAGCAGCAGCCAGACCGCGCGGTCGAGCAGGCTGGCGGTTCCCTTGCTGAGCTTGTCTGTGCGCCGCGGCGGCGAGCGAACGCGCGCGAAGTCGCGCACCGGCGCGCTCGCGTGCCCCCACTGGCGCAACAGCTGGTCCGCGTCGTCGCGGCCGGCAGCGGCCAGATCGCCGACCATCTGGCGCCTGAGTGCGCCTTCGGGCAGCGCAGACCACAGGGGTTTGGCATTGGCCAGCATGCGCGCGCGGCCTTCGGCGGTGGCCAGGTCGCAACCTTCCGCGGCACTCTCGATCAGCTGGCGCGAGAGTGGCACGGCCTGCGCGATGCAGGTCTCGAAGGCCGGCGCACCCTTCTCCCGCACGTACGAGTCGGGGTCGTGTTCGGGCGGCAGGAAGACAAATCGGATCGTGCGCGTGTCACTGGCAAAGGGCAGGCTCGTTTCAAGCGCGCGTCGCGCGGCGCGCCTGCCGGCTGCGTCGCCGTCGAAGCTGAACACGACCGAATCGGTGAACCGAAACACCTTCTGCAAGTGATCGGGTGTGCAGGCGGTGCCGAGGGTGGCGACCGCATTGCCGAAACCCGACTGCGCAAGCGCAACCACGTCCATGTAACCTTCGACGACCAGCGCATAGCCGCGCTGACGCACTGCGGTACGACCTTCAAAGAGGCCGTAGAGTTCGCGCCCCTTGCTGAAAACCGGCGTCTCGGGCGAGTTCAGGTACTTGGGTTCGCCGCGGTCGAGTACGCGCCCACCGAAGCCGATCACGTCGCCTTGCACCGAACGGATCGGGAACATGATGCGGTCGCGGAATCGGTCGTAGCGCTTGCGCTCGGCATCGTCGCTGGGCGCCTCGCCATCCGCATCCTTGACGATGACCAGGCCGCCTTCCTCGAGCATCGGGTCGCCGTAGTCCGGGAACACGCTCGCCAGGCTGCGCCAGCCGTCAGGGGCGTAGCCGAGGCCAAAGAGCGCGGCGACTTCACCGCTCAGACCTCGACGTTTGAGGTATTCGATCGCGCGCGGGCTCGCCTTCAGGTGCTTGCGATAGGCCTCGGCGGCCTTGGCGAGCACGTCGGTCAGCGTGGCGCGACGCTGCTTCTGGGCCGCCGCGTGCTCGCGCTCCACCGGAGAGATGTCTTCCTCGGGCACCTTCAGGCCGACCTGCTGAGCGAGTTCCTTGACCGCGTCGAGGAACGTCAAGCCGCTGTATTCGGTGAGGAAGCGGATCGCGTCCCCGTTCGCGCCGCAGCCAAAGCAGTGATAGAACTGTTTGCTCGGGCTGACCGTGAAGCTCGGCGACTTCTCGGCATGAAACGGGCACAGGCCACTGAGATTGGCGCCACCTTTCTTGAGCTGGACGTGGCGGCCTACGACGTCGACGATGTCGACGCGGGAGAGAAGGTCGCGCAGGAAGTCGGGCGGAATCACTGCACGAGTCTAGCGCCCGCCGCATCGCGTATGAGGCAAGAGCGACGCTGCGGGTGCGCCGTCGCCTGCAGCGTAGTGCGCGACGATCCATCTTGGTACGCCGGCCGGGCCGATCCGTCCCCTGTCGCCGATGCCGTGTCGTGGTTCAATGCGCCTGTCCCATGCATCCCGACCGAAACCGCTGCGCATGTCGGCTGCCATCTTGAAAGCAGAGATCGCCTTAAGTCCATGGCGTCTGGCGGTTGCGCCGATGCTGGACTGGACGGATCGCCACTGCCGTGCCCTGCATCGCCTGTTGACGCGCCGGACTCGACTCTACACCGAGATGATCAGCACCGGCGCACTTCTGCACGGCGACGCGGCTCGCCATCTGGACTTCAGTGCCGCCGAGCATCCGGTCGCGCTCCAGCTCGGTGGTAGCGAAGTGGCCGACCTTGCAGCCTGCGCCCGGATGGCGCGCCAGTGGGGCTATGACGAGATCAACCTGAACTGCGGATGCCCGAGCGAGCGCGTGCAGAGGGGCGCGTTCGGCGCCCGCCTGATGGCCGAACCAACGCTCGTGGCCGAGTGCATGAAAGCGATGAACGACGCCGCCGGCGGCCTGCCGGTGACGGTCAAACACCGGATCGGGATCGATCGCGAGGAGAGCTACGAGTTCGTGCGCGATTTCGTCGGCACTGTGGCTGCGGCCGGGTGCGGCGTGTTCATCGTTCACGCACGCAATGCGTGGCTGAAGGGACTGAGCGCGAAGGACAACCGGGATCTGCCGCCGCTGCGCTACGAGTTCGCGTACCGCCTGAAGCGCGACTTCCCCTCGCTGACGATCGTTCTCAACGGCGGCATATTGAGCGATGCTGAGATGACCGAGCACTTGGGCCATGTCGACGGCGTGATGGTCGGCCGCCGCGCGTACCACGAGCCGTGGGCGATGTCGGCGTGGGACGAACGCTTCTTCGGTGAGCCGGGGCCGGCTGCCTCGCGCGAGCAGGTCGACGCGCTTTGGGTCGCGTATCTCGAGCAACTGCAGTTCGCGGGTACGCCATGGCCGCACGCGATGCGCCATGCCCTGGGGCTCTGGAATGGAACGCCGGGCGCACGCCGTTGGCGCCGGGTCTGGTCGGACTATCGCCTGAGGGTCGAGCGACCCGCGTACGTCGCGGCGCTGGCGGCGCAGGCGAGACAGTCGCGTGTCGACTCGACGGCAGCGGTCTGACGCTTAGAGCGGGCGCAGGCCTTGCCGTGTCGCCAGCGCCACGCCGGCGACGGCGAGTGCAAACGCCGTGGTGTGCAACGCGCCGACTGGCTCGCCGAGTACCAGAATGCCGACCGCGGCGGCGCTGATCGGCAGCATCACCGTGAACACACCGGCCGATGCGGCCGGCACGTGCTTGAGCCCGGTCATCCACAGCCACACCGTGACCATGCTGGCGGCGATCGCGTAGAAGAGGAGCAGCGCCCACAGGCTCGCAGCAACCGCGGTGAAGTCGAACGAAAGCGCTGCCCAGGCACCCATCGGCGTGACCAGCACCAGGCCCCAAAGGTTGACGAGTGCGCTGATTCGCTTGGCCGACACCCGCGCGCTGAGCTGCTTGCCTATCACGACGTAGCTCGCTTCGCACAGCACGGCTCCGATGAGCAGCAGGTTGCCGAGCCATGGCGTCGCCGCGATAGGCGATCCGGGCTGCGCACCGCCGCGCGTGAGCGATAGCAGCGCGATGCCCGCCATCGCGCAAGCGATACCGGCTGCGACGCGCCCACTGATGCGCTCGCCGAGGAACAGGCGCGACAGCAGCGCCACCGCCGCCGGGATTGCCGCCATGATCACGCCGGCGGCAACGGCCGACGTCAGTGCGACGCCGAACAGCATGCAGATCGAAAACAGGAAGTTGCCGAGAAAGCTCTCCCAGAACAGGAGTTGCCGATCGCGCTGCGACAAGCGGGCATCGCCTGACCCGCGGCGCAGCCATCCGAGCATTGCCAGCGCAGCGATGCCGAAGCGCAGCCAGGCGAGCAGGAACACGGGGAACGCCGCGACGAGCAGCTTCGACAGGCCGACGTAGCTGCCGACGAGGGCCATGCTGGCGCCCAGACAGGTGTAGGCCCACCAGGGCGCTCGCGCGGTCACGTCTGGATGCGAAACATGGAGCCGATGCTGGCGTCTAAGATAAAAGCCATGGGCAGACCTGCTGCGCCAGCTCGAAACCGGCCGCAGATCGCTCGGATGCGAAGCTGCGGCGCGCCGGCTCAGACGCGCTTGCGGTATTCGTGCGTACGGGTGTCGATCTCGACCTTGTCGCCGCTCTCGACGAACAGCGGCACGGCGATCGCGAACCCGGTGGCGATCGTCGCCGGCTTCATCACCTTGCCCGAGGTGTCGCCCTTGACGGCAGGTTCGGTCGTGACCGCGCGCACGACGGAGGTTGGCAGCTCGACCGAGATCGCCTTGCCGTCGTAGAACACGACCTCGACCGGCATGTTGTCTTCGAGATAATGGATCGCGTCGCCCATGTTCTCGGCCTCGACCTCGAACTGGTTGTACTCGGCATCCATGAACACGTACATCGGGTCGGCGAAGTAGGTGTACGTGCAGTCCTTCTTCTCGAGGACGATCTGGTCCATCTTGTCGTCGGCCTTGAACACGACTTCGGTGCCCGAGTTGCTGAGCAGGCTCTTGAGCTTCATGCGTACGGTGGCCGAGTTGCGGCCGCCGCGGCTGTACTCGGTCTTGAGCACGACCATAGGGTCCTTGCCGTGCATGATGACGTTGCCGGCGCGAATTTCCTGAGCGATCTTCATAGCGATTCCATGGGGTTCTTCGGGTCTTTGCCTTGCGCTGCGCGACACGCCATTTTGACGACGGGCGAAGCCAGGAGCTTCCCGAATTCGCCTATGCGGGCGCTGCGGCAGAGGATCGGTTGGAACGCGCGCCAGACCTTCCGACGCTGCGTAAAGCATTGAATTTTAACGCATTTTCCGGACGAACCCGAGCAACTGCGTGGTCAGGTCGGGCTGTGCGAGTAGCGTTTGTCGCCAGCGCTCGCACAGGTTGCGCCAAGGCTCGAATGCGGGCAGCTCTGGCCGCTGTCGGGATAGACCGTTCCAGCCCAGCCAAAGCCGGCGCAGCGGCGCGGCGACAGCGTCGTCGGCGCCACTCAGCATGCGATCGAGGAATGCCCCCAGCTTGACGCCGTGCGCGTCGCCGTGCTGCGGGTAGATCTGCCACACGAAAGGCTGGCCCGCCCACTGGGCACGAACGAAGGAGTCCTCGCCGCGTACGAAGTTCAGATCGCAGGCCCCGAGCAAGCGGTCGTAGTCGCACTGCGAGAGGTAGGGCAGCAACTTGGCGCGAAGCGCCTCGCGCCGCAGGCCCGGCCCGAGCCACTGGCCGACCTGCGTCGACGCCGCTCCGGGCGCCGCGAGCAGCAGTGTCGGTGCAGCGCGGAGGGCGTCGAGCAGGCCCGGCAGCGCGGGGTTGTCGTAGCAGAACAGGCTGACGACGCGTTCCCCGGGCCGAGCGCTCGCGCCCATGCCGTCCAGCCAGCGCGATCGATCGAACGCCTGCTGCGCCTCTAGCAGCCCCGGCTCGCGCAGCAGGCCGCCTGTGCCCGCCGTGAAGCCGGGATAGAAGAATCGCTTCACCAGCATCCGGCCCGGACCGACCTGAACCGGCGAGGGCAGGCCGTGGCTGCGCTCGACATACGTCTCGGCGCTCAGGTATTCGAGGTTGATCCACGCCGGCGCCAATTCGCGCTCGGCCATGCGCTGCACGAACCGGTGTGGCGGATCGCAGCCGAAGGTCTCAACGACGACGTCGCCGGGTGCCAGATCCGGCGCCGGATCGGTCCATTCGACGACTTCGACGCCTGGTTGGCCGTGCGGCGCCATCCACGCCAGCGCGGAAGCGTCGTCGACCCAGAGTCGCACACGCTGGTCGCGCGAGGCGAGGTCGGCGCAGAGCCGCCAGGCGACGCCGATGTCGCCGTGGTTGTCGATCACGCGGCAGAACACGTCCCAGCGTTGCGGTGGCCGCATGGCGGGCATTATGGACAGGCGCAGGCGCGGCACAATCGGGCTCGATGCGCGAGCAAGACCCGTCGCCCGAGACCCCGGCCGTGCCTGACCAGGTTCGCGCTCGCCTGCTGGCCGAAGTCGCGGCGTTGCCGGCGCAGCCGGGGGTGTACCGCTACTTTGACGCTCAGGGCGCAGTGCTCTATGTCGGCAAGGCGCGCGATCTGCGGAAGCGCGTCTCGAGCTACTTCCAGAAGAACCACGCCGGCACCCGCATCGGTCACATGATCGAGCGCATTGCGCGCCTTGAAACGACGGTCGTGCGCTCGGAGGCGGAAGCGCTTCTGCTCGAGAACAACCTGATCAAGGCGCTCAGCCCGCACTACAACATCCTCTTTCGCGACGACAAGAGTTACCCCTACCTCAAGATCACCGCGGCTCATGGAACGGTTGCGGCCTCCGGCGCGTCGTCCGCCGCGGCATATTCGCGCGTCGCCTACTACCGTGGCGCGGTCGATCGCAGGCACCGCTATTTCGGGCCGTACCCGAGCGCGTGGGCTGTGAAGGAGTCGATCCAGTTGCTGCAGAGGGTGTTTCGGCTGCGCACCTGCGAAGACACGGTGTTCGCCAACCGCAGCCGGCCCTGCCTGCTCTACCAGATCAAGCGCTGCTCGGCGCCGTGCGTGGGGCGCATCTCGCAAGTTCAGTACGCGCACGACGTGGCCAACGCCGAACGCTTCCTCAGGGGCGAGACGCGCGAGGTGATGGATGCGCTGCAGGCGCGGATGATGGCGCACGCCCAAGCGCTGGAGTTCGAACAGGCGGCCGAGTTTCGGGACCAGGTCGGCGCGCTGTCCCGGGTGCTTCATCAGCAATCGGTGGAGGTCAACTCGGGCAATGCTTTCGACAAGGACGCCGACATCCTGGCGGTCAAGGTAAAGGGCGGCCGAGCGTGCGTGAATCTCGCGATGGTGCGCGGCGGTCGCCACCTCGGCGACAGACCGTACTTTCCGACGCATGTCTCCGAGGCGACGGCGCTTTCGGAACTCATGCCGACGGCTGGCGCTGCAGAGGCCATACCCGAGGTCCAGGTGCTCGAGGCATTTGTCGCGCAGCACTACGTCGACGTGCCGCCACCGCCGCTGCTGGTGCTCAGCCACCCGGCGGATCGTGGGCTGATCGCCGCGCTGTCTCAGGCCAGCGGAGTCAGGGTTCGTGCACTGCATCAGCCACGCGCGCACCGGCGAAGCTGGCTCGACATGGCGATGCATGGGGCCGAACTCGCTCTGGCGCGGTTGCTGGCCGAAGACGGCTCGCAGCAGGCCCGGACCCGCGCGCTGGCCGAAGCGCTCGATCTGGCGCAGGACGACCTCAACCTCTTGCGCGTCGAGTGTTTCGACATCAGCCACACCGCGGGCGAGGCGACTCAGGCCTCGTGCGTGGTGTACGAAGGGCACCGCATGCAGAGCGCCCAGTACCGGCGCTACAACATTGAGGGTGTAACCGGTGGCGACGATTATGGCGCGATGCGCCAGGTGCTGATGCGACGCTACGGCAAACTCGCGGCACACACTGCGGCGAGCGACGCGCAGACTCCCGGGCGCGGTGCGGGCTTGCCCGACCTCGTGCTGGTCGACGGCGGCAAGGGCCAGGTGGCGATGGCACGCGAGGTGTTCGAGGACCTCGGCCTGGACGTATCGCGCGTCGTCGGCGTCGAGAAGGGCGAGGGGCGCAAGGTCGGGCGGGAAGAACTCGTGTTCGCCGACGGGCGGGAGAAGGTGACGCTGGGTGCCGATTCGGCCGCGCTGATGCTGGTGGCGCAGATACGCGACGAGGCACACCGCTTCGCGATCACCGGCATGCGTGCCCGCCGCGCCAGCGTGCGCACCGGCGGTAGCAGGCTCGAGGACATTGCCGGCGTCGGCCCGAAGAAGCGCTCCCGGCTGCTGCAGCGCTTCGGCGGCGTGCGCGGGGTAGCCGGAGCGAGCGTGCAGGATCTGCTGACCGTGGAGGGCATCTCGAAGGATCTGGCCGAGGCAATCTACCGCGCCTTGCGCTGAACGGGGGCCTTTGTCGCCGGCAGTGCGCTCGCCAAGGACAGCACTTGCATTCCAACGTCCTGTCGCGACGGCAACTGTCGCTTGAGCGGGTGTGAGTCGCATCCGCGACGCAAAACTGACCGGTCAGGGAAGTTCGGCACAATCGACGCATGTTCTTTAACATCCCCACGCTGCTGACCTGGGCCCGCATCGTCGCGATTCCGCTGATCGTCGGTGTGTTCTACCTGAAGTTCGAACCCGCGCTGCAGAACGTCGCGGCGACGGTGCTGTTCGTCGTCGTCGCGCTCACCGACTGGGCCGACGGCTATCTCGCGCGGCGGCTCAACATGACTTCGTCGTTCGGCGCGTTTCTCGACCCCGTTGCCGACAAGTTCCTCGTTTGCGCGGCGCTGCTCGTGCTGGTGCACTTGAACCGCGTCCATGCCCTCGTGGCGTTCGTGATCATCGGCCGCGAGATCGCGATCTCGGCGCTGCGGGAGTGGATGGCCCAGATCGGCGCCTCGCGCAGTGTCGCGGTGCACATGCTGGGCAAGGTCAAGACCGCCTTGCAATTGGTGGCGATACCGTTCCTGCTCTACGACGGTCCGCTGTTCGGTGTCATCGACACCCATCGCTGGGGCACGCTGCTGATCTACCTGGCCGCGGTACTGACCATCTGGTCGATGGTCTACTACCTGCAGAAGGCGCTGCCCGAGATCCGGGCCAAGGCGCGCTAGATCATGGCCACTCGCGAGCGGCCGGGCGCCGCCTGAGCGCGGTGGTAGCCAAACCCGGCGCGCAGTGGCGCGCGATGCCCTGGGTATTCGTGCTCATCTGGAGTACCGGGTTCATCGTGGCCCGCTACGGTATGGCCTTCGCGCCGCCGCTCGGCTTCCTGACCCTACGCTATGCACTCTCGTCGCTCTGCTTCGGGCTGTGGATTGTCTGGTCGCGGCCGTCGTGGCCGCGCGACCGCTGGCAGGCGATGCATCTTGCGGCCGTCGGCGTGCTGATGCAGGCCGGCTACCTCGGCGGCGTCTGGAGTTCGGTCAAGGCAGGCATCGGCGCCGGAACGGTGGCGCTGCTGGTCGGATTGCAACCGGTCTTGACGGCGCTGTGGTTGACCCGCCATCCTGGCCACGGCACAGCCGAAGGATCGGCGGGAGCAGTATCCGCTCAGCAGTGGGCCGGTCTCGCGCTCGGCCTCGGCGGGGTCGTGCTCGTGCTCTGGCCCAAGCTAGGCGGTGGTGAACTGACGGCGTGGAACTTCGCGCTGGCGATACTCGCGCTGCTGTGCATCACCGCAGGAACGCTGTACCAGAAGCGGTTCGTCCACCCTTGCGACGTACGCAGTGCAGGCCTGCTGCAGCAACTCGCCGCACTGGCTGTGACGCTGCCGCTCGCGTCCCTGGAGAGCGGCACGTTGGTATGGCATGCGCAGCTGATCGGCGCGTTGGCGTGGTCGGTGATTGGCCTGACGCTCGGCGGCAGCTCGCTGCTGTACCTGCTGATCCAGCGCGGCGCGGCGACGGAAGTGTCGAGCCTGATGTACCTGGTGCCGCCGTGCACGTCATTGCTGGCCTGGATGCTGTTCGACGAACTGTTCACGCCGACGATGTGGCTAGGGCTGGCACTCACCGCGGCTGGCGTTGCGCTGGTGACGACGCGGCGCGGCGCGACAATTCGCTGATGCAGCATCGCATCAAGGAAAGGCCATGAACCTTCGAAGTTGCACTCGTTCGATCCGGAGCGCGCCATGACGCCTCATCGCATCGCTGTGATCGCGGGCGACGGCATCGGCAAAGAAGTCATGCCCGAAGGGCTGCGCGTGCTGGAGACCGCGGCAACGCGCTTCGGCGTTGCACTCGCGTTCGATCACTTCGATTTCGCGAGCTGGGACTACTTCGAGCGCCATGGCCAGATGTTGCCCGACGACTGGAAGGATCGAATCGGTGGCCACGACGCGATCTTCTTCGGCGCCGTCGGCTGGCCGCAGAAGATTCCGGACCATGTGTCACTCTGGGGCTCGCTGCTGAAGTTCCGGCGCGAGTTCGACCAGTACGTCAACCTGCGCCCGGCCCGCCTGATGCCGGGCATCCGCTCGCCGCTGGTGCGGCGCGACGGCCAGCCGCGTCATGCGGGCGAGATCGACATGCTGATCGTGCGCGAGAACACCGAGGGCGAATACTCCAGTATCGGCGGGCGGATGTACGAAGGCAGCGAGCGCGAGATCGTGATCCAGGAAACGGTGATGTCGCGCACCGGCGTCGACCGGGTGCTGAAGTTCGCGTTCGAGCTGGCACGCTCGCGACCGCGGCGCAAGCTGACGTCGGCGACCAAGAGCAACGGCATTTCGATCACGATGCCGTTCTGGGACGAAAGGGTCGAGGCGATGGCCGCGGCCTATCCGGACGTGGCCGTCGACCGCTTCCACATTGATATCCTGACCGCGCATTTCGTGCAGCGACCCGAGTTGTTCGACGTGGTGGTGGCAAGCAACCTGTTCGGCGACATCCTGAGTGACCTCGGCCCCGCCTGCACCGGGACGATCGGCATTGCGCCTTCGGCCAATCTCAACCCGACGCGCAAGCACCCGTCTCTGTTCGAGCCGGTACATGGTTCGGCACCCGACATCGCCGGCCGGGGCATCGCGAACCCTGTCGGCCAGATCTGGTCGGGCGCGATGATGCTCGACTTCCTCGGCCACCGTGACGCGCACGATGCCATCGTCCAAGCCATCGAGCGCGTCTTGACCGCTGGCGACGACGCGCCGCGGACGCCGGACCTCGGCGGATCGGCGGGCACTCGAAGTCTCGGCCAGGCGATCGAACGCGCGCTCTGAATGCCCATGCCATGCGGCGTTGCGCGCGAGTTCGCCCGCGACGCGGCAGCCACGTGTGTAACACGCGCTCGACATTGGTAATTCGCGCGTTTGAATCGACATAGAATCCGCTTCCGCGCTTGACAGGCGTAGGGCCGACGGCTGTAATCAATCGCGCACCGCTCGACGTTTCGCGGCGCCCAAATCTTCAGGCAAAGACACTTTGTGAAACACCTTAAAGAGGGGACCCTTCGTGAACAAGTCCGAACTGATTGACCACATTGCCCGGCAAGCGGATATTTCCAAGGCCGCAGCGGGGCGCGCACTCGAAGCGCTGATCGGCGGAGTGAAAGCCACCCTGAAGAAGAACAGCAGCGTATCCCTGGTCGGCTTCGGAACGTTCAGTGTGAGCAAGCGTGCCGCGCGCACTGGCCGCAACCCTCGCACCGGCGCAGCGATCAAGATCAAGTCGGCCAAGGTGCCCAAGTTCCGTCCGGGCAAAGCGCTGCGAGACCATCTGAACTGAGAACCGGTAGACGCATCCGGACTTCACGGGTGCGGGCTGCCGTCGAAGCAAGGCCGACGGCGGCAGCATACTGTCGGTCGCTGCATTGGGCTTCGGGGTGCTTAGCTCAGCCGGTAGAGCGGCGCCCTTACAAGGCGTAGGTCGGCGGTTCGAATCCGTCAGCACCCACCACCGAGACCTCGCGACCGGGCTGGTCGCTGCAGGTAGAATCGCGCCGGTGCGCGCGGCCAGCAAAAGGCGAACCTCGGTTCGCCTTTGTCGCATCTGGCGCGTGGAGTGGCGGCTGCGCCGCCTTTGCGATTCCTTCTCAGCCATATCCGAGTCCGAGGCTCCCGATGTTTGATTTCTTTCGCAAGCACATGCGCGCGATGCAGTTCGTGCTGGTGCTGCTGATACTGCCGTCCTTTGTCTTCTTTGGCATCCAGGGCTACAGCCGCTTCGGCGAGGGCGGTAACGCGACAGTCGCGAAGGTCGCGGGGCAGAACGTCACCCAGGCCGAACTCGACGCCGCGCATCGTGACCAGGTGGAGCGCATTCGCCGGCAGATGCCCGACGTCGACGCCAAGATGTTCGACAGCCCGGAGATGAAACGTCGGACTCTGGACGAGTTGGTGCGCGATCGCGTCACCCTCGCCGCGGCCAACCAGCTCAACCTCGTGACGACCGACGACCGTTTGCGGCGCCTCTTCGTCGCCGACCCGCAGTTCGCATTCCTGCGTAACCCCGACGGTAGTGTCAACACGGAGGCGCTGGCGCAGCAGGGCATGTCTTCCGAGATGTTCGCTGCGCGGCTGGGTCAGGACATTGCCAAGCGCCAGGTGCTGCTCGGCGTGGCTGGTACGGTGTTCGCGCCATCCAGCACCAGCGAGGCCGCAATGGACGCGTTGCTGCAGCAGCGCGAGATTCGGGCGCTCAGGTTCAACGCGAAGGACTACGCGGCCAAGGTCAGCGTTAGCGACGCTGAACTCGAGAAGTACTACAAGGATCCGGCCCACGCGGTGCAGTTCATGGCGCCCGAGCAGGCGAGCGTCGAGTACGTGGTGCTCGATCTGGATGCGCTGAAGAAGGGCATCTCGGTGTCGGACGACGAACTGAGAAAGTACTATGACGAGAACGCGGCTCGATATACGACACCGGAGGAACGCCGCGCCAGCCACATCCTGATCAAGGCGGAGAAGGATGCGCCGGCGGCCGAGCGCGCGAAGGCAAAGACCAAGGCGGAGGCGTTGCTCGCCGAGTTGAGGAAGAACCCGGCCGCGTTCGCGGAACTGGCGAAGAAGAATTCCGACGACCAAGGTTCGGCCGAACGCGGAGGCGATCTCGACTTCTTCGGCCGCGGCGCGATGGTCAAGCCGTTCGAGGATGCCGCGTTCGGGCTCAAGCAAGGCGAGATCAGCACACTTGTCGAGAGCGACTTCGGTTACCACATCATCGAGGTGACCGCGATTCGCGGCGGCGAGAAGCGCAGCTTTGACAAGGTGCGGGGCGAAATCGACGAAGAGGTCAAGCGCCAGCTCGCGCAGCGCCGCTTCACCGAGGCCGCGGTCGAGTTCACGAACACGGTGTACGAACAGCCCGACAGCCTCAAGCCAGTCGCGGACAAGCTCAAGCTCGAGGTGCGCACCGCGCAGGGTGTTCAGCGCTCCGCGAAGCCCGGCGCCACCGGGCCACTGGCGTCGTCCAAGTTCCTTGACCTTCTCTTCAGCAACGACGCATTGCGCAACAAGCGCAACACCGAGGCTGTCGAGACCGGCGCTAGCCAGCTCATTTCGGGACGGATCGTGGGTTACTCGCCGGCGCAGTTGCTGCCACTCGCAGACGTTAAGGCCAAGGTGCAGGCCGCGGTGGTTGCTGAGATGGCGGCGGCACAGGCGCGCAAGGAAGGAGAAGCCCGCCTCGCTGACATGGAAAAGGCACCGGACAGCCCCCTGAGCGAGCAGGCGCAGCTCGTGTCGCGCGCGCAGCGGCGCGACCTGCCGCCGCAACTGATCGATGCCGTTCTGCGCGCCGACGCGTCGAAGCTGCCCGTGCTTGTCGGCGTCGATCTCGGCGCGCAGGGCTACGCCATCGCGAGGATAAGCAATGTGCTGGCGCGCGACCCTGCTGCCGCAGACGCGCGGCAGATTGCCGGCGAATACTCGCGCGCCTGGGGCGAGGCCGAGACGATGGCCTACTACAACGCGCTCAAGACGCGTTTCAAGGTCGACATCAAGACCGCTGCACCGGCGGACGCCAGCACTGACGGCGGCGCGTCGGCCGCAGCGAAATAGCCGCCGTCATGGGCGCGTGCAGGCGGCCGCTCCGGAGGACGTTGCGGATATACTTCGCCGCTCAATGGTGGCTGTAGCTCAGTTGGTAGAGTCCAGGATTGTGATTCCTGTCGTCGTGGGTTCGAGTCCCATCAGCCACCCCAGTAAAATCAACAAGTTAGCCCAGTTTTCTTTTTCTGACTGGGCTTTTTCGTTTCTGGGACTCATACCTGCGTTGTACCGCCCGCGGTGCACGCATTCGGGCGTCGCGCTCGACTTCGGTGGAGCTCCCAGGGCGGGCGCGTAGGGCGCGATGACTGCTTTCGGGAAATCTCTGGCAGCGCGGCGGGATCGGGGCAAGGCGGGTGCTAAAGCAAACCCTGCTTGCTCGCCAGCACAGCAGCATCGGTGCGGCTTGAGATATTGAGCTTCTCGTAGATCGACTTGATGTGGTCGTTCACGGCGAACGCGCTGCTGCCCATCAGGCTGGCAATCTCCTTGATGGTCAGACCCTTGCTAAGGTGGTTCAGCACCTCGCTCTCGCGCGCCGTGAGCTGTTCACGAGCCATCGGCGCAGCGCGACCGAGCGGCATCGGCCTGCTGCCCTGCCGGTCCGGCAGCTGCGCGACGTCGTTGTCGGCGCCTGCGGACTGCTGCTGAGGCAGGCTCGCACCGGAGCCGCCTTCGCCGAAATGCGTCAACAGGCGGCGCGCGATGGCCGGTGAGAGCGGCGGCTGGCCGCGCGCAATCTTCTGCAACGCCTCGACCAGCACTTCGAAGCGGTCTTCCTTCAGCAGATAGCCGTCGGCACCGCATTGCAGGGCGGGGAAGAGGTGCTCATCGTCCGCGTATAGCGTGGTGACGATCTTGGTTGCGGGATAGTCCGCAAGTTCGGACAGCCACTCCATGCCGTTGCCGTCAGGCAGCTCCAGGTCCACCAGGATCAGCTTGAACGGATCGCCAGCAGTCTGTCCGGCGTCCGGTGTCACGACGCGCCGACGTGCCGTGTCGACATCACCCGCTTCGGTGATCAGGATCGTGTCGCTGAAGCTCTCGCGAACGACTCGGCAAAGGAAGGCGCGCGCCACCGGGTTGTCTTCAAGGATCAAGACCCTCACCGCCATGATCGTCCCGTCTCCTCGTAGGCGCCGCGTGCCCATCCCTGCGTTCGCGAGGCATCCTAGCGCAGACTGTGCCTGCCGGGTGGAAGGCATTGTGACCGGAGGTTCGGACCGACTTCGAGTCGTGCACGCGATGTCGTCGCCCTGGGCGGGACCAGGGCGAGTGCGCGCCTCGACTCCCTACAATCCGATCATGCGCATCCTGATCGCCAACGACGACGGCTATCTCGCGCCCGGGCTCGAGACGCTGGTGCAGGCCTGCTGCGGACTCGGTGAGATCGACGTGGTGGCGCCGGAGCAGAATGCGAGCGGCACGTCGAACTCGCTCACGCTGAACCGGCCGCTGTCGGTCTTCGCCGCGGCCAACGGCTACCGCTACGTCAACGGCACGCCGTCGGACTGCGTGCACGTGGCGCTCACCGGCATGTTGCCGCGGCGGCCCGACCTGGTCCTCTCGGGCATCAACAACGGCGCCAACATGGGTGACGACACGCTCTATTCGGGTACGGTGGCCGCGGCGATGGAGGGCTTCCTGTTCGGCATTCCGGCGATTGCGTTCTCACTCGTCGACAAGGGCTGGAATCACCTCGACGCGGCAGGCCGAGTGGCCCGCGCATTGATCGAGCAGGTACTGTGTGCGCCACCGGCACGCGCACCATGGCTGCTCAACGTGAACATCCCGAACCAAGCCGACGCCGCCCGCGCTCCCGTCGCGGTGACGCGCCTCGGGCGCCGCCACGCCAGCGAGCCGGTGATCCGGCAGACCAACCCGCGCGGCGAGGCGATCTACTGGATTGGCCCCGCTGGCGACGCGCGGGAAGCAGGCGCGGGAACCGACTTTCACGCCACCGCGATGGGCAGCATTTCGGTCACGCCACTGCAGGTCGACCTGACCGACCATGCATCACTCGGCGCCTGGCACACGGCGCTTGCGAGTGCGGGCGGGGGTGCCGCATGACCGCTGCGCGCGCCATTCCGCCCAAGTTTCCGCTGAGCCTGGAACGTCTGGACGGCGGCGTCAAGGCCGCCGCCGCGGCGCCGCGCTCGGTGTTGCGGCCGCAGGCCCCGCTTCAGCAGGCTGCTGATGACGCGGCGCGTCAGGTCGTGCCGTCGGGGCTCGGACTGGATTCGGCAGAGGTGCGGCGCTGCATGGTGGCCCGCCTTCGGGCGGCTGGCCTGCGCAACGAGCAGGTGCTCGGCGCCCTGAGTGCAGTGCCGCGTCATCTGTTTGTCGACGGCGCGCTCGTCAACCAGGCGTACGAGGATACGAGCCTTCCGATCGGGCACGGGCAGACGATTTCGAAGCCGTCCGTCGTGGCCAGAATGATCGAATTGCTGGCGCTGGGGCAGGCGGCGAGCGGCGTCGGTCACCTCGGTCGCGTGCTCGAAATCGGCAGTGGCTGCGGCTACCAGGCGGCAGTGCTCGCGCGGGTGTCGCGCCAGGTCGTGTCGATCGAACGCGTCAGACCGTTGCATCAGAAGGCGCGAGCAAACCTGGCGCTGCTGCGCGAGACACGGGTGCGCCTGCTGTACGGTGACGGCACGCTCGGCCATGCGGGTGCGGCGCCGTACGACTGCATCATTGCCGCGGCCGGAAGCGATGCGCTGCCACAGGCCTGGCTTGAACAGCTAGGCCCGGGCGGGCGGCTCGTCGCGCCGGTGCGCACGCAGGGGCATCGGCAGATGCTGATCGTCGTCGACCGCACCGACGACGGATATCGGCGCAGCGTGCATGACGCGGTGCACTTCGTTCCACTGAAGACAGGGCTCGACTGATGACTGGCGTTAAGGAAATGTGGATTGGGCGCGGGGTCCTGGGTATCGCGGCCTTGCTGTTGCTCGCGACGGCCGGATGCGCTTCCCACAAGACGCGCGCACCGGTCGAAGACCGCGTCGCGTCGGCGCCGCAGGTGCCAGCCGCCGGCGCGGCCGTACCGCAACCCGAAGGCGCGCCAGCGCCGCCCGGCGCCGAGAATGCCGGCAAGTCGGGCTACTACACCGTCAAGCCGGGCGACACGCTGATGCGCATAGCGCTCGACAGCGGCCAGGGCTGGCGCGACCTCGTCAAGTGGAACAAGCTCGAGAACCCGAACGTGATCGAGGTCGGGCAGGTGTTGCGCGTGATCCCTCCGGGCGCGGATCCTGCCGCCGCGGCCGCGCGGCCGGTTGCCAGCGCGCGCGTCGACACGAAGCCACTGGAACGCGCGGCGCCAATAGCGGGCGCAGCAGCAGCGGCCAGCGCAGGCGCCAGCGCCGCATCCGTTCCGGCAGCTGAAGCTTCGCCTGCGGCAGCCACACCGCCGTCGGTTGTCGCAGGCGATGGCGACGACAACGTGAGCTGGATGTGGCCCGCAAACGGCACGGTCGTGGTGCCGTTCGATGAAGTGCGCAGCAAGGGCCTGGGGATCGCCGGCAATGCCGGCGATCCGGTTCTCGCGGCGGCCGATGGGCGGGTGGTCTATGCCGGCTCGGGCATCCGTGGTTACGGCAACCTGCTGATCGTGAAGCACAACAGCACCTACCTCACGGCCTACGCGCACAACCAGACCCTGCTCGTCAAGGAAGACCAGGTGGTGCGACGGGGTCAGCGCATCGCCGACATGGGTTCGACCGACGCCGAGCGTGTCCAGCTGCACTTCGAGATCCGTCGGCTCGGCAAGCCCGTCGATCCGGCCAAGCTTCTGCCTCCGCGCTGATGCGCGTGCCTGCCGAGCACCTGTCATGCCCAACAGGCGCGTACCGGCCAACGGCCAATCGGCCGATGGAACGGGTTTCGGGATGGGTGTGCCGGTCGGGCAGGGCTCAGTGATCAACGGCTCCGTGCGCGACGACACGGGCGGCGACTTCGAGCACGGCCTGTCCCAGACGGTCGAACCCGGTGGCGACCAGTCCGACGCCAGCAATGCGCTGCAGAGCTATCTGCGCGACATCCGCAAGGCCGCCCTGCTGACACCGAAGGAAGAGTTCGACACCGCGGTCCAGGCGCGCGGCGGAGACTTCGCGGCGCGCCAGGCGATGATCGAGCACAACCTGCGCCTGGTTGTGAGCATCGCGAAGAACTACGTTGGACGCGGCCTGCCGATGAACGACCTGATCGAGGAAGGCAACCTCGGTCTGATGCACGCGATAGCCAAGTTCGCGCCCGAAAGGGGCTTCCGCTTCTCGACTTATGCGTCGTGGTGGATTCGCCAGAGCATCGAGCGCGCGATCATGAACCAGGTGCGCCTGGTGCGCCTGCCGGTGCACATTCTGCGCGAACTCAGCCGCGTCATCAACGCACGCCGCGCGCTCGAATCTGACGCAGGGCGCGGGGACGGCCCCGACAGGACGGTGCGGCTCGAAGACATTGCGGCGGCAGTCGGCCGGCCGGCGCGCGAGGTTGAAGAGTTGCTGAGGTTCGCCGAGCTGCCGACATCGCTCGATGCCCCGCTGGAGCGTGGTGCGATCGCGAGGGGCACCGAAACCGTGCTCGACACCGTGATCGACGAGGACGCGGGCGACCCGATCAGCTGCGCGCTGAGGCGCGAACTCGAACAGCTGCTCGCCCACGGCCTTGACGCCCTGAACGAACGCGAGCGTGAAGTGCTCGCGGGCCGCTATGGGCTGAGCGACCGCGATCCGGAGACGCTGGAGGTGCTCGCACTGCGCCTCAAGCTGACGCGCGAGCGAATCCGCCAAATTCAGCAGGAGGCGTTGGTCAAGCTGCGCCTGCGCATGGGTCGCTTTGGCGTCCGCCGCGATTGCGTCTTCTAGCCCTGCGCAGCGAATCGCCGATGCAAACGCGAAGCCTTGTCGCAGAGGGCGCTCCCGCTGAAGCGCGTGCGCCGATCCGGCTAGACGGAAACCTCCGCGCAGCGCTGCGGCGGCTGATCGCCGGCCTGCTCGCGCTCGTCGTCGCGGGCGCGGCCTGCGCGCAGCCGTTGCAAGACGCGCAGCGCCCTCGCGTCGGCCTCGTGCTTGGCGGCGGCGGTGCGCGCGGCGCGGCGCACATCGGCGTGCTCGAAGTGCTCGAGCGCCTGCGGGTTCCGGTCGACTGCGTCGCGGGAACGAGCATGGGCGGGCTGGTGGCGGGGGCCTACGCGGCCGGACTGAGACCGGCCGAGATGCGCGAGGCGCTTGCCAAGGCCGACTGGGTCGACATGTTCCAGGACAACCCGGCCTTCTACGACATGAACTACCGCAATAAGCGGCTCTCGCAGTACTACGTGCCGGGTTCGGAACTCGGCGTCACCGACAAGGGCCTGCAATACGCTTCGGGCGTGGTCACCGGGCAGAAGATCAAGGCCTTCTTCAACCAGCTCGTTCGCGCCGATCGCGGCGAGCGCCTGATCGAGGACCTGCCGCTGCCGCTGTCGATGGTCGCGACCGACATCGGCAGCGGCGACCGCATCGTGATGCGCGAAGGCAGCCTGACGCAGGCAATGCGTGCCAGCATGTCGGTGCCGGGGCTGATGGCGCCGGTCGATCGCGACGGTCACCGGCTGGTCGATGGCGGCCTCGTCGACAACGTACCGATCCGCGAGGCGCGCGAGCGCTGCAACGCCGACATGGTGATCGTCGTCAATGTCGGTTCGCCGTTGCTGAGGCCCGATCAGATCGGTTCGCTGCTGAGTGTCACCGCGCAGATGGTGAACATCCTGACCGAGCAGAACGTGACGCAGTCGCTCGCTACGCTGAGGCCGGACGACATCTACATCAAGCCCGATTTGAACGGCATCTCGGCGGCAGACTTCGCGCGCAGCGGCGAAACGGCCGACCGCGGCCGCACCGCCGCCGAGGGCATGGCCGCGCAACTCGCGCGATTGTCGGTCGACGAGGTGCAATACGCGAGCTGGTGGCACCGCATCGACTCCCCGGAATCTCCGCCGGCACGTGTCGACGAGATCCAGATCGCCGAAATGAAGCGCGTCAATCCCGCCGACGTTGAGCGCCACATCACGCAGAAGACTGGCGAGCCGCTCGACACCTCCGCTCTCAACGCCGACCTGCTGCGCGTCTACGGCGACGGCTACTACGAGCGTGTCGACTACGCATTGCTGCGCGAGCGCGATCGCAACGTCCTGCGCGTGACGCCGGTCGAGAAGACGTGGGGGCCCGATTACCTGCGCTTCGGGCTCGGGCTGGAGAGCAACTTCGGCACCGGATCGACCTACGTGCTGCGTGCCGGTTATCACAAGACCTGGATGAATTCCCTCGGCGCGGAACTGCTCACGGTCGCCGAAATCGGCAACAGAACCCGCCTCGTCTTTGACTTCTACCAGCCGCTGGACGCGAGACAGAGCTTCTTCGTCGAACCGATCGTCTCCTACGAGAGGCAGAGCGTCTACGTCTTCCAGAACGGCCAGAGCCTGGCCGAAGTCGGAGTGCATGATTCGACGGCTGACCTCGGCATCGGTGCTCGCATCGGGACGCTCGGCCAGGCCAAGCTCGGGTGGAGCGAGTTGCGAAAGAGCGGCAGCGCGAATATCGGCGTTCCGCTTTTCGGCGGCTATGACGTGACCTATGGCGGCGGGTACGCGAGCGTGGATCTGGACCACCTCGACCGGATCTACGTGCCCACACGCGGATGGGGCGCCGCGGCGAAGTACTTTGCGTCTCATGGTCAGGGCTTCAGCAAGCTCGACCTCGATCTGCGCGGCGCGTATCCGTTCGGCGCATTTGTCGTCCAGGGCCACGCGTCCTACACCGGCTCCCCGGTCGGTCAACTTCCCATCTACGATCCGGCCAAGCTCGGCGGCTTCCTCAACCTGACTGCTTTCGCGCCAGGGCAGCTGATAGGCGACAACGCGGGCTACGCCAGCGTGCGTCTGGAACGCATCATCGGCACCCTGCCCATGGGTCTGCGCGGCGATATGCGCGTCGGGATGGCCTTCGAGGGCGCGCGGATGGGCATCCGCTACACCGAAACCAAGCTCGCGCCATGGCAGAACTCGATCGGTGTGTATGTCGGCGGCGAGACGCCGCTTGGCCCGGTCTTCATCGGTTACGCCTACTCGACCACCAGCGGCTACGCGAACGCCTACCTGCTGATCGGCACGCCCTGAACGGGTGTCTGGACGCGCTGCGGGCTAGTCTGCACCGCGCCTAGCGACTTGTGCCTACCAGCGCGGGTTGCCGACCCAGTGCACGCTGCCGACGCCGATGTCTGTCGGGTTCGTCGTGTTGCTGAGAAACGGCGCCGGCAGGGCGGCCGACGCGCCAACCCCACCGGCTTCGTCGGTGTCTTCGCAGCCGACGAGCAGCCAGCCGCTCGCGATGGCGAGTGCCAAGACGCAGAGTCGCACAAGCTTCGTTCGCATCATGGTGACATCCGGGATTCGGTCGATCAGGAAGGCCATCTCTGCAGCGCGAGTACCGCGCCGCTCGGGTCGGCGACCAGCGCGACCGAGCCGCTGCGCACATCCGCACGTGGCATGAGCAGTACGCGTCCGCCGAGCTGCTGGGCACGCTCGGCGCTTGCGGCCGGGTCCGCGACCATCACCGACACGAGCCACGTCGACTGCATGCCGTCGAACGGCATCCGGATCACACCCGCGCGCTCGCGGCCGAGCTTGAGCACCCTGAACGTCCTGTCGCCCTGGTCGCTCACCACCACCTCGAATCCGACGAGGTCGGCGTAGAACTTTGCCGCCGCCGCCGGGTCGCGAGCGAGCTCCTCGGTCCAGAGGAAAGAATTGAGCACCGGCGCGGGCGTGTCGGCGGGGTCGCCGAACGACGCGCGCAGCAGACCCAGCGGCGCACCCTGCGGGTCGATCACGACCGCGCCACGACCGACCTTTGGCAGGTCGAACGGCGCTGCCAGCACGCTGCCTCCGGCTTGCCGCGTCTGTTCGGCCGCGCGATCGACGTCGGGTACCGACATGTAGCTCAGCCACTGCGAGTTGGGTTGCTGCGGCAACTGGCGCACGGCCTTCACGATGCCGCCTATGGGTTGTCCGCCCGACTTCACGATCGTGTACGGCCGACCCATCGCCGTCGTCTCCACGAACTCCCAGCCGAACAGGCCGGCATAGAACGGCTTGACCGCAGCCGGGTTCTCGGTATGCAGGTCGCGCCAGACGAACTTGCCGATCAGCGGCAGCTTCGAGATCGGCATGCCCTTGGGTGGTGCGATCGAGGCGGTCGTGCAGCCCGTGCCGATGAGCACGACCATCGCGGCAAGGCCACGCGAGACGTCGCGGCGCCGGTGCGAAAAAGGGGTGCTCATTTGTCGGGGTACCCAGTGCAAAGAGGACTGCTTCGACTGCGCTCAACTCGCCTCGGGGTGTTAGCTGGCGTCCCCGCTTCCCAGCAACGCCGCATCTGCGCCGAGATACTTCGCACACGCGGCACGCGACGTCGATCCGAACCTCATCGCGGCAGCTTCGGCGATGGCCCCGATTCTAGTTCGAAGACGGCGAGCGAGTCGGTCTCAAGTCCCGGCCGTAGTCGCAAGGTTGGCGCGCTGGCGGCGAACCGATCGCGACTCGAATGTCGACGCGCCGCGTGTCGTCGCGACGCGCTGCGGAACTATCATTGGCACGCGCATGAAATCAGACCTCGATCCCAGTTCAGACGTTCGGTTGCGCCGGAGTGCATGGATGTCGATGCTGGCGGTCACGCTCGCGACGCCAGGTCTGGCCAGCAACGCATTCGCGGCCGACGAGGCGCTCGCGCTGGAGAACATGCTCGTCAACGACAGTAAGGTCAATCTGCAATTGCGGACCTACGTGATGGACCGCCAGAAGCCGGGCGGGGTGGCCAACCAAGCCTGGGCCGCTGGCGGCTGGCTCGGCTACCGGTCTGGGTGGCTTGGCGATGCGCTGAACTTCGGCCTTGTCGGCTACACTTCGCAGCCGCTTTGGGCCCCGGCTGACTCCGACGGCACGCTGCTGCTCGCGCCGGGGCAGCAGGGCTATTCGGTGCTCGGCCAGGCCTACGTGTCGCTCAAGCTGCTGGACCAGATGCTGACAGGGGGTCGTTTCGAGGTCAACCAGCCCGAGGTGAACCCGCAGGACAACCGGATGACGCCCAACACCTTCGAGGGCGGGAGGCTCAGCGGCAAACTCGGCGGCGTGAACTACTTTGCCGGCTACCTGAGCGCGGAGAAGAAGCGCAACGCGACGACGTTCGTCAATATGGCGGAGGTGGCCGGCGCGCCGTCCGGCGTCAGCTCGCCGATGTGGTTGATCGGGTTCGGCGGCGAGCCGGCGAAGGATCTCGCGCTGCGCTTCTCGAGCTATAACGTGCCGGACATCCTGACCTCGACCTATGCCGACGCGACCTGGCTCACACCGCTGTCGGAGACCTACAAGCTGCGCTTGGGCGCGCAGGGGATGTATCAGACCAGCACCGGAAGCAATGCGCTCACCGGGTCGTCGTTCTCGACCTGGTCGGGCGGCCTCCAGGCCGACCTGATCGCTGGCAGCGCCACGGCGACCTTCGCCTACAACCAGACCGGCCGCGGCGCGGCCTACCGTTCGCCTTACGGCTCGTGGGCCGGCTACACGTCGATGATCTACCAGGACTTCGACCAGGCGGGCCAGAAGTCCTACCTGATCGGCGGCACCTACGACTTCGCGGGCGTCGAGGTGCCGGGAATGGTGCTCAACGCCGAAGTGGTGTTCGGGCGCGGGGCGATCGACCCCTCTACGGGCGCCGCGCTCGCGAACGGTACTGAATACGATCTGACGCTCGACTACCGCTTCAGCGCGGAGCGATGGCCGCAGTGGTTGCGCCCGCTATGGATTCGCGCCCGCGCCGCCTACCTCGAGCAATCGGCGGGTGGGAACGTAACCGATTACCGGATCATCGTGAACTACCCCTGGGATCTCAAGTGACGTCGACGCTGCCAGCGTGTGGCTCGGGCTGCGCCGAGCGCACGACTGCAAGCGCCTCGTGCAGCGTTGGGAAGACGCGTTGCACGCCGACAAGCGCAGTGATGCTGTGGCGGTCCAGATCCGAGCGCAGGTCCGGGCTCGCACGGGCGAACAGCAACGCGACCCGGCGCTGACCCAGGTCGTCGATCAGTTCGCGCAACGAGCGCGCCGCCGAATAGTCCACCGCAGTGATCGCGCTGGCATCGATCACGAGCCAGCGCACCGGCTGCGGCGCGTGGGCTACGAGTTCGCGCACGCGGTCGACGAAGTGGTCGGCGTTGGCGTAGAAGAGATCGGCGCCGAAGCGGTAGATCACCAGGCCCGGTGCGGTCTGCGCGCCCGGCAAGGCGGGCTGCGGCTCCCAGTGTCCGGTCGCGTCGAGCACGAGCACGGCGCTGTGCGGCTGGTAGCTGTGACGCACGTGCTTGAGCAGCGAGAGCACGATCGCGAGCAGGATCCCCTGTTCGACGCCGATGGCGACCACCGCGGCCGCAGTGGCCAGCGCGAGCCAGTACTCGCCGCGGCTCTCGCGCCGTATGTCGGCGAGACCCTTGAGGTCGACCATGCCGAGCGCGATCGTGAACACGATCGACGCCAGCACGCAACGCGGCAGGTACTGCAGCGGACCGGTGAAGAACAGCAGCACGATCAGCGTCACGCCGGCCAGCACGAGCATCGCGAACTGGCTACGCGCGCCGGCGCTCTCCGCGAGCGCGCTCTGCGACGGGCTGCCGTTGACGACGAAGCTGCCGCTCACCGCGGCCATCGCGTTGGCGGCTGCGAGCCCGAGGATGTCGGCGTTCTCGTCGACACGCTCGCGGTGCCGCGCAGCGAAGCTGCGCGAGGTCGCCGCGCTCTGCGCCACGATCATCGCGACACACGACACCGCCACCGGCAGCAGCGCGAGCGTGTCGCGCCAAGGCGCGTTGGGCAGGTGCAGGTGCGGCAGCCCGCCGTCAACCGGACCGAGCAGCGTGATGCCGCCTGCGGCGAAGTCCAGGCCCGCGCTGGCGGCGATCGAGCCGAGCACCGCGACCAGCGCCACCGGCAGCCGTGGCGCGTGGCGGCGGCCGAGCATGATGCCGCCCACCACCAGCACGGACAACGCCACCGTCGCCGCGTCGACACGCTGCAGGTGGCGCACAAGTTCCCAGGCCTGGATCGGCGTGCGGTGCGAGTCGAACGGCACGCCGACCATCGTGCCGAGCATGGCCACGCCGACCTGCAGACCGACGCCTGCGAGGAAGCCGACGAGCACGGTGCGCGACAGGAAGTCGGCGAGGAAGCCGAGCTTGAACACGCGCGCCACGAGCAGCATCGCCGCAGTCAACGCGGCGAGCATGCCCACGAGCGCGACATAGCGCTCGCTCGCCGGGGTGGCCATCGTCGAGAGCGAACTCGAAACGATGGCAGCGGTGGCCGAGTCGGCCGCGACGACGAGGCGGTGCGACGAGCCGAGCAGCGCGAACGCGACCAGCGGCAGCAGCGTCGTGTACAGGCCGGTCACGACGGGCATGCCGGCGATCGTCGCGTAACCGAGCACCTGCGGAATGTTCGCCGAGGCGGCGGAAACGCCGGCCAGCGCATCGCGCGGCAGGTCGGCGCGACGAAGCGGGAGCAAGCCCTGGAGCAGCTTCAAGGTCCCGCCCAATCAGCGGTCGCTGCCATGGGCCTTGCGCATCGCAGCCGATGAGATCAGGCGCTCGCGCTCTGGTCGCCCGGTGGCGCGCTGCCGTCGATCCACGACTCGAGCAGCGTGTAGGCCACCGCGAGCACCACCGGCCCGACGAAGATGCCGACCAGGCCGAACGCGAGCAGTCCGCCGATCACGCCGGAGAAGATCAGCAGCAGCGGGAGGTCGGCGCCGCGCTTGATCAGGACCGGACGCAGGAAGTTGTCCAGCATGACGACAACCACCGACCACACGAGCAGGAAGGTGCCCCAGCCGGTCGCGCCGTTCCAATAGACCCATGCGACCGCAGGAAACAGCACCAACCCGGGGCCGAGCTGAGCGATGCACAGCAGCAGAATGACCGCGCACAGCGGGCCCGCGAACGGGATGCCGGCGATCGCCAGCCCGATGCCACCGAGCGCGGACTGCACCACGGCCGTCACGCCGACACCGAGCGCGACGCCGCGGATGGCCTGGCCGGCAAGTGTCACCGAGTTTTCGCCCTGCGCGCCTGCGAGCCGCTGTCCGAACCGATGCACCGCCCGCGCCGCGCGTTCGCCGTCCGCATACATCAGCGCCGAGATCGCGACCGTGAGCAGGAACTGCACGAACACGAAGCCGAAGCTGCCCGCCTGGGAGACGAACCACTTCACGATCTTGTCGGCGTAGGGGGTGAGCCGCTCGATCAGTCCGGCAGCGCCGTCGGCGACGGCCTGCTCCCACAACTGGGCGGCCTTGTCGCCGACGAAGGGCAGGCTCGCGACCCATTCCGGCGGTGGCGGCACCTGCAGGTGCGCGAGTGCCTTGGCATGGGTGACGATCGCATCGGAATGTTCGACGACGGAGCCGATGGCGAGCATCAGCGGCACGACGAAGAGCAGCAGCATCAGCAGCGTCATTACGAGCACCGCGAGGCTTCGGCGGTGCCAGAGCCGCGCCTCGAACCACAACAGCACCGGCCAGGTGGCGACGACGAGCATCGTCGCCCAGATCGTCGCGGCGATGAACGGCCGCAGAATCCAGAACGTGGCTAGGATTAGCGCGCCGATGAACAGCACGCCGAGCGTCGTACGGACCAGGTCGCGCGGGGGTTCTTGCATGGCGGTGGGTTCCGTAGGTGAGTGTTGAGCGGATCCGGCTGGCGGTTGGCTTTGTCGATCCGGCGGACCTGCCGCGCGTCAGTCGCCTGCGCTTACTGCCTGAGCCTCCATTTTCCGCCGCTGGTCTGGCAGAACGTGTGCACAGCTTCGCCCTTGAGCGTCTTGTAGCTGTTGGCGATCAACAGGTCGCGACACTTCATGCCGTCGGACACATAGCTCTTCTGCGGCGTGACGACGCCGGCGGCCGGCGTGCGCTCGTTCTTCCACGCCAGCGCTACGCCGTCGGCACTTTCGGCCAGCGCCTTGTCGATCGCTGCCATGAAGAGCTTGTTGTCGGCCTCGTTGAACTGCGATACCGGCGTCGTCGCCAGCATGTTCAGGTACTGCGCCTGTGCCGCCGTAGTGCACAGCAGGCAAGACAGCAAGACAAGTCGGGCTACGGCCTTCATGGGAAGTCCTGTCGCAGGTTCGGGCTCTGCGATTGTGCATGAGCGATCGGAATCGCGGGCCTCTTCGCCGACGCGTCGGGCTTTCAATCGCGCGAACTCATTCGGCGCCGAGAAACGACTCGAGCCGGTGTGCCAGCTGTTCCGGCTGGTCGTGATGCAGCATGTGTCCGGCCGGCGACAGCATGTGCTTCTCGACCCTGGCGACGACGGCGAGGCGCTGGTGGAACTCCTCCTTCGAGTAGCGGTCGCCCCACCAGCGCGCGGTGTCGGTGAGGTCGCCTTCGATCCACAGCATCGGCGCGGCGATCAGCGTCCAGCACTCCATCACCTCGTCCTTGCGATAGAGCACCGGGTTGGCGAGCTTGTGCGCCGGGTCGGCGAGGATCTCCCACTGTCCGTCGGCGCAGGGTCGCGACCACTGCGATGCCAGCCATGCGGCGCGCTCGGGACGCAGCAGCGGATTGGTCCTGCGCAGGCGTTCGGCGACGGCGTCGACGCTGGCGTAGCGCGCGAGGCGTTGCGGTTGCCGCAGTTCGTCGAGCCAGTGCGCGTAACGCTTGGGCGCCTGCTGCGGCCTGCTCTCGGGCATGCCGAAGCCCTCGAGGTTGACGAGCCGGCGTACACGTGCCGGCCGCACTCCGGCGTAGATCATCGCCACGTTGCCGCCCATGCTGTGGCCGAGCAGGTCGATCGCCTGCCCGGGCAGCAGGGCGTCGAGCAGCACGTCCAGGTCGCCGAGGTAATCGGGGAACCAGTAGCTGTCGGCAGCGGGGGCATCGCTCAGGCCGAAACCCCGCCAGTCGGGCGCGATCACGAAGCGGTCGGTGTGCAGCGCATCGACGGCGAACTGGAACGACGCGCCAACGTCCATCCAGCCGTGCAGCATCACCAGCGGTGGCTTGTACGGCGTGACGAGCGAGGCGTTGCCCCACACGTTGACGTGGTAGCGCAGGCCGCGTACGGGAACGAAATCGCTACGTGCGGCGCGGCGCGCGACATAGGGCGCGAAACTGGTCATGCGCGCACTGTAGGACAAGCGCCGCGCTCGGGCTGTCGGGCAGGCGACAGCGGCAGGCCGCTACACTGGCGTGGTGCCCACAGCGACCCCGGCTTGCCGCACGCATCGATGAGCCGATCGGGACGCGGCGCGCATCGATCACCGAAACGAATGACCCCCGAGTTTCTGACCCTCGACATCGACGGCCGCCTGGCCATCGTGCGCCTGAACCGTAGCGCGGCGCGCAACGCGCTGTCGCAGGCGCTGATGCGCGAACTCACGCGCTGCGCCCGCGACCTGGCCGATCGAACTGACATCGACGCCGTGATCCTCACCGGCAGCGAAGCGTGCTTTTCCGCCGGTGTCGATCTGAAGGAGGCGCGCTCGTGGGCCGACGATTCGCTGCCTCTGGTCGAGCGGCGAGAAATCGCTGCGCTCGGTTACCGCATGTGCAAGGCGTGGGAGGAGTTGCCGCAGATCACGGTCGCGGCGATCGAGGGCTATGCGGTCGGCGGCGGCCTGGCGCTCGCGTTGGCCTGCGACTGGCGAGTGGCTACTGAAGATGCGTTCCTCTCGCTGCCCGAGATCGCGCTCGGCATCCCGCTGACCTGGGGCACGATCCCGCGGCTGGTGAACCTGCTCGGGCCGGCGCGGGCCAAGCGGCTGACGATCCTGTGCGAACGCACGGGTGCCCGCGACGCGTTGGCGATCGGCCTCGTCGACCACCTCGCCCCAAAGGGGCAGGCGCTGGCGAAGGCGCGCGCTATCGCGGTGCAGACGCTCGCGTTGCCGGCCGCCGCGGTGCGCATGAGCAAGGAGAGCGTCAACGCGGTGGCGACGGCGCTCAATCACGTGAGCGGCTACATGGCGCACGACCAGGTCGCGCTGGCCGCGGCGAGTGCCGAGTCGCGCGCCACCCGCGACGCTGCGCTCAAGGCAAGAAGCTGAGCGGTACGCGTGACCATGAGCGCGAATGTGCATCCGCCTGCAAGGCGTAGTCCACCCGCCCGCCCGCCGGGGCGGGCAGTGACCCTCGAAAACAACGACGCGGAACCGACCCGCGAGGAGATCGAATGTTGACGGGCCTGCTGTTGTTCATCGTGCTCTGCATGGCGCTGGCCTGGGCGATCGCGGCGTTCTACCTGCGGGGGGCTGATCTGTCGCCCTTCGATCGCCCCACGGGTGAGCACTTCTCGACCGGTCCGGCTCCGAGCGCCGAGCTGAAAGCGGTGGTCGCCTCGTTCGCTGGCATCCTCGACGCGGTGCGAGGCGTCCCGCGCGGCGGGCGTACCACTGCGTTGCGTGCGTACATGGACAACGCGTTTGCCGACCGCAAGCTCGCTGCGAGCTTCACGCCAGTCAACTGCGCCGGCGTGCGCGCCGAATGGGTGCTCGCACCCGGCGCCGACCGCGCGCGCCGCACGCTCTACATCCACGGCGGCGCCTACATCATGGGCAGCCCGACGAGCCACCGCACGCTGACGAGCCGGTTCTCCGAATTGACCGCTGGCGCCGTGCTTGTGATCGACTACCGACTGATGCCCGAGCACCCGCGCATGGCAGGTATCGAAGATTGCCGCACCGCGTACCGCTGGATGCTCGAGAACGGCCCGAGCGGTGCCGAACCGGCGCGGGCGGTGTTCGTCGCAGGTGACTCGGCCGGCGGCAACCTTACGCTTTCGCTGGTCGCCTGGGTGCGCGACCAGCGTCTTCGCGCGCCCGATGCCGCGGTCGCGTTGTCGCCGGCCACTGACGCCACGCTGTCGAGCCCAAGCTTGAAGGCCAATCTGCACAGCGATGCAATGCTCGGTCCGCTGTTCGGTAAGCTGACGAAGGTTCCGCGGACACTGCTGCTGTGGGCAAGCTGGATCCAGAACCGGATCCGACCTTGCGATCCGGTCGTCTCTCCGGTGTACGGCGACTTGTCGGGACTGCCACCTGTACTGGTGCACGCGAGCGAAGCCGAGATGCTGCTCGACGACAGCCGCCGCTACGTGAACCGGGCGCAGGCGGCAGGTTCGCCAGTGAAGCTGCAGACCTGGGACCACATGGTTCACGTGTGGCACATCTTCAACCCGGAGCTGGCGGAGGCGCGCGATGCGCTCGAAGAGATCCGCAAGTTCCTCGCCGCGGCGTCGCCACCGCCGGGTGCTGCGCACTGACACAAAGTGCACCGCGGCACGCAGACATCGCCGCCTCGCTGCCGATTCGCGCGCCGGAGCGCTGGGTGACGCTGCGACAATCGCACGATGCCCTCGACCCTACCCACCGATACTCGGCCTTTCTTGCTGCGCGCGGCCGAGTTGCGCGACGTAGCGCCTATCGTCCAGCTCATACACGACCTGGCCGAGTTCGAGCGCCTGACGCACCTGCTGCAGGTCACGCCGGAAAGACTTCGCCCGCAACTCTTCGGCGAGAAGCCGGTGGCCGAAGCGATGGTGGCCGAAGTGCAGGGCGATGTCGTGGCGTTCGCGATCTTCTTCACCAACTTCTCGACCTTCCTCGCGCAGCCGGGCCTTTACCTGGAAGACCTGTTCGTGCGGCCCGAGCATCGCGGTTGTGGCATCGGCGAGGCGATGCTCACGCGGCTGGCCGCGCTGGCGGTCGAGCGCGGCTACGGCCGCTTCGAGTGGAGCGTGCTCGACTGGAACGAGAACGCGATCCGCTTCTACCGGCGCATGGGCGCAACGGTGATGCCCGACTGGCGCATCTGCAGGATCGCCGACGACGCGCTGATGGCCTTCGGCGAGCGCTGAGCGCACTGCCAGGCGGATCAGTCGGGGGCCATCGCCGCCAGCTTCTCCTGCGGCACGCGAACGTGCAGCGTCTGCTCATCGACGACTTCGAGGATCAGGTAATCGCGTACCGCGGTGTCGCGCCGCACGGGTTCGGCGAACGGTTGGCCGAGCCGGTCGGCGAGCGATGCGACGATGGGTGAGTTGGCGGTCGGCCCGCGCTTGATTACGACGCCGGTCTCGCCGCAGACCAGCCGCACGAAGCAACCCGGCGGGTAGATGCCGAACTCCTTCACGATGGCGTGGTTCATCGGGTCGGCTGGGTCCTGCATGAAGATTTCCCGCCCGGCGCGGTTGGCGGCCATCGCCCGACGCGTGCTGCGCGCACTGAGCTTGGCGGTATAGATGTCGGCCCGGCGCAGCAATGACGGCAGCTCGCCGACCTCGCGCATTCTTGCAGGATAGCCGGTGCCGTCGGGCTTCTCGTGATGCCGGGCCACCGCGTCCAGCCACTCGCGGTCGACGACGCCTGCGGTCTCGAGGATCTGCACGCTGCGCGTCGGGTGGCTGCGGATCGCTTCGCGCTGAAGTGCAGTCAGCGGCGTCACCTGCGTCGCTAGCCAACCCTGCAGTTCGAGCATCGAAATGTTCATCGTCAACGCCGCCTTGAACACGCAGCCGAGTCGCGGTTCGTCCCAGCCGAGGCGTTGCGCCACGAGGCGGCTGGTGATCGCGGCGTGCACTGAATGCTTCGCGCCGTACTCCGCCAGCGGGCTCGACTGCTGGCGCACGACCTGGAAGATGGCGAGATCAGGGTCGCGCTCGATCAAGGCCAGCACTGGAACCGCGGCGTCGTCGAGCGCAGCCTTGAACTGTGGTCGGGCGGATTCGCGCAGCGTCCTCGCGACCCCGTCCATGCACTGCGCCCACAGCGCCGGCAGCTGTTCGCGCGAGGCCTGCCAGACCTGCGCCTGGGTCGCGCCGTTGGAACTGGCGTCGAGCCACACCCCGCGCTCCCTCAGCGCCGCAAGCTGGGCTGCGCTGTCGATCACCTGCCCGCGTGCCAGCAAGAGCGTGCCGTCGGCGTCGCGGATATTGAACGGAAGCGGGTGTGCGACTCTGACCTGGTGCCAGGCGGGCGAAATCGGCGATCGGATCATGGGGCGGGTGATGTGGCGCTGGTCGACCGATGCACGCCCGCGCAGGGGGTCGTCCTATCCCAGGGTTGTCGGTGCGGATGCGGCGAACTTGAGCCCGCGCCGAAGCGACTTTGCTACGCTTGCGCCATGAAGACCTTCGCACTCTCCGACCGCTACGCTGAACTTCACGCGAGCTTTCACTGGCGGGTTCCGGCGAGGTTCAACATCGCCGAGGTCTGCTGCGCCCGCTGGGCCCGCGGCACGCCCGACGCGGTGGCGATCGTCGTCGAGCACGAGGACGACGGCAGCGAGAGCTGCCGCTATCGCGACTTGCAGGCATTGGCAAACCGGCTGTCGAACGCGCTCTGGCGGTGTGGCGTGCGTCGCGGCGATCGCGTCGCGATCGTGATGCCGCAGCGCGTCGAGACGGCGGTCGCGCACATCGCCGTGTATCAGCTCGGCGCGGTCGCGATGCCGTTGTCGATGCTGTTCGGGCCCGACGCGCTCGAGTACCGGCTGAACGACGGCGAGGTTCGCGTCGCGATTGTCGACGAGAGCTCGATCGCCAACCTGCTCGCCGCACGCGACGCATGCCCCGCCCTGCAGACCGTGCTCGCCGTCGGCAAGGCCGAGGGGCAGGGCGAACTTGCCTGGCGGGCAGCGTTGCGGCGTGAACCGAGCGAGTTCGATGCAGTGCACACGCGCGCCGACGACCCGGCCGTGCTCGTCTACACGAGCGGCACCACCGGCCCGCCCAAGGGTGCGCTGATCCCGCACCGGGCACTGATCGGTAACCTGAGCGGTTTCGTCTGCAGCCAGAACTGGTTCCACGACGGTCAGGCCATCAGTGCCCCTTCGCAGGGGCAGCGGAAGACAGGGCGTATCGGGACAGACCCGTGGCCCAAAGGCGGGGCCAGGAGCGCGCCAGTCGTGTTCTGGAGCCCGGCCGACTGGGCATGGACGGGCGGACTGATGGACGCCTTGCTGCCCACGCTCTACTTCGGCCGCCGCATCGTCGCCAGTCGTGCGCGCTTCGATCCGGTCAAGGCGTTCGAGCTGATTCAGCGTCGCGCGGTCACGCACTGCTTTGTCTTTCCGACGGCGCTCAAGGCGATGATGAAGGCGGTGCCGGCGCCGCATGAAGCATACGAGCTGAAGTTGCAGGCGATCATGAGCGCGGGCGAGGCTGTCGGCGACGCGGTGTTCGCGTACTGCCGCGACCGGCTGGGCGTGACGGTTAACGAGATGTTCGGCCAGACCGAGGTCAACTACATCGTCGGCAATTGCGGCAGCTTCATCGACCGCGACGGGCGAGTGCAGCGTGCCTGGCCGGCGCATCCGGGAAGCATGGGCCGGCCGTATCCGGGGCACCGCGTCGCGGTGCTCGACGACGAAGGCCGCGAGTGCCCGCGCGGCACGCCGGGCGACGTGGCGGTGCACCGGCGCGACGTCCACGGCCAGAGTGACCCGGTGTTCTTCCTCGGTTACTGGAAGAACGACGCGGCGACGCGCGCCAAGTTCACCGGCGACCCGGACGATTCGTGGTGCCGAACCGGCGACATGGCGACGATGGACGACGACGGCTACCTCTGGTACCAGGGCCGCGGCGACGACATGTTCAAGGCCGCCGGCTACCGCATCGGCCCGAGCGAGATCGAGAACTGCCTCGTCAAGCACCCCGCGGTCGCCAACGCCGCCGTCGTGCCCAAGCCCGACGCCGAGCGCGGCGCGCTGGTCAAGGCCTACATCGTGCTCGCGCCGGGGTTCGAGGGCAGCGCAGCGCTGGTTGACGAACTGCAGCGCCACGTGCGCGGCAAGCTCGCGCCGTACGAGTATCCGAAGGAGATCGAGTTCATCGCCGCGCTGCCGATGACGACCACGGGCAAGGTGCAGCGGCGGGTTCTGCGAGTGCAGGAGCAGCAGCGCGGCGGCATGGTCTGAGCGCAGCTACTTGCCGCATTGCTCGCGCAATTTTCCGAGAGCCCAGAACGGAAGGCTGAGAAGGCCCATGCCGCCACCCGCGTATTCGCCTTTCAGGCAGTCACCGTGGGCGCTGCCGGCGATTGCGTTGCCGAGGCGCTGCTCGGAGCGCTGCGCTTCACCGGTGAGCGCCGCACTGCGATCGGCCAGCGACGGCTGGCGCGCCGCCTCGCGGATGGCGCGCCGGGTGGCAGGCGTATCGAGCAGGCTCGGCCATGCCCCGCTCGCCGGGGCTTGCGAAGGCGCAGCCGTGATCTCGATCGGCAGCGTCTCGTCGGTGCTGCGCGCAACGGCTGCCGGCGGCGTGGAAGCGGTGGTCGGCGCCGGCGTCCGTCGCTCGCGCGGCAGGGGTGCGACGATCGTGCGTCGCGCTTGCGCAACGTGTTCGCTTGGCGCGTCGGGCGTCGAAAGGCGCAACACCGTCACCCGCACTGTCTGCGGCGGCGCGACCGGCACCGGCTCGCGCAAGATCCTCCAAAGCATCAGGTGCAGCCCCAGCACCGCGATGAGCACGAGCGCCGCCCGCAAGGGGTCGCGCTGCGTCGGGGAGCGCCGGCGTGACGATGCAATGTCCATGTGCAACGCATCGTAGTTGGTGCAAGGCGCAAGCGGACTGCGGCACACTGGCGAGCCGGTGGCGCGAGATACTGTGCGCCAGCTCGCGCTATCCTAAGTGGGATATTTAATAAATACTGTCACATATTATATTGATTAGTTTGGCCACGTATGGCATCTTGCTACGATCCTTCATTGAGGGGTCGAGCATGCCAAGGAAGAGCCCGTTGCGTATCGA